>LNFM01005435.1_pt1 | contig 22075 bp, 18 predicted proteins | sample 596031 | NCBI WGS metagenome assembly LNFM01 (sample SAMN04254537, study PRJNA301005) | activated carbon metagenome | isolation source: dual media filters at the Ann Arbor, Michigan drinking water treatment plant | place: USA: Ann Arbor
CAGGCGTGATGAAGCCGAAGCCCTTGCCGTCGTCGAACCACTTGACCGTACCTTGTTGCGATGCGTTGTCCATGAATGACATTCCTTAAGTGAAAAACAAAAACTCGCGAACCCGACGGGTAACGCGGACAGAGACACTCAAGAATCATCAAACAGGGGGTGTTCGAACCAGGCCGGCCTTCGCGTTTGCGCTGAAAGAACTTCGCAGGTGCGTCGGCGGTAAAGCTGAAAGACCTTGAAAAAACGGTCTTGTGTATGTCTGTGCAGCGAGTGTAGCCGGCTTTTGACTTGTGTGTCGGCGGATGTGGCACGCCCGCGGTAAAGAAGTGTCGGCCGACCACCTGTTCAGTCCTCACCGCGCTTGCTCTTCGCACGCGCCTTGCCGGCCCGGCCGCGTGCCTTCCAGGTCTGCACCACGGCCTTGCGTTCCAGGGCGCTGAGCGTGTCGCGTCGCGCCTCGCGCAGCAGCTTGTGGAAGCTGCGCAGCCGCTCCGGCGGCACGTGCTCGCGCACGGCACAGCCGGGCTCGTCCTCGTGGCGGCAGTCGCGGAAGCGGCACTGCAGCGCGCGCTGCGCGATGTCGTCGAACACGCTGCCGAGGGAGCCCGACTCGCTGTCCAGCCGCAGGGTCCGCAGGCCCGGCGTGTCGATGATGCAGGCGCCCTCGGGCGTGCGGTGCAGCGAGCGCGCGGTGGTGGTGTGCCGTCCGCGTCCGTCGTCGCTGCGGTTGGCTCCGGTGGACTGCGCCTGCGCACCGCTGAGCGTGGTCAAGGCATTGGTCAGCGTGCTCTTGCCGGCGCCGCTGCTGCCCAGCATCACCAGCGTCTGTCCGGCGAGCAGCCACGGCGCCAGCGCCTGCCGGGGTTCATCGCCCAGCGCGTTGACGCTGACCACGCCCACGCCGGGGGGCAGCAGGACCTGCACGTCTCGCAGCCGGCGCGCCGCGTCGGCGCAGAGGTCGGCCTTGGTCAGCACCACCACGGCTGCGACCTCGGCCAGCCGTACCAGGGCCAGGTAGCGTTCCAGACGGCGCAGGTTGAAGTCGTGGTCCAGGCCCATCACCAGCAGGGCGGTGTCGACGTTGCTGACGATCACCACGCGCGTGACCTTCTCGCGGCCGTCGTGCAGCCGCCTGGCGATCTGCGTCAGCGGCGGCACGCGTGTGTGCGCCCACCACTCGCCCAGCGCGTTTCGGTCGGCCAGCACCCAGTCGCCGACGGCCAGCGCATCGCAGGCTTGTTCGAGCGACTGCAGCAGGGCCGGCAGCGCCCTGGCACGGTGCGGCTGGAGACCGTCGTGCAATTGCAGGCTGTCACGCTGCACTTCGGTGATGCGCAGCAGCTGCGTGGCCATGCCTTTCAAGTCCAGCAGCGAGAGCTGCCGAGCCATCTGCGGCGTCAGGCCGATGGCGTGCAGCTGCGCCTGGGCCAATGGGGAGTCGGCTGAATGTTCAAGGGATTCGATCATGGATCTGAAGATTTCCGGATGAGCACGTCCAGTCGCCCGCTGCACGCGGCAGCGGGCGGGTTCGGATGTCAGGCGGAACGTCCCGTCCGTGATGGCGGCATCACGGCAACTCAGATCAAGGGGGACCCGGGTCGTGCGGCGCACGACGCGGAAGATCGGCAGCTTGGGCTGGCTGTCTGCCGGTATCTAGACGGAAGTCCGCAGGGTGGATGCAAGGGGCGATGTCTGCATGGCGGCCTCCGTCGATGGCTGGGTGGGACAAGGCCTGCAATGTGCTCCCGCACACCCGCGACGTCAACCCCGGGTCTGTGGCAGCGAGGCTCCAAGCTGCAGCCAGTCATGCTCGAACTGATCGGCGGGCATGGCCCGACCGAAGTGCCAGCCCTGCATCATGGGACAGCCCCAGTCGAGAAGGCAGCGGGCCTGGGTCTCGGTCTCCACGCCTTCTGCCACGACGGACAGGTTCAGCGCACGGGCCATCGCGATGAAGGCACGCACCAGTTCCCGGCCGCGTTGGCTGTGGCTGTCGGCGGCGTCGATGGCCTGCACGAAGCTGCGATCGATCTTGAGCCTGTCCACCGGGAAGCGGGTCAGGTAGCTCAGCGACGAAAAGCCGATACCGAAATCGTCCAGCGCGATCAGCATGCCCAGATCGTGCAATTGCCGCAGCGCCTGTCCGGCGGGCCCCTCGCCGGCGGCGAAGGCGCTTTCGGTGATCTCGAGTTCCAGCCACTCGGGGCGGCACTCGCAACGGTGGAGCACGCCGCTCACCCAGTCCGCGAAGCCGCGTTCGGCGAGCTGCCTGGCCGAAACGTTCACCGCCACCTTGATCGCGACGGCACCCGCCTCGAGGCCGGCATTCCAGTGCCGTGCCTGCCGCGCAGCCTGTTCGAAGACCCAGGCCCCCAGCGGCAGGATGAGGCCGGTCTCTTCCGCCAGCGGGATGAACTCGCAGGGCGAGATCGGCCCGAGCAGAGGGTGGTCCCAGCGAAGCAGGGCCTCCGCACCGACGAGCGTGGTGGTGTCGCCCAGCCGCAACTGGGGCTGGTAGTGCAGCTTCATCCCGGCGCCATGGCAGGCCTTTCGAAGCGCCTGCTCCAGGACCAGACGCCGCTGCACCGCCGTTCCCAGGTCTTCGGTGTAGAACTCGGTACGCGAGCGTCCGGCCCGCTTGGCCAGGTACATCGCGCTGTCGGCACGAGACAGCAACTGCTCGAAGTCCAGCCCGTCGTCGGGGAACAGCGCGACGCCGATGCTGGCCGTGACGCGCACCTCGCGGCCCTGCACCAGCACCGGCGACTGCAGGCAGGCATGCAGCTTCTCGGCAACGCGCGCCGCGCCGGCCGGCGAGTCGACATCGGGCGCCAGCAGCACGAACTCGTCGCCCCCCAGCCGGGCGAGCAGATCATCTGGCCGCAGTGCCGCGACAAAACGGCCGGCCAGCTCGCGCAGCAGTTGATCACCCGCACTGTGTCCGAGCCCGTCGTTGATGGCCTTGAAGCCGTCCAGGTCGGCCAGCAGCAAGCCCACGCCGCGCCGGTGGCGTTGCCCGCTGGCCAGCACGCCCACGGCGCGCTCGACCAGCGCGCTCCGATTGGCCAATCCGGTCAGCGGGTCCCGCCTGGCCTGCGTCTCGATGAGGGCCCGCTGTTCGACGGCGTCGGTGGTGTCACGGCCAATGCCCAGCACCGAGACGACGCGCCCGTCGGCGTCGCGCTCGGGCACGACCCAGACCTGTTCGTGGTGCATGGGATGCCCCTGCGAGGGCTGCCAGGACAGCTCGAGCAGCCTGGGCTCGCCCGCCTGCATGGCATGCCGCACGCCTTCGGCCAGCACGGCAAAGCGCCCGAGGGGATCGGCCTCGGCGGGTGTCTTGCCCAGCAGGTCGTGCTGCGAACAGCCCAGCGTCCGCAGCAGGGCCGGGTTCACGTAGGACATGCGGCCTTCGGCGTCCCAGCGAATGATGCTGTCGTGGGCGTTTTCCGCCAGCGTACGGAACTCGCGCTCGGCAGCTTCGGCGCGCTGCAGCGCCTGAACGAGGGGTGTCACGTCCCGCCCGACGGCGATCACGCCGCAGATGCGTCCCTGGGCGTCGCGCTCCGGGGCGATCGCAATGTGATGCACGCAGGTCTCGCCTTCGGGTCCGGGCACGTGCATCTCCAAGGTGCCTCGTTCTCCGTAGGCCTGGGCGCGAACCACGGCGTCGTGGTACGCCATCGCCTCGGGGTTCCCAGGCGGCGCGGCCTCCTCCGGTGTCCGGCCCAGCAGTTGGTCCGGCGCGATCGCCACGCGCTCCCCGAATCCGGGGCTGCAGTGGGTGGCGCGCAAGTCCGGTCCGTAGCGGATGACGTTGTCAGGTGAGTTTTCAGCCCAGCTGCGCTGTTCCCGCTCACGCTCCTGAAGTCGCTGCTCGACCTGCGCCATCTCGCTGGCGTCGCTGGCGTGCAGCAGGACCTGCGTCGGCGCGTCCCCGTCCCCGCCGAGAGCAAGCACGCGCATGCGAAAGGCCCGCCCCCGGACCGAGCCCGCCGCTGGCGTCACCCTCAGAGGCATCACCTGCAGGCTCAGCAGGGCTTGCCTGCAGGCCTGCTCGATCTGCTGCCGTTCGTCGTTCGAAAGTGCCGTCAGCGTCTTCAGCGAGCCCCCTGGCAGCAAGGGTGCCGAGACGCCCAGGCCGGCGGCCGCGGCCGGGTTCAACAGGCGCACGCACAGGTCGGCATCCAGCACGACGACGAGATCGTCGGTCTGCGCTAGGAGCAGGGCTCCAAGGCGGGCGAAGTCGTCAAGGGCGGGGGTGAGCGAGCTCATCGGGCCATTCCCAAAGGCCAGCTCGGGCCTGGTGTGTCTCCATGCGGCAGATCGGTGCCGCATGACCTCATGCCGGCTGCTGCTTGTGGCGCGGGCGCCAACGCGTTGCTTCGCTGCTGTCGCAGGGACTGCCGCCGCGGACGAATACGTTCCCGACAGCTACCCACGACTGTAGTGTGAGCCCCCGCTGGCCGACACGGATTGCACCGGGTCAATCCGCGTCATCCTGCCGAAAGTACCTGGCGCGCACCCCGCGGAGCGCGGGACCGCGCGCCAGAGGCCAGATCTCAGCGGCCGAGCAACCGCGCGGCAGCGCCGTCGATCGAGGCCTTCAGCTCGGCGTAGCTGTGGTTCACCGGGTACTGCGGGAACTGCGCCACGATGCTCTCGGGCGGATGGATGAAGAAGCCCGCGTCGGCGGCACCCAGCATGCCGGTGTCGTTGTAGGAATCGCCGGCGGCGATGACCTGGAAGTTCAGGCTCTTCAACGCATTGACGGCATGACGCTTCTGGTCGGGCTGGCGCAGCCGGTAATCGGCCACGAAACCCTCGGCATCGATCACCAGCTTGTGGCAGAACAGCGTGGGCCGACCCAGCTGCTGCATCAGCGGGTCGGCGAACTCGTAGAAGGTGTCCGACAGGATGATGACCTGGAAGCGCGAACGCAGCTCGTCCAGGAAGGCTCGCGCACCGTCCATCGGCTGCATGCCGCCGATCACGGCGTGGATGTCGGCCAGCTTCAGGCCGTGCTGGCGCAGCAGGGCCAGCCGGTAGCGCATCAGCTTGTCGTAGTCGGGCTCGTCGCGCGTCGTGCGGCTGAATTCCTTGATGCCGGTGCGCTGCGAGAAGGCGATCCAGATCTCCGGCACGAGCACGCCCTCGAGGTCGAGGCAGACAACTTGCATGAATGGGCTCCGAAAGCGGGCCGCATCGTATCGCACCGCGGGAACAGGAAGGGCGCCCGGGGCGCCCTCGAACCTGGCGTGTCGGCCACCGGCGTCAGCCGCCGCTGGCCCCCCACAGCTGCTGCAGGCGGGCGTCGCGTCCGCAGCTGGCGCGGTAGTAGTTGTACCGCACGGGGTTCTTTCGGTAGTAGTCCTGGTGGTACTCCTCGGCCCGGTAGAAGGGGCCGGCTCGTTCGATCTGCGTGACGATGGGCTCCTTGAAGGGCTTGCTCTTCTCCAGCGCCGCCAGCGAGGCCCGGACCACGGCCAGCTGGGCGTCGTCGTGCGCGTAGATGGCGGTGCGGTAGGGCGAACCGACGTCGCAGAACTGGCGGTCCCTGGTGGTCGGGTCGATGGTGCGCCAGAACTTGTTCACCAGCTGCTCGTAGCTGACCCTCTTCGGGTCGAAGACGATCTCCACCGCTTCGGCGTGGCCGGTGCGGTTCGTCGTCACCTGATCGTAGGTCGGGTTGGCCAGCGTGCCGCCCGTGTAGCCCGAGGTGGTCGAGATCACGCCCGGCACCTTGTCGAAGTCGGCCTCGACGCACCAGAAGCAGCCGCCGGCGAAGGTGGCCTTGGCCGTGACGCCGGGAGCCGGCGCGGCGCTCTGTGCCCCGGCCGGCAGGGCGGTGGCGAACGCGGTGGCGGCCAGCAGCCTGCCGAGCGTGCCGGACATGGAGCGGAGCATCGTTCTGATCGGTGTCATGGGATCAACCTGGTTGCGGCGCGAAGCGCAGGGCCACGCCGTTGTTGCAATAGCGCTTGCCGGTCGGGCGCGGACCGTCGTCGAAGACATGGCCGTGGTGGCCGCCGCAGCGCGCACAGTGGTACTCGGTGCGCGGCAGGATCAGCTTGAAGTCACGGCTGGTGCCCAGCGCGCCGGGCAGGGCGGCATAGAAGCTGGGCCAGCCGGTGCCGCTCTCGAACTTGGTCTCGTGCGAGAACAAGGGCAGGTCGCAGCCTGCACAGTGGTAGAGGCCCGGGCGCTTTTCGGCGTTCAGCGGGCTCGAGCCGGGACGCTCGGTGCCGTGGCCGCGCAGCACGTCGTACTGCGCCGGGGTCAGGCGCTTGCGCCATTCGGCGTCGGGCAGTTCGACCTTGCCGTTGGGGCCCGGGGCGGGCGCGGGTGCGGCGGCATGGGTCACGCTGGCAGCGGCCGAGCCCAGGCCCAGGGTGGCGAGCAGGTTCATCCAGTGGCGGCGGGTCATGGTTCTTCCAATCCAGTGCAATGGGGGTTCCGGGGGCAGTCGGCCACGCGGGCCTGCTGCCGCGCCTCGTTCAGTCGGCGTGCCGGCCGAAAGCTTTCAGTTCAGTCGCGACAGGGCCGACAGAAACTGCTGCCGCGTCGGGCCTTCGGCCACCGTCTCGGCCAGCGCAGCGAAGAACTCGTCGCGCTGCGAACTGCGGGAAGCCGCCTTCTTGACGACCACGTTGGCCATGGGCCCGATCTGTGCGGCCAGCAGGCGCCGCGCCGCTTCGATCAACTCGGGCGTCAGCATCCGCGGGCCGACGTTGGTGGGGGTTGGAGCCGGCGGCGGCGCGATGGTTCCCGCCGCGACCGGTCGGATGCCCGAGGCCGTGGCCTGTCCGATGAAGGCAGCGCGCTTGGCGGGATCGGTCACCTGCTCGGCCAGCCGGGCGTAGAGCGTGCCGACGTCGCTGCAATCGCGCGCCGCGCGGCGCACCAGCACACTGGCCAGCGGGCCGACGAACTTGGCCAGCGACAGCTCGGCGGCCTGCAATTGCGCCGGATCCCAGTGCGAGGGAGGCTGTGTCCAGGAACCGGCGGTGCCGCTTTGGCCCGAGCGCGAGCCGGCCGAAGCGTCGGCTGCAAGGCGTTTGGTCGGTGCCCCGACCAGCGTGCGGTCCCAGCCGGTGGGGTCGATCGGTGCGCCGACCGCGGCTGCCAGCGCTTCGCGGAACACGGCCGCGGTGGCGAAGCGCCGTGCCGGGTCCTTGGCCAGGCCGGCGGCCAGCAGCGTGTCGTAGAACCTGGGCCGGTTCACGCCCTCGATCTGCGAAGGAAGCACGGGTGCTTCGTGCACGGCCTTGTACATCAGCGCATCGGAGGCGCCGCTGAACGGCGGGCGCCCCACCAGCAGCAGGTACAGCAGCACGGCTGCACTGTAGATGTCGACACGGCGGTCTATCGTCTGCCCCAGGAACTGCTCGGGCGCCATGTAGGCCGGCGTGCCGACCATCATCTGCGTCTGCGTCATGCCGGCGTTGTCGATGCGGGCGATGCCGAAGTCAGCGATCTTCAGGCGGCCATTGGGGGCCAGGATGATGTTGGCCGGCTTGATGTCCCGATGCCAGACGCCCTGCTCGTGGGCGTGGTGCAGCGCATCGAGCAGCTGCGTCATCAGGCCCGGGATGTCCTCGTCGGTGAAGCGCACCTGGTTGGCCAGGTGGAAGGCCAGCGTGCGGCCCTCGACGAATTCCATCGCGATGAAGGACACCGACTCGGCCTGCCCGAAGTCGTATACCGAGACGATGCCCGGGTGGCTCAGTCGCCCCGCGGCCTGGGCCTCGTTGCGGAAGCGCAGCGCCAGCATCTGGCCCTGATCCCCGAGGCTCTGGCGTATGGTCTTCAAGGCCACGACGCGCTGGATGTCGGGATCGAAGCCCTTGTAGACCACGCCCATCGCACCCTCGCCGAGCACCTCGGTGATGCGGTACTTTCCGAGGGTGGTGGGGTGGGCCATGGGTGCGGTCGCGGACGGCTCGAAGCGTGCGGGATTGTCGCCGTTCGACGTGCAGCGTGCGGGCCGACGGGCTCTGCCGCGGTCAGGCCTCCAGCATCTTCATGGCCTGCACCACACTCGTGCGCATGCGGCTGAAGGACTGTGCCAGCACGCCGATCTCGTCGCTGCCGCCGGCCGGGAACTCCGGCGCGTTGAGATCACCCTGGCTGACGCGGTCGGCCAGCTCGGACAGTCGTGACACCGGCCGCACCACCACCAGCCAGATCATCAGGTTGAGCACGATGCCCACCACGACGAAGACCCCCACCAGAGAGCCCATGAAGACGGTGAACGACTGTTCGGCACGCTTGAGCGGCACGGCCAGCGGCACCGAGACGATCTGCGCTCCCACCACTTCGTTGAGCTGCCAGCCGAAGCCGTTGGCGGTGCCGTAGCGCTCGATCATGGTCTTGGGGGCGGCTTCCACGCTGCTGTGGCACTGCAGACAGGCCGGGTTGGTGATCTGCAGCGGCCGCGCCACGTACAGCGACGGGCCGGCGGGCGTGTCGCGCTGGCCGATGAATTCCTTGCGGCCGGTGTCGCTGCGGAACTGATTGACCACGTCGACCTCCCAGCCGACGGCGCGGTCGCGCGGGTTGGTGGGGTTGAGCGTGGCTTCCTTGTAGAAGAAGTCCGGATACTTGGTCTTCAGCGTGCCGAGCACCTCCACGGCCGAGTAGCTGGGCACCGACTGCGGCAGGAACTCGTACTTCATCTGCGTCTCGAGCAGTCCCTGGATCTGGCCTGCGGTGTAGCTGCGCACTGCATTGGCCTTGTCGATGAGCAGCCTTGCGTTGTTCACCACCTCGTCCTGGGCCTGGGCCTGCAGCAGGTTGCGCGTGATGACGGCGCTGGTGCCGATGCCCAGGGCCATCACCAGCACGTACAGGAGGTTGAACTTGACGAGCAGCTTCATGGCGGTGGTCTCGGTTTGAAGGGTCGGCCGGGCGGCGGGAGGAGATGGGCTTCAGCGGGGTGCCGAGGCCGGCCGGGGCACAGCCGGCGGGGCGGGTGGCCGCGCCCGTTCCGGGTGCAGCACCAATGTCCACTCGGCGTGCTGGCTGAGCTGGGCGTCCACGGCGCTGCGAAACGAGGGTTCGCGGGCCCAGGCGGCAAAACGTCGCGGCAGCTCGCGCCGGATGCCGGTCTCGGCCAGCAGCCAGTCGCGCAGGTCTGCATAGGCGGGAAAGGGCAGGGGGCGCGGCGCGACGCTGCGGCCCTGCACCGCCGCGCTGCGCAGGGGCAGCGTGTCGCGGAAGGACCGCGGCACCTGCTGCAGCTGGGCACTGGTCGGGCGCGCCTGCACGCTGCCGGCGTCGCCGCCGCTGCGCTGGTAGATCTCGCTGCCCTTCAGCGCGAGCGGGGTGGCACCGCGGCGGCGCTCGACCACGCGGGCGCTGCCCGACTCGGTGAACAGCCACAGCTCGCTCGGCGAGACATGGGCCACCAGCGTGCCGGTGAAGGGTGGCACATCGGCGCCGGGCATGGAGAAGCCCGGCGCCGGGGCCGCGGCGGGCGCGGTGAACTTGATCCAGCCGCGCAGCAGGTAGAAGGCCGGTGCCCTGGGGTCGGCGCCCAGGGCGGGCGGCAGCAGCAGCAGTCGCGTGTCGGGACCTAGATCGAGGGCGCGGCCCGGCGCCCATTCCAGGCGCAGCAGGCGGGCATTGGCGAGGGTGTCGACCAGCACGCCGCCGCTCACGCGCAGGCCTTCGACGGCGGCGCCGGCGCCCTTGCCATCGATGATTCGGGCCTCGCCTTCGACGATGGTCACCAGCGCGCCACCCTCGTTCGCCTCGACGGACTGCCAGAGCAGGGGCGCGGCGACGGCCAGCGCGGGCAGGGCCGTCAGACCCTGCAGTGCGCGGCGGCGGGTGACTCGACCGTCGGCACGGCAGGGCGACGGGGGCAGCTCGAACGATGCAGGATGTGAGTCCATGGACACCCTGTAATACTAGCCGGACAGCGCTGCCTGCTGTCGTTCAAACCGGGTTCTAATTCGGGCTTCCTTCTCGTGACTTCCTTCATGAACCAGCTCGATCGCCTCAAGACCTTCACCACCGTGGTGGCCGACACCGGCAACTTCCGCCAACTGGCGCAGTTCGCCCCGCAGGACGCCACCACCAACCCCTCGCTCATCCTGAAGGCGGTGCAGCAGCCCGACTACGCGCCGCTGCTGGCCGAGACGGTGGCCACGATGAAGGGCCGGCCGCTCGACGAGGTGGTCGACGCCGTGCTGGTGCGATTCGGGCGCGAGATCCTTCAGGTCGTGCCCGGCCGCGTCAGCACCGAAGTCGACGCGCGGCTGTCGTTCGACACCGCCGCCACGCTGGTGCGTGCGCGGCGCATCGTCGGCCTCTACGAAGCTGCCGGCATCGCGCGGGAACGCGTGCTGATCAAGATCGCGGCCACCTGGGAAGGCATCCAGGCCGCCGCGGAACTGCAGCGCGAGGGCATCCGCTGCAATCTCACGCTGCTGTTCAGCTTCGCGCAGGCGGTGGCCTGCGGCGACGCGCGCGTGCAGCTCATCTCGCCCTTCGTCGGCCGCATCTACGACTGGGCGAAGAAGTCGGCCGGCGCGGCCTGGGACGAGGCCGCGATGGCCGGCGCCAACGACCCCGGCGTGAAGTCGGTGAAGGCGATCTGGCAGCACTACAAGCGCCACGGCATCGCCACCGAGGTGATGGGTGCCAGCTTCCGCAATGCCGGCCAGATCGTCGCCCTGGCGGGCTGCGACCTGCTGACCATCAGCCCCGAACTGCTGGCCGCGCTGCAGGCCTCCGATGCGCCCTTCGAGCGGGCGCTCGACGCCGGTGCCGCAAGCGCCCTGGACCTGCCCGTGGTGCACCACGACGAGCGCAGCTTCCGCTGGGCGCTGAACGAAGACGCCATGGCCACAGAGAAGCTGGCCGAGGGTATCCGCGCCTTCGCGGCCGACGCCGTCAAGCTCGACCGGCTCATCCAGGACCTGCAGCGATGAGCTTCCCGCGCTGCGAGCAGACGCGCGCCTGGGCGTCCTTGCAGGGCCACTTCGAGGCCCACGGCCGCGGCTTCGACCTGCGCGAGGCCTTTGCACGCGACCCGGGCCGCTTCGCTGCCTTCGGCATCGACGCCCCCGAGGTGTACGCGGACCTGTCCAAGAACCTGATCGACATCGCCACGCGGCGCTTCCTGCTCGACCTGGCGCGCGAATGCGGGCTCGAGGCAAGGCGCGACGCCATGCTGGCCGGTGCCGAGGTCAACGCCACCGAGGGCCGCCCGGTGCTGCACACGGCGCTGCGCGCGCCGCGCGGTGCCGGCCCGCATGGCGACGAGGTGCACGGTGTGCTGGACGCCATGCTGGCCTTTGCCGAGCGCGTGCGCGCCGACGAGGGCTTCACCGACGTCGTCAACATCGGCATCGGCGGCAGCGACCTCGGGCCGCAGATGGTGGTGCCGGCGCTGGACGCCTGTGCGCACCGCCGGCTGCGCTTCCACTTCGTCAGCAATGTCGACGGCCACGACATCGTGCCGGTGCTGCGCGGGCTGGATCCGCGGCGCACCCTGTTCATCATCGCCAGCAAGACCTTCACCACCCAGGAGACCATGGCCAACGCGCAGGTGGCGCGCGACTGGTTTCTTGCGCAGGGCGGCAGCGACATCGCACGCCACTTCGCCGCGACGACGACCAACGTGGCGGCGGCGGCGGCCTTCGGCATCAGCACGAGCTTCGGGTTCTGGGACTGGGTGGGCGGCCGCTATTCGCTGTGGAGCGCCATCGGCCTGCCCATCGCCATCGCCATCGGGGCGGAGCACTTCCGCGCACTGCTGGCCGGCGCGCACGCGATGGACCGCCACTTCGCGCAAGCGCCGCTCGAGCACAACCTGCCGGTCGCGCTGGGTCTGCTCGATGTCTGGTATCGCAACTTCCACGGCTTCGGCAGCCGCAGCGTGGCGCCCTACCACCAGGGCCTGAGGCGCCTGCCGGCCTACCTGCAGCAGCTGGAGATGGAGTCCAACGGCAAGCGCGTGGCGATGGACGGCACGCCGCTGTCACTGGCCACCAGCCCGGTGGTGTGGGGTGAGCCCGGCACCAACGGCCAGCATGCCTACTTCCAGATGCTGCACCAGGGCACCGACGTGATCCCGGTCGAGTTCATCGCGGTGAAGACGCCGGCGCATGCCCACGCCGACCTTCACGCCAAGCTGCTGGCCAACTGCCTGGCGCAGAGTCAGGCGCTGATGCTGGGCAAGAGCACGGCCCAGGCGCTGGCCGAGAAGGCGCCCACCGCATCGGCAAGCTTCGACCGCGCCGCGCTGGCCTCGGCGCGCACCTTCCCCGGCAACCGGCCCAGCACCACCCTGCTGCTGGAGGCGCTCACGCCACGCAGCCTGGGCGCGCTGGTGGCGATGTACGAACACCGCGTGTGGACCAGCGGCGCACTGTGGGGCCTCAACAGCTTCGACCAGTGGGGCGTGGAGCTCGGCAAGGCCCTGGCCAGCGCGCTGCTGCCGCGCCTGGCCAGCGGCGACGTGGCGGGACTGGACGGCTCCACCGCGGGCCTGCTGCAACGCCTGCGCGCGCCCGCCCCGTGAAAGTCGTCTTCGACTTCGCCGGTGTCGTGTTCCACTGGCAGCCCGGCGCGCTGCTGCAGCGTGTGCTGCCGCATCACGCCACCGACGAGCAGCGCACCGACCAGCTGATGGCGGCGCTGTTCCAGTCCTGGGGCGGCGACTGGGCCGACTTCGACCGTGGCACGGTAGCGCCCGCTGACCTGGTCGAACGCATCGCGCGCCGCACGGGGCTGCCCGCAGTCGACGTGCTGGCCGTGGTGAAGGCGATTCCCCTGGCGCTGCAGCCCGACCCGGCCACCGTGGCCTTGATCCATCGGCTGCGCGCGCTGCAGCGTGGCGTGTACTTCCTGTCCAACATGCCGGCCCCTTACGCCGATCACCTGGAGACCGCACACGGCTGCGCCTCGTGGTTCGACGACGGGGTGTTCTCGGCGCGGGTGCAGGCCATCAAGCCCGAGCCGGAGATCTTCGAGATTGCCGCGCGGCGCTTCGGGGCGCGGCCGCAGGAGCTCTTGTTCCTGGACGACGTGCCGGCCAACGTGGCGGCCGCACAGGCCGCCGGCTGGCAGGCGATCCACTTCACCACCGCCGAGGCGGCCGAGGCGGCGCTGCACCGGCACGGCTGGTGGCCTTCGGCGGCTTGATCTTCGCCTGAGCGCCTGGTGCGGGCCCTCGGGCGGTCGAGCGCTCAGGGTCTCGGACCCCAGGACCCTCAGGCCGCCAGCCCGTTCAGCGCCTGGTGCGATGCCGCCAGACCTTGGTCGACGATCTGCTGCTTCCAGGGGTCGGTGTCGGTGTAGAAGGCGTCGCGCAGCTGTTGCTTGATGGCCTGGCGCTGTTCGGCCGGCGCATCGGGATGGTTCTGCAGCCACTGGTCGGCGCGCAGCGCAGTGATCACCTGGTCGGTGGGCAGGGTGCCGTACTCCAGCGCCATGCCGGTGTACTCGGCCTGCGGACACTCTTCGTAGACGGCAGCGAACATCATGCCGGTCAGCTTGGCCGAGGTCGAGCTGCCGTCGTAGACCGATGTCACCTTCGACCCCCACCAGGCGCGGGCCCGGGCGATGCTGGCGGCCTCGTCGCGACCGGCGTAGATGATCTCGCCGTAGCCGCTGGGGCCGAGCCCCGTGTGCAGGTCGATCCAGCCCATGCGTTCGCAGCGCCGGCCGTGCTCCTGCAGCACCAGGCGCAGGCTGCGCTGGCTCCAGGTCGGTTCGGTGCCGCCGAAGAACAGGCCGTCGGGGTGCCTGTGCTGGCCCCCGGTGACGGCGGCCTGCAGGCCCTTGGCACCGTGGCGGGCGACGAAAGCGCCGAGGGCCTGTTGCACTTCGGCGCCGGGCGGCCACTGCCCGGGCACGATCCAGGGCGCCAGCTCGTCGTAGCCGGGGTTCTCGGGCAGGGGCTGGCCGAAGTCGTGGAAGTTGCGGTTGAGGTCCACGTTCTCGTGCGTGGTGCGACGCCACCAGGAAAAGCCCCAGGGATTCAATGCATGGATGTAGAGCACCGCGACCCCGGCCGTCGCTGCCGCGGCGTGCCAGCCCGGGTCCGTCAGCAGCGCATGCTGCACGCCCGAGCCGCAGAAGCCTTCCACGCCGTGGCAGCCGCTGGAGACCACCAGCAGGCGCTGCGCGTCGTCGGCGCCGTAACGCGCAACGTCCATCGCCAGCACTTCACCGTCGCGACCGCGCAGCGGATGCACGTGCGACCGCACGGCCAGCCCCGTTGCCGAGCAGGCGGCCAGGAACAGGTGCCGCGCTTCGGCGTAGGTCTGCGCGAAGTGCGCTGCGGCATTCATCGGGGCGTGGCCAGCCACTGTTCGGCGATGCGCACCCAGGCCGTGGCACCCAGCGGGATGAGATCGTCGTTGAAGTCGTAGCTGGGGTTGTGCAGCATGCAGGGCCCCAGGCCGTGGCCGCCTTCGCGGTGGCTGCCGTCGCCGTTGCCGATCATGAAGTAGCAGCCGGGCTTTTCCTGCAGGTAGTAGCTGAAGTCTTCCGAGCCCATCGTCGGCTCGAACTCCAGCACGTTGTCGGTGCCCACCACGTCGGCCAGAACGCGGCGCGCGAAGTCGGTCTCGCTGGCGTGGTTGATGGTGGCCGGGTAGTTGCGCTTGAAGTGGAAATCGCAGCCGGCCTCGAAGGCCGCGCAGGTCGACTCGGCCACCGTCTTCATGCGCTGCTCGACCATGTCCAGCACCTCGGTGGTGAAGGTGCGCACGGTGCCCTGGATCTCGCAGCTGTCGGGGATCACGTTGGTGGCCTCGCCGGCGTGGATCATGGTCACCGAGATCACGGCGGTGTCGATCGGCCGCTTGTTGCGCGTCACGATGGTCTGGAAGGCCTGCACCATCTGGCAGGCGATGGGCACCGGGTCGATGCCGTTGTGCGGCAGCGCGGCGTGCGCGCCCTTGCCGCGGATGACGATGCGGAACTCGTTGCTGCTGGCGAAGCTCGGGCCCGGGCGCAGCGCGAACTGGCCGACCTGCATGCCGGGCCAGTTGTGGGCGCCGAAGATGGCCTCCATCGGGAACTTCTCGAACAGGCCGTCGCGCATCATCTCGCGCGCCCCGCCGCCGCCTTCTTCGGCCGGCTGGAACACCAGGTAGACCGTGCCGTCGAAGTTGCGGTGGCGGCTGAAGTGGCGCGCCGCGGCCAGCAGCATCGCGGTGTGGCCGTCGTGGCCGCAGGCGTGCATCTTTCCGGGGTGACGGCTGGCGTGCGCGAAGCTGTTGTGCTCGGTCATCGGCAGGGCGTCGATGTCGGCGCGCAGGCCGACGGCGCGGTTCGACGTGCCGTTCTTGACGATGCCCACCACGCCCGTCTTGCCCAGCCCGCGATGCACCGGGATGCCCCACTCCGTGAGCGCCTTGGCGATGAGGTCGGCGGTGCGCACCTCCTCGAAGCACAGCTCCGGATGGGCGTGAATATCACGGCGCAGTGCCGTGATGGCGGCCGCGTCGGCCAGGATCGACTCGATCATCTTCATGCGGGGCTCCGGGGTCTGGTCGGTGCCGACATCGTAACGCCGGACGGAAACAGGCAGTGACATGTCGGCCGTCCCCAACCAATGGACAGGAGCTGGCCGCACGATCACGCGATAACATCCCGCGCAGGCCGGGGCGAGGGCTGCGATGTGCGCGTCCGACCCCGAAGAAGCGGCAGTCGGCTGCGTGGCGGCCGACCCCCGACCTTCAGGTGTGCCCCATCCGCCGTGTCAGGCCCAGCGGCCTGTCGCTCCGACAGAAGTCCCCGATCTTGCCGATTCCGCGATGCCGCTGATCCACATCGAAGGCTGGCCCGAGCCCGTGCAGGCTGGCCGCCAGCGCATTCTCGAAGCTGCCCTCGACGCCGGCGTGCCCTATCCGCACGGCTGCGGCGCGGGCGAATGCGGCAGCTGCAAGTCCCGCCTGCTCGAGGGCGAGGTCAAGTCCGACCGCCACAGCCCCGAGGCGCTGAGCGACGAGGAAGAGGGCCAGGGGCTCATCCTGGCCTGCCGTTCGCGACCCGTGGGCGACGTGCGCGTGCAGTGGCTGGGCGACAGCACCGGGCCGTCCATGACCAAGGTCGACGCCAGCGTGGCGGCCATCGACCTGGCCTCGCCGGATGTCATCGTGCTCACGCTGGACCTGCCGCTCGGACGGACCTTCGAATTCCGTCCCGGCCAGTTCGCCAAACTGCGCTTCGGCGAACTGCCGGCGCGCAGCTATTCGATGGCCAACCTGCCGGGCCAGGGCCAGCTGGTGTTCCACATCCGCGTGCTGCCCGACGGCAAGGTCAGCCCGTACGTGGCGCGCGGCCTGCGCACCGGCGAACGGGTGGAGGTGCGCGGGCCCTTCGGCGCGGCCTGCTGGGACGGGCCGCAGCCCGACGGCGCGCTGCTGCTGCTGGGCGGCGGCACCGGCATGGCACCGATCATGTCGGTGCTGGACGCCGCGTTGCGCGACGGCCATCCCGCGCAGCAGATCCACGTCTATCACGGTGTGCGCACCGGTGACGATCTCTATGTCGAGGAACTGCTTCAGCGACGCGTGCGCGATCACGGCATCCATTTCGTGCCCGTCTTCGCAGAACAGCGTGCCGCGGGGGTGCGTGCCGGCCCGCTGCACGAGGCCATCGCCTCCGACTTCAACGACCTCGGCGGCGCCACCGTGCACGTGGCGGGTCCGCCGCCGATGGTCGAGGCGGTGCGGCAGCTCGTCATCAGCCGCGGTGCGGCGCCGTCCCGGGTGCGCGCCGAGGCCTTTCACCCGGCCGAGCCCGACAAGCGCAGCCTGTGGGAACGCATCACGTCCTGGGGGTCGCTGTAGCCGCCGCGGGCGACCCCGTGCCGCCTGGGCGGCAAGGCGCTGTGCAATAGTTCGGCCATGCCCCTCGCTCCAGCACCCGAAGCATCCCTCGGCCTTTCCGAGCGCGGCTCGCGCACCGTGCTGGCGACCTGCCCGCACGACTGTCCCGACACCTGCGCCATCCGCGTCACGGTCGAAGGCGGCCGCGCCGTGAAGGTCCAGGGCCACCCCGACCACCCGCCCACCCAGGGCGCGTTGTGCACCAAGGTGTCGCGCTACCCCGAGCGCACCTATCACCCCGAGCGCGTGCTGCAGCCGATGCGCCGCAGCGGCCCCAAGGGCAGCGGCCGCTTCGAGCCGATCGGCTGGGACGAGGCGCTGGACAGCATCGCCACGCGCCTGAAGGCCATCGCCGCGCGCGACCCCGAGGCCATCCTGCCCTACAGCTATGCCGGCACGATGGGGCTGGTGCAGGGCGACGGCATGTCCGCCCGCTTCTTCCACCAACTGGGCGCCTCGCTGCTCGACCGCACGATCTGCGCTTCGGCCGGTGGAGACGCCCTGGCTGCCACCTATGGCGGCAAGGTCGGCATGCACGTCGAGCACTTCGCCGAGAGCCGGCTGATCCTGATCTGGGGCAGCAACTCGATTGCCAGCAACCTGCACTTCTGGACGCTGGCCCAGCAGGCCAAGCGCGACGGGGCCCGCCTGGTGTGCATCGACCCGCGGCGCACCGAGACCGCCGACAAATGCCACCAGCACATCGCCCTGCTGCCCGGCACCGACGGCGCGCTGGCGCTGGGCCTGATGCACGAACTGATCCGCCAGGACCTGCTCGACCATGACTACCTGGCTCGACATGTCGACGGCTGGCCGAAGCTTCGCGAGCGCGCGATGGCCTGGAGCGCGCAACGTGCGGCCGATGTCTGCGGCATCACGGCCGAAGAGATCGTGCAGCTGGCAGCCGAGTACGGCAGCACCCGGCCGGCGGCCATCCGCCTGAACTACGGCATGCAGCGCGTGCGCGGCGGCGGCAATGCGGTGCGTCTGGTCGCGCTGCTGCCCTGCCTGGTGGGCGCCTGGCGTCATCGCGCCGGCGGCCTGCTGCTGTCGAGTTCGGGCTGGTTCCGTCCGGCGCGCAACGACGCGGTGCTGCAACGTCCCGACCTGCTGGCCGGCCGCCGCCCGCGCACCATCAACATGTCGACCATCGGCAACGACCTGCTGCGCGAGACTTCGCCCGCCTTCGGCCCGAAACTCGAGGCCGTGGTGGTCTACAACAGCAACCCGGTGGCCGTGGCGCCGGACAGTGGCAAGGTGGTCGCCGGATTCGCGCGCGAGGACCTCTTCACCGTGGTGATCGAGCACTTCATGACCGACACCGCCGACCACGCCGACATCGTGCTGCCGGCCACCACCCAGCTCGAACACTGGGACGTGCACACCAGCTACGGCCACACCTACGCCATGCTCAACCAGCCGGCGGTGCCCCCGCTGGGGCAGTCGCGCTCCAACGCGGCGATCTTCCGCGCGCTGGCAGAGCGGATGGGGTTCGACGAGCCCTGTTTTTCGGACGACGATGCCACGATGGCACGCCAGGCCTTCCGTCAGGACATCGTGCCCTGGGACGAACTGCTGCGCACCGGCTGGGTCAGGCTGCCCATGGCCGAAGCGCCTTTCGCCGAGGGCGGATTCCCCACGGCCACCGGCCGTGCCATCGTCGATGCCCCGGGCCTCGGTGTGCCCGACCACGTGGCCAACTACGAGTGCGTTCAGTCCGACCCGGATCTCGCGCGGCGCTTCCCGCTGGCCATGATCTCGCCGCCGGCGCGCAACTTCCTCAACTCGACCTTCGTCAACGTGAAGAGCCTGCGCGACATCGAGGGCGAGCCGCGGGTCGAGATCCATCCCGACGACGCCGCGGCACGCGGCATCGTCGGCGGGGCGGTGGTCGACGTCATCAATCAACGCGGCCGCTACCGCTGCAAGGCCGACGTGACCGGACGTGCGCGGCCCGGCGTGGTCAACGGCCTGGGCATCTGGTGGCGCAAGCTCGGCCTGGAGGGCACCAACGTGAACCAGCTCACGCACCAGCGACTGACCGACATCGGCCGCGCACCGGCCTTCTACGACTGCCTGGTCGAGATCGCGCCGGTGGCGCCGCACGCCTGACGGTGCGCAGGGTCCTGCTCTTGGCATCCCTCGGCGCCATGGGCGCGGCGCTGGTGGTGGCAGGCACGGTGTGCCTGACCAGCGGCTGCAGCACGCTGGGCTACTACGGCCAGGCGGTGGGCGGTCACATGGACCTGCTGCAGCGTTCGCGGCCGGTCACGCAGTGGCTGGCCGACGAGAGCACCTCGCCAGCACTGCGCGAGCGCCTGCGCCTGACGCAGCGCATCCGTGAGTTCGCGGTGACCGAGCTCGGCCTGCCCGACAACGCCAGCTACCGCTCCTTCGCCGACCTGCAGCGGCCGGCGGTGGTGTGGAACGTCGTGGCCGCGCCGGAGCTGTCGCTCAGACTGAAGACCTGGTGCTTCGCCGTGATGGGCTGCGTGGGCTACCGCGGCTACTTCGACCGCGCCGGTGCCGACGCCCTGGCCGCCGAACTGCAGTCCGAGGGCTGGGAGGTCAGCGTCTACCCGGTGCCCGCCTACAGCACGCTGGGCTGGACCAACTGGCTGGGCGGTGACCCCCTTCTCAGCACCTTCATCCAGTGGCCCGAGGGCGAACTGGCGCGGCTCATCTTTCACGAGCTGGCGCACCAGGTGGCCTATGCCCCCGACGACACCACCTTCAACGAGTCCTACGCCACCGCGGTGGAGCGCATCGGCGGAGCGCGCTGGCTGGCCAGCCATGCCAGCGCCGCGGCGCGACAGGAATACGAGCAGCTGCAGTCGCGCCGCCAGACCTTCCGCGAGCTCACGCTGCGGCACCGACTGCGCCTGCAGGCGCTGTACGACAGCCCGCTGGACGACGCGCAGAAGCGCCTGCGCAAGGCAGAGCTCAGGACGATGCTGGACGCCGAGATCGCCACCCTGAAGGCCGGCCCCTGGGCCGGCTTCACCGGTTACGACGCCTGGTTCGCTCGCGCCAACAACGCGGCCTTCGGCGTGCAGGCGGCCTACAACGAACTGGTGCCGGCCTTCGAGCGCCTGTTCGAACGCGAAGGTCGCGACTTTGCCCGCTTCCATGCCGAGGTGCGGCGCCTGGCGGCCTTGCCGAAGGCCGAACGCCGCGCCACACTCGATGCCCTTCGATAGGAGACAACCCCGTGCCCGACATCCGCATCCACCGCGACCATCAGCTCGGCCTGGCCAAGGCGCGCAAAGTCGCCTGGCAGTGGGCCGAGGAGGCCGAGTCCAAGTTCGACATGTCCTGCACGGTGATCGAAGGTGAGACCAGCGACACCATCGAGTTCACCCGATCCGGTGTCAATGGCCGCCTCATCGTGGCGCCCGACCACTTCGATCTCGATGCCAAGCTCGGCTTCCTGCTGGGGGCCTTCAGCAGGACCATCGAGACGCAGATCGAAGAAGCGCTGGACAAGCTGCTGGCCAAGAGCCAGGCCGGCGCGGGTGTCACTGCGGCCGCGCCGCGCAAGTCGGCCGCCAGGACTGCGGGCAAGACCGCCGCCAAGACCGCTCCCAAGAAATAGCATGTCCGCCACTGCTGCGACACCGTCCCCGGCAGCTGCCGGCCCGCTCCCTCTCGACGACGCCTATCGCGCGGAGCTGCACAACGAAGTCCATGCCAGGCCGCCCGAGCGCATCCACCTGCCCGCACTGGTGCTGTACGTGGCGGTGCTCAACGAAGGCGTGACGCGCCAGGCCGAGGCCGATCATCTGCGGCAACTGCCGGGCCAGCAGGGGCTGCAGGCCGACGACCTTCGCGGCAACTTCCTGCGCCTGACGATGGCCGACCACTCGGTGCGCTGGGAGCGGCACAGCGAATTCACCCGCTATTCCATCGTGCAGCCGCTGCCGGCGCAGTGGCAGCCGGGCAGTCACGAGGTCGCGCAGCCCATCGACTGGGCCGTCGATCGCACCTGGCTGAAGACCATCCCCGGCAAGACGGTGGCGGCCGTCGAACTGCTGATGCTGCCGGGCGACGTCGGCGACGTCGAGTCGTTCTTCGACGAGAGCCGGCGCTGGGTGGGTGACGGCGCCATGCTGGCCTCGTCCATCGGTGGCGGCTTTGCAGGTGCCATCACCGATTTCCAGCTGCGCGAGAGCGGCTTCGAGCGCATGCTGGTGGTGGCCGCGCCGCGCACCAACGACGCCCGTGCCGGCCGGTTGAGCCAGACCCTGCTGGAGCTGGAGACCTACCGCCTGATGGCCTTGCGGGGCCTGCCGGTGGCCAAGGCGCTGGGCCCGACGCTGCAGCAGGCCGAGGCCTCTCTGGCCAACATCACGGCCAGCCTGGAGGGCACGGCGGCATCCGACCAGGACCTGCTGGGCACACTGATCGAGCTTGCCGCGCGCGTCGAGCGCGCCACGGCCGAGCACGGCTACCGGTTTTCGGCCACGCAGGCCTACGACGCGCTGGTTCGCCAGCGCATCGTCGAGCTGGACGAGGCCTCCATCGCCGGTTCCCTGACCATCGGTGCCTTCATGCAGCGCCGTCTGTCCCCGGCCATCGCCACCGTGGCGGCCACGGCGTCGCGTCTGGCGTCGCTGTCGCAGCGCATCGAACGCGCCGGCGCCTTGCTGCGCACGCGCGTGGACATCGCCACCGAGACGCAGAACCAGCAGCTGCTGGCCAAGCTCACGCGCGGGCAGCAGCTGCAGCTGCGCCTGCAGAGCACCGTGGAAGGCCTGTCCATCGCCGCCATCTCGTACTACGTGGTGAGCCTGCTGGTCTACGGCGGCAAGGCCGCCAAGTCCGCCGGCCTGCCGGTCGACCCCGAACTCCTGGCCGGCGCCATGATCCCGGTCGTGCTCTGGACCGTCTGGCGCCTCACGCGGCGCATCCACCGCCGCCTCTACGGCGAGGAGTGACCGCTCTCGCCGGCGCGGCGCGCGCCGGCTACTTCAGCGATTCGATGAGGTCGACGTAATCCTGCATCGCTTCATCATTGCTCTTGCCCTTCACCGCGGCCCAGGCGTCGTACTTGGCGCGGCCGACCATGTCGGTGAAGCCGGGGCGCTTGCCTTCGACGTCGCCTTCGGTCGCCTGCTTGTAGAGCGAGTAGATCTTCAGCAGCGTCATGTTGTCGGGCTTCTCGGGCAGGCTCTTGCTCTCGGCAACGGCCTTCTCGAAGGCGGCTTTCAGATTGG
>LNFM01005437.1_pt1 | contig 22070 bp, 17 predicted proteins | sample 596031 | NCBI WGS metagenome assembly LNFM01 (sample SAMN04254537, study PRJNA301005) | activated carbon metagenome | isolation source: dual media filters at the Ann Arbor, Michigan drinking water treatment plant | place: USA: Ann Arbor
GCCTGCCGGAGCCTTTGCTCGAAGCCGTCGTCTTCCGCCACCCGTCGCTCTCCCCCGCGGTCGCCCCGCCCGGAAGGCGGCCCGCTCCTACGGCGTAGGGGCAGGAGTGTCAAGGTGATGAACGCGCTGCAACATGGTTAGCAGGTGACGGCAGGCCGCGTCATTCGCCAATGAACCCGCCCGATTGCCGCTGCCACAGCCTTGCATAGACCCCGCCAGCGGCCAGCAACTGCGCATGGCTGCCCTGTTCCGCCACGCGGCCCTCATGCAGCACCACCAGCCGGTCCATCCGCGCCAGGGTGGACAGCCGGTGCGCCACGGCGATCACCGTCTTGCCGGCCATCAGCCGCTCCAGGCTTTCCTGAATCGCTGCCTCCACCTCCGAGTCGAGGGCGCTGGTCGCCTCGTCCAGCAGCAGGATGGGCGCGTCCTTCAGCAGCACGCGGGCGATCGCCACCCGCTGGCGCTGGCCGCCGGAGAGCTTGACGCCGCGTTCGCCCACATGCGCGTCATAGCCGGTGCGGCCGCGCCAGTCGGACAGCGCCATGATGAAGTCATGCGCCTCCGCCCGCCTGGCGGCCTCGACCACCTCGGCCGGGCTGGCATCGGGGCGGCCGTAGCGGATGTTGTCCAGGATCGAGCGGTGCAGCAGGGCGGTGTCCTGCGTCACCACCCCGATCGCGCCCCGCAGGCTTTCCTGGGTGACGCCGGCGATATCCTGGCCATCCACCAGGATTCGGCCGCCCTCCGGGGTGAAGAAGCGCAGCAGCAGGTTGATGGCGGTGGTCTTGCCCGCCCCGGAATGGCCGACCAGCCCGACCCGTTCCCCCGGCGCGATATCCAGGTCGAAATCATGCAGCACGGCGCCGCGGCCGGGCAGGCCCGGCGGGCCGATGCGCCCGTAGCCGAAGCGCACATCCTCGAACCGGATCGCCCCGCGCGGCACGGCCAAGGGTGCCGCACCGGGCGAATCGGGCGCCGTGCGCGGCACCGCGATGCTGCCCATGGCTTCCTGCACCACGCCGATATTCTCGAAGATGCCGGCCACGTTGAAGGCCACCCAGCCGGAGATATTGGCGATCTGCCAGGCCATCGGCAAAGCGGCGGCCACCACCGCCAGCGGGATCTCGCCCTGCGACCACAGCCATATGGCCAGCGCGGCGGTGGAGGTCAGCATGAGGGCGTTGAGCGTGGACAGCAGGAAGCCGTTCAGCGTCACCAGCCGGGTCTGCTGCGCGAAGTCGCGGTTGAGCTGCTGCACCCCCTCCCGCACCCAGGCATCCTCCTGCTCGGCGCGGGCGAACAGCTTGACGGTGACGATGTTGGTGTAGCTGTCCACCACCCGGCCGGTCAGCAGGCTGCGCGCCTCGCTCGCCTTGCGGGCGCGGTCGCGCATCCGCGGCACGATCAGCCGCAGCAAGGTGGCATACAGCGCGAACCAGACCAGGATGGGGATGGCCAGCCGCCAGTCCGTGGCGGCCAGCACCAGCACCGCGCCGGTGCCGTACACCAGAATGTACCAGACGGCATTGACCGACTGCACCACGCTTTCGCGCAAGGCCGGCCCCGCCTGCATCACCCGGTTGGCGATGCGGCCGGCGAAATCCTCCTGGAAGAAGGCCCAGCCCTGGCGCACCACCTGCCAATGGCTCTGCCAGCGGATCATGGAGGTGACGGCCGGGATGATGGCCTGCTGCGTCACCAGGTTCTGCAGCAGGATGGCCGAGGGTCGCGCCAGCAGCAGGATTGCGGCCATGCCGGCGAGCGTCCAGCCCGCCTCGGCCCAGATCCGCTGCGGCCCGTGCTGCTCCAGCAGCCCCACCACCCGGCCGATGAAGATCGGAATCAGCAGATCGAGCAGCGCCACGGTCAGCCCGGTGGCGAATAGCAGCCCGAACAGCCCGCGCACCTGGCGGGCGAAGTGCCAATAGAAGCCGGCGAGGCTGGCCGGGGGCGGCGTCTCCGGCACCGGCCGGCCCAGCCAGCGGGCGGCAGGCTGGCCTGGCGGGGCGACGGGGTCGACGGCGGTCTCGAAGATACGGAACAGGCGCATGGCATGCAGAAGCGCCGCCCTTGGCGCCGCGTCAACCGCAGCGCGGCGTCACGCCGCGTAAACGGCCGCGCGGCATCACGCCGCGTCAACAGCCGCGCGGCGTCACGCCACGTTGCGATCCGCGGCGGCGGCCTGCTTCGCGCACTGGGCCATCTCCGCCAGTGCCTGGGCGGGCATCGGCCGGCCGAGCAGGAAGCCCTGCACCCGATCGCAGCCGAGCTGGCGCAGAATCGTCATCTGCGCCTGGGTCTCCACCCCTTCCGCCACCACTTCCGCCCCCAGCCCATGCGCCAGCCGCACGATGGCATCGACAATGCGCCAGCCGGTTCCAGCTTGGCCAGTTCCAGCTTGGCCGGTTCCAGCTTGGCCCGTCCCAGGCTGGCCGGGGCTGCCCGTTTTGGACTCGTCCAGGCCCGCGATGAAGGTGCGGTCCACCTTGATGACGTCGAAGGGCAGGTGCTGGAGGTAGCCGACCGAGGAATAGCCGGTGCCGAAATCATCCAGCGCCACCCGCACGCCCATCTTGCGCAAGGCCTCGAAGCTGCGGGTCGCGGCTTCCGCACTGCGCAGGAAGACGCCCTCCGTCACCTCCACCTCCAGCAGCGCCGGGTCGCAGCCGGTCGCGGCCAGCGCTTCCTGCACCAGGCGCACGCCCTGTTCCGCGCCGAAATGCCCGGCCGAGAGGTTCACCGCCACGGGCACCTCCAGCCCCTGCGCCCGCCACGCCATGGCCTGCCGGCAGGATCGGTCGAGCACGAATTGGGTGATCGGGTGGATCAGCCCGGTCTCCTCCGCCACCGGGATGAACAGGCCGGGGGAGATCATGCCGCGTTCCGGGTGGTGCCAGCGCAACAGCGCCTCGCAGCCGCACAGCGCGCCAGTCGCCACGGTGAATTTCGGCTGAAAGACCAGCGAGAGCTGGCCCTGATCCAGGGCCTGCCGCAGATCCTCCTCCAGCTGCCGGCGCTGGCGCAGCCCGGCTTCCTGTTCCATGGTGAATTGCACGGCGCGGCCCCGGCCGGCCGCCTTGGCGCGATACAGCGCGATATCGGCGCGGCTGAGGATGTTCTCCACGGTCATGCCATGCTGCGGTGCGGTCGCGGTGCCGATGCTGGCGCCGGCACGCAGCGTGTAGCCCTTCAGGCAATAGGGCTGGCCCAGCACGGAAACCAGCCGTTCCGCCAGCAGCCGCGCCTCCGTCTCATCCGTCAGCCCGGGCTGGATCACGGCGAATTCGTCGCCGCCCAGCCGCGCCAGCAGGTCGCCTTGCCGGATCGCCCCGCGCATGCGGGCGGAGGCGGCGAGCAGAAGCTGGTCGCCAACCGGATGGCCCAGGCTGTCATTCACTTCCTTGAAGTGGTCGAGGTCGATGCAATGCACCGCCACCATCCGCCCTTCGGCGGCCCGGTTCAGCAGCACTTTCAACTGGGTGCCGAACAGCAGGCGGTTCGGCAGGTCGGTCAGCGTGTCATGCTCCGCCAAATGGCGGATGCGGCGGTCAGCCTCGCGCTGTTCGGTCACATCCAGCGCCACCCGCACCACCCGCACCAGGTTGCCGCCCTTGCCGAAGACCGGCGCGGAGGACACCAGCAGGGTCCGTTCGGTGCCGTCCCGGTGCGTCAGCCGGACTTCCTTGGGCGGCAGGGCCACACGCTGCGCCGCCACCTGCGCCACATCCTCATCCGCCTCGGGGCGGTCGACGATCTCGCTGAGCCGGCGACCCAGCACGTCCTCCTCCCGCTCCAGCCGGGCCAGCGCCAGGGCCGTCTCGTTCATCAGCACCAGCCGGCCGTCCGGGTCCAAGGCGATGATGCCGATGGGCAGCGAATCGACCAGCACGCGCAGGGTGCGTTCCGCCTCTGCCGCACGGCGTGCGCCGCGGGCAATCAGCAGCAGCAGCAGCAGCGCCCCCAGCATCAGCCCGGACAGGCTGACCACGAAGAACACACTTAGATGCCGCGCACTGGCGCGCGCCTGTTCCACGGCCCGGCGCCGTTCCGTATGCAGGGCCAGGTTCAGGCGGGTCAGCAGCAGGTCCGCTTCCTCCACCACCGCTTCGATGCGCGCGCGGATCGCGGCATTGCCCGGTTCCACATCCAGGACGTCGGGTTCCAGCTGTTCGAGCGCCGCCTGCAGCCCCTGGACCACATCCGTATGATCCTTGACGGAGCGCGTATCCGCCTCCTCCGCACCGGCCAGCAGCGGCAGGCGGCTCAGCAGGATCTCGTAGCGTTCAATCAGCAGGTCGTGGTCCCAGCCCGGCTCGCCGCGGTCGAACCGCAGCAGTGCCGCGCGAAAGCGGTGCAGTTCCACCAGCGCCTGGGTGCTGAACCAGATGGAGACACGCTGGCTGCCGGCTTCCAGCCGGAACTGTTCCCGCGCCCGTTGCAGGGAGGTGCCTATCGAAAGCACGAACAGCACGCCGGCCGCCAGCAGCAGCACCGCCGTGGTGCGGCGGCGGGCCAGCTGTGCGAGCCGGGTCATGCGCGGCTGGTGGAGGGAGCCTGGCACCCTGCGGCGCTCAGCTGACGTCGATCTGCCGGATCTGCCAGATGGCGCGGTCGCGGAACACCGGGGCATCCAGCGATGGCCGGCCGGTCCAGGGGTAGATCAGCCAGATCGGGCCGCGGTCCCGGACGCGCAGCGGCGTCCCGCCCTGACGGGTTGCCAGCAGCGCCTCGTTCCGCTCCGCATCCTCGACCGGCACCGTCACCGCATAATCATTCAGCGCATGGATGCGCAGCGAGTCGCCGGTGGCGCCGCAATCGCGCAGCAGGGTGAGCAGCGGCACGCCGCTGAAGGGCAGTACCTCCGGCCCGGTCCAGGCGGTGCGGGTGACCATCTCCCGCATGCCCAGCGCCTCCAGCGCGGCCAGGCTGTAGTCGCGCTCATTGCCGGTGATGCGGCCGGTGACACGCAGAATGGGGCGGGGCGGGCTTGGTTGAGCCAAAGCGCCGCCGCCAGCCAGCGCGGCCAGCAACGGGAAAGCGGCAAGGGTACGACGGCGCATGGGGACCTGCGGGGGTTGTTGAGCGCGCACGAATCCTTCGCGGGCAACGCTCATTCTGCACCGCATTGATCACGATAACGTTAACTGAGCCCGATACCACCCTGAATCGGGCGGCGCGCCGTCAGGCCGGGTTGCCCTCCACCATCTCCACCGCGCGCTGCAGATCCACGCTCAGCAGGCGGGAGACGCCGCGTTCCTGCATGGTCACGCCGTACAGGCGATGCATCCGCGCCATGGTCAGCGGGTGGTGGGTGACGATCAGGAAGCGCGTGCCGCCGCGGCCCTCCGCGTCCGGCGCGGCCATCACTTCCAGCAGGTCGCACAGCCGTTCCACATTGGCATCGTCCAGCGGCGCATCCACCTCGTCCAGCACGCAGACCGGGGCGGGGTTGCAGCGGAACACGGCGAAGACCAGGGACAGCGCCGTCAGCGCCTGCTCGCCGCCCGAGAGCAGGTTGAGCGAGGACAGTTTCTTGCCCGGCGGCTCCGCGAAGATCTCCAGCCCCGCCTCCAGCGGGTCGTCGGAGCCGGTCAGCGCCAGATGCGCGCGGCCGCCGCCGAACAGGCGGGTGAACAGGGCGCGGAATTCGGCATCCACCTTGTCGAAGACCACGCGCAGGCGTTCCCGCCCCTCGCGGTTCAGGTGGCCGATAACGCCGCGCAGCTTGGCGATGGCGGTGGCCACCTCCTGTCGCTCTGTCTCGATGCGGGCGCGGGTCGCGTCGAGGTCATTGAGCTCAACCTCGGCGCGCAGGTTGACCGGGCCCATTTCCTCCCGTTCCCGGGTCAGCCGCTCCATCTTGCGGCGGGCCTTGTCCTCGGCCTGGTCGGTCAGCTCCGGCAGCTCGGTGGGCAGCGGTGGGTGGACCTCGCCGAGCCGTTCGACGATGCGTTCCTCCACCGCCAGCGCCGCGGCTTCCGCCTGGCCGGCGCCGGCCTCGGCGCGCAGCTGGGCCTCCCGCGCCTGGGCGAAGGCGGCATCGGCGCTGCGGCGGGCGAGCGCCGATTCGCGGTCCTCCGTCTCCGCCGCGGTCAGGGCGGCGGCGGCGGCGGCGTGGGCGGCCTCGGCCTCGGCCAATGCCCGCCCGGCGGTGGCGCGCTGGGCGGCGGCGGTCTCCGGCGCCTCGGCCAGCGCGTCGCGTTCGGCGGCGGCTGCGGCGGCGCGGTGGGCCAGGTCCTGGCGGCGGCCGGCGGCTTCCGCCTTGCGGCGCGCCCATTCGGCGCGTTCCGGGCCGATCGCGTCCTGGCGCTGGTCGATGCGCCCGGCCTCGGCGGCGAGCGTCGCGCGGCTGTCGCGGCAGCCGGCTTCCGCTTCGCGCGCCTGCGCCAGGGCGGCCCGGGCGCGGTCCACCTCGGCGCGCAGCGCGGCCAGGTCCGGTGCGGCGGCGCGGGCGGCCTGGGCCTCGGCCAGGGATGCGACGGCGGCATCGCGTTCGCCGGTGATGCGGGCGAGTTCCGGGGTCAGGGCCGCGAGCCGCGCCTCGGCCTCCGCCGCGCGGGCGGCCAGGGTGCGGGCGGCGTCGCGCGCGGCCGCCAGGCGCTGTTCGGCACCGCGCCGGGCCTCCCGCGCGGCGGTCTCGGCGCGCGTGGCCGATAATTCCTCCGCCGCGGCGGCGCTGCGGGCCTGGCGCGCGGCGGCGGCATCGGGGGCGGCGGCGCGGGCGATGCGCGCGGCCTCCAGCGCCGCGGTCGCGGCCTGCATCTCGCTCTCCAGCCGGGCAAGCTGGGGCGCCAGGGCCGCCAGGCGCTGCTGCGCCTGCTGGTCGCGCGCCACCAGCCGGTCCAGCGCCGCCTGGGCCGTGCCCTGGCGGCGTTCGGCGGCGGCGCGGGCCTCCCGCTGGCGGGCCTCGGCGCCACGGGCTTCCTGTTCGGCGGCGGCGGCCTGGCTGCGGGCGGTGCTGGCGGCGCCGGCCTCCGCTTCGGCCTTGTCCAGCCGGGCGCCGGCGGCGCGCAGCGCATTGCGCTGGGCGAGGCGGACGGCGCCGGGGGTCGGGATGCCGGGCAGCAGGCCCTGGCCATCCCAGCGCCACACCGCGCCATCCTCCGTCACCAGCGCCTGGCCGGGCTTCAGCAGTTTTTGCAGGGCCGTGCCGTCCGCGCCCTTCGGCAGCAGGCCGATCTGCGACAGGGCGCGAGACAGCGCATCCGGCGCCTCCACCAGCCGGGCCAGCGGGGTGGCGCCGGGCGGCAAGGCGGGCATCGGGTCCAGCGGCGGCAGGCTGCGCCAGTGGCGCGGCGCCTCCGGATCCAGCGCCGCGTCCAACCCCTCCCCCATCGCCGCACCCAGCGCGGCTTCCAGGCCGGGCGGCACGCCGATGCGGTCGAGCACGGCCTCGGTGCCGCCCCCCACTTCGCGGGCGCGCAGCACTTCGGCCAGGGCGGCCGCCTCCGCCGCTGCGCGGGCGCGCAAAGCCTCGGCCTCGCTGGCGGCGGCGCGGGCGGCTTCGTGGCGGGACTGGGCGGCGGTGCGGGCCTTCTCGGCGGCGTCCAGCGCGGCACGGGCCTCGGCCAGCGCGGCGGCGGCGGCCGTGGCCTCGGCGCGGGCGGTGGCCATCTCGGCCTCCGGCACCGCGCCGGCGCGGGCGGCGTCGCGTTCGGCGGTCAGGCGGGATTGCTGTTCGGCGCCGCGGCGGGCGGCGGTCTCGGCGGCCTGGAGTTCGCTGCTGGCGCGGGATTCGGTGGCCTCGGCCTCGCTCGCCAGGCGGCGCGCCGCCTCATGCGCGGCCTGGGCGGCGGTGCGGGCGGCCTCGGCGGTGGTCAGTGCCGCCTCGGCCTCGGACAGGGCCGATTCGGCGCTGCCGGTGCGGCCGGCGGCCTCGGCCAGCGCGGCTTCCGGCACCACGGCCTGCTGCGCGGCGGTGTGGTCGGCGGCGAGTTTGGCAAATTGCTGGGCGATGCGCTGGGCGCGGCTGGCGGCCTCCGCCTCCGCGCTGGCCAGCGCATTGGCCTGGGCGGCGGCCTCGGCGGCGGCTTCGGTGGCGCGGTCGGCGGCGGCTGCGGCCTCGGCCACGGCGGTGATCGCCGCCGCCTCGGCGCGTTCCGCATCGGCGCTGCGGCCGGGCAGTTCGGCGGCGATCCGGGCCAGTTCCTCGGCCTCCGCCTGCAGCCTGGCTTCGGCCGTATCGGCATCGGATTCGACGCCGGCGGCATGTTCCAGGTCCCGCGCCAGGGCGGCGTGGCGGGATTGGGCGCCGGCCAGGGCTTCGCGGGCGCGGGCTTCCTCGGCGCCCAGCGTCTCCGCCTCCACCCGGCGGCGTTCCAGGGCGGTGCGGGCCGTGGCCTCCGCGGCGCGGGGGGCGGGCAGGCCCTGTTCGGCGGCGAAGGCGCGGCGGGCCGCGGCCTCGGCGGCGGCCTCGGCCTGGGATGTGGCTTGGCGGGCGGTGGCGAAGGCGGTTCGCGCCGCCTCCAGCGCGCCCTGGGCGCGAGCTCGCAGAATGGCGAGCCATTCGACCTCTGCCTCCCGCACCAGACCCGAAAGGTTGCGGTAGCGCGCGGCCTGGCGGGCCTGGCGTTGCAGGTTCTGGCGCCCGGCCTCCATCTGGCCGATCAGATCCTCGGCGCGGCCGAGATTGGTCTCCGCCTGGCGCAGCTTGAGCTCGGCTTCGTGCTTGCGGGCGCGGAGGCCTGCGATGCCGGCCGCTTCCTCCAGCACCGCGCGGCGTTCCTCCGGCCGCGCCGAGATCAGCGCGGCCACGCGCCCCTGGCTGACCATGGCGGAGGACCGGGCGCCGGAGCCGATATCGGCGAACATGGTCTGCACGTCGCGGGCGCGCAGCTCGCGGCCATTGACGCGGAAGGAGCTGCCCTCCCCGCGCGCGATCTTGCGCGAGATCTCAAGGTCCGTCGCGTCCGCATTGGGCGGCGGCGCCAGCCCGCCGGCTTCCTCCAGCACCAGCGTCACTTCGGCCAGGTTGCGGCCGGGGCGGGTGGCGGTGCCGGCGAAGATGATGTCGTCCATCTCGCCGCCGCGCATGGCCCGCGCATTGGTCTCGCCCATCGCCCAGCGCAGGGCTTCCACGACATTGGACTTGCCGCAGCCATTCGGGCCGACGATGCCGGTCAGCCCCGGCATCACCTCCACCACCGTCGCCTCGGCGAAGGATTTGAAGCCGGCGATGCGCAGGCGCGTCAGCCGCGCATGGCGCGCGGCCTCCGCCTGGGCGTCCGTGCGGCCTGCATCCTCAGCCGGCTCGCCCGGGGCCTGCCCGGTGTCTTCGGCCGGCTCGGACTCCATGGATCAGCGCGTCTCGGCGACCAGGGCGGCGAAGCGGGCGAAGGCCATGTTGCCCGGCACGGCGCGGTTGCCGAAGACGAAGGTGGGGGTGGAGGCCACGTTGTGTTCCTGCTGCCCGGCGACGCGGGCGGCCAGGATGGCGCGCGCCAGGGCCTGGTCGGCCAGCACTTCGTCGTATTTGGCACGCGCCATGCCGGCGAGCGCGGCCACCTTGAACAGTTCCTCCCGCGGGTCGCCGCCGCGCACGAAGGCCCAGCGGTCCTGGGTGTTCAGCAGGGTGGAGATGAAAGGCTCGTAGCGTTCCACCGGCAGGCTACGGGCCACGGCGGCGGCGGCCAGGGCCAGCCCGTCCAGCGGGAAGTCGCGGAACACCATCCGCATGCGGCCGGCATCGACCAGGTCCGACTTCACCTTGGGCCAGGTTTCCCGGTGGAAGGCCGCGCAATGGCCGCAGGTGAGGGAGAAATACTCGATCACGGTCACCGGCGCATCGGCGCGGCCGGCGCTGCGCTCCGTCATGCGCGGGTCATCCGCGGCCAGGGCCGGGGGGGCCGGCTGGGCCGGGGTTGGGGCCGGGGCGGCGCCTTGCGCCAGGGCAGCACCGGGCACGAGGCCGGCGGCGAGGGTCAGGACGGAACGGCGGTCGAGCATCAGGCAAGCTCCCCGAAAGGACAGGTTTAGAGACCGTTTGAAAATGCCGGACGGGTCGGTTCCGCGGCGCTCAAACGGTCTCTCAGCGCTTTCGATAGACGCCGAGGGCCAGCTTTGCCAGGGCATCGCGCAATTCGCCGGCCGGCAGCTCCGCCAGCCGGGCCTCCACCGGGGCCGGCAATTGCACCGGCTGCGGCCGCGGCGCCGCGCGGGGGGCGCCGGCCGGGGCCTGCTGGACGAAGCGCAGGCGCTCCACCGCCACGCGGCCGAAATGGGCGTTGATCCGGCCGATCAGCTCCGGCGCCAGATGCTGCAATTCCATCGCCACCGGCCCGGAACAGGCCAGCGTCAGCGTGCCGGAGGTGACCCGCAGCGGCTGGGTGGTGGCGGCCAGCGCCGGGCCGACGATGTCCGGCCAATCCGCCATGAGCTGCGCCCCCGCCGGGCTGCGCTTGCGGAAGGCGGGCCGCGTCAGCCGCGGAATCAGCGATGACAGCGGCAGGGGGGCTGTTGGAAACCGTCGCTGATCGCCATCCTGCGCCACGCGTGACCCCTTCCCTTCCCGAACCTGAACCCCTGCTGGCCTGGTATGACCGCCATCGCCGGGTGCTGCCCTGGCGCGATGGCCGCCAGCCCGATCCCTACCGGGTCTGGCTGTCCGAGGTGATGCTGCAACAGACCACGGTCGCCGCGGTCGGACCCCGCTATACACGATTCCTCGCCCGTTTTCCCGATGTGCAGGCCCTGGCCCGCGCCGAATGGGCGGAGGTGGCGGAGGAATGGGCCGGGCTGGGCTACTACGCCCGGGCGCGCAACCTGCATGCCGGCGCCAAGGCCCTGGCATCCCAGGGTTTTCCGCGCGATGCGGCGGGGCTGCGGGCGATTCCGGGCATCGGCCCCTATACCGCCGCCGCCGTCGCCGCCATCGCCTTCGGGGAGGCGGTGGTGCCGGCCGATGGCAATGTGGAGCGGGTGACCGCCCGGGTCTGCCGGGTGGAGGTGCCGCTGCCGGCGGCGAAGAAGCAGCTGGCGGCGCTCGCCCAGGGCTGGATGGCCGCACCCGCCGCCCGCGCCCGGCCAGGCGATTTCGCCCAGGCGCTGTTCGACCTCGGCGCCACGCTCTGCACCCCGCGCAACCCGGCCTGCACCCTGTGCCCCTGGCGCGGCGGCTGCGCGGCGCAGGCGGCGGGGGTGCAGGCCGGGCTGCCGCGCAAGACACCCAAGGCCGCGCGGCCCACCCGCTTCGGCACGCATTTCCTGCTGCGGGATGGGCGCGGCCTGGTGCTGGTGCGGCGCCGGGCGGAAAAGGGCCTGCTCGGCGGGATGCTGGAGATTCCGGGCACGCCCTGGCGGGCCGATCCCTGGCCGCAGGCGGAGGCGCTGGCGCATGCGCCGCTGGCCGGGCTGAGCTGGCGCCTGCTGGAGGGGGAAGCCCGGCACGGCTTCACCCATTTCGAGCTGCGGATGACGCTGCTGGTCGCCCGGCTGCCCGGCTCGGCGGATATCCCCGGCCATGCCTGGATGGACCCGGAAGCAGCCCGCATCGCGATGCCCAGCGTGATGCACCGGCTTTGGGCCCTTTGGAAACCCGGCTGACGCGCGTTCAGCGAATGGAAAGACCTGCACCGTTACGCTGGGCGCTACCATTTCATCTGCGAACCCCCCCAACATGCGCATCAAGACCCTGTTCACCCTGGCCATGCTGGGGATCGCCACGCTGGGTGCCGCGGTCGGCGGCAGCATTGCCTATACCGAATGGCAGCATCGCAGCGCCGCACAGGACGCCAGGCGGCTGACGGAAGCCTCCGCGCAATTGTTGCGGCTGACCGAATCGGTGGTGATCGAGCGCGGCAACTGGGTGATCCGGATGAATTCCACCGCGCCGACGGATGCGGCGCTGCTGACGCGGTTGACCGGCTTCGAGGCCAATACGGATGCCGCCCTGGCCCGCGCCATCACCGGGCTGCGCGAGGCCGGCCCGCTGATGCGCCCGCATCTGCAAGCGGTGGAGGCGATGGCCGCGAGCCTTACCGCGCTGCGTCGCCCGACCCGTGCGGCGTCCATCCTGCCCCTCGCGGACCGTTCGGCCGCCGACCGCGCCCGCCCGCAACAGGTCTATGACGAGGTGCTGGCGCAGATCGCGACGGCGCTGGATGCCACCCATCACGGTGTCGCCCGCCTGGGCGACCGGCTGGACATGCTGCTGCTGGTGGCGCGGATGAACTGGGACCTGCGCGATGCCGGCAGCCGCCGCATCGTCGCCATCGGCACCGCGCGCGGCAATGCCCGGCCGCTGACCCCGGCGGAGCTTGAGATCATCACCGGCTCCGCCCGGGTGATCGAGACGGGCTGGCGGCAGATCCGGCAGATCGTCGGCCTGCTGGACAACCCGCCACGCCTGGCCGCCGCGCTGGAGGATGTGCAGCGGCGCTACTTCGGCGAGGCCGAGGCCAGGATCCAGTCGCTGATCGCGGCCGGCCGCGCCGGTGGCACCTACCCGATGGACACCGACGCCTTCACCGCCTTCGCCACCCCGTCGCTTCAGATCCTGCTGGGCGTGCGCGACGCCGCGCTGGCGGAAGCCGCCGCCGTGGCGGAAGCCAATGAAACCGAGGCGAATGTGACGCTGGGCCTGGTGGTGGCGCTGACCCTGCTGGCGGGCCTGCTGATCGCGGTGCTCAGCCTGCTGCTGATCCGCCGCGTGGTGGTGCCGATGGTGGCGCTGACCGGCACGGTCCAGGCACTGGCCCAGGGCGACGATGCCGTGGCGGTGCCCTGCCGCGGCCGCAGCGATGAGGTGGGCCATATGGCGGAAGCGATCGAGGTGCTGCGCGAGAACGCCCGCACGGCGCGCCAGGTGGCCGCCGATGCGGCCACCGAACAGGCCGCGAAAACCCGCCAGGCGGAGACCACCCAGGCGCTGGTGCGGCGCTTCGAGGCGGAGGTCGGCACGGTGCTGGAGGCGGTGGCCGGTGCCGCCGCGCCGCTGGATGAAACGGCGGACCGGCTGGGCCGTGCCGCCGGCCTCGCCCGCAGCCAGGCGGAAGCCATGGCAATGGCCGCCGGTGCCGCCGCGGGCAATGTGCAGACGGTGGCGGCCTCCGCCGAGGAGCTGGCCGCCAGCATCGCCGATGTGGCGCGCCAGGTGGCAGACAGCGCCCGCATCGCCCAGCGCGCCGCCGCCGATGCGCGCGCCACGGATACGGCCATGGCCGGGCTGGCCGGGGTTGCGGCGCGGATCGGCGATGTGGTGGGCCTGATCCAGTCCATCGCCGGCCAGACCAACCTGCTGGCGCTGAACGCCACGATCGAGGCGGCGCGCGCCGGCGATGCCGGCAAGGGCTTCGCCGTGGTGGCCGGCGAGGTGAAGGCGCTGGCCGCACAGACCGCGCAGGCCACCGAACAGATCGGCGCGCAGATCAGCGCCATGCAGGGCGAGACCGGCCGCGCCGTGGACGCGATCCGCAGCATCGGCCGTACCATCGAGGAACTGGCCACCATCGCCACCCAGGTCGCCGCGGCGGCGGAGGAACAATCCTCCGCCACCCAGGAAATCGGCCGCGCCGTGGCGGAGGCCGCCGCCGGCACGGACCAGGTCACGCGCCAGACGGCGGAGGTGATGGAGGGTGCGGAGGCGACGGCCGCCGCCACCTCCGGCCTGCGCGACGCGTCCTCCGGCCTGTCGCGCCAGGCCGATGCGCTGCGCCAGCAGGTGACCGGCTTCCTGGCGGAGATCCGCGCCGCCTGATTGTTGCGACCGTCGCTTGAATCAACCCCGGCGCGCATGACAGGCTCTGCGTGATCCGGGGGGGAAGCGATGCGCGGACGCAGATGGCTGTGCCAGGGTCTGGCAACGGGGTTGGCCGCTGGGCTCTGCGGCTGCGCCGGGGCGGTGCGGGCGCCCCTCGTGCCGGATGGTGCCTCCGTCAGCCAGGCCAGGGCGGAGGTGGCCGAGATGCGCGCCACGCCGCGCCGCATGCTGGCCCGCGGCGAGGTCAGCGCCACGCTGGACCGCATCGCCCGCCGGCTGAACCCGCCGGCACTCGACCTCTGCCGCGAGATCGGTCGCAACCGCTGCGACTGGTTCGTCCGCGCCTCCCGCAGCACTGCGCTGAATGCCGCGGCGGGGCTGGATGGGCGGGTGGTTATCAACCGTGGCGTGGTGGATTTCGCCGCCAATGACGACCAGGTGGCGCTGGTGATGGCGCATGAGATGGCGCATCACGCGGCCGACCATGTGGCGCAGGGCGCCGCCAACCACGCCATCGGCGCCACCATCGGCACGGTGCTGATGGGCGCGCTGGTGGTGGCCGGTGCCGCGGCCGGCGGGCGCAGCAGTGCCAGCGCCAATGAGCGCAGCATCCGGAGTGCCGGTGCCGCCGGCGGCCGTCTCGGCCAGATCAGCTTCAGCCGGGAACAGGAAAGCGAGGCCGACCAGCTTGGCGCGCTGATCCTGTATCGGGCCGGCTACGACCTGGATGCGGCGCGCGGGATGCTGCTGACCATGGCCCGGCTTTCGACCCGCCAGGAGACCGGGATCTTCGACAGCCACCCGGCCGGGCCGGAGCGGCTGGCGGCCTATGACGCCGCCGTGGCCCGGCTGCGCGCGACCGGCGGGCGGGTGCCGGTCCGGCCGGAGGGTTGAAGGCCCGCCCCTGGACAGCCGCGCAGCGCGGCGGCACACCGGGCGCCCTATCTGTACGGAGACCCGACATGTCCCCCACCCTGACCAATGCCCTGACCAATGCCCTGACCACCGCCCGCCCTGCCCTGCGCTTCGCCGGCATGGCCCTGCTCGGCTCCTGGCTGCTGGCGGTCTCAGCGCAGATCACCCTGCCGATGTGGCCGGTGCCGGCCACAATGCAGAGCCTGGTGGTGCTGCTGCTGGGTGCGCTGGGCGGGCCGGCGGCGGGGTTTGCCGCGGTCGCGGCCTATCTGGCGCAGGGCTTCATGGGCCTGCCGGTCTTCGCCAATGGCGCGGCCGGGCCGGCGGCGCTGGTCGGGCCGACCGGCGGCTACCTGATCGGCTTCGCGCTGGCCGCCTGGCTGGCCGGTTTCGCGCGCGGCCAGGGTTTTGCGCGCCAGGCGGTGGTGCTTCTGGCGGCGCATCTGCTGCTGTTCGTGCCGGGCGTGGCGTGGCTGGCCGGCTATGTCGGCCTGGCGCGCGCCTTCGAGGTGGGCTTCCTGCTGTTCGTGCCGGGCACGCTGGTGAAGACCGCCCTCGCCCTGGCGCTGCTGCGGGCGCTGGCGCGGCGCTGAGGCACGCGCCCAGGGGCCTCGGAACGGAGACGGCCAACCCCCAGCGTGGTGTCATGAAGGCATGATGCGTCTGGCTCTCTGCGCCGTCCTGCTGTTCGCCGCCGCGCCGGCCGCGGCCGTGGATATCGGGCTGATCCTGGAAGGGCGGCGGCTGGACTCCTTCGCGGCCGGGCCGGGCGAGCAGGTCGTTGCCGCCAGCAACCCGGCAGCGGGGGAGACGGCCCTGGCCGTGGGGCGCATCGGCCAGCGCTGGGGCTATCTTTCGCTGCATGCCAGCCCGGCCGACCGCGTCGCCCGCTTCGGGCCGTTTCCCTTCGGGCGCTGCGGCGAGGCGCGCCCGAACCTCCGCCTCGCGCGCTTCGGCGAGGCCGGCTGGAGCCTCGGCTTCCAGGGCTGCCCGGCCGAGATCGACACGGTCTGGCTGCTGCTGCCCGGCGGCGATGTGCTGTCCACCGATCCGGCGCGGCCGGGCCTCCTCACCCATTGGGCCGGCACCACGGCCGCGGAAGAACTGACGCAGGCGGTGCAGGCCGGCTGGGCGCGGACGCCGCCGGCCGACCGCACCGGCCTGGCCCTGCCCATGGCCGCCTGGCGGGTGACGACGCCGGCGCCGGCGGCCTCGCCCGCCACGGCCCGCGCCGCGGCGCTGCGCGTCTGGCGGCGTGGCGACCGATCTGCGCCCGCCCGCGCCCGGGCGGCGCTTGCGGCCTTCGGGCCGACGCTCGACACCACCGACTGGTTCGCACCCGGCGGGCTTCCGGTGGAGGCGGCGAATGATGCGGCCTTCTTCCTGCAGCAGACGGGTGGCTGCCCGGAGGCGATTCAGGCCGTGGCGCTGCTCGATGCCGTGCTGCGGGCCGAGCCCACGCGCGTGCCCGCCCGGCTCAACCGGGCCGATGCGCTGATCCGTCGCGGCGGCTGCGCCGATCCAGCTGCCTCCCGGATCGCCGCGGCGGAGGATTATCGCCTGTATTGTACGGCCCAGGGCCTCGCCCGGATCCCGCAGCCTGTCGCCCGGCGCATCGCCGCCACGCTCGGCGTGCCGCGGCTCGATGCCGCCGCCTGCCGGCCGCGCCTCGGCGCGCATCGCGCGATCGCCGCTGGCGACATGGCGGCCCTGGCCGCCCTGCTCGACGACGCGCCGGAGGATGCGATGGAGGCCGATGCGCGCGGGCGATACCCGCTCGGCCACGCCATCGAACAGGGCGACCTGGCGGCGGCGCGCCTTCTGCTGCGCAGCGGCGCCAACCCGGACCGGGCCGGACCCTCGGACTTCGCGTTCCTGCCCCTGGTCAGCGCCGCCTGGAAGGGGGACGTCGCGATGCTGCGCCTTCTGCTGGACAGCCGCGCCAGGCCTGATCCGGTCAGCGCGCGCATCCTGCCGCTGATGGCCGCGGCGCAGGCCGTCCGCAGCCATGGGGAGGACACCTCGCGGAGCATGCTGACGCTTCTGCTGGACGCCGGCGCCCGCGTGGATGCCACGAATGCCGATGGGATCACGGCCCTGATGGAGGCGGTGGGCGCCGCGGCGCCGCCCGGCATCATCGCCCTGCTGATCGAGCGGGGCGCCGCCATCAATCGCATCGACCGCCATGGCCGCAATGCCGCCTTTGCCCTGGGACCCTTTGCGCCGAACGCCGAGGCAACGCTGGCCGCGCTGATCTCGGCCGGCGTCAACCTGGCGCAGCAGGACCAGGCGGGCATGACGGCCCTGAACCGCCTTTTCACCTGGAGCGGACGCCGGCCGGAGGTGGTGCGCGGCCTCGCCTTGCGCATGCTGGCGGCCGGCGCCGACCCGCGCCTGCCGGATCTGGAGCGGCGCAGCGCCCTGTTCCGCGCCGCGGTATCGGGGGATGCGGTGCTGACGGCCGCGATGCTGGAGGTGGCGCCGCGCGGCGCCACGCCGCCGGGCGAGGATCCCGTGCCGATGGTCCGGCGCCGCCTGGCCGAGGCCCCTCGAAACGGCTGTTGCACCGCGGACTGGCAGGCCATCCTGCGCCTGATGGCTGGCGAGTAGCGGGATTCCCCCCTGGTCAGCCCCCTTGGGCCGCGATCTCCTGCCGGAACTCGTCGATCAGCCGCAGACGGCCATCGCGGGTTTCGATGTGCCAGAAGGTCCAGCCATTGCAGGATGGCGCGGCCTGCAGCTCCGCCCCCACCTTGTGGATCGAACCCGTGGCGGCGCCGCAGCGCAGCGTGGCATCAGCGCCCACCGTGGCGCGCCAGCGGCGGTTGCGGTCCACCAGCGTGCTGCCGGCCGGCACCATGCCGCGTTCCACCAGCACGCCGAAGGCGATGCGCGGCTGTTCCCGCTTGCTGGGCAGGGACAGCGCCGCGCCTTCATCCATCGGCTCCACCAGCCGCAGCCGTTCCTCCGACGCGGCGGCATAGACCGGGTCGCGTTCGATGCCGATGTAGCGGCGGCCGAGGCGCTTGGCGGCGGCGGCCGTGGTGCCGGTGCCGGAGAAAGGGTCCAGCACCACCTCCCCCGGCATGGTGCAGGCCAGCAGCACGCGGTGCAGCAGGGCTTCCGGCTTCTGGGTGGGGTGCAGCTTGGCGCCATCCTCCCCGCGCAGACGCTCCCCGCCCGTGCACAGCGGAAAATACCAGTCGCTGCGCATCTGCACGTCGTCGTTCAGCGACTTCATGGCGGCGTAGTTGAAGCGGTAGCGGGATTCCGGGCCATGCGCGGCCCAGATCATCGTCTCATGCGCATTGGTGAAGCGCCGGCCGCGGAAATTCGGCATCGGGTTGGCCTTGCGCCAGACCACGTCGTTCAGGATCCAGTAGCCGAGGTCCTGCATCGTGGCGCCAAGCCGGAACACGTTGTGGTAGCTGCCGATCACCCACATCGTGCCGTCCTTGCGCAGCACGCGGCGGCATTCCGTCATCCATTCGCGGGTGAAGCTGTCATAGGCGGCGAAGCTGGCGAACTGGTCCCAGGCATCATCCACGCCATCCACCAGGCTGTCATCCGGCCGCCGCAGCTCGCCCTTCAATTGAAGGTTGTAGGGCGGATCGGCGAAAATCATGTGCACCGAGGCTGGCGGCAGGCGCTTGAGCGTGGCGATGCAATCGCCCAGCAGCACCTCATCCAGCGGCAGGTCTAGTCCCGTCCCCATCGTATCGTCACACATCCCGCCGAGTCGCAGCCTGCAACATGCGCGGCGCGGAGTCGCGACGTCAACCGAGGTGGTGCCCGCAAGACGCTGATAAGGGGAAGATCAGCCGGCGGGGGCCGGTTGCAGCGGCAGCCAGGCCTGGTCCACCGGGGCAAAGCCGCGCCGGTGGTGCGGCGTCGGGCCCAGGCGGGCCAGGCAGGCGCGGTGCTCGGCGGTGGGGTAGCCCTGGTGGCGGGCGAAACCCCAGGCGGGAAAGCGGCGGTCCAGCCGCGCCATCGCCCGGTCCCGCGTCACCTTCGCCAGGATGGAGGCGGCGGCGATGGACAGGCTGCGCGCATCGCCGCCGATGATGCAGCGGAAGCCGCGGCCGGGCGCTTGCCGGGGCATTGAGGGCGGCATGTTGCCATCGATCAGCGCCAGCTCGCAGGGCTGGCGCAGCCGCCACAGCGCCCGCGCCATGGCCAGATGGCTGGCGCGCAGGATGTTCAGCCGGGCGATTTCCGCCACGCTGGCGGCGGCGATGGCGCAATCCAGCTGGCCGAGCCGCGCCGCCTCCATCAGGGCCAGATAGGCCTGGTCCCGCCGCATGGCGTTCAGCTTCTTGCTGTCATCCAGCAGCGCGGCCAGGGCGGCGGAGGGGGGCGCGTTGAACACCACGGCGGCGGCCAGCACCGGCCCGGCCAGCGGCCCGCGCCCGGCCTCATCCACCCCGGCGACCCGCCCGCCGGCTTCCGATTCAAGGCTGTAATCCGGCATGGCGCCGGCATAGCGCGGAAGGCGGCGAAGGGGAATCACCGTGCCGGCAACCGCGCGGCAAGGCGGGGCGTTCCGGCCGGTGAAGCCGCGCCTCTATCCCGCCCGCCGCTCCGCCACCCGCAGCGCGACGCAGAGGCGGGAGAAGGCGTACCAGAAGGGGCCATGCCCCAGCGGCCCCTGCCCCGGCGCCAGATCCGGCCCCACCGGATCGCCCCGGCGCAGCAGGCCCAGGCGGTTCTCGAAGCGGCCGCGCATGTTTTCCAGGAAGGCGGCGGTGGCCGCCATGTACTGCTCCAGCATCTCGGCCGCGATCTCGATCTCGGCCTGGGGCCGGCCCTCAAGGGTCAGCACCTTCAGGGCGCGGCTATCGGCGGCGAGGGAGATGTGCAGCCGGTGCAGTTCGGCCAGGTGGCGGGCGATGTTCTGCCGCATTTCGCGGGCCTTGTCCGTATCGGTCATCGGTGTTGCCTCCGCCGCCAGCCTGCGCGTGCAGGTCTTTCGGAGAGGTTACCGCCAGCCCCAGATGGCGAAGACGCGGTGCGGGACAAGCAGCGGCTCCTCCGGAAAGCGGGAGTCCAGCAGCGCGGCCAGCTCCGCATCGAAGCGCGCCACCGCCGGCCCATCCAGGGCGCCACCAATCCCGGCCGAGGCGCGGATGCGGCCGCGCCAATCCGCCCGGCTGTAGCGCGCCACATGGTCGAAGCCGGCGAAGCCGATATCGCGGAACCCGGCCAAGGCGAGGTCGCTGGCCCAGGCCGGGTAGAAGCCGGTGCCGCGGCCCATGCGCCAATGCGGGCTATGCGCCTCGATCAGCCATTCGGTGGCATGGGCGAGGTTGCCGGGCAGCGGGATCCAGTCGTGGTGGCAGATCAGCAGCGCGCCGCCAGGGCGCAGCACGCGCATCGCCTCCGCCGCCGCCAGGCCGCGGTCGAACCAGTGCCAGGCCTGGCCGGCCGCCACCAGGTCGAAGGATTGGGCGGGCTGGTCGGTGCGTTCGGCGATGCCCTCGGCGAAGCGGACGCGATCGGCCAGGCCCTGGTCCTGCGCCAGGCGGGTGGCGGCGGCGACCTGGCCGGGGGCGGGGTCGAGGCCCAGCACCTCCGCGCCCCGTGCCGCGAGGCCCCGGGCGAGCGCGCCCGTGCCGGTGCCGAGGTCCAGCGCGCGCAGGCCGGGGCGCAGCAGGCGGTGATGCGCCAGCAGCTCATACAGCCCGTCGGGAAAGCCCTGGCGGTGGCGGGCATAGTCGTCGCTGGTCAGGGACCAATCCGGGCGGCTCATTGGGGGCGCTTCCTGATGGCGAGCAGATCCTCGGCGGTATCGACATCCCGCAGCCGGCGCAGCAGGGCGATGCGACGGCCCTGGAAATTGGCCAGCGTATCGGCCAGCGCGTGGCGGGTGGACCAGCGCACATGGGCGAAAGGGTGTGACGGGCGGCGCGGGCCGAAGCCGACCAGCCAATAGCCGCCATCCTCCGCCGGGCCGAACACCGCCTGCGCCCGGCCGAGCGCGCGGAACGCCGCGGCGATATCGGCCGCGCCGATGCCGGGAATGTCGCTGCCCACCAGCACCACGCGGCGATGCGGCGCCATGGCGCGGGCCATGCGCTGGCCGAGATCGCCCTGCCCCTGCGGCCGCACCGCCACCTTGCGGGGCCAGCGGGCGCGGGCACGGTCCGGCGTGGCGATGAGGCGGGTGGTCCAGCGCCGATCCCGCGCCACGGCGCCGAGCAGCGCGGCGAGCTGGCCGCGATAGAAGCGCAGCGTCGCCATGGCACCGATGCCGCGGGCCAGCCGGCGCTTCAGCGTGCCGAGCCGCGGCGCGCGGGCGAAGACCAGCAGCGTGTCACCCCTCATCCGCGCCCCTTTCCCGAATAGATCCGCGCGATGATGCCGGGCGGAAGGCCGAGGTAGAAGAGGCCGAGGCAGGCCAGATTGCGCGCCGAGCGCCGCAGATACCCATCCCGCCGCCAGCGCGCCGCGCTGGTGATGGCAGCCACCGGCAGCGCCGCCAGCCGCGCGCGACCGAGGCGGCGGGCGAGGTCCACATCCTCCATCAGCGGCAGCGGCCGCATGCCGCCGATCGCGGCCAGCAGCCCCCGGTGGATCAGCAGCCCCTGGTCGCCATAGGGCAGGCCGAGGCGGCGGCAGCGCCAGGCGACGGCGCGTTCCAGCCGGCGGGCCTGCGGGCTGTCATCATCCAATGCGAAGCGGAAATAATGGGCGCGGCCGGGATCGGCCATGGCGGCGCGCACCGCATCCGCCCAGCCGGGCGCTAGGCGCGTATCGGCGTGCAGCAGCAGCAGCCAGGGGCCGGTCGCGGCCGCGATGCCGGCGGCCAATTGGCCGCCGCGGCCGCGCGGGGCGTGCAGCAGGCGTGCGGGTTGGGCGGCCTGCGCCGTGCCATCCGTGCTGCCGCCATCCACCACCAGCACCTCCGCCGGCGCGTCCCCCAGCGTGGCCAGGGTGGCTGGCAGGCTGGCGGCGGCGTTGAGCGCCGGAATGATGACGGAAAGGCCCGCTATTCGCATTTTGTTCTTGACGACCTCGGCCCATCCAGCTTCAGATGCATGAGAACAAACCGCGAAACACGAGGATCGGACGATGCCCGACGGAGGCGTATATGGAGGTGCTACCACGATGCCCTCCCTCGCCCGCAAGGGGCGCGGGGCCGTCACCAACCCGGGCGTCCGGTACGAGACCGCGCATGCCGAGCTGTATGATGATGGCTGGGGCACGCTGGATACGGATTTCGCCGCGCTGCCACCGCTGGCGACCACGCTGACCCAGGACCACGCCCGCAGCGCCCTGTCCTGGAATGACAGCCCCGATCTCGGCTTCGACCGGTCCCTGAACCCCTATCGCGGCTGCGAGCATGGCTGCGTCTACTGCTATGCGCGGCCGGCGCATGCCTATGTCGGCATGTCGCCGGGGCTCGATTTCGAAACCAAGCTGATGTTCAAGCCGAACCTGCCGGAGCTGCTGGAGA
>LNFM01005438.1_pt1 | contig 22067 bp, 18 predicted proteins | sample 596031 | NCBI WGS metagenome assembly LNFM01 (sample SAMN04254537, study PRJNA301005) | activated carbon metagenome | isolation source: dual media filters at the Ann Arbor, Michigan drinking water treatment plant | place: USA: Ann Arbor
CCGACCGGCGGCGGCTCGGGCTCGGCGAGCTCGGGCTCCGAGAGCTCGGGTTCGATGAGCTCGACGAGCGGAAGCGAGGACCCGACCGGCCAGGACACGACCGGCGGCCCCCCGGCTCCGATCGACGTCGGCTGCGAGGGCGAGGTCGAGATCATGCAGTTCGACGGCGTCACGCCGAGCGGCTTCCGCGAGTGCGCCGATGGGTTCGTTCACCTCTGGCAAGAGCAGACGTGCCTCATCCCCGAGGCGCCCGCGACGTGCAGCACGGACCAGGGGGACACCTGCTCGTCCTCGGCCGACTGCACCGAGTTCCCCAACGGCGCGTGCCTCGACGATCCGTCGATCCTCGCCGGCTGCGGCTGCGTCTACGGCTGCGAGACGAGCGCGGATTGTGCCCAAGGCGAGGTCTGTGCGTGCACCGGCGCGGTCGATCCCTGGCCGGTCTGCGTGCCCGCCGGCTGCACCGATCCGCTCGGCTGCGGCGACGAGGATCCGCAGGACGGCGTCGATGCCCTGTGCGGCCTCGGCATCAAGCAGTACCTCTGCGGCAACCTCGAGATCGCGCTGGCGTGCCTGACCCCGCAATCCGAGTGCCGCGACACGTGTCCGGCGGAGCTCACCTGCTTCGACGAAATGCAGGCCCCGCCCTGCAACATCGTCGACGGCGCGTGGGCGTGCGACATCGATGCGCTGTGCGACGACTGCGGCTGAAGGCTCCCGGACCCGCCGCTCACCCCGGCGGGTTCACGACCAGGCCCAGCCCCGCACCCGTCATGTCCGAGTACGTGTACGGCTGCACCAAGCCCTCGACCGTCGTCACGGCGTAGTCGTCGGGGTCGACGCGGTAGGCCCGCTCGGCGTCGCGATCGACGACCCAGATCATCCCATCGGCGTCGACGCTGACGCCGACCGGCGTCGCGCAGCCGGGGAGTTCGATGTGGCCGTCGACGAGCTCGTCGGCGAGGGTGTCGTAGCGCATCAGTCCGCACGGCCCGTTGCCGGCGACCCACGCGTGGCCCTCGGCATCGACGGCGAGGCCGCGCAGCCGCGACGGTCCGCCGTCGGTGCCACCCTTGTCGACCCACGCCGCGGTCGTGCGGTCGAAGTTCCACAGCTTGCCGTCGTAGCCGGCGACCCATGGATCGCCCGCGGCGTCCAACGCGATGCCATACATCACGTGCGAGACGGCGTTGTCCCAGCGCTCGACGCTGAAGTCGTCGCCGTCGACGCGAAACATGCTGCCCGAGGTGCCGAGCGCCCAGAGATCGCCCGCTGCATCGGCCGCGCCCCCGTACGGGCCGTGCCCCCAGTTGTCGGGCCAGTCCTCGATCACGGCCTCGCCCAGCGTCGTGCCGTCGACGCCGGAGATCTTGCGGATCGTCGCGGAGCTCTCGGGCTGGTTGCGCCAGCTGACCCACAGATCGACCCCGGTCACGGCGCACGTGTCCAGATCGAGCGTGCCGCCGGTCCACGCGGTCGCCCGCGGGCCCCCGGTGCTGCCGGCGATCGAGGCGTCGAAGCTGGTCGACGCGTGCCAGAGCACGCATTCGTCCGCGCCCCAGTCGAGCACGTCGTCCGCGCCGCTCGAGGTCCGGATCTCGCCGTCTCCGTCGGCGTCGATGCAACCGGCGAGCGTCCCGGCGATCTTCGTGATCGAGCCGCGGCGGTTGCTCACCGCGACGTCGCCCGCGAGGTTCACCGCCGTGCGCGAGGGATCGGGGCCGTCGGGGCCTGTGCGGTAGCGGGCCAGCTCGACGGCGCTGCCGGTGTCGATCTTCGACACCGTGCCCTCGGGGCTGTTCGCGATCCAGATGATCGAGAACGCCGTCGTCACCTCGCCGTCGCTGCAGTCCAGCGTGCCCGTGGGGCTGCCGACGTCGTACTTGGTCGGCCTGGGACCGTCGTCGTCGCCGTCGTCGTCGGCCGCGGTGGTCCCGTCGTCGACCGCGCGCCCGCTCGCGTCGCTCGCATCGACGACGATGCCGCTGGTGCCGACATCGGTGTCCTCGACCGGCGCATCGGCGCGGCCGCAGGCGAGCAGTCCGGACGACACCCAGCTCCATCGCGCGAAGGACGACATGCGGGCAAGATGTCGGCCGAGGTCGCGCCGAGCTTGAGGCCGGGACCGCGCGATCACGGATCGGCGCCCCGAAACCGGCCGCCTCCCCCGCGCGAGCCGCCGCGGCAGACTACGGCGACACGTACGCCACGTGCGTTCCGTCGGCGTCGAACACGTCGGTGCCCCCATCGACGTCGAGGAACACGTACTCGCCGACGGTCGAGAGCCACTCGTCGCGACGCGGCCCTCCCCCGCTGCCGCCGATCATGCGCTCGCGGCCGTGCAGGCACCCGATCTCCGGCTCGGACGCCTCGCGGTGCCAGAGCGGCGCGCCGCTGCTGTCGAGGGCGAACAGCTCGCGACCGACGCGGTGGTGGACGCGCGTGGGGGTGCGCCGGATCTCCCGCGCCGCGGAGGTTTCTTCGCGGCGCGGCGGCGCGAACAGGCGATCGAACACCTCGGCGGGCACGATCCGCGGCTGCAGGTGGGCGTCGTGCCGGGGCACGTCGATCGACCAGGCCTCCTGCGCGCCCCGGGCGTGCACGGCCGTGTGGAGGTCCCAGCAGTGGAGCTGCAGATCGAAGGTCGCGTCGGGCAGATCGTCGCTCGCGATCCTCCGCTCGAACTCGTCGACGATCTCACCGGTCCTGCGCGACAACGAGACCACGCGGACGACGCGGCGATCGTGGGCGGCGATCGTCATCTCGGGACCGCACCAGCTCGTCCAGCACACGACCTCGGGGTCGAACCCCGCGCGGGCGAGGCGGCGATCCCAGCGGGCGTCGAGGTGCTGCGATCGGATCGCGATCTCGCCATCGTCGAGCAACCGCACGCCGATCCCCGGCGCCCACGAGGCGGGATCGACCGTCGTCGACGTGCAGCCGAAACGACACCGATGATCCTCCACCACGGCGGTCGGCCACCGATCCCACACGAACGGATGGTGCCGGCTGCCCTGCGACGAGTACTGCGCGCAGTCCGGCCAGACGATCGGGAGGTAGCGCTCGTCGGCTTCGGCCACGGCCGCGGGCGCGTCCACGGCCGCGGACGCGTCGACGGCCGCGGGCGCGTCGACGGTCGCGGGCACTGCGTCGGCCGGCTCCCCGGTCGGCGCGCACGCACACGCCAGCAGGACTGCGAACGTCGAGCGCATCGGAACTCCGTGTGACCCGGACAGCCGCAGGGCCCGGAGGTTCCGGCGACCCACACCACGTGCGGTCGACGCGTCGTTGCACTTCTGCGAAGCCGCCTCGCACCGACGCAACGAGGTGACCTCGGGGGCTGCGGACTACCATGCGGCATGAACTCGAGGCTCCCGTCGATCCTCCTCGGGCTGTTGCTGGCGGCCGGCTGTCGCGCCCACCCCTGCGGCGATCAGTCCGCAGAGCTGCCCGCCGTGCTGTCGTCGCTTCCTCTGCTCGAGGACGGCGGCAAGGTCTGCGACGCGCGCGACAGCGAGGCCACCATCCTCTACTGGGGCGACACGTCCAAGTCCAACGAGCTGAGCGCGACGCTGCTCGCCAAGATGGACGGCGCGGGCTGGGCCCAGCACGTGCCGTCGGGGCCCTACGCGCCGCCGATGCGGGACGGCGAGCACTTCTTCCGCAAGGGCGCGGAGGAGCTCTACGTGTCGTTCGAGATGACCGAGACCCCGCGTCTGGGTTCGAAGCTGCTCGCCGACACCGTGCGCGTGGTGGTGCGCCACCACGCGACCGGGAAGACGCCGAACTGAGCTGCCGCCTCACCCGCCCGCACGCAGCCGCTGCAACGCCGCGTCCGCGCCCGCCTCGGCGCCGACCAGCAGCACCGCCGAGCACCGCGCGTCGAAGGGCCCCGCGGCCTTGCGCAGCGCGGCGGTGAGGCACGCGTCGATCTTCGGCGAGCCGCCGCCCGTCACGACCACGTCCTTCGCATGGCCCTTCGCGAAGCTCCACGACGCGATCGCGGCGTCGCCCCGCGGCGCGCAGCGATCGAGGGCGCGGTCCTGCTTCGCGAGGCTGGCGACGATCACGAGCGCGCCGAACATCGGCATCGAGTCGACCACGCACGCGAGCTCGGCGACGCGAAGGCCGTCGGCCGAGACCTCGCCCATCGTGATCGTCGCGTCGGGGAGCTCGACGAGCGGTCGAGGTGCTGCGACCGAGGGCTCCTCCGCCGGCGCCTCGACCGGCGCGGCCTCGACGGCCGCGGGCTCGACGGCCACAGGCTCCGACGCCGCAGGCTCCGACACCGCGGGCTCGACGGCCGCGGGCTCCGACGCCGCGGGCTCGGTCGCGGCGAAGCGCGGCGTCACGACCTGGGGCTCGGTTGTCGCGGTGTCGTGTCGACACCCCGCGAACGCGAGGACGGCGAGCGAGCTCGAGAGGAGGCCAAGGGGTCGGCGTGCATGGTTCACGGCTGCGGTAGTCGGGCGCCCTCGACCCGCGGACGCGCGCCACCCGATCGACCCGTGCGCCGCAGCACGCCATCGCGCGCACGCCGGGAATACGCCGCGCCACCGCGCCTCCCCACGGCAGGGCGAACCTGCTACGCCTACGCCCCATGGCCCAAGCGCCGAAGCCCCGCCTGCTCACCGGTGACCGTCCGACCGGCCCGCTGCACCTCGGACACCTCGTCGGCAGCCTCGACAACCGCGTCGCGCTGCAGGACGACCACGAGTGCTTCATCATCGTCGCCGACCTGCACACGCTGACGACGCGGCCGCGCAAGCACGAGTTCGGCGAGGTCCCGAGCTTCGTGCGCGAGGTGGTGCTCGATCAGCTGGCGGTGGGCCTCGATCCGGCCAAGGTCACGTTCTATCTGCAGTCGGGCGTGCCCGCCGTCTACGACCTGGCGATCCTGCTGCAGATGCTCGTGCCCAAGACGCGGCTCGAGCAGGTCAAGAGCCTCCGCAGCATGGCGCGCGCCGCCGCGATGCCCGACGACGCGATGACGATGGGCCTGCTCGCGTATCCGGTGCTCCAGGCCGCCGACATCCTGATGGCGCGCGCGACCGTCGTGCCGGTCGGGCTCGACAACGAAGAGCACATCATGATCGCCCGCGAGTGCGCGAGCGTGTTCAACGAGCTCTACGGCGATCTGTTCCCCCTGCCCGAGGCCAAGATCTCGCAGTTCCCCGCGCTGCCCGGCGTGGGCACCGGTCCGGTCGGCAGCGGCGCGAAGATGTCGAAGTCCCTCGGCAACGCGGTGAACCTCGGCGATCCGCCGACGCGCGTGCGCGACAAGATCGCGACGTTCACCTACGACGACGGCGATCGGCGGTTGGGCGATCAGGCCCCGTTGCTGGCGTTCGCGCGCGCGTTCCTCGGCGACGAGCCGACCGCCGCGCTGCGCGTCGAGCTCGACGGTGGCGCGATCACCCTGGCGGCCGCGCATGCCCGCGTGACCGAGGCGGTCGAGGCCCGGCTCGCGCCGATCCGCGAGCGTCGGGCCGCGCTCGCCGGCGAGGCCGGGCTGGTCGAGGAGATCCTCGTCGACGGCACCATCCGCGCCCGCGAGGTCGCCAACGTCACGCTGCAGCGCACGCGCGAGGCGATGGGCCTCGAGTCGCTCTGGGGCGGCCTGGTCGCCGCCACCGAGGCCCGCGCCAAGGCGCGCCGCAAGCCGTACTGAGCACCCTCGAGCGATCCTCGCCCCCCTAGGATCGCCCACGAAAGATCACCATGGCAGTCCACGACGGCACGATCGCCCGCATGCGCAGCACGGTCGCGCGCCACCTCCGTCGCGGGTTCGTCCGCGCCGTGTTCGCCCGCCCCGGCAGCGAGGGCGAGGGCGACGAGATCGTCGAGGGCACCGGCACCGCGCCGGACGCCGCGACGACCACCGAGCTCCTGAAGCGGGCCACGGCGGCGGCGAAGAACGGCCAGGTGAAGCACACCTGGGTCCTCGACGCGCGCACGCGGCTCGTCGTCGACGCGCGCCACGGCGGCGGCAAGCTCGTCACGCTGGACGACGAGCGCATCGAGAAGATGACCGCGGGCAAGACCGGCGGGCTGCGGCCCGATCGCAGCGGCGATCTGCTGCGCACGATCGGGGTCATGAACCCCGACGGCACGGTGTCGGCGAAGCACGCGAAGAAGTACAAGCAGATCACCCACTTTCTCGAGCTGTGCCGCCCGGTCTGGGAGGCCGCGCGACAGCGCCGCACGATCGACGCCGAGCACCCGCTGCGCGTGCTCGATCTCGGCTGCGGCAACGGCTACCTCACCTTCGTGATCGCCGAGGCCCTGCGCCTGGCCGAGCTGCCGGCGCGGATCCACGGGGTGGACGTGCGCGCCGACGTCATCGATCGCGCGACCGAGCGCGCCCGGTCGCTCGGTTGGGATCAGCTGGCGTTCTCGTGCGCGCGCATCGACGCGGCCACAGACGCAATCGCGGCGCTCGGCGGCCCCCCCGACGTGCTCGTCGCGCTGCACGCCTGCGACACTGCCACCGACGATGCGCTGGCCCTGGCGATCGAGCTGGCCGTGCCCGCGATCCTCGTCGCCCCCTGCTGTCAGCACGAGCTCGCCGGTCAGCTCCGGGCCAGCGCGCTCGCGACGATCTCCCCGGCGCTCGCCGAGCAGGGCCTGCTCAAGCAGGACTTCGCCGCGACATTGACGGATGCGCTGCGCATCGAAATCCTCGAGGCGATGGGCTGGTCGGTCGATACACTGGAGTTCGTCGGCGACACGCACACCCCGAAGAACCTGCTGATCCGCGGTGCGCTGCGGCAGCGCAACGCCGGCGTGCACCGGCTCGACGCGGTGCGCGGCCGCTGCGAGCGCCTCGGCGTGATGCCGCGGCTGCTCGCGCGCATGGTCGCCGCGCCGGACCAGACGGGAGCCGCGGAGCCGTCGGCGTGAGCGCCCCGGCCAACCCCTACGACGAGCTGCCGTACCACTCGATGCCGATCGCGTGGGCGACCCCCGAGCACCTCGCGATCACCTCGTTGCTGCACGGCGGGCCGCGCACGCCGACCGCGGGCGCCCGCGTACTCGAGCTCGGCTGCGGCGACGGCACCCACCTGATCGCGCTGGCGATGGGTCGCCCCGACGCCGAGTTCGTCGGCGTCGACGGTTCGGCCCGACACGTCGAGGCCGCCCGCGCCCGCGCGATCGGCCTCGACAACCTCCGCTTCGTCCACGCCGATCTGCGCGACGCCGCGGCGGCGACCGACGGCCGCTTCGAGTACATCCTCGCCCACGGCGTGCTCTCGTGGGTCCCCGACGACGTCCGCGACGCGATCCTGGGCCTGCACCGCACTCGCCTCGCGGAGGGCGGGCTCGTCTACCTCAACTACAACGCCAAGCCGGGGTGGAACGTCCGCGGCATGGTGCGCGAGTTCCTGCTCGCGCAGACCGATGCGGCGCACATGCCCGCGGACCAACGCAGCCTGCGCGCGCGGACCGACGCCGCGATGGGCCGCGCCGCGCAGCTCGCCGCGTCCCTCGACGGCGGCGAGCACCCCTACTCGCGGCTGCTCGCGCAGGAGTTCCAGCTCGTCGCCGCGGGCGATCCGAGCTACGTCGCGCACGAGTACCTCAACCCCGAGAACCACGCCTACTGGCGCAGCGAGTTCACGGCGCTCGCCGCCGCGCACGGCCTGCAGCTCGTCGCCGACGCCGACTTCACGCGACCTGGTGGCCGGGGTGATTCCAAGCTCGATGCGTGGCTCGCCGCCGAGGGTATCCGCGGCCGCGCGCCCGAGGACACGAGCGATCTGCTGCGCTATCGCCAGCTCCACTCCCCGGTGCTCACCGCCGCGCCGTGGACGACGCAGCCGCCCACGACCGACGAGCTCGGCGCGCTGTTCGTCGCGTCGAGCCTCACCGAGATCGAGGGCCACGACGGCGTCCCGACCGAGTTCCGCCACGACGGCGGCGAGACCGTCGACGTCACCGACGCGGCGATGCGCCTCGGCCTGCGCGCGCTCGCACCCATCTGGCCCCGCGGCCGGCGCGTGTCCGAGTTGTTCGCCGACCTCGCCGCGGTCGCCGACGATCTGGTGCTGCTGCACCGCTTCGGCCTCGTCGAGCTGCGCTGCGTGGGGCCCGACCCGCTGCCGCTCGCCGTTGCGCCCCCGGGCGCGAGCCCGACATCGTAAGCTCGGTCCGCGAACGGCCCGCGCATGACCACCGCCACACCCGCCCTCGGTCTCACCGCCTCGCGCCAGCTCCCCGCCTGGCTCGCCGAGCAGCGCACCAGCCTGGCCTTCACCACCTATCAGGCCGGCAAGCTGTTCTTCGTCGGCCTGCAGCCCGATCGATCGCTGTCGATCTTCGAGCGCACATTCAACCGCTGCATGGGCCTGTGCGCCCACGGCAGCACGCTGTGGATGAGCTCGCTGGTGCAGCTGTGGCGGTTCGAGAACGTGCTCGCCCCCGGGGCCACGCACGAGGGCTACGACGCGCTGTTCGTACCGCAGCTCGGCTACACCACCGGCGACCTCGACATCCACGACATCGCCGTCGACGGCGACGGCGCGCCTGTGTTCGTGAACACCCTGTTCGGCTGCCTCGCGCGACCCAGCGTCACGCACAGCTTCCGGCCGGTGTGGCGGCCGCCGTTCCTCAGCAAGCTCGCGCCCGAGGATCGCTGCCACCTCAACGGGCTCGCGATGCGCGACGGCAAGCCGGGCTGGGTCACCGCGGGCAGCCGCAGCGACGTCGCCGACGGCTGGCGCGACCGTCGGACCTCGGGCGGCTGCGTGCTCGATGTTGCCACCGGCGACGTCGTCGTCGACGGCCTCAGCATGCCCCACTCACCCCGGTGGTACCGCGATCGCCTGTGGCTGCTCGACTCGGGCTCGGGGTGGTTCGGCTGGGTCGATCCAAGCCGCGGCGTGTTCGAGCGGGTGTGCTTCTGCCCCGGCTTCGCCCGCGGCCTCGGCTTCGTCGGCGACTTCGCCGTCGTCGGCCTGTCGAAGCCCCGCGACAGCTCGACCTTCGCCGACCTCGCGCTCGCCGACGAGCTCCGCCGCCGCGACGCCGACGCGCGCTGCGGCCTGCAGATCATCGACCTGCGCACCGGCGACGCGGTGCACTGGCTGCGGATCGAGGGCGTGGTGTCGGAGCTGTACGACGTGGTGCCGCTGCCGGGGATCCGCCGGCCGATGGCGCTGGGGTTCGTGACGGACGAGATCCGGCGGATGCTGACGATCGAGGGGTGACGGGCGGTCAGATCGCGGCCCGCCCGCGGATAGGCTTGGGCCGATGCTGGGTCTCGCGCTCGGGTGGCTCGCGCCGCTCTTCGACGATCGCGGCCCGTCGATCCAGGGCCCACCCCCGCCGCCGCCCCCTGCCCTCCCCATGGGCCTCTCGAGCCTGGTCGTCGCCCTGACCGCGCTCGCGATCACGTGGTGGCTCGTGCGCTGGGCCGCGCGCCGCTTCGGCATGGGCGCGAAGCATGCGGCGCGCATCGGCCTGTTCGGCGCGGCGATCGGCAACGCGCTCATGGACCTCGCGGCGCTGATGCAGCCGGATCGGCCGCGCGTGGTGGAGATCGAGCGTGTCCGCGAGGCGCGGGCCGAGGGTCGGCGCGGCGACGGACGGCCGCGATCGCCCGAGCCGCCGCGCGCCTCAGGCCCGCCGACCGCGTCGGGCGACCCGGACCGTCCGCAGCGCCCCGTCCAGCGCGAGGTGGGCGAGGGCGCCGCCGACGTCGTGCGCGACGCGGGGCGGCACGAGGGCGCGTAGCGTCGCCGCCAGCGCCTCGGGGATCGGCGCGCGACGCCACCGGGCGTCCGCCCGCGCGCTCGCCGGATCGCCGTGCCCGGGCAGCTCGAGATCCACCGCCTCGATCGCGGCCTGCATCGTCGAGAACCGCGCGAGCTTGCGATCGCCGAGCCACACCGCCGCGCCCATCCGACCGGCCGGGCGCAGCTCGAACTGCCGCAGCTCGCCGCGGTGATCGACGAAGTGCAGCATCATGCCCAGCGCACCGAGCGACAGCCACGCGTTGGGCGAGATCGCGGCGGCCTCCTCGCGCTGCACCATCGTCAGCGGATCGAAGGCGGCCAGGCGGGCCTCGATCTCGCCCAACGTCGCGGGCGCCTCGTCGTCGTCCATCTCTGCGGGGATCCGCGGACGCGCGCCCTCGGACTCGGCGCGCTCGGGCTCCTCGCGCATGCCCGACGGACCCGCGTCGAGCGTGGGCGTGGTGACGATGCGCAGGCCCGACAGATCGACGAAGTCGAGCACCAGGCAATCCGCGGCGTCGGGGTGCAGCCGCATGCCGCGGCCGACGCACTGCAGGTAGACCGCCTCGGAGCGCGTCGGCCGGACCATCGCGATCGCGGACACCCCGGGATCGTCGAAGCCCTCGGTGAGCACGCCGACGTTGGTGATCACCCGCAGCGCGCCCTGGGCGAAGCGCTCGAGGGTGCGCTGGCGGGCTGGCTTGGGCATCTCGCCGCAGACCATGCCCGCGGGCACGCCGAGGCCGCGCAGCGCCTGGCACAGGTGCTCGGCGTGGGCGACCCCGACGCAGAACGCGATCGTCCGCCGATCGCGGGCGAGGTCCTGGATGCTGCGCGCGACCAAGAGGTTCCGCTGCTCGATGTCGATCGCCTCGGCGAGCGCGGCCTGGTCGAAGTCGTCGCCCGCCTCGGGCACCGCGGCGAGGTCGACCCCGGTCGCGATCCGCAGGCCCCGCAGCGGACGCAGGTAGCCGTCGTCGATCATCTCGCGCAGCGTGCGGTGGTAGACGATGCGCTCGAACACCTCGGAGAGTCCACGACCGTCGGCGCGGCGCGTCGTGGCGGTGAACCCGACCAGCGTCCCCGGCCAGTCCGGATCGAACGCGCCGATCTGTTCCAGTACGCGCCGATTGTCGTCGGCGACGGCGTGGTGGCACTCGTCGTAGATCACGAGCCGCAGGTCGCGACCCGCGAGCACCCGTCCGATGCGGCCTTCGTGCAGCGAGCGGATCGACGCGACGAGCACCGCGGCGTCACGCGGGGCGCTCGCGTTGCCCTGCTCGATGGCGACGACGCGGCGATCACTCGGATCGCGGCGCAGCGCGGCCTCGATCTTGTCGCGGGCCTGGGTGATGAGCTCGTCGCGGTGGGCGAGGACGAGCACGGTGTGCCGCGCGCGGCGGATGAGCTCGGCGAAGATCACCGTCTTGCCCGCGCCCGTCGGCAGCGCGAGGACCATGCGACGGACGCCCTCGCGGCGGGCGGCGAGCACCGCCGCGACGGCCTCGTGCTGGTACGGCCGCAGCTGCACGGCCGCACCTTCGCGCGGCGACGACCGCCGCGCAAGCTGGCTGCGCGGGTCAGCGACCCCGCGGTCTACTGGCAGGCGAGGTGGACGTCGACGACCTCGCCTTGGCCGATCACACCGCCGCGGGCCGCGAACTGGAACACCGCGCGCTCGACCCCGCAGTTGCCCCGCTCGTCGCAGACGCGCCGGGAGTCGTACGCCAGCTCGATCGACAGCACCCGGAGGTCCGCGAGGGATCGCAGCTCACCCGCGGTGCCGCGCTTGTCGCCGTCGTGATCGGACCACAACACCAGCTCGGCGAAGCGCGGATCGGCCGGCGTGATCCGGCCGTTGCCGTCGGCGTCGAGCTCGGCGAGCGCCGCGAACCCGTGGCGCGCGCGTCGCCCATCGGTGAGCCGCGTGCCCGAGCCGAACAGCTCGCGACCATCGGCGATGCCACCGTCGCCGTCGCGATCGAGCGCGAGCCAGGGCGTGGCCGCGCTCGGCCAGTCGGTGCTCACGCAACCACCGGCGACGTCGAGGTCGAACGCGGCGGCAGGCGACGCGGAATACTGCGGCTCGGCGCCGTCGAAGGAGAGGACGAGGGGCGTGTTGCAGCCGCAGTTCTCCGCGTCCACGTTGCACTGCCACTGGGGGATGCCGTCGTCGAGCACGCAGACGTCGGCGGGACAGCCCTCTTTTTCGCAGATGCCACAGTCGAGCTCCTCGCCGAGCTCGCACTCGCCCATCTCGAGGCACGGGCCCCACGCGCCGCCGTCACACCACTGCGTGCCGTCGTTGCCGCCACCGTTCGCGCCGCCGGGCACCACGCACGCGCGCGTCGCCGCCTCGGTGTCGCACGTCTCCGGCTCGGGCTCGGGCTCCGGGTTCGCGGTCGTCGCCTGCGGCAGCTCGGGCTCACCGTTCGGATCGGTCTCACCGTCCGTCTCGCCGTCCGTCTCGCCATCCGTCTCGCCGTCCGTCTCGCCGTCCGTCTCGCCGTCGACGGCCGTCGCCGCGCCCTGGTTCGACACCCCATCGGGCCCCCCACCGTCGTCGGTGTCACACGCCGTCATCGCCAGCACCACCCCACACACCGCACCCAAGCCAAGGTTGCTACGCATCGTCGCCCATCCATCTGCCGGGAACTCCGGCGCACGCATGGACGAGTGTCGACGCCGCGCCGACCGATCGCCGTCGCCGGAGAGAAAAGCGCTACGCTCTCGCGCATGGGACGAACTCGGGTGGGATGGGCGCTCTTGGTGGGTTTGGCGGGTGGCTGCTCCGAGACCGCGCAGGGCGCCGGGGGATCGACGTCGAGCGCGACCGCGGGCGGCTCGGGCGCGGACACGACGACCGACGGCACGTCGACGACGAGCACGACCGCGGGCGGATCCAACGCCACGGGCCCGGGACCCGGCGACGAGGCGTGCGACGGCAGCTCCGGGGAGTTCGAGCTCACGGGCGCCACCTCGGGCGGTGGCAGTGCCGAGGACACCAACGCCGGCATGGGCGGCGACATCCCGGTCGGGCTCACGGTGTTCGCCGTGCGTCAGGACGACGTCGACGCGGGGACGCTGGTCGAGATCGAGGATCTGGTCGTCACCGCGCCCATCGTGCCCACCGACTTCGGCAGCCTCGTGTTCCTGCAGGCCCCCGAGGGCGGCGAGTACTCGGCGATCACCGCCGCCATCGCGACCACGATCGACGACCTACCGATGGGCACGCGCGTCCGCGTCGTCGGCCGCGTCGCGCGGCTGGGCGAGCTGACGCAGATCGTCGTCGACGGCGCCGACGAGGACATCTTCGCCGAGGGCACCGCGACGCTCCCGGATCCGTTCGTCGTCGAGCTCGTCGATCTCGGCGATCCCGCGGCCGTCCTCGATCCCTACGACTCGGCGCTGATCCAGGTCCTCACCCCGCAGGTCCTCGACGACGACGTGTGCGCGGGCGAGTTCGCGATCACGGCCCAGCTCCGCGTCGATGATCTCTTCCTCGGCGATCTCGCGCCCACGCCGGCGACCGGCAACCAGTACTCGGCGATCGTCGGCCCGCTGCGAACCACGGGCGACGGCTACGAGATCGCGCCGCGCAACCTCGACGATCTCGTGCAGTAGGCCCATCAGGGCGCGGGCAGCCGCGCGAGCACGCGATCGCAGGCCTGCACCGACGCCGTGCGGCCCTCGGCCGCGAAGGCCTCGCGCGCCGCCCTCACCAGCACGCGCGCCTCGGCCGGATCGCGATCGATCACCGCGCGACCGAGCGCGAGCCGCACCCGCGCGAAGTCGAGGACCGCCGCGCCGGTCCGCTCGCACGTCGACAGCGCCCGCCGAAGCTCGGCCTCGGCTGCGATCGAATCGCCCGCGCCGAGCTCGGCCTCGCCGAGCGCAACGCGGTACGCGATGAGGTTCACGGGCGCCGGCGCCTCGAGCCCCTCGCGGATCGCGATGGCAGCCCGCAGCAGCGCCACCGCCTCGGCCGCGGCGGCGACGGCCGCGGGGGATCCCCCATCCGCCTCGTCGTCCATGCGCCGACGCAGCGCCGTCGCGAGGTTGTACTGCGCGTTGGCGACCTCGGCGTCGCCGGGCGCGAAGCGCTGGGCGCTGGCGAGCGCGCGGCGCAACCACGTCTCGGCCCGCGCCAGCTCGCCCTTGCGCAGCCATGCGTTGCCGATCACGCCGAACAGCCGCGCGGTGCTCGGGTGGTCCTCGCCCCACACGGCGAGCGCCGGCGCGACGATCGGATCGAGCGCGGCGAGGGCGTCATCGGTGCGATCGAGGCGGGCCAGCGCGCCGCCGAGGTTCACCCGCGCCGCCATCGTGTCGGGGTGCGCGTCGCCGAGCGCCGCCGCGAACAGCTCGATCGCGCGGCGGTGGTGACCGATCGCCTCGTCCTTGTCGGCCTCGCCGTCGCGGGCCACCACGAGGCCGAGGTTGTTCTCGAGCTGGCCGCGCAGCAGCGGGGGATCGCCGGCGGCGACGACCGACGCGTTGGCCTGCTCCGCCAGGGCGCGCGCCTCGGCGATACGACTGCCCGCGGCCCCGATCGCGTAGACGCGCTGGAGCATCGCGATGGTCCGCAGCATCGGGTCATCGATCGCGCCGGCGTGCTCGACCGCGTGCGCAGCCGCGATCTCGGCGGCCGTGGTGTCGCCGCGGCGCGCGAGCAGCCGGGCCTCGAGCGTGCGCGCGATCGCGGCGGTGACGAGCGCCGCGCTGGCCTCGGCCTGCTCCGCGGCGTCGCGGGCGTCGGCGAGGGCAGCGTCGAGTCGCGTCGCGAAGTCGGCCCCACCGCCGAACACCAGCTCGGCGTGGGCCTGACGCGCCCGGGCGAGGGCCGCACGCGCCGGGGCGAGCGCGCGCCAGGTGTCGGCGTCGAGGTTGCCCACCAGCTTGGCGCGCCGCGGATCGGAGCACGCGCTCGCGTCGGGCAACCCTGTCGCGCGCAGCGGCGCGGCTGCCAGCGCGCCGGTCGACGGCGCGGTGAGCTCGTCGAGCAGCGTCGTGATCTCGTCGCGCACCACCTGGCGGCACGCCTCGCTCGCGGGCGCGAAGCTCGGGTCGTCGCGCAGCCCCGCCGCCGCGCAGGCCGAGCGCGCCGCGTCGACGCCCCGCTGCACCGCGGCGTCGATCGCCGCGCTCGTGGTCGCGAGCGCAGGCGCGGCGAACGGCATCGCCGAGGCCTCGAACGCCGCCGCGATCGCCTGCTGCCGCGCGGGATCCCACAGCGCGAGCTCGGGCCCAGCGGCGTCGCGGCAACGGTCGTCGTCGGTCCACGCGCGACCGAGCAGGGCGGCGGCGCCCAGCGCAGAGGCGGCCACGGGCACCGCCCACCAACGCCGCGGCCGCACGACCAGCGCCCGGACGAGCGCGTCCATGTCGGGCCAGCGCGCCGCGGGATCCTCGGCGAGCGCCCGCGCGAGCACGCGACGCAGGGCGCGACCGATGGCGGCCGGCCACTCGACGACACCCCGCGCGATCGCGAGGCGCCGCGCAGGGATCGACGCGTCGGTGAACGCGGGTCGCCCCGCGATCGCCTCGAACAGCGCGAGGGCGAAGGCGAACTGATCCGAGCGCGCGTCGACCTCGCCGACATCGAGCTGCTCCGGGGCCATGTACGCCGGCGTCCCGACGATCTCACCTGTGCGCGTGGTCCGGGCGAGCGGGCCCTCCGCCGCGGTCGTCCCTGCCGCGTCCGCGACGCCCCGCGGCGCCGCGACGGAGTGGATCCGGGCGAGCCCGAAGTCCACGACGCGCGGCCGGCCGTCCGATCCGACCAGCACGTTGTCCGGCTTGAAGTCGCGGTGCACCACGCCCGCAGCGTGGGCCGCCGCGAGCCCGCGGCCGACGGCGGCGTACATCTCGACGAGCTCGGCCACGCTGCGGCTCGTCGCGGCCTGCCACGCGCCGAGCGTGCCGCCGTCGACGTGCTCCATCGCGATGAAGATCCCCCGCTCGGCCGTGCCGACCTCGTGGACGACGACGACGTTGGGATGCGCCAGCCTGGCCAACCCCTTGGCCTCCGCGAGCATGCGCGCGACCAGGTCGGGATCACCGCCATGGTGCGCGCGCAGCAGCTTGACCGCGACGTCGCGGTCGAGCTCGTCGTCGCGGGCCAGCCACACGGTGCCCATCGCCCCGGCCCCGAGCGATCGCAGCACGCGGAAGCGGCCGAGCCTCGGCGGCGGCTCGGACTCCCCGAACAGCGAGGCATGGACCGCGGCGGCGATCACCGCGTCGGCGAGGCTGTCGTGCAGGGGCGTCGCGCCCTCGTCAGCCATGGTCGGTGTCCGCGCGGCGCCGCGTCGACCCGAGCTGCTGCTGCACGTGCGCGGCCCACTGCAGCAGCTCGTCCTCGCCCGGCGGCGCCGACGTGGCGCCGGCGTCGAGCGCCGCGTGGACGCGGCTGCGGAGGCGCTCGAGCCCGCGCCGCAGACGGCCGCGCACGGTGCCCTCCGGCAGATCGAGCGCCTCGCCGATCTGCGCGCCCGACAGCCCCTCGAAGTACATCAGCTCGACGACCACCTGGTCCTCGATCGGGATCTCGCGCAGCGCGGCGACGAGCGCCTGGGTCTCGCGGCGATCGGTGACGATCGAGCTGGCCGATTGCGGCGCGACGTCGCTGACGCACACGGTGGCGAAGTCGAGCTGCTCGCGGGCCTGCTTGCTGCGGCGGCGGATGTACGCGAACAACACGTTGTTCGCGATCGCGTAGACGAAGCGGCGAAAGCTCGTCTCGCCGCGGAACTCGTCCTTGCCCCCGACGCAGCCGAGGAACGTCTGGTTGACGAGGTCGGCGATGTCCGCCTCGGCGGCGACCTTGTTGCGGAAGAAGCGGATCATCTCCGGCATCCGCCGCCGCACGAGCTCGCTGCCCGCGAGCTTGTCGCCCCCGCGCCACGCGATCAGCAGCTCGCCATCGTCGCGGACCGGCACCACCGCGAGGACGATATCAGCTCGTTCCGTGCGGACACCGCGTCGTGCCTGCGGGGCGCAGCGACGGCCGCGGACCGCGATTCACGAGCGGGGCCGCACGCGCACGCCCTGCTCGAGCGCGCCCTGCTCGGCGTCGAGCAGCCGACCCTCGGCGAGCCACAGGTGCCCCTGCTCGAGCGTCGCGACGGGTTGGGCGTTCGCGTCCTGCACCTCGCGGATCGCCAGCAACGCGAGCCCGCGGATCCGCGAGCGCTCCGAGACGTAGACGCAGCGACGGTGGCCGGCGACCACCAGGCGATGCGCGGAGGTCAGCTCGGCCCGGCCGAGCACGTCGTAGTCCTCGACGTCGCGGAGGTCGAAGAGGACCTGCCGCGGGTCCTCGCCGCGGGACATCCGCTCGCGCAACGCCCGGTGCACGGCGGCGCCGGCCGCCTCGTCGAGCTTCCCGCGAACGACGACCGTCCAGCGACCTGGCTCGCCCTCGACCGTGACCGTGCCCACCGATCCACCGTAGCGCCTCCGATCGTGGCCATTCGGCCAGTGGCGAGAACGCGGGCGCAGGACTGGTTCGGACCGCGTCGCAGCGACAGCGGCCATTGGATCGCGGCGATCGGTGGGTGGGGGTCGTCGACCTCGGGCCACCGCAGCACGTCGTCTCACCGCGTCGATCGTCGTCGACGTCCGCGTCGATCGTCGTCGACGTCCGCGGCGGCGCGACCGAGGCCGCGACCTCCCGCAGCACCGCGGCGGGATCGCGATCGATCACCGCGTGGTGCGAGACGGATCTGCCGGCGCGTCGTCGTCGGTCGCGTCGACCGCCGGCGCTCGAGTCGAGCCGACCAGCGCGCGCCCGAGATCCGCGATGAGATCGGCCGCGTCCTCGAGCCCGACCGACAGCCGGATGAGGCCGTCGCCGATGCCGAGGGCGCGGCGCATCCCCGGCTCGAGTCCGACGTGGGAGGTGCGCGCCGGCGAGGAGACCAGCGTCTCGGGGCCCCCGAGGCTCGGCGCATCGATGGCGAGCGCCACCGCGTCGAGGAACCGGCCGACCGCGTCCGCACCCCCGCGCAGCTCGAAGCTCAGCATGCCGCCGAAGCCGGCGAGCAGCCCCTGCGCCCGCCCGTGGTGCGGGTGCGTCGGCAGCCCGGGATAGTTCACGTGGGCCACGGCGGGGTGCTCGACGAGCCAGCGCGCCAAGGTCAGCGCGGTCTGGTTCTGGTGGCGCACGCGGACGCCGAGCGTCTTCAGCCCGCGGTGCAGCAGGAAGCACGCGTGGGGATCGAGCGAGCCCCCGAGGTGGTCGAGCTTGTGCCTCACCCTCGCGACCAGCTCGGCGCGGCCGATGACCGCCCCGGCGACGATGTCCGAGTGACCGTTCAGGTACTTGGTCGCGCTGTGGACGACCAGGTCGAAGCCGTGCTCGATCGGGCGGAGGTTCACCGGTGAGGCGAACGTGCTGTCGATCACGGAGACGAGGCCGTGGTTCCGTGCGAACGCCGCGATTCCGGGCAGGTCCCCGAGCTCGAGCGTGGGGTTGGTCAGGCTCTCGCAGTAGAACGCCCGGGTGTTGGGTCGCAGCGCAGCGGCCCACGCCGCGGGGTCGTCGGCGTCGACGAACGTCGTTTCGATGCCCAACGCGGGGAGATCCTGCGTGACCAGGGCATGGGTCCCGCCGTAGAGGCACCGCTGCGCGAGCATGTGATCGCCGCTTCGCAGCAGCGCGAGCAGGGCGGTGCTGATCGCCGCCATTCCGCTCGCCGTCACCACGGCCGCCTCACCACCCTCGAGGGCCGCGAGCTTGGCGTGCAGGACCTCGTGGTTGGGCGAATTGCTGAGTCGGAGATAGCGGAGATCGTGGTAGCCCGCGCCGGACTCCGACGCATAGGTGGAGGACTGGAAGATCGGGAGCACGACCGCACCGCGAACGCGGGTCTCGGGCTCGCCGGCGTGGATGAGCTGGGTGTCGAAGCGCATCGTCGACGACGAGCGTCGCACGAAATCGAGCGCCGCGATCGGGTGCGGTCGCTCACCGGATCGAAGCGCTGCGGTGCGGCATTTCGGTTAGCATCCGCGGATGCAACGAGTTCGCCTATGCGCCGCCCTGATCCCGTCGTTCGTCCTGTTCGTCGCGTGTGGTGACGACGTCACCGAGGTCGACACCGACGCCTCCACCGGCTCGGAGTCCGGCACGACCACCGACACCCCGACGACGGCCGACACGAGCGGCTCCACGGGCAACACCACCGCCGACACGACGGTGAACCCGGACACGTCGTCGTCGGGCGGCGAGTCGAGCTCGTCGGGTGGTGAGTCGAGCTCGTCCGGTGGCGAGTCGAGCTCGTCGGGCGGCGAGGTCGCGGTGTGTGGCGACGACGCCATCGGCGGCGACGAGGCGTGCGACGGCACCGATCTCGGCGGCGCGGACTGCATCTCCGAGGGCTTCGATGCGGGCGAGATCAGCTGCCTCAAGAACTGCAGCGCGCTCGACACCTCGGCGTGCGTGATGTTCAGCTGCGGCAACGACGAGATCGAGGGCAGGGAGGTGTGCGACGGCGCCGACCTGGCGGGCGAGACGTGCATCACCCAGGGCTTCGATGCCGGCGTGCTGGCGTGCGCCGACAACTGCGGCGGCTACGACACCTCGGGCTGCGTCGCCTTCAGCTGCGGCAACGACATCCTCGAGGGCGTGGAGATCTGCGACGGCAGCGACCTCTCGGGCGAGACCTGCATCACCCAGGGCTTCGACGACGGCACCCTCGGCTGCGCCGACGACTGCTCGGGCTACGACACCTCGGCGTGCCTCGACTACGTCTGCGGCAACGGCATCAGCGAGCCCAACGAGGCCTGCGACGGCGACGACCTCGCCGGCCAGACCTGCCAGGACCTCGGCTTCGACGACGGCGTCCTGGCCTGCCAGGACTCCTGCGGCGACTTCGACACCTCGGGCTGCTTCGACTGGGTCTGCGGCAACGACCTCACCGAGCCCGACGAGTTCTGCGACGGCACGGATCTCGGCGGCGCGACGTGTGTCAGCGAGGGCTTCGACGAGGGCACGCTCGCGTGCGCGGGGGATTGTGGGGACTACGACACGTCGGCGTGCGTGACCTGGGTGTGCGGGAACTCGATCCTCGAGCCGGACGAGGCGTGTGATCGCGGCCAGCTCGGCGGCCAGACCTGCGTCGGCCTCGGCGCGGTGATCGGCAACCTCGCGTGCGAGCTGGACTGCGACTACAACCTCGGCAGCTGCGCCTTCCAGGTCAACGAGATCGAGCCCAACGACGACGGCGCCGTCGCGACCGGCACGAACGACTTCCTGGTCGCGAACGCCCAGCCGTTCAACGACGACGTGTTCATCGCGGCGGCGATGAGCCCGGCCGGTGACGACGACGTGTTCGCGATCTCCAACCCCGGCACCGGCTACGCGCTGCTCCGGCTCGAGACCTTCGGGCCCGGCGGCGTCGGGACCTGCGCGGCGATCGACACCATCATCGAGGTCCGGACCGCGGCGAACACCGTGATCACGAGCAACGACGACGCCGGCATCGACAGCTGCTCCTTGCTCACCAACTTCCTGATGGCGCCGGGCCAGACGGTCTACGTCCGCGTCATCGACTTCCAGGACAACGATCTCCTGCCCTCGTACTTCCTGCACGTGCAGCTCGACCAGATCGTGTGCGGCGATGGGATCGCGGGCCCCGGCGAGACGTGCGACGACAACAACAACGTCGACGGTGACGGCTGCAGTGCGACGTGCGCCTACGAGCCGGCGATCGCGGAGATCGAGCCCAACGGCACCAACGCCGAGGCGGACACCGCAGCGCTGTCCGGCGTGGTGGCGGCCGGCGACACCACGGTGTTCCGCGGTGGCATCCCGACCGTCGGCGACCTCGATCGCTTCCGCGTCGACGTGGCGGCGGCGGGCTTCTACCGCTTCGAGACGTTCACCTCGCTGAACGACTGCGTCGTCAACAACAGCACGAGCCTGCGCCTGTTCGACGCGGCGGGCGCGTCGATCATCACCGACACCGCCACCCTCGGCATCTCGGGCTGCTCGGCGATCACGTTCCCGCTCGCGGCGGGCACCTACTACGCGCAGGTGGAGGAGAACGGCAACAACGCGGTCCTGCCGGCGTACCTCCTCGAGGTCGCGCGGCAGTCCGACTTCGGACTCGAGACCGAGCCGAACGAGGACGGGGCCACCGCGAACGTCAACCTCCAGGCCGCGGGCAGCAACGTCTACGTCTTCGGTGATCACGCGCTGAACGTCGACTCCGATTTCTACGCGATCGACGTGCCCCAGGGCGGTTCGTTGCGGCTCGAGATCATCGAGGGCGATCGTGCCGTCGAGACCTGCGAGAGCAACGGCATCGACTCGCGGCTGACGCTGTTCAGCCCGGCGCTCGTCCAGCTCGAGGACGACGACGACACCGGTCGCGGCTTCTGCTCGATCGTCGACGGAACCGGCGCGGCCCCGCTCGACCCGCTCGCCCACAACCTCGCCGCCGGCACCTACTTCGTCCAGGTCCGCGCCTCGAGCTTCTCGCAGGCGGGCGTCGCCGGTCAGTTCACCTACCGCCTCGTCGCCACCGTCCGCACGCCGTGAGCTGAGCGGAACTCGCCCGCGGCCTCCCGCGGGTGCACCACGAAGGCCGCGCTCCCGTCCGGGGGCGCGGCCTTTTCGCTATGGTTCCGCGGGGACCAGTCCGCAAGGAAAAGTAGCTTGATCGGTTAGATTTGAAAGCTATACGATCAGATCGTGCTGTCGTTCGCGCGTTCTGGCTCACACCACGGAGGGCTCTGCGGGGTCTTGGCGCTCGTGGCCTGTGTGCGGGCGGCAGGCATCGAGGACAGCGGCTCCTCGTCGAGCACGGGCAACGTCGAGGGGTCTCCGACGCCGTCCGACCTGCCGATCGACGGCGACGCGGCGGAGCGGCGCGACGGCAACTTCCTCGATCCGATCGATGTCGGCGAGCACGGACGGCAGTGCGATCTGTGGTCGCAGGACTGCCCCGCGGGCGAGAAGTGCAGCGTGTTCGCGGACGATGGCGGCTCCTGGAACGCGACCAAGTGCTTCCCGATCGATCCCGATCCCGCCGAGGTCGGCCAGGCCTGCACCGTCTTCGGCAGCCCCGCGAGCGGCTTCGATTCCTGCGCACGCGGCTCGGTGTGTTGGGACGTCGATCAGAGCACCGACGAGGGCGTGTGCGTCGGCTTCTGCAACGGGAGCGAGGCCAACCCGACGTGCTCCGATCCATCGCTGCACTGCGTCGGCCGCGACGTCACCCTGTGTCTGCGTAACCGTTCAGGCCTCGTGATCGTGGACGTGCGCAACCACACTGTGCCCGGGATCGACCCGCGATCAGGATCATGATCAAAGGGAGAGGTGAG
>LNFM01005439.1_pt1 | contig 22064 bp, 18 predicted proteins | sample 596031 | NCBI WGS metagenome assembly LNFM01 (sample SAMN04254537, study PRJNA301005) | activated carbon metagenome | isolation source: dual media filters at the Ann Arbor, Michigan drinking water treatment plant | place: USA: Ann Arbor
GGTTGTCGACATAGGCCCATTCGGCCTTGCTCACAAAGACCTTGGTGGTCTTCGGGAACATGTCGATGTTGAGGGAGTGATCGTGGTGGAGATGCGAGAGGAAAACGCGCGTGATGTCCTTCGGGGACAAGTTCCGCTTCTTCAGTTCCTGCCGGATGATCTCGCGCGCGACCGTACCACCCACGTCGAAGAGCATCGGCCCCTCGGCCGTATGCACCAGCGTACAATTGGAGACCGCGATGTAGCCGGCGCCCAGCTTGGCGCTGCTCCCGGTCACGATGATGTCATGGGCGACCTGAAACCCCGGCATTTCCGCCTCCTCTGCATGTCCTGGGTCGAGACATAGCATGGGTCCTGTGATCCGGCGCAACCGGTGTGGGCGGGTTCGAGACAGTCGAAGTTCTTGGTGCGGCTCCGGCCATCGGCGTGTGCAGCGCGTGAGGCGACTGCGGGATCGCTCTCGCAGTCCCCGTCGTGGGCAGGTTACTCGTAGAACGCCAGTCGCTCGTTCTTCAGGACTGGATGACAGCTCCTTCAGGTCCTCGAGGTGCAGATCGATGAGATCGCCCAATCTCGCGGCTGGTGATCGGCTTCGTCGACGGCTTCTCGCCGCGGCCGATCCGGTTCTCCTGCTCGGCCGCCCAAGTCTCGGCCTCGACCTTGAGACGGAACGTGTTCGATAAGGTATGCCCTTGTTTCCGAACCATCGCCCGCCACCTGCCGGACGGCAACTTGTTGAAGGACGCCATGGCTGGACCCCACTGCACACGGTCGTCTTTGGTTCCAGTGCACACGCCGCTCCAGCGTGTTGTCGTTTACCCTCAGAGACTACAAAAAATACATGCAAAATCAAATGTATAGATTCTGTGTTGCGCCCATGATGGATGGGGAAGATCAGTTAGATTTGTCAATATGTTCCGAGGCGCCGAGCGCACTTCGTGCACACGCGTACTGGGCGTCGGATAGAGTAATTGCGAGAACTTGTCGGCACTCATGAGTGGCTGCAGTGCACCTGCTGCGCGATGTGCCGATCCGTAAGCGTTCTCCTGGCCCCGCCTTCCGTCCCACGTCGGGATCTAAGATCCTTGCGCGCCATGCGCAAGGATCTTGATGACCTGAATAGTGATGACACGAAGCCGTGTCGTCGCGCCGGGGCTGGGTGCTCGCCGGCGCTGAGCGGTGGCGACGCTGGTCTACGGCGGAGAAGCTCGCGATCGTGACGGAGAGCTTCGAGGCGGGTGCCGTTGTGACCCACGTGGTTCACCGTTATGGGCTCTCGCCACAGCAGCTTTTCGGTTGGCGTCGCGAGATCCGCGAGCAGGTGCTGGGCGACGTCGGTCCCCAGCGCGAATGAACTTCCTGTCAGGCGGAGTTCGTGCCGATCGCCGTCGCGAGAGCGGCGCCGCTCCTGGGCGTGATGGCAATGGCAACAAATGGCTTAGCTGTCCCAAACTTTAAGTTCCGTATAGAAGGACAGCAGGCGCAGGCAGTCACCGCTGTGTGACGCGGCTCAATGTCTGAGATGAGGCTTGGCCGCGTGAGAATGCCGTCCTCGTCTGCCACCGCTAGACCATCATGAAGCGCAAGATCCGGAGGGGCAAACGTCCCGGTCGGCGGCGTCGATCAGCAAGGGCGGTCGCGGTGGCCTGCCGGTCCAGGGCGATGCACGGTGTTTTCAGCACTAGATTGCCGCAACCGGGACCCGAAGCGCACAGTTGCAGAAATGACTCTGAACGACACCAATCCTTAGTCGCCAGTACCGCATTGTCTCGAATCAGTCCAATTACCATTCGCCTAAAAGCGAACTCTGTGAGCGTCTTCGAAACTGACTTTTATCGGCAGGTTTGCCATGCGCTCATTTTTTCGCCTTGCTAGGCTAGCAGCGACGTTCGCGACGGCTACAGCACTTTCGGCCTGCGCTCTGCATCCGATCCCCGATAATGTCTCGCACTACAGAACGGAAGACATTGTCAAGAACGTGCGCTGCGAGGTGTTCGAAGCTGTTCGCGATCGTATCGCGCATGAGCTGTCCCGAGTTCCTGCGATTAGCGATATTCCTCCTGTTCTCGTTTTAGATGAGAGGAATTTCAGCCGGATTAAGGCAGCTAAACCTGAGCTTGCCGAACAGCTGGCTGCCTTCAGTGTTAGCCAAATCGGTTTCAATTACCGATTCGAGATCAGCGAAGAAAATCATAACTCGGCGGGTGCAACATTTAAGGTCCCGTTTTCGAATGGTGGTAATTTTACGCTTAGTATGGGTGGGGTGGCGAATAAGGATCGGAATGGGTTGCGGGAGTTTGAATCGATCGAGCCGTTTGCAGACCTGAAACTCTTGCAACGGAAGTGTCATAACTGGTCGGAGCCTCTTCCTAATCACGTGTACCCCATTTCCGGTTCAATCGGCTTGCGGAAGATCGTCAAAACATTTGTAAACGTCGCAGACCTTGGAGGCGGGAAGGGCCAGTTCAAGGACGCGATCACTTTCACCACCGAGGTATCGGCCTCGGTAAAGCCAACTTTGGTTATGGCTCCTGTCCCGGTCCACACATTCCGCGCTTCAGACGCAGGCGGAGATTTCAAGCGGGCCCGCAAGGATATCCATCGACTCATTGTCACGTTCGATTTTCCCGACCTGGCAAAAGTGAAGAGGCTTCGGGAGAAGAATCTGCTTAACATCGCGACGGTCCAGAGTACCTTGAGCGCGGATGTGCTACGCGATGCGCGCTACAATCTGTGTGTCGCCGCAAACGAGGCACGGGAAGATCGGTTCGGCGCTTTGAGGCTCTACGGCCCCGAGTTGTCTTGCGCACAAAAGCTTGGTTTCCGACCAACTCTCTGATACGGAAGAGCAAATCAGAAGCTCCAGATTCACTCACCAGGTCGGAATGTCGCATCAAGCTGCGTAGGACGAGTTAGAGTGCACCGCCGCCGGAGGTTGATAGGGGATCGAAGTTTCGGCTCTCTGCGAAATGTTTGCCCTTTCTGCCCAAGGCACATGACCGTGCTGCTCCTGGCTCTTTAACCTTAATAAAGATGGTGTCAGTCCGAGGATTGTAATCGTCTGGACGTATGGGCAAAGTAATGCCGCCGCAGCCAAATGAAAATATTGACCGATGACCCAGTCTTTTGACGCTGTACTCCGCTCTGAGCACTCGGCGATTGGTGAGCGCCGTAAGCGCGTCGGTAAGCGTCCTCCCGCTGTTTCACCAGTGGTTCGTGTCACATCTGCGCTCGGCTCAGAGCAAAGCGAAGACGCAAATCCCAAGATTCGCATGTACGATACCGTCGGACTGTCCCTCTCCGGAGGAGGCATCCGATCTGCAGCCATATCCTTGGGGGTTCTTCAAGCTCTTCATGCACGAAGGGCACTCAACGCGATCGACTACATCTCTACGGTATCCGGCGGGGGGTATGCGGGCACTGCACTGGTTGCGTACATGAGTAATAATTATGGAAATTTTCCTTTCGCTACGGGGCAAGGCAGCGATAACGCCGACATAAAGGACAGCGACGCACTCCTCCACATCCGAAATTACTCATCCTATCTCTTTCCGCGTGACCGCACATCAACTCGCAACATGGCAGACGTCGCTATCATAGTAGCCCGCGGGATTGCCACGAACATTATATTGCTGGGTCTTCTTGTCGGTGTTGCAGCGATGCTCACAGCACTCGTCCTGCGCTCTTGCATTGCGAACGGCTGCAGGCTTGAAGGTGGGGCGTTTTTCAGATACCTGCTCGAGTTATTGGATTTGCCGGCGGCTTCTCATCTTGTCAGCGGTTTTAGGGTGCCTATTATTGCGTACGGACTTTTAGCGATTGGACTTTTGTCCTGGACCCTCGCAAAGAGTGTCGGAATTGGACCTGCGCAGGATACAAGCAGTGGATTTCTGACTTGGCTGCGACGTTCTGGTTGGGTCTGTGCGGCAATACTTCTGCTCGATTGTCTCCCATGGTTGGTCCAGATGGCGAGAGAAGCATTGAGCTCGCAAGCTAACATTAATGGGGAAGTGACGTTAGGGCTGTCGTCAATGCTGGCGTCGCTCACCGCCTTGGTCGGCGTCGCCGCTACCCTTTTTTCAAGCCGTCTAACCGAGATACTAAAAGCCGCCGCCCAGTCTCGAAAATATTCGGATTATGTCAAGAGACTCGGCAGTTACATGTTGCTTGTTGTTGCTGCTGCTCTTATCCCGGGGGCAATCGTTGGGGCGTACGTGCTCGCAAGCGCTTACTTTGTGGATTGGGACGGTGCCTTGCTCTTCGGCTGGATTGCTGGACTTTCGGTGACTTTTGGACTCCTCTCCGCTGTCATAGGCCCGAACTCTTATGCGCTTCACACATTCTATAAAGAGCGCCTAGGAGCCGCGTTCCTAAATTTCGGGGAAGATAAGAATTTCCTCGTTCCGCCCTTGTCCAGTATTGATGCCAGTCTCGCGCCATATCCAATCGTTAATTCGGCACTTAATATAAAGGGATCTCTTAGGGCAAACAAACTCGGTAGAAATGCTGACTTCTTCGTTTTTTCACCAAAATTTGTCGGTTCAGTCCTTACTGGCTATGTTGCAACCGAAGAGGTCGAGGAGGACAACCCTGACCTAGATCTCGGGACGGTTATGGCAATATCGGGGGCTGCGATCTCGTCGAATATGGGTTATCACTCCGTCGCGGTCCTTGCGCCGACACTTGCATTGTTGAATTTCCGGTTGGGTTATTGGATGCGAAACCCAAAGATGATTTCTAATAATAAATGTAAAACTAAAGTTAACGCCTGTGATGAATCAGCGTTAAGGTCGAAGATGATGCATCGCGCGAACGAACTCGTCGAGAAAACTTCTCGATCCCAGCTGAGCATGTCAAGTTACTTGATAAAAGAAATGCTGGGGCAGCTGGATGAGGAAAGTCACCAGATCTATCTCACGGACGGCGGCCATATCGAGAATCTGGGTATCTATGAATTACTTCGCCGCGGCTGTCGACTGATCATTGCCGTGGATGCAGAGGCTGATGCTAACTACGGGTTTTCCGCGCTTATGCGCCTCCAGCGTTACGCGCGCATCGATTTGGGCGTGCGCATAGAGTTGCCGTGGCCGCCTATCCAGAGAATTGGATCTAAAATTAATCATGAACTCTTGGATCTGGCTTATGGTGTGCAGACCGAGCGACCGCACGTTAGCGAAAAGGGGCCCCACGCGGCGATCGGCGCGATTAGATATCCCGACGGCAATGTCGGAGTTCTTCTGTACGTTAAGGCATCCATGACGGGGGACGAACGCGATTATGTGATCGACTACAAGCGTCGACACTCGCAGTTTCCCCATGAGACGACAGGCGACCAATTCTTTTCCGAGGAACAGTTCGAATCTTATCGGTGGCTTGGTTTCCATATGATGGATCGCGCCCTATCAAGCGAGGACACGATTGCCTGCGATCCGACTAGTTCAAGCGACAGAACGAGCAAGCAGGACTTTGCGTCAGAACTGCGGGATGCTCTTTGGTCAATGCAATCCTAATTGCTTGGATTACTGATCCCGTTGTTTGCTTGTCATCAATGGGCCTTGCGGCTATCCGTATCGCTAATTGGATTTATCGATCGGAAAGCGAAGGATTCTGTACGTCATCCGCATAGCCAGCGACCTGCTGCAGTGCAATAGGACAACTGTCAAGCTCTGGGAGACACCGGGAGCCGCAATCAGAAATGCTTCCGTTCATGGGAGCACTAGCGACCTCTTGCCTTGGGTACGGCAATCTGGCAGCGTAGTGTGAACTCGGATTGTTCGTTGGGTGAGTTGTAATTGTGGCGAAGTCTTCAAAGATCGTTGCACCCGATGAGGCGCAGCTTGAAGCCGCGTACCAAGAGGCGTTGACGCGCTATGCTAGTCGGTCGGAAGTTACCGGCATCGACATTGGTTACAAGTATTCGGGTGACGACAATCGTCGGACCGGCCAAGTCGCGGTTCGCATTCATGTTGTGGAGAAGTTCGAACCGGGTCAACTGCAGTCGGCAGAGATGATCAGGCGACAACTTGCTGGTGTGCTGACTGACGTCATCGCCGCACGCTATCGGCCCCAATCCAGCCTCGCCATGCGGCGCGCAGTGATTCGCCCCGTCCGACCTGGCGTCAGCATTGGCCGACCAGCGCACACCGATGGCACTTTGGGACTCGTCGCATTCCGCCGAAGTGATGGCGCACCATGCCTCGTAAGCAATTGGCATGTGCTTTCCGGAGTAAGTCCGTCTATTCCACGATCCAAGGTGACGCAGCCCGGCGGGGGGGATCAGTTTCACGATCATGTGGCCGGTATCGACCGCGTAATTCTTGATATTGTCGGCGACGCAGCATCCGCCGTATTAAAAGCTGAGACACCATTCCTCACTGCCCAATTCGAAACGGACGTTGTCGTGAAGAGCCCTCGTCGAGCCGTACTTGGCGAAACGGTCGAGAAATCGGGCGTCGGCACAGGGACCACACGCGGAATTGTCGACGGGATCGGACGCTACTTCGTCGACTATAATGGCTTTGGACAAGGGCCACGTCGCGAAATTGACGGCTTTCGAGTGGTCTCTCCTGATGGACCGGGCTCACGGGGCATGGTCTCGGATCATGGCGATTCTGGTTCCTGCTGGTATTCACCTGCTGACAAATCTGGGATCGGATTGCACTTCGCCGGAGAGCCTCGCGCAGGATTTGGTGAGGACTTCGCGCTGGCAGCACATCTCTCGTCTGTGCTGGACCGGCTGGACCTTACCCTTGATGCCCCACCAGCCTCCACCTTTCTCGCCTTCAAGCGTGAGCCCGAAGTCGCTTCGAAGACCAAAAACGACCTAGCTACCCCGCAGACACCCTCTAATCCCCTGCCCACCCGCGGTCGCGGTAGAAAGGAGGTTCATCTCCACGTCCACATCCATCTCGATCCACGTATGACCGAAGAAGATTGAAACCGACTTTTCGCTTTTAGTCAGAGGTTCAAATGTCGTCAGGCCATGGAAAATTCTTCAGCCTAAACAGTCTTCCGAGCGGATTGCAGGCTATCAATGTCGCTACTCGCTTCGACTACCTGTTCAAGGCTGCAATCGATCTTACGGACCAGAATAACCTCCTGCCGCAAACCGATACACAGAGAATGACCTCTGACCTTGTCGCGCTCGCACGCGCCATGGTCGATACGTCGGCGCCGGGCGCTGACAATTCTCCGATCCCGGCTATATATACCTATTGGGGTCAGTTCATCGATCACGATATTACGCTTCAGGGACTTTCAAGCGCCGCGGATGAGGCAACGATCAAGATCGACCCCATCAACACAACGCCAATTGCGCCCAGCACGGTATTAACTAAGCGCATTAATCAGCGCCGTCCTGAATTGGAGCTTGACAGCGTCTATGGCGACGGACCGAAGGACCCGCAAGCACCTGACACGCCCGAAGCCGCAGATTTCTACAATCCAGACTTTTCGTTACGCCTTGAAGACGTCGACATAACGCCGGGTATTCCGGGGCAACGCATCCCACCGATAGACGATCTACGCCGCGACCTTGTTCGCGATCAGAACGCTGCGCCGCGAATTGGAGATGCTCGCAATGATGAGAACTTGGTTGTAGCCCAGTTCCACGTGGCGGTCATACGCTTTCATAATGCGGCCCTGAAATGGGTGGCGGACAACGAGGGCAAAGCCGGACTTAATGGGTTCATCCGCGCCCGCGACCTCACGCGCTGGCACTATCAGTGGCTGGTTATCAACGACTACCTCAAGACGGTCTGCATTCCCTCCGTCATAGACGATGTATTCTCCAATGGTCCGAGGTTCTACGATATCTCCGATACGGCATTTATGCCGTGCGAATTCTCAGATGCTGCATTCCGCTTCGGTCACTCGATGATCCGCAATGGATACGACCATAACAGGAACTTCGGACCACCGGGTGTCGTGAAGCCGTTTGCCTCGCTAGAAGATCTTTTCCGGTTCACGGGAGGCGGTGGCTTCAGACCAAGCGGTCCCATTGACGTGGGCAATCCAGATTTCCCGAATTTGCCGTTCAATTGGGTCATCGAGTGGCCTCGCTTTACCGATCGAAATCCCGGCAATGTCGCGCGCAAAGCGAGGCGCATCGATACACGGCTTGCGCCGCAATTGCTAACAATGTTCAAAGAGGGAGAGGTTCCCGCGGGCCAGAATCCTATCATGCCGCCGCTGAAGGACATGCTGAAGCATCTCGCGATGCGCAATCTCTTGCGCGGCTATCTCTTCAGCTTGCCAACCGGGCAGGCCGTGGCGCGCGCACTGGCGACGAAGGTATCCAACGTTAGTGTTCTCACTCGCCAGGAAATCGAACAAAACAACGCGCCAGACACTAACCGGTTGCTCAATGATAGCGGCATGATTAGCCGTACCCCGCTCTGGTATTACGTGCTCAAGGAGGCCGAAGTGCGGGAGGGCGGCAATCGCCTCGGGCAAGTCGGCAGCTACATCTTAGCAGAGACCTTCGTTGGCCTGCTAAAGTCGGATCGTCAGTCGTTCGTGACGCGCGGCCCCTGGGATCCTTCCAACGGTGTAAAGTTGCCTGATGGTAGACAAATCAGGCGGATCGAGGACTTCCTGGCCTTTGCAGGCGTATTCGTTTGATCGGGGTCTATTCAACGGCCTCAGTAGCCCCTCGCACTGCTGAGGTCGTTAAAGATTTGGAGTCATGCCTCCGTTCCGCTTGCTGAAACTCTGCGGAACACCAGCCCTGAGAGCGCCAGTTCGGCAGCGGGTCACGCTGATGCGTTGAGCGACCTACTCGCCACGCTCGCTCTACAATCGAAAGCTGTTGATCCCGATACGGATCAAAAACGCAGATTTGGTGCCCCCGATACTGACCGTCACGGTGTCCAGTCATTCGGGCCAGTAGGGTGCATCGCATCTGCGCAGTTCTCAACTCCTGGCTAGGCGATACCCGTCAGCTCAAACCGCGATGTGAGACTACGCATTACCCTTCTTGGCCCCTCCTGTCCGTCTCGAAGCGGGCTTTGAGCGGGCTCCTTTCATCGACATGCTGGCCACGACGATTGGAGCAAAATCCTCGGCGGGGAATAGGCTGGCGCCCGGAAATCGCTCGTCGGGAACTACCGGTGGGCAATAGAACAGCCCTGCCGCCAGGACCGCCAGCAAGGGACGATCCGGCGCCGCCCCGCCGAAATTCACTTCGCCCAGCCAACCGTTCTGGTTCAAGATGAACAGCAGCCGCTCAGGATCATCCTGAAAGCTTACGAAATTGAGGCCAGCGCGCATCGGAGCATCCAGCGCCGGAGGATCGAGGAACTCGTACCCCTGACGGAATATTCGCCGGGATCTCGGGTTGGAGATCTGATGGTTCAGATGGTGGTTTGCCCGCTGTACGTGAGAAAGCTTGATCGTGTCATCGGGTGCAGCGGGGGGCTCGAAGAACGCGCTGTTCGCTGGATCGATGATGTCGGGCGCGGCCGGGCAACCGGCGACCGGCACGCCCTGACCAGCGGCGACCGATTGCAGAGGGCAGCCGCTGATCTTTGCTCGCCCGACGATGATGGCCTGCTCAGCGGGCGAAACCTTCCTCCACAGTGCGAGATCAACTGCAACGCGCAGGAAAGCGAGATAGGTTCCGCCGACCGTCCAGCGGTCGCGGGCTGGGAGCCCCGTCGGCTTCACCGCGATGGCCGACTGCCGCTCGGCTCCAGAGCGCAAGTTCGAAATGCCGTCGTGAAAATCGATCCAGCTGCGGTGATCCTCGCGATTGAAGCCGGTATAGGCGGTCGCAAGCAGCAAGCTCTCGTCGCCCTGCAAGTGTTTCCACGTCTCGACGATGCCCCGACTCGTTGCGAGTGGCGTGTCGCCGAACATCAGAACTGCAATGTCTTCCGTGGCCGGGTTCTTCATCACTCCACTTGCATAGTGCAAGTGGCTGCTGCCGATGACCGAACCACCACCTTGAGGTAGCGGCGGGTTGATGGGTGGTTCGCGATCGAGGTTGCGTGGCAGCCGCCTTGTCAGCCCGGCGAGGTCGAAGACATTGCGTCCGTAGGCGATCAGCCACTCGAAGCCGCTGGGCGGCACGGTCGTGCCTGGAAGGTCGGCAACACGGCCCTCTGCAAGGCCCCGCCAAGCGTCCACCAGCTTTGCGAGAGTGGCGCCCACTGCAGCGGCCGAACGCCCGGGACGCGCGCGCAGGAACGCGACGGCAAAATGGCGTGGCGGGGTCGCTCCTGACTGCCAGTAGATCCCTCTGGGAAGCTCAGCCAAGTCGTCCTCCACGCGTCCCCGGAGCAAAAGACGCCTGCATGTCGAACTCCTGCTTCAACGCGCCAATGACCTGGCAAACGCGGGTGCCGGCCGAGCCGCATGCAATCACTCCTTCTGCAGCCGGAGAAAGGTCGCCGACACGGAGCCCCTGGACGGTTTGATTGAACATGGCCGAGGTAATCGCCTCTGGCGCGCCGACAACGACCAACGGACCGACCTCGATACGCTTGGCCAGCTTATAGCCCGTTACGGGCTTGGCTCCGGGCCCTCTCCCCACAGTCACATCGTCGAGGAAGGCGTTCTCCGCGTCGGAGGGGCCGAACACGAGGCGCTGTGCCAAGCCGTGCTCGGCACCGCGTGTCAGCGTGGTCCAGGACTTCGGCAAGGGTGCGTCGTTGAGGAACAAGTCACCGGTGCTGAACGACCGGATGTACATTCCGAGCGGATCTGCAAACGCGACTTTGGTCCCCATCGGCGCAGCTTCGGTGCCCGGCAGGAATGCTTGCCCGTAGGCCCCATTGCAGGCGTTCGGATCGGCATTTCGGCAGAACAGCTCTTCACGCCCGAAGGCACGAAAAACTTCCTCGATCCTTGCTCGTCGGCGAACTCCGCCCTCACGCACCGCGTACGGAAACGCGCCGAAGTGAACTACGAAGATCAAATCGTCGAGCCCATTGATCTGATGCTGCATGAACAGAAGATGCTCATGGTTGATCGAGTGCCTGGGAGGCGAGCCGTTCGCGCCGACGAAGCGTTGGGAAAAGGTCGCTGACCTCTGGGGAACAGACAAGGCACTCCATTGCGCGACCGACATGCCGAGCAGATCAACGCTGCTGAAGCTGGTGCCCGCCACTGAGTTAGCGCGATCGACGAAGAACTGGGGCGCTTGGACCGCCATGGTGCGCCACCACTCCATCAATTCGGTGGTCGCAACGAAGCGCTTTGGGCGCAAGCGGCCGGTTACGGGATCCGGTCTCACGACGAGTCCGTACTCCAGATACTCGTTATGTAGCACGAGCCGACCGCGCAGCCCCCAATCGCTCAACTGCTCTGCGGTATCCTCATCGAGACAATTGGCGGGTTCGAGCGGCTCTCCCGTCCATTTCACTGCGGCGGTAATGGTGCCACCGGGTATGGTGGCTGGGTTCAGAACAAGAAACGGGCTGGCAGGGCGACCTGCGACCTCGTTAACAATCAGTCGGTTCCACGCGTCGATGACTTCGTTCGGAGCGTCCGAGTCGGCTAAGCCAGGGGAACGGAATATTGCCATAAAAAACTCTCCCAAACTATTGTTGTGCATGCAAAACTTTAGAATTGCTTGTTCTGTTACAAGACAAAGCCCGACTTATGGTTGACGACTTTAGGTCACACGCTCAATGCCTCTTCTGCTCTCATGGACGCTCCAATCAAAACAGCCTAAGGTCCATCTGGCAAGCTCCGCGGTCGCCATACATTGCCTTGGGTCGAACGCCCGGCGACCGGCAGTCGGCCGACGCGGTAGGACGCAGTCGCCAGAAAACGAAATCTGCCTCCCGCGTCATGCATTACAGCGATTTTTGTGATGTTGATCACCGCCTCGGCATGCGGGACAGAACGCGCCATCGGATCGTGCGTTTCGTCGAGCGGTAGGCTTGGGCCCATCTTGAGAAAGAGAACGGAAGCGGTCTCGGGTGACGAGCTGATCGCGCCGGGACCGACTGTAGTCGCGAGCTGTCGCGCAACGATTTGGTGTGTGGGTGACTTGCGCGGGTTACTGTCGGCGCTCTCGACCCCGGCTTCACTCTCAGATGCAGGCGCTGAGCATCCCCCATAATGAACTGGCCGGATTTGCTCGGTCGATCCTGGGCCTGCATGCGGTCGTGAGCAATGGCGTGTGCAGGGAGCAAGGCGACTGCGGGATGGCTCCCGCAGTCCGTGTCGTCGGCAGGTTACTCGTAGAATGCCAGCCGCTCATTCTTCAAGATCGGATGCTGGGCGGCGGCTCGCTCAAAGGCGCCTCCGGGGATCGCGTAGTGCGACACGCGCGTGCCGGTCTCCTCGCCGCCGGGTCTGCCCGTGGTCGATGGGTGGAGACCGACGCGCTTCATCATCCGACCCCACTCGGCGTTGTGGAACCCGTTGTCGCCGGGCTTGCCGAAGTAGGCCTGCTCCATGTGCACCATCTCGTGGACGAGGATCGAGGCCAGGAACATTGTCGAGGTTCGACCGTAGATGCTTGGATTAAGAGCGATCTCGTCGATGCGACCGCCCTCGGCCTTGTGGAAGCGCTGGTGAGCGTAGAACCCACCTAGGCCTTCCTTCCGCTGCAGCGTGATCAGCGCCTTCGGCAGCCGGTTCTCGAAGAGCTCGGCGGATCGAGCGCGGCATCAACGGCAGATGCGCAGATGAGCGCCGCGCGGTTCGGCAAGAGCTGAGCCGGACTCTCGTGGGCGAACTCGAAGCGCGCATGCGCGCCGAACGGCCGAAGCTCTCGCGCGGCAGCGATCTCGCCAAGGCCATGGACTACATGCTCAAGCGTTGGCCGGCGTTCGCGCGCTTTCTCGACGATGGGCGTGTCTGCTTGTCGAACAATGCGGCGGAGCGCGGCCTTCGTGGTATCGCCCTCGGACGCAAGTCGTGGCTGTTCGCCGGATCCGATCGTGGAGGCATGCGCGCCGCCGCCATGTACAGCGTGATCGTCACGGCGAAGATGAACGACGTCGATCCGCAAGCTTGGCTCGCCGACGTGCTCGCCCGCATCGCCGCGCATCCGAACTCGCGCCTCGGCGAGCTGCTGCCGTGGAACTGGCGCGCGCTGAACGCGATCAGCCGGGCCGCCTGAAAAGCGCCGAGCCTGCGGCGCTTACCGGATGCTTACGCATGATAAGGGAGCGGGCGAGCAATATCCTCGACGCTCGGGAACGCGCGGACGCAGGACGCTAAACGCCGCTACTTTGCGCAACGCTCGACAATGATCGGCAACCTTTCAGGATAGCTGCAAAGAATCACGAATAATGCTCGTTGCGAGTAACACCGCGTCGACTGATTGCAATTGCACCAAGAAAGTCCAAATAGCTCTTCCAGATTGGCGCAGCGCTGAAAGGGCTCGCCTCGATCAAAGCCAAAACTCGGCGCCGGTGATTGTCGAATCCCGGGTCGATGTCGCGCCGCATCGACAACTGAGAAACCAATTGCAGGGCGTCGCCGAACCCGAGAGCAAGTCCTTGCGAGGCGAGAGAGTCTCGTGCGATCCAGGCATCGCCAATCGGATGCGCTCCGGCGATACTCTGCTCTACCCACTGTATGGAGGCGGCTCCGGTGCTGCCGCGATTGAAGCGGTCAGGATCGAAACAGGCGACAAGCCACGGCGCAAACGAGCGGATGTTCTCAATGACTTCGCAAGCACTCCCGCGCAGCAGCCGGCCGTTACCGACGACACCGAGCGTGGCATGCAGGGCGTTGCTGAGCCGATAGGCATACCCTTCAGGTCCAGCAGCGATCGCAAACTCGCCCTGTTCGGCGCTCAAGACTGCAGGGTGCATGAAAGTCCGGCATACGATGGGTCTCTTTGGGCGCAGAACTCTTGCCGCCGTAACGGCTGATCGGCCTGTAGCGTCAAGCACCGGCAGGCCGTCAGCTACCTGCTGCTGCCAGCTGGAATCACCGCATGATCCAACACGCACCCCTGCGCGATCGGCTAGCTCTAGGAGCGTCAGCTCAAGCGCCGGACGGGCGATGTGTGCCGATATTGGAGCGGCCTCTGCTTGCACCGCTGGCGACTGCCACTGCGTGAAACGCTTGTCCCGCAACTGCTCAACACCGAGAGCGCGGGGCGGCACACCGAATTCGACGAGAAGCGCCAAAACTTGTGCGGGCACCACTTCAAGTCGCGGGTGATCAGTCCGCGAGGGCAAATGATCCGATCTGATCTCAACCTCAAGCCCCAGTTGCCGAGCGCGGATTGCGGCGAGAAGCCCTACTGGGCCTGCGCCGAGGATCAAGAGTGGTGGGGCGGCTTGGCCAACGGACATTGCTGTTTGCCCCATAGCCTCATGCCACAGGAGGATCCAGCGGTGCGAACTCCATCCCTGCCGGCGGATCGAATACGACTAAGAACCCCTGGTTTGCCACAGCTTCGGCCAATGCGTCGATGCCGCCGGGCATGACCATGCTGGTACGGGCGGCGTTGATTTCAGTGGCGCCGAGGAAGCGACCCTTACGATAACCGTCTCGCAGGCTCGTGAGCATGGCCGCATAGGCTGTCTGCAATTGACTATTCGCCGCATGTCCGACAGGCGGGCGTGGCGGCGCGACCGAACGCAGATATGTGGTCTCCGCGTGCTCCTCGAGCCATTCCTGCATGTCGAGGAATGTCTGGAAGTGATCCTCACCCTCGGCGATGATGGAGCGTACTGCTTCGCGCCACTCATCGGTCGCGAGCGGGGCTACATCGGCCGGCGGTGTGACCAGGGTGGCGAGAATGCGGGAGTAAAGGCCGTCGACACCGGCCGACGGCGCCTCGACGTCGATGAAATCCTTTACGGCTGCTCGGGTGGCTGCTCGCATCATCACGTCTCGCATCTGACCCGCAGCACCGGGCACTCGACTCGCAACCCGCAAGGCGGGTTCAAATGTGCCAGCGGGCGTCAGGCCTCGGATGACGTCGTTGACCGCCCGAGTATGGCGCATCTCACCAATGGCGATGCGCAAGAGTTCGGAACGACTCGCGCGGATGTCATCGCGCAAGTTTGCGTTGCCGGCCACGCTCGGGTCCGTAATCGGTTTCAGGGAGTAGGCTGCGCACAAGTACTCTTGCGCCACCGCGAGTTCCACACCGGCGGCGTAACGCAGATGCTCGATCAGGGAGGCGAGGTCAGGTAGCGGAGTCTCAGGCGCTGCAGCGCCCGGAGCGAACGGAGCGACGATTTCCCGCCTACCTACGACAAAGTGCAGCTCCTGCCAGCGGTTGTTGATCTCATAGTGCCGCATCTCGATCAGTTGGGCGCTCGTGCCGGTTGCTGGCGCCGGTGGCTGTGTGCCGATTACACGCGCCCGGCGCTGCCAAGGCACGTCACGTTGCCACGCCTGACCGCTTGCCCCACCAGTAGGGAGCACAGGCTGTGCGATGTCGGGATGGTTCGAGGCCCAGTAGAAGCAGCCGCAGTCACGGAAATCATGAGTCCAAGGGCTGCACAGAGATTGGGTCAACTCTCCCGGCAGAAAAATCGCTGCCAGCGCACCATTGTCGTCGAGGTAGCGAGCCCTAGGTGCCGTGAGCGTCGGCCGCGCGGCGGGTGCCTCTTGCCGCCGGAATGTCAGAGTCACATCACTGCCTTCTGTCAACAGCCGGATGGCAGTCCATGCATCGGCTGGGCGACGCCCAGCCCCTGAACTGACGTCATTCAGATCCCCGGGGACGGCTGGTTCGCCGTCCAGCTCAATCAAAGCAAGATCGAACGCCATTTGTCCGAGCGGACCAAAGGTCCCGGCCATTCGCGACACGAGCACCAAGCGCCCAGCAGCTAGGTCTCCAGCCAGCGTTTGGTAAACCGCCTCGTCTGCCGGCGAGACCAAGCCGGCCGCCAGACTACGCGCGACTGCGTCCATGTCGATCGAAGCGATCAGCAGAAAGTTGCCAATAGCCTCTACCTCCATGAACGGAAAGAAACGACGCTCAAGATTGCGAAGATCGCACTCGAGCCCAGGGAAGCAGTTGCCGACACCGGATTCGAGGCGCGTCGCCGCCGGATTGCCTACAATCACCTGGGCAATGCCGCTCGGGTCGCCGAACCGGCGGATCGCAGCGACGTTGCGTGCGACGATCTTCGCGGAGTTGGAAGCACTCATGGCTGCACCCTTGAGGTTGTCTGCGAGACGACAAAATAGTCCGGGCGCTCGGTCACCAGCTCGCAATAGGCGGCTAGGCAGAAGGTTAGCCAATTGCGGATGAACTCGCAGCCGGGTTCCGAGCGTGCGCCAGCTTCTTGGTGACAGCTACCCGAGCACAAGTAGCGGGCCCAACAGGTGTTGCAGGGCGACTGCTGGTGGACGTGGCGCGCGAGGAGAAAGCGCCGTCGCCGTACCGGATCCAGACTGACGCTGTCGCCCAACATGAAATCCTCGTCTCCGATTGCGCGGTGACAAGCGTACCAGCGACCGTCTGCGGCGGCAGAAAAGTAGCCGCCCCCAGCGCCGCAGGGATACGGCGAGCAGGCACCGGCGTGGATTTGCTTCAACGCGACCGCAAGGTTGGTCAGGCGAATACGGTGGCCCAGTCGTGCACGAGCGAGTTCGGACCGCGCGACAGTGACGAGTTCGCCACGGTAGGCTTGCCAGCCGTCGCCATTGACGTTCGCATCATCTCTCGCGGTACGTAGCGGCGCCACACCGGCCTCGGCAAAGCCCAGCGCGAACACGGCGTTGAGCCGGTTTGCCAGATCAAACGCATCGCCTCTCACGGTAAGCCGTGCGGCGACCTGCACCCGTCCCGTGGCGGAAAGAAGTGGGGAGAGGCGGTTGGCCAGACGCGCAAATGTTCCACGGCCCCGTTGATCGGGGCGTTGTGCATCATGCAGTGCCGCATGACCGTCGATACTCACGGTGACCGCGAACGGATGCGCACGGAACAGATCGATATCGGCCTGCGTCAAAGTCGTGCCGTTGGTCGTAATGGAGAACCGCACATCCAGCCGACGTTCCCGACCAGCTTGGCTGGCATGCCGCACGACGGAATGCACCAATGCTCGGTTGAGCAGCGGTTCGCCCCCGAGAAAGCCGATCGTCACTGGCCGCTCTGCATCAGCGACGGCGAGCAGCCGGTCGACCGCCGCAATCGCCGTCGCCTCCGTCATGCGGTCGGCTTGCTTGCCACCAAAGGTGCCGCGGTCGGCGTAGCAGTAACCGCACGCGAGATTGCATGCAGAGCTGACGTTGAGCGAAAGGCTCTGCGGCGCCGGCTCGACCACGATATCGAGTGGTGCCTCGCCGGCCCCGGTTTCGCCAAGGGCGGCAGCGAGCCGTTGCGCCTCCTTTGGATCGGCATCGAAGTCGGCCGCGACATCAGACGAGAGATCGAACAGACGCGAGTGGCGAAGCACGAGAAGGTGTTCTCCTCGAGCCGAGCGGAAGCGGTGATATGTAGGCGCCGACGTTGGGGCAGGGACGTGGGCGAGAGCATCCATTACGGCCTCCCTGCAGCGTCGATGCGAGCCAGAACGCTCGCCCGTCGCGATTGCGCCGATGGCGAAAGGGTGCGCGCTGGCGATGCCTGAGGCGCAACAGCCGAAGGTCCAGCCGTCGTCCGCGCGCGAGTCTCATCCACCCAGCGCATCAACAACTCGTACTGCCAGGCCGCAATCGTCAGCGGTAAGGCGTTCGACTGGCGCATGAACGGCGGCATGCGCATTGAGCTGGCAGAGCCGTTCTCGAAGTTTTCGACCTCGAACGGAGCCCGCACGATTTCCGCCACCCGGTTCCGGCCGGCGAGCGCGTCCTGAGCAACAAGCGCTACAAGATTCTGGATGTCCGCTAGGGCTCGATGCCGCATGCGAGCGTGCTGACTGAGTGGCAGAGGATCGTCGTCGGTTGCGGCAGGAAGCCGATAGACCTGCGAGCGTAGGGCGTCGCGCCCACCCATCGCTCTGTCGGGTGCGGGCCTCGCCCCTTGATCGATATCGACGGATTGCAACTTGGCGTCTGGCAGCGGCGCCGGATCGGAATTGGGCAGCGGGCGCGAAGCCGCCCTGCGCATGCGATAGTCGTCGACATTGAACAGCGACACTGTCTCGTAGATGCGCTCGAACAGATCCTCGACCCACGCGGCCAGCGCCGAACCTGTCAAGCCGGCGTTGCGCGATGCCGCGGTTCCATCGCGGTCGTTGAGTTCGTCCGCCACCGACAGGAACGGTCGGCGGTCCGGTGCGAAGTCCGGCGGGGCAACGAAGGCAACGGCGCGCGTCGTCAGGACTCTGTTCGCCGAGACCTGCAAGGTAGCCTCGAAGTGCACCTCGCACGTGTCGTCGACGACCCCCAGTGACGGTCCGTTTGGGGCACCCGTTTGGTCGATCAAATCGTACGTGTCGCCAGGCTGGACGAGGTTACCTGTCGAAGCTCCTCGCCATCCGGCCGCTGGATCAAGGAAGGCATTGGCGCTCGGGACCGCGGGAGCCGGTCTGCCAAGCATCGCCTGAGGACTCGCGGCGTCCGGAGGACCGTAAAATTGGCCACGACCTGGGGTGTAGCGAAATCGAATGGTATCAGTGCGTACAGAGCTGGACCATGGCTGCCCTGCGAGCTGCGGCGTGCCGCGGAGCATTTGCACTGTTCCGAGCGGAATGTGACGATTGGGCGGAATCATCGGCACCGCCGCGCCCGGGGGGCTGCGACCTTCGATCGTCTTGGAGGTAAAATCATTGGCCAAAAGCACCAGCGGTTGCCAGTTGCCGAACGCATGTGCAGGGTCTCCCGTGCGGCGGGTGGCTTTGAGATTGCGCGCCGTAACAGCGACGCGGAGTGAAGCGAGCGAGAGACCGTTGGCCGCGAGCAAGGCCGTGGTCAGTGGCGCTTCCGTCCAGGTGTTTGGCGCGCTTCCTGGCGCTCCGAGTCGCGCCCAGATCTCGAAGAATGGAGCGACAGGACGAATGAGATCGCCGTCCCGGAAGGCAATCGAGGACGGTAGGAAAGGGACTACCGAACCGTCCGGCTGCACCGCAAGCGTCCATGACGGAGCAATCTCCGTCTCGCTTTCGGAGCGGGGGTTTCGACTGTCGACCCAATCATAGCTGTGAAGAGGAGTGGTGCTGCCGCCGAGCCGCGCGACGCCGAAAGGTGGTGTGATGAATAAGGCTTGAATTGGCATGTAGCCTCCCTGGAGACAGGTCGGTCCCAAACTTGTGACTTCCAATGGAATGACTGATCGACGTGCGCCTGATCAGGTTTCTCAGACAGATATTGCCTCCCGTTGACCGGGCAGTCTCGCCTCGAGCGCTGCCAGCTAGTGCATTGCCACCGATGACGGCTCACGTGATCTCGACGTCGATCGCCATCTCCGGGGCGCCTGGGTTGCCCTTCACACGGATCGATATCCCGCTCCAACGATGATCAGGGAGGTCAAGGGGCGGCTTTGTCGTTTTCGCAATTCTTGAGTTGCCATTGGATGGGTACAGATCGCCGCGATCGCCGCGGTTGCCTTGACCGAATATCTTCGCGAGATCACGTTGATTGTCGGCCTGAATGAGCTCGATCGCCAAAAGATCCTCTTCATTCACGCTTTTTATCGCCTCGTCGATCATGTAAACGGCGATGCCCTCACTGGGCAGGAACGCATCTTGCTTTCCTTTTCGGCGATACTCGACGAGAACATATTGCGTGTCCGACATCACCGCGGGGTTGCGGATAACAACGACGGAGCCGCCCTCGGCAGCAGGTTTCAGCACGATGTCCTTTTTCGACTTCGTAACGAGGAGCGGCTCAATCCATCCGTGGAACAATCGCAGCATGCCATTGGGCAGCGTCGGTGTGAGACCGTTGTCCCCCCAGGAGCCCGAAGCCATCAAACAGTAATCCCCGAGGCCATTCGATCGGAGATTCTTCGACATACCAGTGTCGTAGTAGTCGGCCCAACGCGCCGCGAGATGCCCCCACTCGTGAGCGCAGACTCCGACCCGGCAATCCTCTGGTACGGTGAGATAGGTACGCGCCTCGACATCTTGAGCGACTTCCACTCCCTGCGGAATGACCCACTTGTGGCTCCAGATATCTGCACGGTCACCAGTCGTTTCCGCACCGCGTCCCGCATGTATAATGAAGAGCGCGGTGACGAAGCCTTCGCCGAGAACGTCGTACGTCTTCCAATCCAGACCTTGGGCTTTCGCCGCCAGCACGGCATCGCGTGCCATGGCCTGCGCGTTCCGCGGAAATGTGCCATCCATGCCGGAACTGCCGTCGGTGTAAAACGATAGCGGTTGTGGCATGCGGAACCAACCAAACACCTCTCCGACGACGTCGATGCCGCCGCCGCCATCCTCCCAGTTGCTGATCGATCGGAAATAGTCACGCATACTGCCGCTCGGAAGCACGCGATCCTTACTGAACAGCATCTGGTCGTAGAATGAGGGACTACGATCAGGGCTATGCGGCTTGTCAGGAAAATCGACCAAGAGCACCAAAGTCGGGATCTCGCCTTTCAGATTCTTGGCTGGGCGATCGATCAATTCGCGCGCGATCGCGGGGCCGTGCTCGGTGCCACCATCGTCGAGCCCTGAGTACCGGGAGCCCCGGCGAGAAGATCGCCAGATGCGGTAGAAACCCTCGAAAGAGACGTCAGCTGACAATCGACCAGTGGCCTTCAAAGCGGCGTAGCGATTGTAGAGTTCAGCCAATAAGGTCGGCGACGGTGGGACGCGACATTGCTCCCGACGACAGATGGGACAAGCGATTGGCTGCAATACGTGACGCATCATCTACACCTTCAAAATAGGCCATTTCACTGTTTGATGCTCTTATTGTTCTGAGCAATTCCGGTGACTGTCAACTGCCTCCGTCTGACAAATCTCTGGGTCTTAAGCCAGAACCGCGACTCGTTGCGGCGCAGCATGCCTCGCGCTGGATAGGTCAGCTCTTGGCCCAGTCCGCTTTCGTTCTCATTGGCAGCTTTCGGGGGCGCAGCGGTAGTGGTCTTCGAGGGCTTTGACAAACGGTGCTGTGGTCAGTTGCTGCTGTCTGAGCGCCGCCTGCCCGCGCGGCTCGCCACGAATGTCGGGCGCAGGTGCGCATAGCGCTGCAGCATCTTCCAGTCCTTGTGCCCGGAGACCATGGCGACGTTCTGGATGTCCCAGTCGGCCTCGAAGAGCCGGCTGATCGCTTCGTGGCGCAGGTCGTGGAAGTGAAGATCGTCGATCGCCAGGTCGCGGCAGACGCGCCGGAACGCGGCGCCAACCGACCGGCCGTCGTAGGGGAAGATGAACCCCTGCGCGTGGCCGGTGCGCTCGCCCTGCTCCTTGATGAGGGCGATGGGATCGAATCCGGTGTCGGCGACGAGAGGGATCGTCTGGTCGTTCGTCTTCTTCTGCCTTGGATGTTTGCGCTGCCGCACCCGCAAGGTCGCCCGCGTCGGATTGAAGTCCTCCCAGAGTACGCGACTGATCTCGTCCTGGCGGAGCGCGGTGGCAATGGCGAACCTGATGATGCGCCCCAATGGGATGATCTGGCGCGGATTGGTCTCGGCCGTCTTGATGATCAGGTCCAGCTCCTCCGCGGTCGGTCGGCGCTCGCGCTCGGCCGACTTTGCGATGAGGCCCAAGCGATTGAGCGCGATGCGTCCGAGCCTTATCTCCTCTATGGGCACTTTCACGCCGTGGACGGCGGCTGCATGCTCGAGCACGGTCCCGATGAAGCTGATGTCGATGCTGATTGTGACTGGTCCGGCACCCTCCTTAGCGCGCCGCTTGGCAAAATCGACGAGGAAGTCGCGCGTGAGCCGCTGAAGGCGAGTAGCGCCGATCGTTTGACGCAGGCGGAAGAGAGTGTGCTCTTTGCTCCGGCCAATGCCTCTTCCCAGTTCCTTCAAGTCGGCCAAGTGAAGGTCGATGATGCTGGCGAGCGTCTCCCGGCTCTCGGGGGCCGCTGACGAAGGAGCAAGCCCGCGGTCAATCAGCTGCTCCTGCTCGCGCGCCCATTGCTCGGCCTCGCTCTTGATGCGAAACGATCGTGACAGGAACGATCCCTTGCGTCGGATCTGGGCGCGCCATTTCCCCGAAGGAAGTCTATCGAAGGTGGCCATGACCTGTTGCTTCCCTGCAGTGTGCACGAAGGCCCGAATGTCACTGTGC
>LNFM01005440.1_pt1 | contig 22059 bp, 23 predicted proteins | sample 596031 | NCBI WGS metagenome assembly LNFM01 (sample SAMN04254537, study PRJNA301005) | activated carbon metagenome | isolation source: dual media filters at the Ann Arbor, Michigan drinking water treatment plant | place: USA: Ann Arbor
GGGGCCTCGCCGGGGGCGGGGAACTCGCTGACGCCGGTGATCGGGTCGCGCCGGTGGGCGACGGCACGGCGCCGCTCCTCCCAGGCCCCGGCCACGGCGCGCTGGACGTCGCCGGCGTCGAGCCCGGCGACGACGCCCCCGGCGCGTTCCACCTGACGGAACCGCTCCCACGCGGCGGTCGCGAGGTCCTCCGTGAGCCGCTCGACGAACCACGACCCGCCCGCCGGGTCGGCGACCCGCCCGAGGCCCGACTCGTCCATCAGCAGGCTCTGGGTGTTGCGGGCGAGCCGCCGCCCGAGGTCCGAGCCGGCGTCGAGTGCGGCGTCGTAGGGCTCCACCGTGACCACCTCCGCACCCCCGATGCCCGCCGAGAAGCAGGCGATGGTGCCGCGCAGCAGGTTGACCCAGGGGTCGTAGCGGGTGGCCATCGCCCGCGAGGAGATGGCGTGCACCCGTGCCGCCCCGAGTGCGGGCTCGGCCCCGGCGACCTCGGCGACCCGCGCCCACAGGCGCCGCAGCGCGCGGACCGACGCGATCGCGGGGAACTGCCGGTCGTCCACGGCGAGGCGGAACTCGATCTGCCCGAGGGCGGGACCGAGCGACAGGCCACCGTCGGTCAGCGCGCGGAGGTACGCGACGCCCGTCGCGACCGCGTACGCGAGCTGCTGCACGTCGGATCCGCCGGCGTCGTGGTACCGCGAGGCGTCGACCGTGATCGTGCGGACGCCGGGGTGGCGCGCCGCGACGTCCGCCGCGAGCGCGACGGCGGCGGCGACGCGCTCGGTGACCGGTCCGTCGGCGCCGCCCGACGTCGCGTGACGGCCGATGGGGTCGAGTCCGAGCGAGCCGGCGGCCTCCTCGTCGGGGACGCCGCGCTCCGCCCACAGCCCGCGCAGCGCGTCCGCCGCCGCCGGCCCCCGCGCACCGGCGCGCAGCCCCACCGCCGCGGCGTCGAGGAGAACGCCGTCGAGCACCCGGTCGAGCAGCGCGACGTCGATCCCGGCGGCGTCGCGCAGGTCGAGCAGCACCGAGGTGGCCCCGTTCTCCAGCTCGTGGCGGGCCCGCCCGGCGGCGGCGGCGCCGTCGCCGGCGACGTGGACGACCTGACGCGCGTCCCAGCGCCCGGCGGGCGGGCGCGGCAGCGCGCCGCGGGTGAAGGGGTGCAGCCCGGGGAGGCCCTCGGCGCCCGGCGGGGGCGCGTCGCCGGCCGTGTAGAGCGGCTGGAGCGTCGGGCCGTCGTGGGTCGGCGTCTCCAGCACGCGCGCGAACAGGGCACGCACGTCGTCGTCGGTCGCGTCGTCGCGGCCGCGGGTGAGCACGCGCCGCACCTCGTCCATCCACCGGTGGTGGTCCGCGGGGGGGAAGCCGGCGGCCAGGGCCATCATCTCGCCGGGGGGGCTCGTCATCCTGCGGTCCATCCTAGCCACGCGACGCGCGTGACCGGACGGTCAGACCCCGCGCACCCGCGCGTCGGCGGTCCGCGCCGCCTCGGCCGTCTCGGCGCGCAGGTGCGCGATCCGGTGGCCGAGGGCGGGGTCGCCGAGGGCGAGGATCTGGGCCGCGAGCAGGCCGGCGTTGCGGCCGCCGTCGATGGCGACGGTCGCGACCGGCACGCCCTTCGGCATCTGCACGATGGAAAGGAGCGAGTCCATGCCGTCGAGGGCGGTGGTGCGGACCGGCACGCCGATGACGGGGAGCGTGGTGACGGCGGCGAGCATCCCCGGCAGGTGGGCCGCGCCGCCGGCGCCCGCGATGATGACGCGAAGGCCGCGGTCGGCGGCCTCGCCGCCGTAGGCGATCATGTCGTGGGGCGTGCGGTGGGCCGACACGACGCGCACCTCGTGGGGGACACCGAGGTCGCGGAGCACCTCGGCGGCGGCCTTCATCACGGGCAGGTCGCTGTCGCTGCCCATCACGATCCCGACCACGGGTGCCTCCCCGGCGCTCACAGGTCGGCCGCCGCGGCGGCGGCCCGGGCGCGTGCCAAGGCCTCCGCGGTCGTCGCGCCGAGGGCCGTGACGTGGCCCATCTTGCGGCCCGGCCGCACCTCGGCCTTGTCGTACAGGTGCAGGTGCGCGCCCTCGACGGCGAGCGCGGCGCGGATGTCGGGCCGGGCGGGTCCCGTGGTGGAGCCGAGCAGGTTCACCATCGCCGCGGCCGGGGCGCGCATCCCGACGTCGCCGAGCGGCAGGTCGAGCACCCCCCGCAGGTGGTTCTCGAACTGCGACGTCTCACAGGCCTCGATCGTGTAGTGCCCGGAGTTGTGCGGCCGGGGGGCGAGCTCGTTGACCATCACGGCGCCGTCGGCGAGGAACATCTCGACCCCCGTGACGCCCAGCCCCTCGGCGGCCTCCGCGGCGGCCAGCGCCACCTCCCGGGCACGCGCCAGGGCGTCAGGCGCGACGGGGGCGGGGGCGAGCACCTCGTGGCACACGTGGTCGCGCTGGACGGTCTCGACGACGGGGTAGCAGGCGACGCCGCCGGAGGGTGCGCGGGCGACCATCGCGGCGAGCTCGTTGGCGAAGGCGACCATCCCCTCCACCAGCACGCCGTCGCCGGCGTCGAGGCGCGCGAACGCCGCGACGGCCGCGGCCTCGTCGGCGCAGGTGGCGTTGCCGTAGCCGTCGTAGCCGAGGCGCCGCGCCTTCAGCATCAGCGGCCAGCCGAGGTCGCGGCCGGCGGCGGCCAGCTCCCGCGGGTGGGACGCGACCACGAACGGGGCGGTCGGCAGGCCCGCGTCCCGGAGCAGCTCCTTCTGCAGGGCCTTGTCCTGGACGCGCGCGAGGACGGCGGGGTCGGGGCGCACGGGCGTCCCGGCGGCCTGGACCTGCGCGAGGGCCCCCGCGTCGACGAACTCGTTCTCGAGGGTGACGACCCCGGCGGCGGCCCCGAGGGCGCGGACGGCGCCGGCGTCGCGCCAGTCGCCCTCCACCAGGCCGGCGGCCATCGCGACGGCCGGCTCGCCGGGGCGGCCGAGCACCCCGACCCTCAGGCCCAGCGGCCACGCGGCGAGGCAGGTCATGCGGGCGAGCTGCCCGGCGCCCGCGATGCCGACGTCGAGGGGGACGGGTGCGGACACGCCCGGCACGGTACACGCGGCCCGCGCGGCCTCGCAATTCCCGAACAGGACCCTCACGCGGGGCTCACGGTCGCGGCCCGGGCCGCCGATAGGGTCGGCGACGATGTTCGCGCTCGCCGTGCCCCCGGCGCCCGTCGCCCCCCCGCCGCTCGCGCGGGTGCTGACGTTCGCCGACGAGTTCCGCTTCACCGGCACCCGCCGGTCGGTCCCCGCCGGGCCCGTGCTGCTGCAGCTCAAGAACATCGGCGAGGACGACCACGACCTGCGCATCATCGGCCCCCGCGGCGCGGCGCGCGGCGAGACGGGCGAGGTCGGCCCCGGCGACCTGGGGCGCCTGCGGGTGCGCCTCGCCCGCGGCCGGTACACGTTCTACTGCACCGTCGGTGACCACCGGGAGCGCGGCATGGCGGGCACCCTGCTCGTCGTGAAGCGGCGGCCGGCGCGCTGATGGCGGGCTCCGCCGACCGCGCCCGCGCCGAGCGCCTGACGTGGCGGGCCGGGTTCGGCCCCCGGCCCGGTGAGATCGACGACCTCGCCCGCCGTGGGGCGGCGGGAGCGGTGGAGCACCTCCTCGCCCCGCGCGGCCGAGCGCTGTCGGGGCGCCCGGCGCGGGTCGACGGCGCGCCGCTCGACCCGGTGAACGCCTACGGCCACGACGTCCTCTGGTGGCTCGACCGGGTGGTGCGCACCCGCCACCCGCTGGTCGAGCGGATGACGTTCAACTGGCACGACCACTTCGCAACCTCCAACGACGGGGTGGGGGACACCCGGCTGATGCTCGCCCAGTACTGGACGCTGCGCCGGGGCGCGCTCGGCCGCTTCCGCGACCTGGCGCGGGCGATCACCCGGGACCGGGCGATGCAGCTCTTCCTCAGCCTCGCGAACTCCGAGAAGGGCCACCCGAACGAGAACTTCGCCCGGGAGCTGCTCGAGCTGTTCACGCTCGGCGTCAACAACGGCTACACGGAGAGGGACGTGCGGGAGGCGGCGCGCGCCCTCACCGGGTTCACGTTCGACTACGAGAGCCGGCGCTTCGGCTTCGACCGCGACCGCCACGACCCCGGCGTGAAGCGCATCATGGGGCGCGTCGGGCGGTTCGAGCCACTCGACGTGGTGGACATCGCGATCGAGCACAAGGCGCACCCGGCGTTCATCTGCCGGAAGCTCTGGGACTACTTCAGCCCGCGGCCGTGCCCGCCGGCGTTGCTCCGCTCCCTGGCGCGCACCTACCGGGCGTCGAAGACCGACGTGCGCCCGGTGCTGCGCGAGATCCTCACCCACAAGCTCTTCTACGCGAGCCTCGCCGAGCCCGACATGGTGAAGTCCCCGTTCGTCTACACGGCGGGGATGCTCCGGATGACGGGTGGACGCGTCGACGACGAGAGCTGGGTGTACCGCCTCGATCAGATGGGGCAGGTGCCGTTCCACCCGCCGAACGTGTCCGGATGGGAGGGCGGGACCTCCTGGTTGTCGACCAGCTCGATCCGGGCCCGCTTCGACGCCGCCACCGCCGTCCTCTACAAGACGATCGCGGACGGGTCGATCTCGGCGAAGCAGACACCCGCCCAGGCCCTGCGGAGCGCGATGGCGGCGACCGGCTCGCCGCGGGTGGGGCCCCGGACCCGCCGCGCGCTCCAGTCGTACGCGGCGTCGTCGGTGAAGGGCCGCACCGACGACTGGGAGGTCGAGCACTTCTTCCCGGAGCGCCAGCGGGTGCTGCGGCACCTGCTCCTGGCCGGCCCCGACGCCCAGGTCTGCTGAGGAGCGCGATGAGGACCCCCCGTCACGGCTGCCGCGACCACCACGCCACCCGCAAGGCGTTCCTCGGGCGCGCGACCGACGTCGTCCCGGTGCCGGCCGACGCCCTCGACGGCCTCGCGGAGTTCGAGCGCTCCGGCGGGATGACCCGCAAGGACCTGCTGGAGCGCGGCGTCGGCCTCTGGATCGGCGCGGCGGCGCTCGGTGGCCTCTCGACGCGCAGCGTCCTGGAGGCGGCGTCCGCCCAGGCGCAGGGCGCGCCGGACGCGACGATCCTCGTCTCGCTGTACCTCGACGGCGGCAACGACGGGCTGAACACGCTGGTGCCGCTCGCCGACCCCCTCTACCCGACCTACCGGACCCGTCTGCGCATCGCGCCGGAGACGACGCTGCCGGTCGCCGGGCATCCGGAGTTCGGCTGGCACCCGTCCCTCGGCGGGCTGCGGCAGCTCTACGACCAGGGGAAGGTGGCGGTGCTGCCGTCGGTCGATTTCGCCGACGCCGACCAGTCCCACTTCAACTCGGTCGCCTACTGGCGCCGGGGCATCGTGGGGCCGTCGTTCGAGACGACGGGGTGGCTGGGGCGCACCCTCGACGCCGTCGGCGTGCGGGACAACCCGCTCCAGGGGATCAGCGTGTCGTGGTCCCCGGACCCGGTCCTCGTCTCCCGCCGGGCGGCGACGGCGACGGTGTTCGACCCGAACGGCTTCGACTTCCACATCGAGGGCGTGTGGGGCGGCGACGGGTTCTCCGACGCGTACCGGCGCGCCGCGTCCGGCCCGACCGCGTCACCGGCCCTCGCCGCCGCCCGCCGGACGTATACGAACGCGTTCACGGTGCGCGACCAGCTCCGGCCGCTGCGGGTGACGGAGCAGAACCCGTTGCCGCCGGTGCCGATGGAGTACCCGGACAGCAACCTCGGCAAGGGCCTGCAGAACCTCGCCCGGATGCTCGGCGCCGGGTTCGGCACGCGCGTCGCCGCGTTGTCGGTCGGCGGATTCGACACCCATGACGACCAGGCCGCCGACCACGCCGACCTCCTGACGGACCTCGGCGACTCCCTGCTGGCGTGGCAGGCCGACCTCGGGGCCCGCGGGCTGTCGGGCCGGGTGCTGACGCTGGTGTGGAGCGAGTTCGGCCGCCGCCCCGAGGACAACGACTCGGGGGGGACCGACCACGGCGCCGGCGGGTTGGTGATGGTCGTCGGCGACCGGGCGAACGGGGGGATCCAGAGCGAGTTCCCGGGTCTCGCACGGCTCGACGAGGACGACAACCTCCTGGTCACGACGGAGTTCCGGACGGTCTACGCGAGCCTGCTGGAGCAGTGGCTCGGGGTCGAGGCAGGCCGCGTGCTGCCCCGCATCGACGCGGCGCGCCTCCCCCTCGTCCGTTAGGGCGCCGGACGGCTCCGTGGAGGCTGCTATGGTCCCGGGCCGCGGGCCGTTAGCTCAGTTGGGAGAGCACCAGCTCGACAAGCTGGGGGTCACTGGTTCGAGCCCAGTACGGCCCATGGAAGCCCCGCCTGCGCGGGGCTTTCGTCGTTCTCGGGGTCGGGCGGCGGGCGGCCGGGGGCGGGCCGCGTGTGAGGATCCTGTATCGATCACCGCGATCCGGGGTACCACGGGATCCGTGTCCGGCCCCGTGCGCGTATCCTCTCGGTGCGCGGAGGAGAGGACGCGACCGTTCCGTCCTGCCCGCCGCGATCCCGGAGGCGACCATCGCGATCCACGTCCGTGGTGACGTCCGTCGATGAGTGACACCGTCGCGACCCGCAAGCTCGGGACGATGCAGGCCATCCTCACCCGCAACGGGGTGCGGGGGGTCGCGTTCGTCGCGCTGCAGAAGGCGCTGCCCGCCCGCTGGGCGAGCGTCGAGTGGTACCACCTCTACGAGACGCGGCAGGCCGTCCCCTCCGACGTCCGGGCGGGCTGGGTGGAGGACTTCGCCGAGATCGCGGGCCTGTCGGAGGCGAGCGGCCAGGAGGCGAACCCCGGGCGCATGCGCGACGGCCACCGGGTCGCGGTCGCCTACGACGGCGACCTCCCCGTCTCGTACCTCTGGGTCCACGGGGACTCCGAGTACACGGAGGAGGGCGTCACGTTCTCCCTCGAGCCGGACGAGCTGTGGATGTTCGACGGCTTCACCCTCCCGTCGCACCGGGGGCGGCGCTTCCACCCCCGCCTGTTCCACTGGATCGTCCGCGACCTCGCCCCCCGCCGCATCCTCTCGACGATCGACGTCGTCAACCACGGGTCGGTCCGCGCCGCGGCGGCCCGCGGGGCGGTGCGCCTCTCCACGCTCTTCGGCATCCGCGTCGGGCCGTTCCTGATGCTGCGGATGGACGGCCGGTGGCGCGCCGGTCGCCACCCCTTCCGCCTGACCGCCCCGGGGTAGGCCGGGCCCCGTCGTCCCGCTCCCGTCACGATGGGCGGGTGACGACGGCGACCCGGACCCTCTGGACGATCGGCTACGAGCGCTTCCCGACGCCCGTCCTCATGCGCGACGTGCTGGAGGAGGCGGGCATCGAGTGGGTCTGCGACGTCCGTGCCCTGCCGCAGAGCCGCCGCGCGGGGTTCTCGCGCCGGCGCCTCCAGGACGTCCTCGCCGACGGCGGGATCGTCTACGAGCACCGCCCCGAGCTCGGCAACCCCGCGCCGCTGCGCGAGGTGTTCAAGGCCGGACGGCTCGAGGAGGGGCGCGAGGCGTTCCGGGAGCACCTGCTCGGCGCCCACGGCTGGGCGATCGACGTCGTCGCCGAGCGGATCGCCGAGCGGCCCACGGCGATGCTCTGCCTCGAGGACGACCCCGCCCTCTGCCACCGCGGCGTGATCATCGAGGAGCTCGTGCGGCGCAACCCCGACGTGCGGGTCGTGCGGTTGTCGGCGCCCCCCGCCGGGTAGGCCGTGGACCGGTACGCGACGAGGAGGGTGGGGATGGATCCGAAGAGGTCGGCCGACGAGCGTGAGGGCCCCGACGTGCAGCCCGAGCACCTCGAGGGCGAGGAGGGGTGGCCGGACGAGACCGGCCCCGCCGACATCGACGCCGCCGAGGACCCCGCCACCCCCGCGCCATGACCCGGGCGCTGCCGGGGCGCCCGCCGGCTAGGCCGGCGCGGCGCCCGGTGGCTCCAGCAGGTGGCGGGCGACGACCGCGATGAGCGTCGCCAGCATCACCATCCCCGCCGCCCCCGCCATCGCGGCGTGCGTCGAGAACGCGTCGACCGTCGCGCCCCCCGCCGCCGCCCCGGCCGCGAGGCCCGTCGTCACTCCCGTGCTCACCCACGTGTACGACTCCGTCAACGTCCCCTCGCGCGCCAGCTCCGACACCATCGAGTAGAGCGTCGCGAAGGCCGGGGCGATGCACGACCCCGCCACGAACAGGGCCGGGGCGAGCAGCAGCGGACGGGGGGCCGCGGCCACCAGGAGGTCGGCGACCGCCGTCGCCGCGAGCAGCAGGACGAGCCGTCCCCGCGGGTCCGACGGGGCCCGGCTCCGCGCCGTCGCGACGCCCCCCACCAGGCTCCCGGCCGCCCAGGCCGCGAGCAGCGGACCGACGAGGGCGGGGGAGCCGTGCTCGTCGGCGTGGGCCGTCGTCGCCACTTCGATCGCACCGAACGAGGCGCCCATGCAGACCGACGACGCGACGAGGGTCAGCAGGGACGGGCTGCCGAGGGCGCCCGTCAGCGTCCGCACGACCGCCCCCGCCGGCCGCCAGTCGCGGGACGAGGGGGCCGTTGTGAACAGGAGCGTCCCGCCCACCAGCAGGGCCGCCGCCACGAGGAGGGCGACCGACGGCGACGCCAACCCCGCCAGCACGCCGACCAGCAGGAGGGGGCCGGCGATGAACGTCAGCTCCACCCCGGCGGCCTCGATGGCGAACACCGCGTGCCGCCGCGGTGGCGGCACCAGCTCCGGCCACAGGGCGCGCATCGCGCCGCTCAGGGGAGGGTGGGCCATCCCGGCGAGCGCCCCCAGCACCACGAACACGACGACGTGGGTGTCGTCGGGGACCAGCGCCGCCGCCGTCAGCGGCAGGGCGCAGAGGACGGCGCACGGCAGCAGCACCGCCCGCTGGCCGTGGCGGTCGACCAGGCGGCCCACCACGGGGCCGAGCAGGGCGAGGCCGAGGGCGAAGGCGCCGGCGGCGGCGCCGCCCTCGGCGTAGCCCCCGCCCGTCTCGCGCACCCGCAGGATCAGGAGCAGCCCGATGGCCGTGTATGGCAGGCGCCCCAGCAGCGACGCCGACAGCGTCCGGCCGACCTGGGGCAGGCCGAGGAGGGAGCGCAGCGAGGTCTCGGCGGCCATCCGACCAGGCTCTCACAGCGCGCGCGACGGGGCCGCCCGGGGGCGTGGCGGCCGTCCGGGGCGCGGCGCTACGATCGCCGCATGACCACCAGCGGGTCGGCCGCCGCGGGCGGGGCGGGCTACGGACAGCACATGACGCCGGGCGACCTGACCGTGCTGCTGCGCCTGGCCGGGGTCCCCGACGCGCACCACGCCGAGGCCCTCCGCCGCGACCCCGGGCTGATCGACCGGACGCTCGCCTCCGACGAGGCCGCCCACCACCTGCTGCGCCACGGGGCCGACGATTCCGAACGCGAGCCGCTGCTGCAGGCCTCGCCGTTCCTGACCTTCGCGGTCGCCGTCGAGCGCGTCGCCGAGGAGCTCCGCGGGGCGACCTACGTCCAGGAGTGGGTCGGCCCCCGCCAGCGCATCCCGCTGCTCGGCGCCGACGACCTGCGCGAGCTGCTCTCCGAGGGGCAGCGCCGCGTGTTCCTCGCGACGCTGCTCACCTCGTACACGCGGGTCGCCAGCGGCAGCGTGTGGCGCGAGACCCCCCGCGGATGGCGCCGCCAGCGCTACAGCGAGCTCGACCCGGTCGAGCTGGCCTCCACGCTCGACGCGTTGCCGGAGTCCCGGCACCCCGGCGTCCACCGGCGCCTCGGCGACCTGTCGCTGTTCCTGGCCGGCGTCTTCCCCGACCACACCGCCTCGCGGGCGTTCCGGCCGATCGACCTCCACCGCCTCGGACGCGCCGCCGAGGTCGGCGGCGCGTCCGGCGAGACCCTCGGCGAGGCGCTCGAGAGCCGGGGAGGCGTCGGCCTGCTCGATCAGCTCGGGGCCCGCTGGTACCGGCTCGCCGCGCGGGCGCAGGCCCCCGCGACGCCGCTGCTCGAGGCCATCGCCGACCGGTTCGTGCAGGCCCGCCGGGCGCTGAACGTGCTCGCCGACCGCCACCTGTTCGCCGTCGCGCGGGGGTGGTTCCCCGCGCCCTGAGCGAGGGCGAGCCCCGCGAGGCCCGCCGCCCCCCCGAGGGCGGTCCGCGTCGCGCGGCCACCGCCCGACGCCGCGACCCGGGCGAGGAGGGGCCGCCGGACGGGGTGGGCGTGCAGCCACGCCGCGGCGCCGACGCCGACCGCCATCACCAGGCCACCGGCCACGGCGTCCACGACGAAGTGGTTCGCCGTCGCCACGATCGTCAGGAAGACGACCGCCGGGTACGCCAGGGCGAGGGACCCGAGCGCCCGGTCCCGCGACAGGGCGAGCACGCCGCCGCCGATCAGCGCCGCGTAGCCGAAGTGCATCGACGGCACCGCGGCGTAGGGGTTGAACAGCCCCGACAGCGGACCCCCGTGGAGGTCGATCCCGCTGACCGTGTGGAGGGTGTCGTCGAGGCCCGGCAGGGACGCCAGCCGCGGCGGCGCCACGGGGACGGCGACGAAGATCGCCAGGGCGATCGCGTTCGCGGCGAGGAAGCCGTCGCGGAGCACCCGGTAGGCGGGGCGGCGACGGCGGTACACCCACACGAAGAACGCCGCCGTCACCGGCAGGTGGGCGAGCAGGTAGAACTGGTTCATGGCGGGGATCAGGCCGTCGTGGCTCCGCGCCCACGCCTGGATCGCCGGCTCCCAGAACACGCCGGCGGCGCGCTCGGCGTCGACGATCGCGGCGGTGTTGCGCAGGGCGTCCTCGGCGTCGCCGATCACCACGGCGCGGGACGCCTGGTAGGCGAGCAGCGCCAGGGCGAACACGCCGAGCTCGGCGGCCCAGCCGGTCGGTCGCGTCAGTCGTGCGGATCGTCTGCGGTCCATCGTGGAGCCTCCCTCCGTGCCGTCATCACCACGCTACGTCGGGGTCCCGCCGCGCCGAGTCGGTGGAGCCCCCAGTCGATCCCTGGTCCCGTCCCCGGTCGCCGTCGGCGGGCTCCGGGGGCGCGGGGTGCGGGATCGACGCTATGGCGGATCCGCCGCCGCGCCATCGGCCGTCACGCCGATCCGCGTCCCACTCCGGGATGGTCCGCGGGGCGTCGGCGTCATCCCCGGGGATGACGCGCGGTCGCCTCCGGGTCCAGCCCCCGATGTCCGCGGTGACGTCACGGACCCACGCTAGGACTTCGACCATGGTCGAAGTCAAGTGGCCGGCTCCGCGCGCGGGCGGTACGATCCCGCGCATGCTCCACGCCTTCCTCTAGAGCGGGACGCCGGCGGGACACCCCGCCGCACGACGTCACGCACCCGGGCCGCCGCACCCGCCGGCCGGCCCCACGACGAGGAGCATCCCCATGGCCACACGCGCCCACATCGGCGTGGTCGGAACGACCGCGCCCAGCCACGTCCACCCGTCCCTCGGGCTCGTCCGCGAGCTCGTCCGGCGCGGCCACCGCGTCACCTACGCGATCGGCGCCGACCTCGCGCACCTCGTCGCCGCGACCGGCGCCGAGCCGATCACCCACCCGACCGTGCTGCCGCCCCCGGACGGCGACTGGGGCGACGACGCGGTCACCGGGATGACCCTGTTCCTGGACGAGGGGATCGCCGTCCTCCCGCGGGTGATGGAGGCGTGGGCCGGCGACCCGCCCGACCTCGTGCTCCACGACATCGGGGGCCTCGCCGGCCCCCCGGCCGCGCAGCGCCTGGGGGTGCCGTGCGTGCAGCTCTCGCCGTCCTTCGTCGCCTGGGAGGGCTACGAGGAGGACATGGCGGAGCACATCGCCGCCCTGAAGGGCTCCGAGGGCGGTCGCCGCTACTACGCCCGCTTCGCCGCGTGGCTCGCCGCGAACGGCGTCACCCGGGCCGTCGACGACGTGCTGGGCCGCCCCGGGCGGGGGCTCGTCCTGATCCCCCGGGTGATGCAGCCGAACGCCGACCGCGTGCCGGCCGCCTTCCGGTTCGTCGGCCCCTGCATCGACCCGGAGCGCCTCGCTCGCCACGGGTGGGAGCCCGCCGACGCCCGCCCGGTGCTCTACGTGGCGTTCGGCACGGCCTACAACGCGCAGATGCCGCTCTACCGGGCCGTCCTCGAGCGCTTCGGCGGCACCGCCTGGCGGGTGGTGATGGCGGTCGGCGAGCGGGTCGACCCGGCCGCGCTCGGCCCGCTGCCCGACGGGGTGGAGGTGCACCGGGCGGTCGACCAGCTCGCGGTGCTGCGCCACGCACGGGCCTTCGTCACCCACGCGGGCATGGGCAGCGCCACCGAGGCGCTGTGGTTCGGCGTCCCCACCGTCGCGATCCCCCAGGCCGTCGACCAGTTCGCCAACGCCGCCCGCCTGGCGGAGCTCGGCGCCGGAGTGCACCTCCCCGCCGGCGAGGTGACCCCGGCGCGCCTCGAGGAGGCGGTGCACGCCGTCGCCGCCGACCCGGTCGTCGCGACGGTCCTGCGCGCCGTGCGGGAGGAGGTGCGCGCCCATGGCGGCGTGGGACGCGCGGCCGACGCCGTGGAGGAGGTGCTCGCCGGCTGACGGTCTGATGGGATGTGCGGCGTGGAGCCGATCTTCTTCCCCGACGCCTCCGCAGCGGAGCTCCACATCGGCTTCTGGAAGCGCTCCTCCGGGGTCCCCGGCATCACGTGGCCGGAGGCCGTCGAGGAGGCACTGTGCGTCGGCTGGATCGACGGCGTCGTCCACCGCATCGACGACCGGCGCCACCGTCAACGCTACACGCCGCGGCGTCCGGGCAGCGTGTGGAGCGCGGTCAACGTGGCGAAGGTCGCCGAGCTGACCGCCGCGGGGCGGATGCGGCCCGCCGGCCTCGCGGCGTTCGCGGCGCGCGCGCCGGAGCGCACCGGCATCTACACCCACGAGCAGCGGGGGGAGCTGGAGCTGCCCGCCGACCGCCGGGCGCAGCTCGCCGCCGACCCGGCCGCCGCCGCCTTCTTCGACGCGCAGCCCCGCGGGTACCGTCGCGCCGCGATCTGGTGGGTGCTGAGCGCGAAGCGCGCCGAGACCGCCGACCGCCGCATGGCGGCCCTCGTCACCGACTCCGCGGCCGGCCGGCGGCTCGCGGCGTTCGATACGCGCCGCCCCACGGGCTAGGCGCTACTAGGCGGGGCGGACCCGGACGGGGTACTCTCGCGCGGCTTTCACGAATCCGTCACATCTCGGACGGTGGCCGCACCCCGCGGCACCGCCCGGCGAACCCCGAGGACCCGCATGCGCAGAGCCCGTCGCCTCATCGCCGCCCTCGCCCTCGTGGCCGTCGCATCCGTCGCCCTCGTCGCCTGTGGCGACGACGACGACACGTCGGCCGCCTCGACCGCCGCGACCACGGCGACCGCCTGTGAGCGGAGCGACCTCGACCTGGTCGCCGACGACACGCTGACGATCGGCACCGACTCCCCCGCGTTCCCGCCGTACTTCGTCGATGACGACCCGACGAACGGCCAGGGCTTCGAGAGCGCCGTCGCCTACGCCATCGCGGCCGGCCTCGGGTTCGCGCCCGACGAGGTCACGTGGGCCGTCGTCCCGTTCAACTCGTCGTACGCGCCGGGCCCGAAGGACTTCGACTTCGACATCAACCAGATCTCGATCACGCCGGAGCGGGCCGAGCAGGTCGACTTCTCCGAGCCGTACTACACGACCCCGCAGGCCGTGCTCGTCGCGGCCGGATCCGAGTACGCCGGCGCCACGACGGTCGCCGAGCTCGCGGACGCGAAGATCGGCGTGCAGGTCGGCACCACCAGCCTCGACGCGGTCACGAGCGTCATCGGCCCGTCGTCCGAGCCGCAGGTCTTCAACGACTCGAACGACACCGTCCGGGCGCTCAAGAACGGCCAGGTCGACGCGATCGTCACCGACCTGCCGACCGCGATCTACCTGCGCGACGTCGAGGTCGAGGGCTCCACGGTCGTCGGCCAGTTCAGCGCCCCCGGCGGCGACGACTGGGGCGTCGTGCTCGCGAAGGACTCCGCCCTGACCCCCTGCGTCTCCTCGGCGGTCTCGGCCCTGCGCGACTCGGGCGAGCTCGCCACGATCACCGAGGAGTGGATCGGCGCCGAGGCGCCGGAGCTGGGCCTGGAGTAGGCGGTCGCCGCCCCGCACGACGGCGTGACCACCGCATCCGAACGCCGGGTCGCCCGCGAGGCGGCCCGGCGTCGGCACGCCCGCCGCGGCACCGTCGTCGCGGCGGTCTCCTCCGTCGTCGTCCTCGGCGGCCTGGCGCTGCTCATCGTCAACGCGCCCGGCTGGGACGACGTCCGCGAGACCTTCTTCTCGTGGGAGGTCTTCAAGGAGTCGTTCCCCGACGTGCTCCGGGGCTTCTGGCTCGACGTGAAGCTCTTCGTGGTCGTCGAGATCATCGTGCTCGTCGCGGGACTCGGGATCGCCCTCATCCGCGTGACGGGCGCCCCGGCGTTGTTCCCCGTGCGCCTGATGGCGACGGTCTACACCGACGTCCTCCGGGGCGTCCCGGTGATCCTCGTCGTCTACCTCGTCGGCTTCGGCGTCCCCGCCCTCGGGGTGCGCGGGTGGTTCGCCGACCCGGTGGTGCTCGGCGGCTTCGGCCTGGCCCTCTGCTACACCGCCTACGTCGCCGAGGTGTACCGCGCCGGCCTCGACTCGGTGCACCCCAGCCAGCGCTCCGCGGCGCTCGCGGTCGGATTGACGGAGCGCCAGGCGATGCGGTTCGTGATCGCCCCCCAGGCCGTGCGGCGGGTCGTGCCGCCCCTCCTCAACGACTTCATCTCGCTCCAGAAGGACGTCGCGCTCGTGTCGATCCTCGGCCCCCAGGAGGCGTTCCGGGTCGCCCAGATCAACGCCGCGTCCGACTTCAACTACACGCCGTTCCTCGCGGCGGCGCTGCTGTACCTCGCGGTGACGGTGCCGCTCGCCCGGATCGTCGACCACCAGCAGGCGCGCGCCCGCCGCCGCCAGGGGCACACGGTGACGCCGTGAAGCCCCCCGTCATCGAGGTGCGCGGGGTCACGAAGGACTACGGCGACCGCCAGGTGCTGCGGGGCATCGACCTCGAGGTCGGCGAGCACCGGGCGCTCGCCCTGATCGGCGCCTCCGGGTCGGGCAAGTCGACGCTGCTGCGGTGCATCGACCTGCTGGAGGAGATCGACGACGGCGACATCCTCCTCGACGGCGAGGTCATCACCGACCCCTCGTGCGCGGTCGTCGGCGTCCGCCGCCGGCTCGGCCTCGTCTTCCAGGCGTTCAACCTGTTCCCGCACCTGTCGGTCATCGACAACGTGACCCTGGCGCCCGTGCGGGCGGGTGGGGTCGACCGGGGGCAGGCGCGCGAGCACGGCCGCGAGCTGCTCGCGCGGTTCGGGCTCGCGGGCCGCGAGGACGACTTCCCCGACCGCCTCTCCGGCGGGCAGCAGCAGCGCGTCGCGATCGTCCGCGCCCTGGCGACCCGCCCGCGGGCGCTGCTCCTCGACGAGGTCACGAGCGCCCTCGACCCCGAGCTGGTCGGGGAGGTGCTCGCCCTGATCCGCGGCCTGAAGATGGAGGGCATGACCATGGTGATCGCGACCCACGAGATGGCGTTCGCCCGCGACGTCGCCGACGAGGTCTGCTTCCTGCACGAGGGCCGCGTCGTCGAGCGGGGGGACCCGGCGCGGATCTTCACCGCCCCCGAGCGCCCCGAGACCCAGCAGTTCCTGCGCCGGGTGCTCGCCTCCGGTCGCCTCTAGCCGTGTCCCGATCCGGAAGTTCGGTGGCGCTTCCCGGCTGCATCGCGGCGCGATGCAGCGTCCTCGGCAGACCCGGTATTCCCGATACCGGGTCTGACCTGCGTCCTTGCCTCGCGTGCGATTCGCTCGGGAACCGCATACGAACCTTCGAATCGGGCCACTAGACGACCGGGCCCCGGCGCTCCAGCAACAGCACGTCCCGCCAGCGGCCGTCGCGCCGCGCCAGCCGCTCCCGGGTCCCGACGACGCGGAACCCCGAGGCCTCCAGCATCTTCACGCTGGCGGTGTTGTCGGGGAAGACGATGGCCTCCATCGTCCAGATCCCGGCGCGGTCCGCCTGGGTGGCGAGCGCCTCCATCAGCGCCTCGCCGACGCCCATCCCCCGTGCCGCCGCCGCGATGTAGAGCGAGCACTCCACCCGGCCCCGGTAGGCGGCCCGGTCCGAGACCCGGGCGACGGCGGCCCACCCCATGATGCGCCCGTCGACGCGCGCGACGAGGCGGGGCGCCGGCAGGTGCGCCGCGTCCCACCGCCCCCACGGCGGCACCTCGGTCTCGAAGGTCGCCCCGCCGGTCGCGATGCCCTCCGCGTAGATCTCGGCGACCCGCGGCCAGTCGGCGCGGCGCATCGCCCCGATCTCGACCTCCGGCTCGGCTGCGCCGTCCATGGCGCCCATCATGGCCGGTCCGCCGGCCGCCGGCCACGGGACGCTAGGGGACGATCTCGACCGGGGTCCCGGGCCGCACCATGCCGTAGAGGCGCGTCACGGCGGCGTTGTCGATGCGGATGCAGCCGTTGCTGACCGCCTGTCCCAGCAGGTTCGACGCCGAGGTGCCGTGGATCGCGACGAGCCCGTTGCCGCCCATGAACGACTGCAGCACCGAGCTGTACGCGGTGAGGGTGAGGATGTAGGGGCCGAGGTACGAACGCTGGGACGCCGACGACGGCACCGGGTCCTGGATCGCGAAGAGGCCCGTCGGCGTGGGGGTCGCGTCCGTCCCGACCGCCGCGCGGTACGACGCGATCCGCCGGCCGCCGCGCAGCACCTCGACCTTGCGCCCGCTCACCGACACGCGCAGCCGCAGGGACGTCGTCGAGAGCTTCACGGCGTCCACCGGGACGAAGCCGCTCGCGCGGTTCGGCCGCTCCGGCAGGCGCACGCGCACCCAGCCCTTGCCCTTCGCGTCCTCGGTCACGGCGCTCAGCACGAGCAGGCGCTGCGGGCGCCGCCAGAAGGCGGTGACCCGGTCGACGCGGGCGACGGCCCGCGAGGAGAGGCGGGGCGCCGAGCGGGCCGTGACACCGCGTGTCAGGGAGGCCGTCCACGCCGAGGCGTCGGTCGGCGGGCCCGGCACGGGCGGGGCCGCGGGGGCCGGGGCACCGGTCGCCGTGGCAGCGGCGGCCATCAACACGATTGCGGAAACGGGCACGAACGATCGGCGAGTGGGCATCGCGGCATGAGACAGGCCCGTCCGTGTGAGCGCAAGCCGGATTGACAGTTCGCTCACACGGGGGCGCCCGTACCTCCCAGAACGTTCAGGTGGGGCGGCCCGCGACCTCGGCCGGGGTCGCCGACGGCCGCTCCCGGACCACCGGTCCGCGCCCCAGCGACAACGCGGCGCCGGCCAGCGCGATGGCGGCGCCGACGAGCATCGCGAGACGGTAGCCGTCGAGGTAGGCGCCGGCGCCGGCGAGGCCCGCCGTCTCGCCGCCGAAGAGCGCCCGCGCGCCCTCCGCGCCGAGGGGCGCGGCGGCCAGGGTGCCGAGGATCGCCAGCGACAACGTCTGGCCGAGCGTCCGCATCATCGCGAGCACGGCGGCGGCGACGCCGAGCCGCTCCGGGTCGGCCGAACCCATCACGGCGGACGTGTTGGGGGAGCTGAACGCGGCCATCCCCAGGCCGGTGACGGCGAGGCCCGCGACGACGTGGGGGACGGGGATCCCCGCCGGCACGAACGCGAGCACCATGAGGCCGGCGGCGACGAGCACCATGCCGCCGCTCGCCAGGGCGCGCGAGCCGATGCGGTCGGACATCCGCCCGGCGACGGGGGAGAGGGCGACCATGATCACGGGCTGGGCGATCATGATCAGGCCCGCCTGCGTCGGGGTGAACCCGCCGGAGATCTCGAGCAGCACCGCCGTCAGCGCGATCACCCCGAATACGGCGGCGTAGTTGAGCAGCGCCGCCAGGTTGCCGAGTGCGAAGAGGCGGCTGCGCCGGAACATGGCGAGGTCGATGAGGGGCGCGCGCACACGTGACTCCGCGGCGGCGAAGGCCACGAGCAGCCCGGCGCCGGCCGCGATCAGACCGCCGACGCGCGCCGAGCCCCATCCCCAGACCGGGCCGAAGGTGAGGCCGATCATCACGCCGCACAGTCCGGCGCCGAGCAGCAGCGTCCCGAGCGGGTCGAGCCGCGGCCGCCCCGGGACGGGCCTGCCCTCGGGCAGTCCGAGGGAGCCGAGGAGGGCGACGGCCGCCACCGGGAGGTTGACCAGGAAGATCCAGCGCCACCCGGCGTGGTCCACCAGCAGGCCGCCGACGAGGGGGCCGAGCGCGAGCCCGAGGTACAGCGCCATGACGTTGAGGCCGAGCGCCTTGCCGCGCTCATGGGGAGGGAACACCGCCGTCACGAGCGCGGTGGAGGTCGCCGCGAGCATCGCCCCGCCGCATCCCTGCAGGGCCCGCCACGCCAGCAGCGCCGCGTCGCTCTGGCTGACGGCCGACCCCAGGGAGGCGAGGGCGAACACGCCGATGCCGATGCGCCACACCCGCAGGCGCCCGAGCTGGTCGGAGATGCGGCCCGCGGGGATCAGGACGAGCGCGTACGCCAGCAGGTAGCCCGCCTGGATCCAGATCGCGCCCGAGAACGACAGGCCGAGGTCGCGCCCGATCGCGGGGAGCGCGAGCGCCACGACGGTCACGTCGAGCGGACCGAGGAAGGCGCCCATGCCGGTGACGGTGAGCACCCGCCAGCGCCGTGCCCGCAGCGCCCCGAGCGGATCGGGTGGCGTCGGGGCGGGTGCGGCCATCCGCCAAGCGTAGGCCCCCGGGGCCGGCCCGAGCCCGGAGGGCGCGCCGCGCCGGACCGCGCTATACTTGCCTTCCGGCAAGCAATAGATCACGAGGTCCCACCACGAGCGAGCCCCGCCCCCCCGCGATGGACGAGGAGTCCGTCATCCGCCTGCGCAACGCGATCATGCGCACCGGCCGGCGCCTGCGGACCACCGCCTCAGAGGAGGGGCTGACGGCCACCCAGTCGAGCGTGCTCGCCACGCTCGTGCGGCAGGGGCCGACGGGCGCGGGGGAGCTGGCGTCCGCCGAGGCGGTCAACCCGACGATGCTCTCCCGGGTGCTCGCCCACCTCGAGGAGGCCGGGCTCGCCACGCGCGCGCCGAGCCCCGACGACGCCCGCTGCACGCTGGCGCGCGCGACGCCCGCCGGCCGGCGCCTGGTCACCCGCCTCCGCGCCCGCCGCGCCGCGCTGCTGCTGGAGCGCATCGAGGAGCTCGACCCCGCGCACGTCGCCGCGCTGCTCGACGCGCTGCCGGCGCTCGAGGCGCTCGCCGCCGTCGACGAGGCCCGATGATCCGCGCCTGGGCGGGGGACACGTTCGCGGCGCTCGCCACGCCGAACTACCGCCGCTACTTCGCGGGGCAGGCCGTGAGCCTGGTCGGCACGTGGATGCAGACCGTGGCGCAGGCATGGCTGGTGCTGCAGATGACGGGGTCGGGGACCGCCCTCGGCCTGGTCGCCGGCGCGCAGTTCCTGCCGATCCTCCTCCTCGCGCCCTACGGGGGGCTGCTCGCCGACCGGATGGACAAGCGGCGCCTGCTGATCGCGACCCAGGTCGCGCTCGGGGCGATCGCGCTGACCCTCGGGGTCCTCACCATCACGGGCGTCGTGGAGCTCTGGATGGTGATCGCGCTCGCCCTGGCGCTCGGCCTGGTGACGGCGTGCGACAACCCGGCGCGGCAGAGCTTCGCCCAGGAGATGGTCGGCCCCGGGAACCTGCGCAACGCGGTGAGCCTCAACAGCGTCCTCGTCAACAGCGCGCGGGCGGTGGGGCCGGCGGTGGCGGGCGTGCTGATCGCGACCGTCGGCACGGGCCTCTGCTTCCTCATCAACGCCGCGAGCTACATCGCGGTGATCATCGCGCTCGCGGGCATGGACGTCGCCGCCCTGCGCCCCGCCCCGCGCGCCGCCCGCGAGCCGCGGCAGGTGCGCCAGGGCCTCAGCTACGTCGCGCGCACCCCGGACCTGCTGGTCCCGCTGATGATGCTGGCGGTCGTCGGGACGCTCGCCTACGAGTTCCAGGTCGTGCTGCCGCTGCTGGCGGAGGGCACCTTCGGCGGGGGCGCCGGCACCTACGGCCTGCTGACCTCCGCGATGGGGGCCGGGGCGATGGTCGGCGGCCTCGTCGTCGCTGGGCGCGGCCGTACGGGCCTGCCCGCCCTGACCCTCGCGGCCGCGACCTTCGGCGTCGCCATCCTCGTCGCCGCGGCCGCGCCCACCGTCGCGTTCGCCCTCGTCGCCCTCGCGGTCGTCGGGGCCACGAGCGTCGCGTTCCTCGCCGTCGGCAACACCACGCTGCAGCTCACCTCGGAGCCCCGCTTCCGGGGGCGGGTGATGGCGCTCTGGGCGGTCGCGTTCCTCGGCAGCACGCCCCTCGGCGCGCCCCTGATCGGGGCGGTGTCGGAGCACCTCGGCGCGCGCGGCGGCCTCGTCATCGGGGGCGTCGCCTGTCTCGTCGCGGCGGGCATGGGGGCGTTCGCCTCGGCGCGCCGCCGCGACCACGACGGACGGCCCCGGACGGTGGAGCCGCACCCCGCCTGACGCCCCGGCGACCATCGAATCCACCACGTCGACGGGGTTCCGCGCAACTCCTCCGGGTGGGCTCGCAACCTGCAACAGACGAAACGCCGATTTCAGGCCGGTCGCAACGCGTGGACCTTTACGGGGCCACCCCGGGCGTGATCCTTGTCGAGTCCACGGCCCGTCCAGGGCCCTCGCGCGGTGCGTCCCAGGAGGAGTGTCCATGGCTGTGAAGACCCTGCCCACGATGCGGATGAGGAGACTCGGCGCGCTCGCGGCCATCGTGGTGGTCGGCGGCGCCGGCGCCGGGATCGCCATCGCCGCGACCCCCCACCAGTCCGGGGTTGCCTTCACCTGCGGCGGACAGATCGCGACAATCGTCGGGACGGAGTCCGTCGACGTCCTCACGGGCACCGCCGGCAACGACGTGATCGTCGCCCTCGGTGGCAACGACTCGGTCAACGGAGGGGGCGGGGACGACGTCATCTGCCTCGGCGCCGGCGACGACCGCGCCAACGGCGGCGAGGGCAACGACCGGATCTTCGGCGAGGACGGCGACGACCGGATCGTCGGCAGCACGGGTGACGACATCGTCTTCGGCAACGCCGGCAACGACCACATCGACCTGGGCGCCGGCAACGACGTCGGCGACGGCGGCCTCGGGAACGACACGATCCTCGGCGGCGCCGGCAACGACCGCCGCCTCAGCGGTGGCGCCGGCATCGACACCATCGACGGCGGGGCGGGTCGCGACACGATCCTCGGTGGCGACGGCCGCGACACGCTCCGGGGCGGCGACGGCATCGACCGCATCTGGGGTCAGGGCGGCGTCGACGTCATCAGCGGCGGTCCCGACCGGGACTTCATCTACGCCGGGCCGGGGAACGACGTCGCGGAGGGCAATGGCGGCGCCGACCGTGTCCGGGGCGGGGCGGGCAACGACCGCCTGGCGGGTGGCTCGGGCGCCGACCTGATCTTCGGCGAGGCGGGCAACGACGCCCTCGACGGGGGGCCGGGTCGCGACTCCGCCAACGGTGGGACCGGGACGGACTCCTGCGTCGCCGCCGAGATCAGGACCAGCTGCGAGAGCTGATCGTCGCGCCGTAGGGGGCCGCCGTCACGGCGGCGGCCCCCTCCGCTGCGGCGCCTACTCGTACTGCAGGGCGCGGAGCACGTCGAGCCGCGCGGCACGCCGCGCCGGGGCGACGGCGGCGACGACGCCGACCACGACGGCCACCCCGGCGAAGGCGAGGAGGCTCCCCACGGGGACCTCGAGTCGCACGTCCCAGTCCGCGAGCGCGCGGACGGCGAGGGCGGCGATGCCGATGCCGACCGGGATGCCGACGGCCGCGCCGATCAGGGCGGTGACGATGCTCTCGCCCCGCACCATCCGGCGGGTCTGGCGGCGCGTCATGCCGACGGCCCGCAGCATCCCGAGCTCGCGGGTGCGCTCGTGCACCGCCAGCACCAGGGTGTTCACCATCCCGAACACGCTC
>LNFM01005442.1_pt1 | contig 22050 bp, 21 predicted proteins | sample 596031 | NCBI WGS metagenome assembly LNFM01 (sample SAMN04254537, study PRJNA301005) | activated carbon metagenome | isolation source: dual media filters at the Ann Arbor, Michigan drinking water treatment plant | place: USA: Ann Arbor
AACTCCCGTGTAAACTTCCGACGTTCCATGACGCACCTCCGGTTCCATTAAAACACCTAACTTGGTGTCTTCGAAACCGGGTGCAGGCCAAACCATCTCCCTCCGCTCTTGTCGAAGCAAGAGGCGGGGGCCGCCAACACTTTAACTCTCACTTTTCGCCGTCGCCAGAACCGGCGTTTCGCCCTCGGCGCCCGAATAGGCCAGCCGGTAGCCGACGCCGAGTTCGGTGGCGAGGATCTTCGGCGAATCGGCATTAGGCTCGATTTTCTGGCGCAGCTTGCGGACGAAGATGCGCAGGTAATGCGTGTCCTGCATGTGGATCGAGCCCCAAACTTCTTTCAACAAGTGCTGATGCGTGACCACGTTGCCGGCGTGCTGGGCCAGCACCTGCAATAGCCGGTACTCCTTCGGGGTCAGCGCCAGCCGCACGCCATCGAGCGTCACCGCACGGGCGGTGAGATCGATCGTCAGCGGCCCGACCGTGACGGCGGGCTCGCCCGAGGCCGCCCGCGACTGGCGGCGCAGCGCGACGCGCACGCGCGCCAGCAGTTCCGCGATGCCGAACGGCTTGACCACATAATCGTCGGCGCCGATTTCCAGGAGCCGTACCTTTTGCGCCTCGGTCGAGCGCACCGACAGAACGATGATCGGTACGGTCGACCATGAGCGGATGCGCTCGACGACTTCGGAGCCGTCCATGTCGGGCAGGCCGAGATCGACGATGACGATATCGATCGGCCGCAAGGTGGCGGCGCGGATGCCCTCGGCGCCGCTGCCGGCCTCGTGCACGACAAAGCCGTTCAGTTCGAAACCGGTGCGCAGGAAGCGGCGGATTTGTACTTCGTCATCGATAACGAGGACGATCGGGGAAGGCTCACTCATCTGCGTCACTTTCCATTTGAGGGACGGCGGCTTGCGTCACCGGCAGTTCGATCGCCAGCGTCGCGCCCTTGCCGGGCCCGTCGCTGACGGCGTTCATCTTGCCTTTATTGGCGGCAATAAAAGCATTGGCGATCCACAGGCCGAGGCCGGACCCGCTGGTGGTCGCGGCCTGGCGTTCGCCGCGCACGAAACGCTCCCAGATTTGTGGCTGCTCCGTGGTGGACAGCCCGGCGCCTTGATCGCTGACGCTGAGCACCATGCGGCCGTCGCGGGCGCGCGCGGCGACGGTGATCTGCGAGCCGGGGGCTGAGTATTTCGCCGCATTGTCGAAAAGCTGCACCAGAGCCTGTTTGACCAGCACCGGATCGACATGAATGAGCGGCAGGTCCGACGGCATGTTGAGCACGACGTGGTGGCCGGCCATGCGGCTGCGGCAGCGCTCCAAAGCGCTGTGGATGATGTCGGCGGGATCGGCCCATTCCGCCTGCGGTTTGATGCCGTCCGAGGAAATGCGGGTGGCGTCGAGCAGGTTCTGGATGTCGTCGTTGAGCCGTTCGGCTTCGCTGCGCACGTCCTGCACCAAAGCCTGCAATTTCGGCTCACCGCGCAAGGCCGGCGCCGCGCTCAAGACGGTGGCGGCGCCGAGGATCGAGGCCAAAGGCGTGCGCAGTTCGTGGCTGACCGAACCGATCAGCGCTTCGCGCAACCGATCGGTTTGCGAGCGCATATGCGCTTCGTTGATGGCGTACGCGATGCCGAGGCGCTCGAGCGTGGCGGTGGCGTCGGCGAGCGCGGCGTCGACGCGGGCGCGTAACTCGTCGGAGTCGTCCTGCGAATGGCGGCCGAAATTGATGGCGATGACACCGAACTCCGGCGATTGGGGCGACACCGCGCGCACCAGCCAGGTTTCGCCGGGGTCGCCGTCAATCGTGACGCCGGTGACATTATCGCGGCCGGCGGCGGCAAAGCTTTCGACCGCGGCGAGCACTTGCGGCGGCACCGCGCCGGCGTTGCGGCGCTTATTGCCGTTGCCGGATTCGCGTGCGCCGGCAAACAGCACCACCTTGCGCTGCATGACGTTGGTGAGATGGTCCTCGATCGCCGCTTGAATATCGGCGACGTCGAAGGCCACGGCCAGGCGGCGCGAGAAGGCATAGAGATCGCGCATTTCGATTTCACGCCGGTGCGACGTTTCAAGCTGGTGCCGGAGGCGGGCCGCCAACTGGCTGACCACGACGGCGACGAAGACATAAAGAACGAGATTGATGACTTCCTGCGGATCCGAGACGCGGAAGGTGTACAGCGGCGGGAAGAAGAAGTAGGCCGAGGCCAGCACGCCGAGGAGCGCCGCGAACAGCGCCGAGACGATGCCCCAGCGGATGGCAGCGATCAGCACCGGAATGAGATAGGCGACTGTGCCGCGGGTCAGGCCGATCTGCCAGATGATCGCGGAAATCACTACCGTGGTGGCGGCGACCAGGCAGGCGGTCAGCGCCATGCCGCGCAGTTCCTTGCGCAAACGCTTGTATTTGACGGTCTGGGGCATCGGAGGCCGGTCCCTGGGCCAATTTCAACGCTCGGCCATCTCTATACGCCCGCCGGTCTCGGTTTGTCTGCGGCCTGTCTTTTGTCTTGTTTGTGCGGGCCCGCTTGGTTACATAGCGCGTCCATTCGGGCCTTTTGGGGCCTGTTTTGGGCCGCGGAGAGGTGGCAGAGCGGTTGAACGCACCGCACTCGAAATGCGGCATGGGTGCAAGCCCATCGGGGGTTCGAATCCCTCCCTCTCCGCCAAAACAGCCCTATGTGCCTTGCGGGCCCATAGGGCTGTTTTGTTATGAGGTGGGTGGTCTCGCCCAATAGTACGCAATCAGGCTTTCTGCATGGCATCCCTTTGCACCAGTCTGATCGCCGTCGGCCTTGCGATCCTCATTTACGCGGCGATCGGCCTGCCGCTGGCCTTGCGCGTCGCGCCGCGCCCGATGGCCCTGATGCTGGCGCCGGCGCTCGGCTTTGCGGTGCATAGCGCGCTGGCGCTGCCGCTGTTTTTTACCATTGGTCTTTCGCAAGGCACGGCAATCCTTGTTTTCGCGGTGCCTATGCTCGCCGCCGTGGCGGCGCTGGTAAAGGACCGCGCCTGGCAAGGCGAGGCGATGCTGTCGCGCGTGACTTTGCTGGCGCTCGCCTTGGCCGCGTGTCTCGCCTTCGTCATCATGGCTGCGGTGCTGCCGAAACTATCGGCCGGCGGTGTGACGCTCGCCAGCCCGATCTTCGATCACTCGAAGATCGCCATGATCGATGAGATGGCGCGGCTCGGCGTGCCACCGGGCAATCCGTTCTTCGGCGGCGAGGAGCCGGCCCGGCTGTCTTATTATTACCTCTGGCACTTCAGCGCCGCCGAGCTGTCGGTGCTGTTCGATATCAGCGGCTGGGAAGCCGACGCTGCTCTGTCATTCTTTACCGGCTTCGCCACGCTGGCCGTGACGATCGGCCTGGCGGTTTGGCTGAGCGGACGCGCCGCATCGGCCTTGTGGGTGGTCGCGCTGGCCGCCACCGGTTCGCTGCGGCCGGTACTGAACGCGCTGTTCGGCGCCGATGCTATCGACAGGATTGCCGGCTATCCGAGCGGGTTCGGCGGCTGGCTGTTTCAAGCCTCATGGGCGCCGCAACACGCTGCCTCGGCGATGGCCGCGCTGTTGTCGCTGCTGCTGTTGGTGCAACTGGCCAAGCGGCCGAACGTGCTGGCCGCGCTCTTGCTCGCGCTGACCATGGCCGCCGGTTTTGAAAGCTCGACCTGGGTCGGCGGCGTCGCCTTTCCGCTGGCGGCATTTCCGGTGGCGCTTTATCTGCTGGCGCGCGCCGCGCCGCTTCAGCGCCTGCGTATCCTGATCGGCTTTGCCGCCGCGGCGCTGCTGGCGCTGCTGCTGATCTCGCCATTCGTCTACGACCAAGTACAGATGGCGGCGCTGCGCGGCGGCCAAGCGCCGATCGCCATCGAGCCGATGGAGATTTTGCACGCGGACATCGTCGCGCGTTTCGGCGCATGGCTGGACTGGCCGGTGTTCTGGCTGGTCTTTCTGCCGGTCGAGTTGCCGGCCATCTACATGACCGGGCTTGTCGCGCTCGTGGTCATCGTCAAGAACCGCTCGTCAGGCGACGAGCGCCGCACCTTGGCGATTGTCTTCGCGCTGACGATTGCCGCCAGCCTGATGGCGTCGTGGCTTTTGGTCAGCACGCTCGGCGACAACAACGATCTCGGCTGGCGCGCGGCGCTGCCGGGCCAGCTGCTGCTGATCGTCTTCGCCGCTGCCGGATTGTCGCGCCTGACGTTCAAATTGTCGCCGCTTCCGATCGCGGCCATTGCGCTTGTTCTTCTCGCCGTGCCGGGCGGCGTCAGCATCGCCATCCGGAATATGGCCGGGACGCCGGGCGAGGCCGACAAGGCTTTCGCGCAAACGCCGCCGCTCTGGCAAGCGGTGCGGCGCGTCACGCCGGAGGCGGATCGCATCGCCAGCAATCCGTCGCACATGGAGAAGATGACGCCGTGGCCGGCGAATATTTCCTGGGCGCTGCTGGCCGACCGGCGCTCCTGTTACGCCGGCCCGGCCTTCGCGCCGTTCTCGGCGCGGCCGACGGAACGGCAGAAGGAAATCGACGCACAGTTCGCGCGCGTTTTCGCCGGGCAGGCTGTGCCGGGCGATATCGAGGCGCTGGCGGCGCAAACCAAATGCGATACCGCGGTGGTGACGCCGGCGGATGGCGCCTGGGCCAACGATCCGTTCGCGGCGAGCGCGCTGTATCGCCTCGCCGACGGCACGGCGGCGTGGCGCATCTATCGCAAGAATTAGAGCGTTTTCGAGCGAAGTGGGTACCGGCCTTCGCCGGCCATAGCCGGCTTCGGCCGGCGACGGCCGGTTCGCGTGAAGAAAACGCGGCAAAACTAGAGTCCGGCGTACCAATTGAAGCCCTGCTTCGACCAGAAGGTCGGGATGAAGGTGTTGGTCACCTCCATCGCGGTGATCCATTTGGCGTTCTTGAAGCCAAGCTTGGTCGACGTGCGCAGCCGCAGCGGAAAGCCGAACGGATCGGTGATCGGATCGCGCGCATATTTCGTTGCCAGGATGGTTTGCGGATGCAGCGCCGTCGCCATGTCGAGCGTCTCGGTGTAGTCATCGGCGCATTTGAACGAGATGTATTTGGCGCGCGTATCGGCGCCGATGCGCTTCAGGAATTCGCTCAGGCTGACGCCCGACCACTGGCCGATATAGTCCCAGCCTTCGACGCAGATATGGCGGACGATGATTTCCTGTTCCGGCAATTTGTAAATCTGTTCGGCGGTCCATGACGCCTTGTTGTCGATCAGTCCTGAGAGTTCGAGTTTCCAATTGGCGCCATCGACCGGCTTGACCTCTTCGATCTCGTAATAGGCATTGAAGCGCGGCGGCTTCACCACCTGATCGGCGGAATAGGTCGGCGCCAGCTTGTTCGGATTAAACAGCGCCGCCTGCACGCCGTCATTGAACGACGACATGGCGCGCAGCACCGACTGCACCGCATTGGTGTCGCTGACATCGCACCCGGTCAGCATGGTCAGCGCGCCGAGCGAGACCGTGCCGCGCAGCAGATTGCGGCGGTTGATGTTGGCGACAAGCTTGCGGCCTTCGTCGAGTGGCGACTGGTTGACGCCGTTCTTCGGCCGGAAGATCGAGGTGGAGGGCGAGCGCGGCATGGTGTCATTCCCTCATTCGGCGGGAGCGGGGTGAATGTCACTTTCGGCAACTTCGGGCCCGCCGGTGACCATGGCGCCGATGGTCTTCGGCACCAGAAGCGCCAGCGTGACATGGATCATCAGGAAGCCGACGATGGCCGCCATGCCGATGAAATGCGCAAGGCGTCCGCCCTGGAAGCCGCCGAACAAAGCGGTCAATTCCTGAAACTGCACCGGCTTCCAGATCGCCAGGCCGGATAGAACCTGCACGACGATGACCAGCATGATGCCGACATAGAGCGTCTTCTGCACCGCGTTGTAATGCGTGATGTCGTCATGTGAGAGCTTGAAGCGTAGCGCGTCGCGTACATTGGCGGCGATCTCGCGCGGCCGGATCGGCAGCAGCTTGCGGCGGAAGCGGCCGGTGTAAACGCCGTAGAGAAGATAGCAGATGCCGTTGATGAACAGGAGCCACATCGCGGCGAAATGGATTTGCAAGCCGTGCTGCGCCCATTTGCCGAACGTCATCCAGTCGGGAAAATGCAGCCAGCCGAACAGCACTTCGTCGTTATAGATTTTCCAGCCGCTGCCGATCAGCATGATCATGGCGACGGCGTTGATCCAGTGCATCGTTCGCACCGCCCCAGGATGCAGCTTGCGATGACGGCGAGTTGATTTGACCGTGAGTGTGTCCGTCATGATGGTCTGACCATTGGACCGCTGCGCAGCGCATCAGACGTAATGCGCTTTTGACGCGCAACACACGAGTTCGTGTCTGTCGCGGCATCAAATGGACACGGCCGCGCGAGGAGGGGGACAACAATGCGATTGCGTCGCGACGCTTATGTTTGTCTCTGCCTGTTTGGTTTGGCCGCGGTCTACGTGCCGGGCGTTGTCCTGGCGTCCGGCCCGCCCGCGGACAAACCGGCCGAGGTTGACAGCAACAGGGAAGAACTGACCCCCGAACAGAAAATGCAAAAGCGGTTTCCTCAAGCCGTGCGTGTTGGCGATCTGGTTGGGCTGCCGGTGCTGGACGACGGCGATTCCACCATTGGCTATGTGCGCGAGGTCGCGCGCACGGCGGACGGCAAGATCGTTTTGATCGTTCCCTACAGCGCCTGGTTCGGTTGGGCGAAGACGGAAAAGGGCAAGCGCCCGGTGGCGATGCCGATTGAAACCGTGGCCATCCTGGCGCGTCAAATCAACGCCGTGGATATGCCGCGCAGCGATTTCGACAAGGCGCCGTCCTGGAACCCGGTGCAGGGAAAAGCGCTGGCGGCGGAGGAGAAAACATTGATTGCGCTCGGACGGAGGTAAATATCGTCCTCATTTTTTGAATTTTGGGAGGAAATACACCTCCCGCGGCGGAACCCCGCCAATGCACTAAGGGTTGACCGGCCAGCATGGACGACCAGACCAAAACCAGACTGAGTACGCGGACAATGATCGCCCAGGCGCTCGGCTCGCACGATCCGGTGACCAAGGGCATCGTCCAGCCTATTCATATGTCGGCGACTTATTTGCGCGACGCCGATAACGGCTACCGCGCCGGCTACGTCTATGGCCGCACCGACAATGCCTCGGTGCAACAGGCCGAGCGCCTGATCGCCGCGCTCGAAGGCGCCGACGAGGCCTTGCTGTTCGGCTCCGGCATGGCGGCGGCGACCTCGGTGCTGCTGGCGCTCGACAGACCGACGCATATCGTCGCTTCGCAGATCATGTATTACGGTTTCCGCGAATGGCTCGGCGGCATTGGCCGTTATGGCCACAGCGTCACCTTCGTCGACACGTCGGATCTCGACGCGGTGCGCGCCGCCGTGCGTCCCGGCGAGACCGGGCTGTTCTGGATCGAGACGCCGAGCAATCCGCTGTGGACCATCACCGACATCGCCGCGGTGTCGGAGATCGCGCATACCGCCGGCGCCATTTTGTGCGTCGACTCGACGGTGGCGACGCCGATCTTCACGCGGCCGCTGGCGTTAGGGGCCGACATCGTCATGCATTCGGCGACCAAATATCTCAACGGCCATTCCGATGTCGTGGCCGGCGCGCTTGCCACGGTCAGCGACAATCCGTTGTGGGAACGCGTCGCCAGGATTCGCAGCCAGTTCGGCAGCGCCTTGAGTCCGTTCGATTCATGGCTGCTGATGCGCGGCATGCGCACGCTCGACGTCCGCGTCCGCGCGCAGGCGCGCACCGCGGAAACTTTGTCCGAAAAACTTGTCGGCCACCCGGCGCTTGCCGAAGTGCTTTATCCGGGCCTTGCGACGCATGTCGGGCATGACGTAGCGCTGCGCCAGATGAAAGGCGGCTTCGGCGGCATGCTGTCGATCCGCATCAGGAACGGCGCGAAAGCCGCGGTCGCGGTCGCCGCCTGTGTCGAATTGTGGAATCGCGCAACGTCGCTCGGCGGCATCGAAAGCCTGATCGAACATCGCTCGTCGATCGAGGGCGAGGGTTCGCCGTGCCCGTGCGATCTGTTGCGGCTGTCCTGCGGCTTGGAAGACGCCGACGAACTGTATTACGATTTGACCCGCGCCCTGACCGTCGCATCCTGACGAAAGTTCGCCATGAATCCTGTCGCCGTTGCGATCGTCTGCAAGACCCCTGCGCCGGGCAAGTCGAAGACGCGGCTGTCGCCGCCGTTGCGGCCGGAAGAATGCGCGGCGATTTCATCATGCTTCATCCGCGATCTGTCGCAGACCATTCATGCGCTGGCCGCCGATGGCGATGTTATCGGCGGGGCGGTCTATACGCCGTTCGGCACCGAGCCGGCGTTGCGCAAATTGTTGCCGGACGGATTTCATCTGACCTTGCAGGGCGAGGGCGATCTCGGCGCGCGCCTGCTCAAGGGCACCGCCGATCTCATCGACGCCGGTTTCGCCGGCGCCATTCTGGTGAATTCCGATTCGCCGACCTTGCCCAAGGCGATCCTGCGCGCCGCGGTCGATGCGGTGCGCGCCGACGATAATGTCGTGCTTAGCCCGGCGCTGGATGGCGGCTACACCTTGATCGGTCTGTCGAGGCCGGAGCCGCGCCTGTTCGACGACATGCCGTGGAGCACGCCGGAAGTTTATCAACTGACCTTGCAGCGCGCGCAGGAGATCGGCCTGGCGGTCGCCAATGTGCCGGGCTGGTACGATGTCGATGACGCGGCTTCGTTTGCGATGCTGGAAGATGAGTGGCGCGGCATTGCGCCATCCTTTGCTGATCCGCGGCTGGTTGGCGCCGACGCGCCGGCGACATTTCAGTTTTTAAGCGAGCGCGAACGCGCGCTGATGCGGGCGTAATATTATGCAGCTCAGCTCAGGCGAGCGCTTTGTCAGCGTCGTCATTCCCGGCCTCAATGAAGAGGAGCCGATCGGCGACGTGGTGCGCGAGGTGCTGGCGCAGCAGGTCGATGAGGTCATCGTGGTCGACAACGGCTCGACCGACCGCACCGCCGAGTTTGCCGCAAAAGCGGGGGCCCGTGTCGTCCGCGTGCCGCAACGCGGCTATGGCCGCGCCTGCGCGGCCGGCGCGAACGCGGTGGACGAGCGCTGCGACATCATCTGTTTTCTTGATGGCGACGGGAGCGATGTGCCGGCCTTCATGAGCAATGTTGTCGGGCCGGTGGCGGCCGACACTGCCGATTTCGTTATGGGCTCGCGGCTGCGGGGCAAACGCGAAGGCGGCAGCATGACGCCGCAGCAGGTGCTGGCCGGCTGGCTGGCCGGACTGTTGCTGCGCATCACTTACGGTGTGCGTTACACCGACATGTCGCCATTCCGCGCCATGCGCGCCGACCGGCTGCGCGCGCTCGGCATGAGCGAGATGACCTATGGCTGGAATCTGGAAATGCAGATGCGGGTTGCCGCCGCGCAGTATCGCATTCTTGAAGTGCCGGTCGATCATCGCTGCCGCCAGGGCGGCGTGTCGAAAGTTTCCGGCAATCTCGTTGCCGGCATGAGCGCGGCCTGGAAGATCGTCACCACATTCCTGCGCCTCGCTGTCACTTTGCGCCGCGAACCGCCGCCGCAATTGCGCTTGCGCGACAAGAAGGCTTGAACATGCATGTGTTGCTGACGGGCGGGGCCGGCTTCATCGGCCGCCACGTTCTGGCCGAGTTGTTGGCGCGCGGTCATGACGTGCGCGTGCTCGATTCCTTGCGCCCGGATGTGCATGCCGGTGGCAAGACTGCGCCGCTCGACGGCGCCGAATTGATTGTCGCCGATGTGCGCGACCCTGCCGCGATCGATAGCGCGCTAAAGGGCATCGACGCGGTGCTGCATCTTGCCGCCAAGGTCGGCCTTGGCGTCGCGGTCGGCGATCTACCGGATTACGCCTCGTCGAACGATGTCGGGGCCGCCGAGCTGTTGGCTGGCATGGCGCGCGCCAGGGTGACGCGGCTGACGTTGGCGAGTTCGATGGTGGTCTATGGCGAGGGCGTCGGCCTGTGCGCCGAGCATGGCGCGGTGCGGCCCGGCCCGCGCATCGAGAGCGAATTGAAGCAGGGCAACTTCGAGCCGCCCTGTCCGCATTGCGGCAAGCCGCTGGAGACGGCTCTGGTCGATGAAGACGTGCCGTTCGATCCGCGCAACGCCTATGCCAGCAGCAAGGTGGCGCAGGAATTCTATGCCGCCAACTGGGCGCGCGCGGCGTCCGGTTCGGCCGGTGTCTTGCGTTATCATAATGTCTATGGCCCCGGCATGCCGCGCGACACGCCCTATGCCGGCGTCGCCTCGATTTTCACCTCGGCCTTGCGCAACGGCGAAGCGCCGCGCGTATTCGAGGACGGCCGCATGCGCCGCGATTTCGTCCATGTCCGCGATGTCGCGGCCGCGACGGTGGCGGTGTGCGAGGCGCATACCAAAGGCGTGCGTGCCTATAATGTCGGCTCCGGCACGCCGCGCACGGTCGGCGACATGGCCTTGGCTTTGGCGCAGGCGCTCAAGGGTCCGCTGCCGATCGTCACCGGTGGCTATCGGCTCGGCGATGTGCGCCACATCACGGCGAATTCGTCGCGGCTGCGCCGCGAGCTTGATTGGGCGCCGCAAGTCACATTTGAAAGCGGCATGGCCGAACTGGCGACAGGCTAGAGCGTCTCGCGCGCAATCGCCGCGCCATGCGGCAAGACGAACGGCAGGCCGGAGCGCGGCACGGCATTGACCGCGCCGGAAACACCGAACACGCGTTCCAACAATGCGTTGGTGATGGTGTCGATCGGCGCGCCGTCGCCGGCCAGTTTTCCGTTGGCCAGCACGACGATACGCCGGGCGAACAAGGCCGCCAGGTTCAGGTCATGCATAATGGTGACGATGGTCGTGCCGCGCGCATTGTAACGCCGCACGATCTTCAACAGGTCGAGCTGATGGCACAGGTCGAGCGCGGCGGTCGGTTCGTCGAGCAGCAGAATGCCGGGGCCGTATTCGGCCTCGCCGCTCTGCAACTGCACCAGCACGCGGGCGAGATGCGCGCGCTGCTGCTCGCCGCCGGACAGAGTGCCGATGATGCGGTCGCGGAAATCGAGCAGATCGACCTCGGCCAGGGCCGCTTCCGCCATGGCATCGACCGCCGGGCCGGCGCGCTCGCCGGCGCCCATGCGCACGACGTCGGCCACGGAAAACGGAAAGGCGACGGTGACGTGCTGCGACAGCACGGCGCGATGCAGCGCGAGTAGGCGCGGGCCGTAATAATGCGGCTCGCGGCCTTTCAGCGCGACGGTGCCGGCGCTCGGCGTGATGTCGCCGGAAATGGCGCGCAGCAGGGTCGACTTGCCGGCGCCGTTCGGCCCGACCAGAGCGACGCTTTCGCCAGGCTGGATCGACAGCGACACCGCGTCGAGCAAAGCCTTGGTCCCGATGCGCACGCTCAGCGCTGTCGTTTCGATGGCCGGCATCATAGGCCGACCAGTGAGCGCTGCCGCAGCAGGATGACGAGGAAGAACGGCGCGCCGACAATGGCCGTGAGCACGCCGATCGGCACTTCCGCCGGCGCGGCGATGGTGCGCGCGCAGGTGTCGGCCGCCAGTAATAAAATGGCTCCGGCGCAGGCGGAGGCCGGCAACAGACGGCGGTGGCCGGGCCCGATGATCAGCCGCATCAGATGCGGCACGACAATGCCGACAAAGCCGATGACACCGGCAAAGGCGACGGCCGCGCCGCTCATCGCCGACACCAGTACGATCGACAAGCGCTTGAGGCGTTCGACCTCGACGCCCATGTGGAACGCTTCGGCCTCGCCGAGCACCAAGAGATCGAGGCCGCGGGCGATGAACGGAATGAACACCAAAAGCGCCAGCAGGAACGGCGCGACGATGGCGACTTTTTCCCAGGTGACGCCGCCGAGCGAGCCGAGCAGCCAGAAGGTAATGTCGCGCAACTGACGGTCATCGGCGGCGAAGACCAGAAGGCCGATGCCGGCATTGGCCAGGGCTGCGATCGCCAGTCCGCCGAGCAGGAAGACGGCGATGGAGGTGCGGTTCTCGCGCGTGGCGATGCGGTGCAAAATAAACGTGGTGGCGAGCGAGCCGACAAAGGCCGCCGCCGGCAATAATTCAAACGGCAGCGATTGCCCGGCGGCGATCAGCCGGTCGCCGATGACGATGGTCGCTGCCGCCGCCAGCGCGCCGCCGCTCGACACGCCGACCAGCGCCGGATCGGCCAGCGGATTGCGGAACAGGCCCTGCATGATGGCTCCGCTCGCCGCCAGCAGCGCGCCGATGACGATGGCGATGGCGATACGCGGCAGGCGCACCGACCACAGCACCAGTTGATCGCGCGCCAAAGTGGCCGGGCCGGCGCTGTCCGGCCACAGGCCGAGTGCGGCCGGCAACCGCGACAGCGGAATCCCCGCGGCACCGATCGACGCGGCGATCAGCACGGTTGCCGCGAGCATCAGCAACAGCAGCGACATCAGAATGACGCCGCCTTGCGCCGAGCGCCACCACACGCTGCCCCAGCGCGCGGGCGGCGTTATCGCTTCCACGCGGCTCATTCCACGCACGCCGTCGCTGGCGCGTTGCTGGCTTGCGGCGATGCGGCTTTCAATTCGGGATAAAGCGAAACCGCGAGATCGCGGGCGGCCTGTGCGCTGCGCGGGCCGAAGCCGAGCGCGTAAAGCCCATCCAGCGGCAGGAAGGCGCGGTTGGCGGCAGCCTGCGTCGCGGCAAAAGCGGGATGCGCGAAGACCGCGTCGGAGGTGAGGGTGGCCGGGCCGGGGCCGCCACGCGCCAGGGTCAGCACCACTTCGGGATTGGCGGCGATGATGGCCTCGTCGCTGAGCTGCTTGTAGCCTTCATAAGCGGTGATGGCGTTCTCGGCGCCGGCCATGCGAATGATGCCGTCGGCGGCGGTCTTCGATCCGCTGACCATCGCCTTGCCGCTGACGAAGGACAAAACGAACATCACGCGCTTGCGTTTGGCGATGCCGGTTTCCAGTTTCTTCAGCGTGGCGAGATCGGCGCGCACGCGCGCGGCGATGCATTCGCCTTGCTCCTTCGCCCCGATGGCGAGCGCAATGGTCTGGATTTTTTCGACGATACCGTTGCCGGTGTAGGAATCGGGGACGATCACCATCGGCACGCTGGCGGCTTCAAGTACCGACAGGGTTTCCTTCGGGCCGGCGCCTTCGATGGCGATGATGACGCTGGGCTTGAGGCCGAGCACGCCTTCGGCCGACAACTGGCGCATATAGCCGACGCTTGGTTTCTCGGCCGCGGCGCGCGGCGGATAGAGGCTCGTCGTGTCGATGCCGACGATATTTTTTTCCTTGCCGAGCGCGTACAGGATTTCAGTGACGGCGCCGCCGACCGAAACGATGCGGCTTGCGTCCTTCGCGTCGATCGTGCGGCCTGCCGCGTCTTTCAACGGCGTGTCGGCCTGAGCCGCAATGGCGCTCAGGAGCGCAACGCATGTGGCGGCCGCGACAGTGTGTGCGTAATGACGAAACCCAGAACGATGCATTGTTCGCGCCCTCACTTGGTCAGGATGAGTTTGTTCTGGGCCGTCAGGCGCAGCCGATAGGTTTCGTCGCCATGGGCAATGGTGATTTCGCGGATGCCGGCGAACAGATCGCGGCTGTCCATGCGGTTATCCGTCAACAGAACATGGCGTTTCGCCGCGGCAACACTCGGCGTTGCGCCGCTGTTGTTCGCTTTATCTTCGTCCTCAATAGTATTCATCTGTCATTGCCGCTCAGTATTCGAGATTTTATACTTAGTTTTGAATCACTTTAAACTGCATTACGCGAACGATTTCTACTTTAGAGTCGTTTTAACAAGTAAAAGCGTTGTTGACGTAAGTAATACATGTTCGCTAGAGATGGCAACACAATGATGCCGCACCAAAATGGGCGGCACCGAAGCCAGCCAGTCGTTGCGTTTTGTCGCGCGCGCCCGCCAGCCAAAAAATCAGAAAATTGGGGGCGTAGGATGAACAATTCTGTGCGCGTGGCGCGCGTTGGCACTTTCGCAATTTCCATGGTGGCGACAGCGGTTGTTTTTGTTTCAGCAGCGTCGGCGCAAAACGCGATCACGCTCGACACCATCACCGTGGTACCGTCCAAGACCGAGGAAAAGGTCGTGGACGCGCTGGCGCCGGTCAGCGTTTTCGATCAAACGACGGTGCAGAACCGTCAGCCGAACCGGGTATCCGATCTTTTCTACAATATTCCCGGCGTCTGGATGCAGGATCGCGGTGACGATCCGTCAACCTCGATCAATATCCGCGGCTTGCAGGATTTCGGCCGCGTCGCGGTCGTCATCGATGGCGCGCGGCAGAACTATCAACGCACCGGCCACAACGCGAACGGTTCGTTCTTCCTCAATCCGGAATTGATCGGCAGCGCCGACATCGTGCGCGGCCCGACGGCGAACATTTACGGCTCCGGCGCCATCGGCGGCGTCGCCTCTTTCCGCACCAAGGACATTCGGGACGTGGTGCGGCCCGGCGAACGCTGGGGCATGGATGCCAATACTGTCATCGGAACCAATACCGCGCACGCGCTCGGTTCGTTGTTCGGCGGCGTGCATGTCAATCCGAACGTCGATGTGTTTGCCGGCGGCACCTATTCGACGCAGGACAGCTACAAGGACGGCACCAACACGACGGTGGAAAACACCGCGAATCAGCTGGCGAGCGGCATCGCCAAGCTCACCGTGCGCCCGTCCGACGGACATGAAGTCAAGCTCGGCCACGTCTTCCAGCAGGACCTGTACGATGTCGGCCAGCCGCGGCGGCCAGTCGGATTGCCACTGGCCGGCGCCGGCACCTCGGTCTATGCGACCAATGTGAAGAACTACACGACCACATTGGGCTGGAAATATTCGCGGCCCGACGACCGGCTCTTCGACTGGGATTCGAAGATCTACTGGAACCGGACCGAAAACGACCAGACCAAGATCTTGCATACCACCACGGGAGGTGTCGGCAATTGTACCGGCGGCCTCGGCAACAACATCACCGGCTGTGTCGGCTCCAAGCGCGGCTATGTCATCGATACCTATGGCATCGATCTCAACAACACTTCGCGATTCGTGACGGATGGCTGGCGCCACGCCCTCACCTATGGCGTCGATGCATTCCGCGACAAGGTCGCGACCGTGGATGCGACCGGCAACTCCGATGACACCACGCCGGGCGGCGAGCGCACGGTGAGCGGCGGCTTTATCCAGTGGAAGGCCAACTACACGTCCCTGCTCGAAGTGGTCAGCGCGCTGCGCTATGACAATTATAGTCTCAGCTCGCGGCTGGGCTCGGCGAGCGGCGACCGCCTGTCGCCGAAGATCACCGTCGGACTTCTGCCGGCCGGCGTTGTCACGCCTTATGTGAGCTACGCCGAAGGCTATCGCGCGCCGTCGGTGACCGAAACGCTGGTGGGTGGCGCGCATGCCGCGTCGAGCCCGGGCGCCGGCGACTTTTCGGTTTGCGCCGACGGATCGACCGGCTTTTTCTGCTTTCTGCCGAACCCGAATTTGCGTCCCGAGGTCGGCAAGAACAAGGAAATAGGCCTCAACATCAAGAAGGACGGCATCTTCAGGGCGGGCGACAGTTTCCGCGGCAAGGTCAATGTGTTCCAGAACGACGTCGACGATTACATCGACAGCGTTCAGTTCACGGCATTGCCGCTCGCACCGTCGCCGCCCGCCCCTCCGGGCACGCTGACGACCTATCTTCAGTACCAGAACATCGCGCATGCCCGAATCCGCGGCTTCGAAGCGGAAACGATGTATGACGCCAATGACTTCTTCGTCGGCGTCGCGGTCTCGTTGCAGAACGGCAAGAACACCCAGACCAATGTCGGCCTGGTCAGCATCCAGCCGCAGAAGATCACCACGACCGCGGGTCTGCGTTTCCAGGACAGGAAGCTGGAGCTGTCGGCGTCATGGTCGGCGATAAAGGCCAACACCGATATTCCGGCGACCTATCTGCCGGGGACTTCCTACAATCTGGTCAACGTCTATGCGACGCTGCGGCCGACCAAGGATGTCGCGCTCAACTTCTCGATCGAGAATATCTTCAACGAATACTACCGGCCCTTCGCCATCCCGCGCAGCTCCGACTTTACGTCAACGCAGAACGACGTTCTGTGGGCCAGCGCCGGGCCGGGCATTACCTTCAAGGGCGCGCTCAAAGTTCATTTCGGCGCGATCTGATCGCTACCGCGCGGTCGCCGACAAGCGGCCGCGCGGTTAACCCCGTACTCGCAGCCAAGCGAGACCTACGCCAGCCAATGCCAGCCAAGGAGACGACCGATGTACATCGCCATGAACCGCTTCAAGGTTAAAAAGGGTTCGGAAGAAGCTTTTGAAAATGTCTGGGCCAGTCGCGATTCCTACCTGGACCGCATGAAAGGCTTCGTCGAATTCCATTTGCTCAAGGGCCCGGAAGCCGACGATCACACGCTCTATTCGTCGCACACCGTGTGGGCGAGCCATGCCGATTTCGAAGCCTGGACCAAGTCGGAAGAGTTCCGCGTCGCGCACGCCCGCGCCGGCAACAATTCGACGGCCGCCTCGCTCTATCTCGAACATCCGAAATTCGAGGGCTTCGAGGTGAAGCAGACGCTCAACCGCAAGGGCGCGGCCGCCTAAGGCCGGCGACAGGGCCTTATCATGAGCGAAACAGCGTCAATGTCCCTGAAGGAAAAGATGACCGCCGAGCCTGGCGCCATTGTCGAAACAGTGGCGAAGGAATACGGCGTGACGATGCGCGAAGTGGTCGAAGCGCTGCCCGAGGCAAACCGGCGCTTTGCGCCGGGCTCTTTCTTCGCCGAGGCGATGACCGAAGTCGCCGGCTGGGGCCCGGTCACCTTGATCATTCACACCGAAGACGGCGTGAACGAGTTCACCGGTCCGATCGCCGAAGGCAAGATCGCGCAGAACTACTACAATATCGGCGGCAGCACCGGCTTTCACGGCCATCTGCGTTACGAGCGGTGTGCGAAGATTGCTTTTGTCGAGCGGCCTTTGTTCGGCCGGCTGTCGGTGTCGATGCTATTCATCAATATCGACGGCGGGATCATGCACAAGATCTTCGTCGGCCGCGACGACAAGCGCGAACTGCTGCCCGATCAGCTGGCGAAATTCCGCGCCCTCGCAGACCGGCTGTGCCAATAACGACGTCCGGCCAATCAGCGCGCGTTGACGGCGGAGCGCGCCGATTGCTTTAACACGACGCCGCCGGCGATGCCGATGCCGATGACATAGGCCCAGCCGTGCGTGAAATCGAAAAGATGCGAGTTGAACTGCGAGCCGACGATATTCTGGATCGCCACCACCAGGCCGATCCATCCGGCCGGCCCGCCGACGCGAAACAGCATCAGATGTGAAAGCCACATGGCGAGCAGCACGACGATGCCGGCAAAGCCCAGCTGAATGCCGACGGCGAGAATCTGGTTGTGCGGATTGGCCGCGGCTTTCGCGGCCATGCCGGTGCGGCCGACGGTGGAACGTTCGAACTGGTCGCGGATCGAGCCGGTGCCATGGCCGATGACCGGCGCGGCGGCGATGAAGCCGACCGACTTGGTCCAGAACACCAGGCGTTCGCCGGCCGGTGTCGCGCGTCCGTCGGGATCGTAGGACTGGATTTCATGAACGAACGTCGTCACGCGCAGGCGCAAGTAACCGGCCGACGGCCAGGCCGCCGCCAGCAGCAGAAGAAAGATCGCGCCTGAAGCGATGGTGCCTTTCCAGCCGAACTGCCGGTAGCCGAACAGGATGAGCAGGACCGGTATGAGCACCAGCGAGGTGCGGCTGGTGGCGACGTAAAATACATTGGCTAAGAAGAGCATGGCGACGGTACCGAGCGCGAAAGCCAGATTGCGCCGCCCGTCCCGCCACTTGTCAAAGGCAAAGTGCAAGAGGATCGCTGCACAGATCGTGAACATGGCGCCCTGCGAAATGTAGTCCTTCACCGGAATGCCAAGGCCATTACTCTTCACCGGAAGCGGCAATCCCGGCCAGGCAAATGCCGCCCACGAGACGAGCAGTAGAAGCACGCAGGAAGCAAGAAAACCATTGAGCACATGATGTGCCCGCTGCGAGGTGGCGAAATGGCACATCAGCAGTGGGATGAATAAAAGCTTGAGAAATGAGCTCATGCCGTCGGCGCGCTCGTCCCATGTGACGTCGGCCCAGAGCATTCCCAAGGCACCCAGAGCCACCAGCAACAAGGGCAACGCGCCGGCGGGACTGAAGACAATCCGGCGCAGGTTTGTCACCTCGCAGACCGGGATAAACGCCAGCAGCCAGAGCACGGTCAATATGGCGGTCGCCGAGGTGGACCAAGGCAGGGACGCCACGAGCAACACGGCAAAGATGTCGGCAAGGGATGTCAGACGATCGTGGACATGCGGCGGCAAATTCATCGGTGGCTCAGAGGCAAGGGGAAAGCACCGTTATTTGTAGCACCTATTGTTGGTGTGTAAATTATAGCCCTAAGTTCGTGCGGCGTCTTACCCTTGGTCATGCGTCCATTTTGGATGGCCAATATCAAAGTTCGAAGGGGGCCATGTTTTGGGTTCGTTTGGCCAGAATGTCAGCGGGTGACGTTGATCGAGGGTCAGTTGATCGGCGATCTGTCTCCCTGTTTGGAAGGGCCTATTTGGCTTCGTTTGGCCAAAACTCTTGTTTGCTGATTTATCCATTTGGGTTCGTTTGGCCAAAGCCCCAAAGGCCTGTATCGGCCGCTGACTCGTTGCAGGTAGTATCTCCCTCCAACTGACGTTTCGTCGCATCAAACTCTCGGATCGCCGCTTGCGGCGCGACAATGTGCGCCGCTCATAACGGTCCAGGGGCGTGAGTTGACGGATAACCTCCTCGATGCTGTGCGCAGGTTTGGCATCCGGATCTTTGACGGCGTTGTTGCCGAGAAGTATTGCCTCCGCTTCCGACAGCAGAACATTGCGCACTTGACGAATACGCGCGAGGTCGAGCTGAGCAGCCGCTATCCGGCACGCCGGCTCCATCAACTCCGCACGTGCGTCCTTGCCGGCAATATTCCTGCCCAGATAGTACAAGTCGGCAAGGAACGATGGATCGACCAGAACCGACAGACTCAAGCCATGCTTCTTCGCGTTGCGGGATGCTGTCGCTTTCCCACGAGCCGTGCGCGGGCCGGTGCTGGCCCGCGCATTGTTCCGATTGGCGTGGATCTTCTGCTGGCTGGCCAAAAGACCTACTCCCCGACAGCTTTCGGGCCGCGTTCGATCGCTGCGGTAGTCGCAACGGTCTCTTCCGCCTCGACCTCGACGACGATCTCGGGATCTTTGAACGACTTTTCGTTGTCGTTCGCTTTGGCATTTTCGATTTTCGCCAAACGACTCACGCGGGCGACCGGCGCCGCGTTCCGCTTGGCCTCGCGGCGGCGTTCAAACTCCCGAAGGGTCGCATAACGGCGGGCTTCCGCGTGCATGGCAAGACGGTCGATCCCCTCAAAGCCCTCCATCTCGTACGACAGAGTCTCTGCAACGACCGAATCCATCGAGAGATCTGCGGCATCCATTCTCCCGCCAACCTCATCAACCCATTTTTGGACTCCAAGTACCCAACCGCCAGCCATATCATCAGCGCTGTACGGCATAAGGCCCGTCTTACCCACGACGGAAATGTTACAGAGCGGCTCGAGAACCCGCTCCAGGCCCTTGTGCATATTGGCATTGAGCAGTTCCGGCTTGAGGCGGGCAAACCGCATGCTGTCCATCATCGCGTTAGCGATATCCCACGCCGAAAACTCGTCGAAAATATCGGTGGGCTTGAGCGCATCGCTAACTCGCTCCAAGAGGTCGTTAAAAGTGTCTTCGCTCTCGCCATGGAGAAGCGCAGGCGGGCCGAAGAGTTCGATGCGTGCCTTTTTAGCTTTGCTGGATTCCGGTTTCTTTTTTTGTGCCACTTGAGAGCCTTCCATCTTGCGGTGATTACTCAGAGCAATATGCAATGGCGAAGTGAAATACGCTCTTTGGCTCCTTGAGTTATTAGACCAAATTTTTCGGAATCGAGTGCAATCCACAGAGGTTTCGATAAAGAAATAAATTTGCACCGGTGAGCACCGCAACGGGGGGCGGACACAGAATATCGGCGGCGGTTTGATCCGCCCTCTGGCCATGGTTTGATAAGTCGCGCCGAGTTGAATGCGTCGAATTAGATCAAGGCCGAACACTATTTTGCCCGCGGGATGGAATGCCTCTTAAGTCGCGCTCCGGCGCTGCCACTGCTATTTTCATCGGTGAATTCAACGCCAGCCCTCTCCATGGCTTGCCTGACTACTTTCAGCGTGGCCCGTCGAGGCTCAGCGGTGCCGGCTTCCAGCTGTCGTACCGTCACAATCCCGACGCCGGCACTCGTTGCCTGGTCGGTCCCACTGCATGCCAAACACAAGCAGCTTAATCACAGTGTCAATAAAGTCGGTCCCCCGCTCAGCCGGGTAGGCGATTGGCTATTTAGTTAATCCCGGCGGAGTGCGATTCCGCAGCCGCACTCCGGGGCCTCCGCCGTTCTCGGCGATGAACTCGATCCCTGCGTGCTCTAGCGCTGCCAGCAGCTTCTGAATTGTCACAGCGCGGCCGCCCAGATGGCCTGCGGCCGCCTCTAATCGCTTTACTGTAGGTTCGGAAACGCCTGCGGCTTCGGCAAGTTCTTGCTGTGACCAGCCTAACAGCGCCCGAGCAGCCTTAACTTGCCTAATTGATACTTTTAGTATTGACAAGAGCTCACCTCTAAATAATACTATTAGTATCTAAACGCTCTAGGTCACAAGGTGCGAACCGCGACCGATATCATGGGAGTTCTTATATGAGTCAGCTTGGATTTTCTGCCATTCATTACAGGTCCGTCCGCGACCGTATCCGCGCCACAGATCCTCAGATTAACGAGGAGACCCTTGCAGACACCGTGGAGGGCCTCACCAACCTGGACGAGATCGTCCAAGCCATCATTCGCTCCGCCCTTGTGGACCAAGCGCTGGCTAGCGGCCTTAAATGCCGGATCGCGGACATGAAAGATCGGCTTGCGCGCCTGGAAGATCGCGCCTCAAAACGCCGCCAGATCGCCAAGGATGTCATGGTCGATCTCGGCTTGAAAAAGCTGACGGCGCCGGATTTTACGGCGTCAATCCAGCCCGGCATTCCGTCCCTGGTGGTCATCGACGAAGACGCCGTCCCGAAGACCTATTGGGAGCCCGGCGAGCCACGCCTACGCCGCCAGCTTCTGACGCACGACCTCAAACAGGGCGAAGAAGTGGCTGGCGTAGAGCTGTCGCCCCCGCCGCCGGTCCTCTCCGTGAGGACACGCTAATGGCCTTCTCCACCAAACAAACTCAGGCGCTGCGACGCGACCTTGACCGCCGTCACGTTCGGACCCGCGACGTCAATGGCCGAACGCTCTCTTACGTAGAGGGCTGGTTCGTTATCTCAGAAGCCAATCGCATTTTCGGGTTCGACGCCTGGAACAGAGAGACCGTCGACTCGAAATGTGTCCTGGCTCGTGAGAACAAGGGCGCGTTCATCGCCGTATACATCGCCCGTGTGCGCATCACCGTGCAAGCGCGTGGTGCAGTGGTGGTCCGGGAAGGCTACGGCACCGGTGAGGGCCGCGGATCGTCTCCGGGCGAAGTCCACGATCTCGCCCTCAAAGCTGCAGAAACGGATGCCACCAAAAGAGCACTTTCGACCTTCGGTAACCCTTTCGGCCTTTCTCTTTACGGCAGCGGCAAGACCATGCCATCCCTCGATACGGCTCAAGAACCTTTGGCCCCTAGCGTAGTCCCAGCTCGGGGACTTCCGCCCGATGACACGACACCAATTCCACGCCCGTCCCGCTATTACGGGCGGCGGCAGGATCTGGTCACAAGAGATCAGGCTGAAGCACGCCAGCAGTTGAAAGACCGTCCCTCTCCCGAGACGCCGATTGTCCCCGAGGCGACCGAGCTCCCGCCCGGGAAAATCGATAAAAGCGTTCTGACAATCGGTGAGCCGAAGCGACATCGGGA
>LNFM01005959.1_pt1 | contig 22050 bp, 20 predicted proteins | sample 596031 | NCBI WGS metagenome assembly LNFM01 (sample SAMN04254537, study PRJNA301005) | activated carbon metagenome | isolation source: dual media filters at the Ann Arbor, Michigan drinking water treatment plant | place: USA: Ann Arbor
TTATCCGTGGAACCTACCGTAAAGTTTACTACCGCTCCACACTGATTTAAATCATTACCTACCGTGATATTTGATGGACAGGTAATTACTGGCGGCGTAACATCATTAACTGTTACGGTAAATGTACATGGAGCAGCAACCACATTGCCAGCTGCATCTGTTGCAATATGAGTTACCGTTGTTGTTCCTACCGGGAAGGTTGAACCACTGGCAGGGCCAGCTATTCTTGATACTACTACTCCCGGACAATTATCGGTTGCTGTTGGAATTGTATAATTAACTACCGCACCACAAAGACTACCCGTGGAATTGGCTGTAATATTAGAAGGACATGATGTAAACGTTGGTTGCTGTGTATCATTAACCGTAACAGTAAAAGAACAAGCACCGCTACCAACTGATGATGTTACATTCACGGTTGTTGTGCCAACGGGGAATACACTACCCGATGGAATAGAATAAGTAATGGTACCGCAGGCACCAATAGTTCCTGGATCTGGATAATTTACAACTGCGCCGCAAGTGCCGGGATCATTTGAGACTGTAATATTGGCGGGACATGTAAGTATACAAGTTGGTCCAGGATTACATAAAGATGTTATAATATTTAATGACCAGGATGTCAGTGTTCCGGCATCACCCCCAAGGTCATCGGTAATTGACAAGGTCCAGATCCCATTAGGGTTTTCACCAATGAATGCACCTAATGCCTCTTCGGGAACAAGCGGAGTTGCTGTTATACCATTGGTAAATATTGCATCTGTAACAGGGCCCGGAGGATTTGTTCCACCTCCATTATCATCCCATAATGTACCATTAAATACATCATCATTTCCAGCTCCGTTATCTGTTGTTATAGTTACAACTGTACCAGCAGGTGAGGTCAAAGTAATATCTAGGTCTGCAGCAAAAGTATGCAGAATATTAGTAAACATATTTACATCAAGTAATTGTGTACCTGCTCCCGTAATGTTTATCGTTGAGGTAGTAGTAGCCACATCAACTATTGGAGTTGCAACATTATTGGAAAATGTTGAGGACACAGTCACTGGTGCACTGGCATAGCCTGATATATTAAGTGCCCATGAGCTTAGATTACCTACATCACCAGAAAGGTCATCAGTAATAGTTAACGTCCAAACTCCATTGGGATTTTCTCCAATAAATGCAGCCAGTGCTTCTTCAACTACTAAATTACTTTGCCCTACCCCATTAACATATAAAGCATCTGAAACGGGTCCGGGAGGATTGATTGTACCAGCATTATCATCCCATAGAGTGCCATTAAAAACATCATCATTTCCCGCTCCGTTATCTGTTGTAATAGAAACAACTGTTCCTGCTGGAGAGGTTAATGTAATATCCAAGTCTGCAGCAAATGTGTGAGTAATATTAGTAAGTACGTTTACATCAAAAAGATAGGGCAACGCACCAACTACAGTGATTGTTGAAGAAACTGTATTGACATCCAATATAGGCACGGGGGTGTTATTTGTAAACACTTGATAAGCACCGGGAGTACAAGGAGCTAATTGAGGCAAAATATTAATAGACCAGATACAGCTTGCACCCGCATCACCACCTACATGGTCGTTAACATGTAGTGTCCATGTACCATTGGCATTAATTCCAGAAAATGTATTTGCAAAAGTGAATGTGCCTACTGCAGGCACATTGGATGGAGTAGTTGGAAATGCAGGGATAATATTCACCCTTCCTTCTGGCCGGAAATTACCATTATAAGCAAACGAAGCTGGAGGGCATCCTCCAACAGCCGTTGAAGTAGTTACCGAAGCTGCTGTTATAAATGTAGCCGCACCATCAGAAAAAGTAATATCACCGTTATTATTACCAGCACCATTCCGAGTTGAAAGTTCAAGAATCTGGCCGCCAGGTGCTTGAAGCCACATTGCTAGGTCTCCGGTAAACGTATGGTTAAATTGTATTCTAACGCTGATGTCTGCACCGTTAGCAACAGTACCTACACCGGCTACATTTACGGTGCTGCTTGCAACTCCTGTTGTTGTAGCCGGAGCTCCAGTAGGAATAGCAAAATTAGGCCCTGTAAAAGTTTGAGCGGAAAGTTTCGGAGTAGAAATGATTAATAAGCCTACTACTCCAACAAAAAGCATGTAGATTTTTGACTTCATAATTGCAGTTATGGTATGTTAAATAATAAGGCGGAGTGAAACAATTCAATAGGGGGAGGAAAAATTATGGGTTGTAATCGAAATAATTACAATCGATATTAAGAAAAAAAAGCATACCGGCCAAATGCAATACTTGAAAAAAGACGCTACCGGCAAAAAAATACGACCGAAGGAATTTATAATGGGGGGTGAGCCATTAAAACCACTGATATCCCAAGCATTTTCAAACCGAAAAGTAAAAATCCCGGTTCCTTGAAACCGGGATTTTTTGAATTATTTTGAAGCCTTAGCCCAGGAGTCCTTCAACCCAACTGTCCGGTTAAATATCATTCCACTGGTGCTGCTGTCTTTATCCAATACGAAATATCCTTTGCGGATAAACTGATAGGCGTCTGCTGAATGGGCATTTTTCAAAGCTGGTTCAGCAAAGACAGATTTAATAGTTTGTAATGAGTCTGGATTAATATAATCTTTAAAATCTCCTTCTTCTGATGAAGGGTCTTCTACTTTGAATAAGCGGTCGTACAATCTTATTTCTGCAGAGATTGCATGTTTTACACTTACCCAATGCAATGTTCCTTTTACGTTGAGGCCGGAGGTATCGCTTCCACTTTTGCTTTCGGGAATATAAGTACAATGAACTGCTGTAATATGTCCATTATCGTCTTTTACTACACTTTCACATTTGATAATATAGGCACTTTTCAATCGAACCATTTGACCGGGTGCTAAGCGGAAATACTTCTTAGAAGGTATCTCCATGAAATCATCCCGTTCTATATATAATTCATTACTGAAAGGTATTTCCCTTGTACCTCCATTGGGATCTTCGGGATTGTTTTCGCTGGTTAGCATTTCATCATCTGCTGAATAATTAGTGACGACAACTTTCAACGGATCAAAAACTACCATGCGACGCAATGCTTTTTTATTCAAATCCTCCCGCACAAAAAATTCAAGCAATCCCACATCTACAATGTTTTCTCTTTTTGAAATACCTACTCTATCACAAAACTCCCGCAGTGCTGCAGCAGTATATCCTCTCCTCCTCATTCCACTGATAGTTGGCATACGGGGGTCGTCCCAACCTGTAACATGTTTTTCATTTACCAGTTGCAATAATTTTCTCTTGCTCATTACCGTATAGGTCATGTTGCGGCGGGCAAATTCATATTGGTGCGATGGATATATCTCCAGTTTTTCTATGCACCAATCGTATAACTCACGGTGAGGAACAAACTCCAACGTACATATGGAGTGAGTAATATTTTCAATGCTATCGCTTTGCCCATGTGCAAAATCATACATCGGGTAAATGCACCATTTGTCGCCGGTACGATGATGATGTACATGTTTGATTCGATATAATAATGGATCCCGCATTATCATGTTAGGACTTGCCATATCGATCTTTGCCCGCAACACTTTTTCTCCGTCTTTGTATTTACCGGCTTTCATTTCTTCAAAAAGCTGAAGATTTTCTTCTACGCTGCGGTCTGCATATTTGTTTCTTTTGCCGGGTTCGGTTGGTGTTCCCTTTTGCGAGGCTATTTCTTCTGGGGTACTATCATCGACATAAGCCAATCCTTTTTTGATAAGGGCTAGTGCAAATTCATACAGCTTATCAAAATAATCCGAAGCATATAATTCATTCTTCCATTCAAAGCCGAGCCATTTTACATCGTCTTTAATACTCTCCACATATTCTGTTTCTTCTGTTACCGGGTTTGTATCATCAAACCGAAGATTAGTATAACCGCCAAATTTTTTAGTGAGACCGAAATTTAAACAAATGCTGGTAGCATGGCCAATATGCAAATACCCATTAGGTTCTGGTGGAAAACGGGTAACAATTTCTTTGTACTTGCCATCTTTCAGGTCTTGCTCAATTATTTCTTCGAGGAAATTAAGACTGCGTTCTTCGCTTTTTAAATCTGCTGACATAGTGTGCAAAGGTAAGGAAATGAGGGTGTTGATGGATGACAAGCGTAGAAAAATGTGGGCCAAGCTTAGTTCGCTGAGATCGCAGAGAAGCTTCGAAATTGGTGAATAGAATTACTACCGTACAAGTGTGCGACGCAACGAAGCTGATAGTAGCAATGCAGTTGGCAAAAAAATTATGCCTTAACTTTCGTTCTTATTAACTATTTGCTTGTGAGAGGAAAAAATGATCTTTTTTATTCGAAGCTTCCTACAAATGAAATTCCACTGAGTGAATTACTAACGGAAGAGCATTTGTTTTATAAAATCCCAGATGATTGGCATGTACTAATTACAGATGTAAAAAATAGTACACAAGCAGCCTTGGACGGACGCCATCAAACTGTAAATTTAGTGGCAACGGGCAGCATTGTTGCTGCATTGAATGTGGCCAACAAAGACAATATATTGGTACCATTCTTCTTTGGTGGCGATGGGGCAACTTTTATTATTCCACCCACTTTGCTGGAACGAACTTTAACAGCATTGCATCAACACCGGGAAAATACCTTAAAGAATTTTGGCCTGACGCTGCGAGTTGGGCATGTACCAGTTGCGGAATTATATACTGAGAAAAGTGAACTTAAAGTAAGCAAACTAAAAACTTCGCAACGATTTACTATACCTGTAATACTTGGCGATGGGCTTACGTTTGCTGAAATGAAAATAAAAAATGCCGATGCCGCTATAATTGAAATTGATATTAATTTGCCTGACCCGGATATGTCGGGTATGCATTGCCGCTGGGATAAGATTAAGCCTCCATCAAACAATTTTGAAATAGTAAGTTTATTGGTAATTGCACAAAATGGAATTTCGCAAGCTGAGGTATTCAAGGATGTTATGATCGCTATTGAAAAAATTTATGGTAACTCTGTTAGCCGAAAACCAATTAGCATTGATAAGTTGAGAATGAAAGCAACTTTTGAAAAAGTAGCTGCTGAGATGAGAACAAGGTTGGGAAGTTTTAGCATAACCTACCTCGTAAAAACATGGTTTACTACTTTATTGGGTAAAGCTTATTTTAAAACAAAAAAAGGAAAGGAATACCTCTACAAATTAGTAGACATGAGTGACACGTTGGTGATAGATGGAAAAATCAATACCGTAATAACCGGAACCGAAACTCAGCGGGAACAATTAGATGCCGAATTAAAAAAAATGGAAGATGAGCAACGCATTTTATATGGCCTTCATGTAAGTAGCGAATCCGTCATGTCATGTTACGTTAGAAACATGGACGACCAGCATGTGCATTTTGTGGATGGCGCAGACGGTGGCTACACCAAAGCCGCTGGTGTTTTAAAAAAGAAAATTGCAACCCTAAAGGGGTTGGAATAAATCTTCATTAGTTTATTTACCGATCAATTATCGACTTCGGATAAAAAGAATCCGATATCAGCAAGTACCAGAGAAGGCTCTGTGTAATTCAGTAATGTGCTTTTGAGGTTTCCTGTAAGCTCATCACGGCTAATACAAAAAGCAGCTTTGATTATTGACAGTTTATACGAATTGATTTTAAATTGAGCCAGCCTTGCTCTTTGGATAGTATGGCTGTCGTGCAATTGAAACTCCTCGGCAATATGTGCCTGGTCGTTGTAGAATGGATGGTTCATACAGACGGATATTGGTTTTTTAAATAGGACTGGACTTTTCTAGAACGAAGGAAGGGAAATAAAATTGTAATACGCTCTTTTACCCATAAAATCAACAAGTTATATTTGAATTATAAGTATTTATGCTCTGACAATAAGCAATTTTACCATTATAGGTATCTTTTAAAAAAAACTGCCTTGCCCCGACAGAGTAAACAATACCATCAGCTATTTTTTTCTGGCTTTGCTGTAGGAGATTTAATTCCAATTATAGTGTAAGTAATAATGAAACTATCGATCCTACTAACAAGTAAAGCAGCACAATCATCCTTTGGGTTATAAGTGTAATCCTTGCAAGTTATTTCTTACTGGTTAATGGGTTTTCCTATTTCGATGATGGCGAATATGCATTATCTTTATAAAAAATAATTAATCTGTATGTCGTTGCTTAATCAAAACAATAAGAAAGGAAAAAAGAAAGACAATAAGAAAGCGGCTCCCGGGGCAAATGCGGCGGGCTCTAAATTTATACAAAAGCCAACAAAATCAGGCGGCTTCGTAAGCAAGCAATCTAATACCGGTTCGCAAAGAGGTAGCTAATTTTATTATTGTGTTTATAATTTTTTCTGGCGGTTTCTTTTAAGAGCCGCTTTATTTTTTGTTAGCTGCCCACCTAGTATTCACCTTTTTAAGAATTTCCCCTTCAATAACTTGTCCATTACTTCTTCCTTTTGATTGCGGCTGATTGGGATATGTCTTTCGCCTATTCGAATGTCGCTGCCTTCAATACTGTCAACTTTTGATGCCGCTACGATGTATGATTTGTGAACCTTTAAAAACTTATCAGCTGGAAGGTAATCTTCTACTGACTTAAAAGTCAGATAGGTCATGTACTTTTTATCTGCCGTGTAGATAGTTACATAATTCTGCAAGGCCTCTACAAACAATACTTCATCGTAGGCAATCTTCACCAACTTGTTATCTGCTTTAATAAAAAAGTAAGTTACCGCTGAAGGTTCGGAGGTATTCTTATCTCTTACTTCATAATACTCTTTTGCCTTGAGAGAAGCTTTTAAAAAACGTTCAAACGAAATTGGTTTCACTAAGTAATCCAATGCATTTACCTCAAAGCCTTCCAATGCATATTGCGGATAGGCAGTTGTGAAAATTACAGGTGGTGCATTTTGTAACGTCTTAAAAAATTCAAGTCCGGTTATTTTAGGCATTTGAATATCTAAAAAGAGAAGTTGCACTCCGCCATTGCTGATAATATCTGTTGCTTTAAGAGGGTTATCGAACTCGCCAACCAAATTCAAAAAATCGGTATCGGCTATATACTCTTTCAGGCCTTTCCGGGCCAGTGGTTCATCATCAATAACAATACAGTTAATACTCATGATAAATGAAGATTAAGTTGCACATTAAAACTGTTTTCTGTTTCATCAATTTTCAATTCATGCAGTTCTGGGTACAAAAGCTCCAATCTCCTTTTTACATTATTCATTCCTATACCGCCCTGCTTCTCAGTGGAAGGTGCTTTATCTTTTGAATTAGAGACCGAAAAAACAAAAGAGCCGTTTACCCGAAACATATCCACTTTTACAAAATTGGGCTGATCACTAAAGTGCGATATATGTTTAAATGCATTTTCCACAAAAGGCACTAATAACAATGGTTCTATTAAAAACCCTTTTACATCCGCCGCCGCATTGAATTGTACTGTATATTTTTCATCTTTTCGCAGTTGCTGCAAATCAACATAATCTTTCAGGTAGTGAATTTCTTTTTCGATGGGGATCTTGCTATCATTCATTTCATATAACTGATACCGCAACAGTTCAGAAAATTTATGCAAGGCCCCCCTGGCCTCTGCATTATCTTTATTAATAAGAAAGTAAACAGAGTTAAGTGAGTTAAATACAAAATGTGGATTGATCTGCGATTTTAAAAAATTCAATTCGGCTTCTGCCTTTTCCTTTGCCGTCTCCGCCATGCGTTGTTGCAGTTTTCCATAATCAAACATTAGTTTGATAGATGCTCCGGCAAATACCAGAATAAAATGAGGAATAATATTATCATAAAGCCGGGCTTTAATATTTGTGGTCCAATCATACAATGCAGGACTATTTAGCAAGCGGCCAAGAATATTCATTTTTACGGCACTGCTGAGTATGATCAATGCAATAAACGAAATGCCAAGAGCCAGGTATTTCTTTTTATATAATAATTGTGGTATTAAAACATAGTTGGTGATGTAAATCATCAACGCCAGATCAAAAACTTTAATGAAAGTAACAGCGAATGCTTTCTTTGAAGATGAATAATCATCTACCCGAAGAAAGTACCATATGCCGAATACCATCAGCCAGAAAAATAAATGATGTGCTTTATATTTTAATAGTCCCCTGTTCTGCATAAATCAAAATAAAAGTACTAATTCCCCACGGCAAAACAGTTTACACCAATTGCAGGCTTTACATGACAAGCAGCAAAATGACCTTTTATCAAGTATCAGGTGCCACTGGTGTAAATAGCGGATAAGTAAAAATAAATCAGGCAACCTTAGCTAAAACTTTCAGCCATGAAACGAATAATGAGCATCTTCGTTTTTTCCCTGGTTGCTTTATCAAACTGCGGACAAAACAATTCTCAGCAACCCAATAAAAAGAACCAGCAGGACATAAAAGTAGGTGGCCGCTGTGAAAATTGTGAAGCTATTTATGAAAGTCCCATTGCTTTTGATAAACTAAAGAGTATTGATACCTTACCGGGATTTAATGCTGATGGGCCAAAAATTGAAATTAGTGGAGTTGTGTATAAAAGCGACTGCGTAACGGTTGCGCCGGATATAATTCTATATGTGTACCATACAGACCAAAAAGGTATATATCCAAAACCGGAAAACAAGCAAGGAATCGCCAGCAGGCATGGTTATATAAGAGCCTGGATAAAAACTGATGCGCAAGGAAGATATAGATTTTATACGTTGGTGCCGGCCTCATATCCCAACAGTTATAATCCAAAACACATTCATGCCATTACTAAAGAGCCGGGTAAAAGTGAATATTGGATCGATGATTTTTTGTTTGCAGATGACCCTCTGTTACCAAAAGAAAAAACACAAAGTCCAAGGGGTGGTAATGGGGTTATTCAACCTGTTTCGGATGGTTCACTTTTAAAAGCAACAAGAAATATTGTATTGGGTAAAAACGTAACCGGCTATCCTGACTAGCAGAAGAGGTTTATTTTACATAAAAATCAGCTCTAACCTTGTAATATGTTATAGCTCTCTCAACAAGGTTAGCTATCATTCCATTTACTTTTAGGCGCCACATATTCTTTTCTTTATCAAAAGAACATTCAATCGTTCCATTTGCAACATTAACATACGACACCTGGTCACCAGAGCGAAATGAATATTTCGCTGCCACATCTTTACCACCGGGGCTTATTTTGATTTTATATTTACCCGATTTCAACTTTCTATCCCGGAAAAACATTGTAAAGAATTGATCCCGTTGCTGAATGGCAATCGTAAGGTCGCCGCTAACCCGATACACTTTTAATGTAGCAGGCAGCCCTTCAATAAAAAAATTGTTAGAACTGACCGTATCGGTAATAAACAGAGGACACTTTCGCAAAATGGTGTCTCTCTCCTGCTGGGCAGAGGCTGTAAAAGAAACTAAAATAAGAAGGATGAAGGTTAATGACCGCATTATGCTATGCATTTAAAGATAAAAAGTACTGAAATTTTTCAACTTACATACTACTCCTTTTGTAGTACCTGGTTTTTTAAACCCTTTGTCCAAACAAAAGACTACCAATTCGCACCATATTACTCTTTTGCTCCACCGCAATTTTATAATCGCTGCTCATGCCCATGGAGAGAATCCTAAGTTGAGGGTATTTGTCAAAAAGAGCTTTTAATTTCTGAAATTCCGCTTTGACTAATTGCATATCTTTTGTAAAACTTGCCATCCCCATTAATCCGGCAATTTGAACGTTGGCCATTCCCTGAACCTCCAATTGATCCATTACCAGCCTAAGCTCTTCTTCATCAAAGCCAAACTTGGTTTCCTCTTTGGCTATGTGAACTTGTAGCAGGCAATCGATCACTCTATTACATTTAGCACCCTGCTTACTTATTTCCTTTAGGAGCTTTAGACTATCTACTCCATGTATCAGTTGCACAAATGGAGCTATTAACTTTACTTTATTGGTTTGCAGATGGCCAATAAAATGCCAGCGGATGTCTTTCGGTAGTTGTTCAGCTTTTTCAACCAACTCCTGAACATAATTTTCCCCAAAGTCCCGCTGACCAAGCTGGTATAGCTCAAGAATATCTTCAACAGGCTTTGTTTTAGACACAGCAATGAGCTCTACTTTATGGTCATCGAGAAATTTTTTGATATCTCTGTATGCTGAAATATTTACTCCCATATTTATTTAAAAAATACCCGGATAAAGGTATACCCGGAATAACAGTTTCCATTATTTTTATCTGAAATAGAATTTATTTCCATTAACAATTGATCAAAAACTCCCTCCCACCAACACATGCTAATTTTCAAAAATACGCTGCTTAGCACTCTTATCTTGTTTTTTGCTATACAAACTAATTATGGTCAAAGCTATAATGGTAAAATAGTAATCTTTTTCACAGATACGTTAGAAGGGAAAATCACTGTAAACCTTACCGGAGAGAACAAGGGTCTTGTATATATTGAAACAACGACAACCAGCAAGTCAAAAAAGAAAGGAGAAAAGATTACAGCTTCAACCACTGAAAAAAACGGCTATAACCCTGCTATTATTAATGCCATACTTATTGGGGGGAAGACGTATAAATTTAAAGACCTTAGAAACGATTATGAAGATAAAAATTCACTTGAAAATTGCTGCGTAGAAAGTATTGCCGGAAATGACAGTATTGCTATCTATCAATGGACAAATAATGACGGTCGTTTATCATATTATACAACTACACCAAGATTTACCGAATATGCTGAAAATATTGAACACCCAAAGTATGATGACGGAGGATTCAAAACATTTATGGCAATTAAGCTAAGTCGTTGCAAAAGCCTTGGCGACAAAATCTATGAGATGGCAGATGGATATTTTTACGAAAACAAAACAGCTTCTCTGGAGGAGAAGCTGCAAGTTTGGAAAAACATTATACGGGACTATATAGCCTGCTGGTAATTTATTTCAATATACTTCTGCTGATTACAATTCTTTGTACTTCACTGGTTCCTTCATAAATCTGGGTGATTTTAGCATCACGCATAAGCCGTTCTACATGGTATTCTTTTACAAAACCATAGCCACCATGTACCTGTACGGCTTCCACCGCTGTCCACATTGCAGTTTCTGAAGAAAATACTTTTGCCATGGATGAGCTTAATGTATAATCGATCTTATTATCCTTTTCCCAGGCAGCTTTCAAACAAAGCAATCTTGATGCTTCGATTTTTGTGGCCATATCGGCCAGCTTAAATGCAATAGCCTGGTGATTCATGATCTCCGTACCAAAGGCTTTTCTTGTTTTTGCATATTCTCTGGCAAATTCAAATGCGCCGCTAGCAATCCCCAATGCCTGAGAAGCTATACCGATTCTGCCGCCTGCCAATGTTTTCATGGCGAATTTGAATCCAAAACCATCTTCACCGATTCTATTTTCCTTAGGCACTTTAACATCACTAAACATTACAGTATGCGTATCACTACCTCTAATTCCTAATTTGTTTTCTTTGGCGGCTACTGTTACACCCGGCCAATTCTTTTCAACTATCAAACAATTTATTCCTTTGGATCCTTTTGACCGGTCGGTTTGTGCCATCACTAAATAAGTAGAAGCAGTGCCACCGTTGGTTATCCAGTTCTTTGTTCCATTCAGTAAATAATGATCCCCTTTATCTTCTGCACTGGTTTGTTGGGAAGTAGCGTCGCTTCCGGCTTCCGGTTCGCTCAGCATAAAAGCGCCGATATGTAATTCGCCGTCCTTTACCCCTTGTGCTAAAGGAATAAGATATTTTTGTTTCTGCTCTTCGCTGCCATATTCCTGAAGACCGTAGCAAACCAGGCTATTGTTCACACTCATTACTACACTCACACTGGCATCAATTTTAGAAATTTCTTCCATTGCCAGAACATAGCTTATAGTATCCATTCCGGCACCCCCGTATTTTGGATCCACCATCATACCCAGAAAGCCCAGTTCGGCTAACTTCATCACTTGTTCACGGGGAAACTGTTGCTTTTCATCTCTTTCAATTACTCCTGGCAGGCATTCATTTTGTGCAAAATCTCTTGCCGCTTTCTGAATCATTAGTTGCTCTTCAGTCAATTGAAATAACATATAGTAGATATCGTTTAGGTGTGCAAAGATAAGGGCAAGGCTTTCTACTACATAAACATACAAGATTTGCAACTAATTCTATTACAACAGTTATTATCATCGTTACGGGATTCTTTTTTGGCATAACTTTGCACCCGTAAATAAAGGCTATGAAAAAAATCCACATTGCACTGCTTGTACTGATTGCCGGCGCTATCGCCGTGCTGCTTACATTTTTAAAAACTACCAGTACTTACGACACCGTTGACACCGCTATTTCAAAACCGGGCAAGTATGTTCACTTGATGGCAAAACTTGATAAATCGCAGCCTGTTGAATATGATGCGTTAAAAGATGCGAACTATTTAAGCTTTACGGCTGTTGATACGTTAGGTAAATCAGTAAAGGTTGTTTATCACAATACAAAGCCTGATAATTTTGAGATCAGTGAACGATTAGTGTTAAAGGGAAAATACAACGATGGTATTTTTAACTGTGATGCTATACAAACAAAATGTCCTTCTAAATATAAAGAGGATATGAAGCCTACTGATAAAAAATTACAAACGGCTACTACTGAATCGCCAACTTCAAACAATTCTGCCGAATCTAAATACTAACAGGGAATGGATTATATAGGTGAGCACCTTTTACCAGGACAACTAGGACATTTTTTTATTGTACTTTCTATCGTTGCTTCTTTTGTCGCCACTTTTGCATATTTCCGATCCGCTAAATCAGCATCTGAGCTAGATGGAGACTACTGGAAAAAACTTGCCCGTATTGCTTTTATCACCGAAGTTATTTGTGTAGTTGGAACTTTTGTGGTGTTATTTTATATCATCCACAGCCACCTTTTCGAATACCATTATGCCTGGAAACATAGCAGTTTATCGTTGGAATTCAAATACTTGTTGGCCTGTTTTTGGGAAGGACAGGAAGGAAGTTTTATGCTCTGGAGTTTCTGGCATTGTGTGTTGGGTTTAATATTGATTAAAACCAGCAAGCAATGGGAAGCACCTGTGATGATGGTAGTAAGCTTTATGCAATTTGCCCTTGCTACAATGATCGCCGGTATCTATATCTTTAACTGGAAGATGGGCTCCAACCCTTTTATTTTATTAAGAGATTCAGGGGTATTAGATAATGCACCTGCACTTCATATTGGTGGAGATGTAAATCAACCCTTGCGGCCAGATTATTTATTGTCTATAAAAGATGGTAATGATCTGAATCCATTATTGCAGAATTACTGGATGGTTATTCACCCCCCGGTTTTATTTTTAGGTTTTGCATCTACGATTGTTCCGTTTGCATTTGTTATTGCCGGATTATGGAAAAAGAAATTTGGGGAGTGGACAAAACCTGCACTTCCATGGGCATTATTTTCGGCTGCAATATTTGGAGTAGGAATTATGATGGGTGCTATGTGGGCATATGAGTCGCTAACCTTTGGTGGCTATTGGGCATGGGATCCAGTGGAGAATGCATCCTTAGTTCCGTGGCTGATATTAATATCAGGCATACACACTTTATTAATTTATAAACATACCGGGCATTCATTAAGAGCAACGCATTTATTTTTTATTCTTTCTTTCGGATTTGTGCTTTATTCAACTTTCTTAACCCGTAGCGGCATTTTGGGGGAAACATCGGTTCATGCCTTTACGGATCTGGGAATGAATTTTCAATTGCTCACATTCTTATTAGTGTTTGTGGTACCCGCCTTGGTTTATTTCGCTATGCGGTATAAAGAAATTCCAGCTATTAAAAAAGAAGAGGCTGCTTCCTCAAGAGAGTTCTGGATGTTTATTGGTGCATTAGTTTTCTTTTTATCGGCATTAGTTATCATTGGCAAAACATCATTGCCAGTATTAAATAAGATACTGGGAACAAAACTAGCACCACCTGAAAATGTAGAGTTCGACTATAACCAGATTCAGATTTTTGTAGCTATTATCGTTGCTGCGTTAACAGCCATTACCCAATATCTCAAATACAAAGAAACCCCAACAAAATATTTTTGGAAAAAGATTGCACTGCCAACAGTAATAGCCATTATAGCAGCATCATTTGTTCTCGGATTTGGAGATGTTAATTATGAAAAAGAAACGGTAGGCTTTATGGCTGCAATATGGGTGGCTGTAGCATGTAGTATTTACACTATTATTGCCAATGCAGCTTACATATGGATTGGCATAAAAGGAAAACTAAAAATATCAGGCGGCTCTGTTGCCCACGTAGGTTTTGGTATGGTGTTATTGGGCATTTTAATTTCTTCTTCTAAAAAAGAAGTATTGTCCAATAATATAAATGGAATTCCTGCCCCATTGGCAGAAACAGAAGACCCGAGGGAAAACCTAACATTGGTTAAAGGTCTTACTTCAGACATGGGTAAATACACTCTTACCTACGAAGGAGATTCTTCACACCCTAAAAAAGAACTGTCTTTTTATAAAATACATTTTAAAAGAAAAGATGGTAAAGAAGAGTTTACATTAACTCCCAATTCGTTTGTTAATTACAAAGGCAACGAAGGATTAATGTCGAACCCTGATGCGAGACATTACTGGACACATGATGTGTTTACCTACATTACTTCAATCGCCAATCCCGATAACACAAAAGATACGGCTTCCTTTAAACCGGTGCCGTTGAAAATAAACGATACTGTTTTTTACTCCAACGGATTTATTGTAATGGAAGGTTTGAATACAAAAGACAGTTTACCAAAAGAGCTTTTTGGTGAAAAAGGAGAATTGCATGAAGCCCCTTTGAAAATCTATTCAAAAACCGGCTCTATTTATACCGTTACTACCCGCCTAGCAGTGGCAAAAGGTAATACGCTATCGCTTCCAGATACCATTACTGCAGAAAGCATTGTACTTCGTCTGCAAAAAGTAAATGCCGATCGGACTATTGAGTTAGGCATTAAAGAATCTAATTCCATAATGGAGTACGTAACTATTAAAGCCTATAAGTTTCCATTTATCAGGTTACTATGGTTTGGGGTGTTGGTTACGGCAATAGGCATACTAATGAGTATGGTACACCGCATCAGCCAAAACCGTAAGAGCCGTCTTCAGTCATAATTTTGGCTTTTTTGAAACAGCAACTTAGGTAGTTTTGTTGTCAAATTAGAGAATGCCAACCCTGTTTTCTATTTTTACAGCGCAATGATTTCCAGTAAGTCATACTATATAAAAGGCTTGTGCCTGTTATCTTTCCTGTTATTCCTATCAGGCACCCGTTTATTTGCACAAATCGATTCTATACCGGTTGTAGCTGATTCTACCGAACTGGCCTTGTTGAAAATGAAAGAGCAACGAAAAAAGTGGGGGCCAAATGATACTATTTTAACTTCCGCCATTTTCTATCAAAATGAAATTGTAAACTATAAAGAACAGGATATGGTTTGGGTATCCAAACTATCCCCGGATAAGTTGGCCAAGTTTATACAAGAATGGACCAGATTGCGCAATGCAGTGTATGTTACTTATCCCTATGCAAGAGTAGCCGGGGCAACAATTAATGAAATAAATGTCAAACTGCACGGAGTAGAATCTAAAAAAGAGAGAAAAGAATATATCAAAACCCGGGAGAAAGAATTAAAACAACAATTCAGCGACCCCTTATCTAATCTTTCTGTTTACCAGGGAAAAATTTTGATGAAACTCATTAATCGTCAAACAGGTAATAACTGCTACTCGATCATTAAAGAATACAAAGGCGGATTAAACGCAAGGTTCTATCAAACTGTTGCCTTTTTTGTAGGTGGTAATCTAAAACAGGATTGGGATCTAAAAGAAAACCAATTGGACCGCCAGATTGAAAACATTGTGAAAGAGATTGATGGTAGTTGGTATGCGAATCCATATAGAAAATAAAGATTGATTTACTCATACAAATCTTCCCGGCCTCAAAAATTTTCCTCTTTATCTTTACTTGATTAAAATAATCTACTTGTTGGTTTTATCAGTAATCAGAAATAAATAATATGAAACTTGATATACTTGCCATTGGTGTTCACCCGGATGATGTAGAACTTGGTTGTTCAGGCACTTTGATCAATGAAATTAAGCTGGGAAAAAAAGCCGGTATTATTGATTTAACACAGGGTGAACTTGGAACCCGGGGCACTATTGAAACCCGTTATAATGAAGCTGCCAATGCCGCTATGATCATGGGAGTGCAGGTTAGAGAAAATTTAAAAATGCGGGATGGCTTTTTCAAAAATGATGAAACACATCAATTGCAAGTAATACAAGCCATCAGAAAATACCAACCAGATATAGTTATTGGTAATGTATTGCATGACCGGCACCCCGACCATGGCCGTGCCGGAAGTATGATTGCCGAATGTTGCTTTTTAGCCGGACTTGCCAAAATAGAAACGAAAGATGAAAATGGAAATGCACAACAACGATGGAGACCTTCCTATGTGTTGCATTATATACAGGATTGGTATCATGAACCAGATCTGTTGATTGACATCAGTGATGTATTTGAGCAACGGATGAAAGCAGTGCAGGCTTATACTACACAATTTCATAACACTAATCCGAACAACGGGGAACCGCAAACTTATATTTCTACACCAGATTTCCTGGAGAGTGTAATTGCAAGGGCCAGAATGTTTGGAAAAAGGATTGGTGTTAAATATGCAGAAGGTTTTATAAGTGAGAAAAAAATCGGGATTAAAAACCTTACTGCATTAATACAAAATGAAACATAAACGTTTGTTTGAAAACAACTTAGGCTGAAACGTTAAACAAAATCCACATTTGTCAATATCAACCGATTGACTGAATTTTCCGGCTATTTATAAGCATTAATAAGTTACCTTTGCCGTTGAAAAAGTTAACTATGGCAAGCCCAAAATTCTCCAGTGCATCTCAGTCCTTTCATGGCGAATTAAAAAGAAGAATAAGTGAGTACTTCACTAAAGAAGGAAAAGAATCAACAGGAAATTTTTCTTTATATTTTAAAGCAATTTTGTTGGTGGTAAGCTTTATAGCAGTTTACACTCATCTTGTGTTTTATACACCCACTACCTGGTTAGCTATCGTTGAATGTATTGTTCTTGGTGGCCTTACTGCAGCTATTGGTTTCAATATTATGCATGATGGATTACATGGCAGTTTTAGCCGCAACAAATGGATTAATGAGCTTGCTGGTTTATCCCTTAATTTCTTAGGTGCTAATAATTTCATGTGGCGTTCTAAACATAATATCATTCACCATACATATACAAATATTGAGGGTATAGATGATGATATTGAAGCAAAACCATTGCTTCGTCTTTGCGAAACCCAGAAATATTATAAAATTCATCGTTTTCAGCATTGGTATTTTTGGTTGGCCTATTCCCTACTTTATATCTGGTGGGTTTTCTTTACTGACTATAAAAAATATTTCCTCGGAAGAATTGGCCCTACTTCGTTGACAAAAATGTCGATAGGAGATCATATTTCTTTCTGGGGCTTTAAACTACTACATGCCTTTATCTTTGTAGCAGTGCCCATTTATACACTCGGTTTTTCTAGCTGGCTTATAGGTTTCCTAATCTATGGTATGTTTACAGGAGTGGTACTAAGTATAGTTTTCCAGTTGGCGCATACAGTAGAACATACTCATTTTCCAAAAGCCAATGTTGAAACTAACAGAATGGAAGATGAATGGGCAATACACCAGCTAAAAACCACGGCCAATTTTGCCACTCGTAACCGTTTAATTTCATGGTGGGTTGGCGGTTTGAACTTCCAGGTTGAGCATCATCTTTTTCCAAGAATATCGCATGTACATTACCCTGCTATCAGTAAAATAATTAAAAAAGCTTGTGAGGATTTCAATGTTCCGTATATCGAATATCCAAAAATGCGGGTGGCGGTTGCATCGCATGTAAATCACCTGAAAAATCTTAGTAGAAAAAATAATCATTAACACTTAATTCAAAATATTTACCCGGGAGTTGCTTTGCAACTCCTTTTTTATGCTGTATTATGGGATAGTGTGTTATCCACAAGTTTAACAGCAATTTTGTTCTTAATACAAAGCAGATTAATTTACATCGCTTTTTATATCTCTCTTTATGATCAACGACACAACTTTTGACCCCAACTTTGTAAGTAATCCCAATAATAATATTTTCGGTTTACCAACAAACGAAGAAGATTCAAGACTTATAATTGTACCCGTACCATGGGAAGTAACGGTAAGTTGTACGGCCAGCACTGCCCGTGCCCCGGAAACTATTTTACGGGCAAGTATGCAGGTAGATCTTTTTGATCCGGAAATGCCGGATGCATGGCAGCAGGGTTTTTATATGCGGCCAAGCGATAAAAAAGTGCTGATGAAAAGCGATTACCTACGAAAAGAAGCTGAACTATATATTGACTATATATCGAAGGGTGAAGAAGTTGCGGCCAACACATTTATGTGTAAAACACTAAAAGAAGTAAATGAAGGAAGTGTTTTCATGAACAACTGGGTTTATGAACAAACCAAGGCTTTAATGGATAGAAACAAATTGGTTGGACTATTAGGCGGCGACCACAGCACACCGCTTGGTTACATGAAGGCGATTGGAGAAAAGCATGGCAATTTCGGCGTTCTACAAATTGATGCACATTTTGATTTGCGGGAAGCATATGAAGGATTTAATTATTCTCATGCAAGCATTATGTATAATGCGTTGAAAGAAATTCCGCAGTTAGAAAGATTAGTTCAGGTTGGTGTTCGTGACTTTGGAAGCGACGAATGGGAATATGTAAAAAATAGCAACTTCAGAGTGATAACCTACTTCGATAAGGAAATAAAGAACCGGCAGTTTGAAGGACAAACCTGGAAAAATATTTCAGAAGAAATTATCAGCAAACTACCCGACAAAGTATTTATAAGTTTTGATATAGACGGGCTGGATAGAAAGCTATGCCCATTTACTGGCACACCTGTACCTGGTGGTTTTGAATTAGACCAGATTTTTTACTTATTTACCCAATTGGCAAAAAGTGGTAAAACAGTTGTTGGTTTTGATTTGAATGAAGTAGGTATAGGAGGTGATACAGACTGGGACGCTAATGTTGGTGCCAGAGTTTTATATAAGCTTTGTAATTTAATGGTGACAACTAATAATAATTGATGCGGCAGTTTCAAATTATCCTGAAAAACGAAAAGAAAAAACAATACGAAAAGATTGCCTTCTTTATTATAATTGCCAATATCGCTGCATTTATCTTTTTATCGTTCGTATCATTAACCAAAACAGGACGCATCTCTTTTTTAGTGGGAGCAGTTGCTGTTTTTATCTGCCTTGCTATAGATTTTTTTCTTACCCGTATAAAAAATAATGAAGATACTCCTTACCGGCTTTTTGCATTATTTGTGATCTCAATGGTTTGGATCAATTCATCCTACTGGTGGATAGGCGTTATTCTTTTTGTACCAGAAATGTTTTACCTGGTTTCCAAACGTCCGTTATTAGTAATTACAGGAAAAGATAAGATCATCTACCCCTCCTTTCCAATCAAAAACATTGTATGGCCCTCTTTAAATAATGTGATCTTAAAAGATGGTCTGCTGACCATAGATTTGAAAAATAATCAACTTATCCAGCAGCCAATAGATGAAAGCAAAACCTCTGTAAATGAGCAAGAATTTAACGACTTTTGCAGGGAACAACTAAGTAAATGAGTTTACAACAATCTCCATATATCCTATACTCAGACGGTAAGGGTAATATTTTTGAAGACACTTCGCTTTTTGTAACTGGCCGAAGCGGTTGGGATGCTTTTGAAGTACCCGAAGACGAATGGATCGAACTGCCGAATGGCGGCTCTCTGTACGAACTACCCGGACGAAAAGGAATTGGCATTGATGTCGTAACTGGTGAAATGCGTTTATGTGAAAAAGGTTGGGCTGTTGCTGCATTTATACCTCCGGCACATACTGGTTTTTATTTGGCCGCCTACGAAACGGATAAAGATGCTCCTACGCTTCCTTTGTTTTGCTATACGGCAGCAGGCTGGTTGAATGACAAATTTTATGTACCTGCTACCAGAATAGAACCCGACATCCGGCAGGATTGCGATGGATACGACCAGAAAAAAGTGGAAGAAGGTGTAAAGGTTTTACAAAAGCATTATCCGCATAATCGGTTGGTCAGTCATCTTACTAATAATTGTGCATTAACTTATACCTGCCCGGCTGCAAGAAATTTTTCATTAGGAAGATGGGAATGCCCCGTTCCTGTTTCTCCAGCTTGTAATGCAAACTGTGTAGGTTGTATTTCGCTGCAACCAGATGAAGAGCCCATTGTTTCAACACAAGACCGGTTGACTTTTAAACCTACCGCAGAAGAGATCGTTGAGTTTACAGTGCCGCATCTTGAATCTGCTCCTTATCCAATCATAAGCTTCGGTCAGGGTTGCGAAGGCGAACCATTGTCAATTATTGAAATAAGAAAACATACAAAAAAAGGAAGCATCAATATTAATACAAATGGTTCTAAACCGGATGCAGTAAGAGCATTGTGTGAAGCAGGACTTGATTCCATTCGTGTAAGTACCAACTCTGCCAGAAGAGAAACGTATATGCCTTATTATCGTCCTAACAATTATGATTTTAATGATATTATAGAAAGCCTGAAGGTTGTTACTTCTTTTGGTGGCTGGACGTCTATCAACTATTTTGTGTTTCCGGGCATGACCGATTCTGTTGAGGAATATGAAGCATTAAGAAAACTGATAAAAGAAACAGGATTGAAAATGATCCAATGGAGAAATTTCAATATTGACCCCGATTGGTATTTAGGAAAGATCGGTGTAACAGAAATTGGGGAATGCCTTGGTGTATATCAACTGCAGCAATTGATCCGTGAAGAATTTCCTGATCTGAAGTTTGGTTATTTTAATCCTCCGATAGAAAGAATCAAAGGTAAATTTGAAATGGATTTTGCGCATCATTAACCTTACATGAACCAACAAACCGCTCAACGAAATATTTACATCGGAGTAGGACTGGCAGTGCTTGCTGCATTTATTTGGTCGGGCAATTTTGTAGTAGCAAGAGCCGTTAAAAATGAAATCCCTCCACTCAGTCTTAGTTTTTTTCGCTGGTTAGTTGCATCCATTATTATTTTCCCTTTCGCATTTAAAAAGTTCAAAAAAGAATGGCTGGTTGTAAAACAATCCTGGCACTATTTGTTTTGGGCATCACTTTCTGGCATTGCATTGTTCAACACATTTGTATATGTTGGCGCACATTACACTTCTGCAATTAACCTGGCATTGATCGGTACTACCTCCTCTCCCATTATGGCAATTATTTTTGCCCGAATATTTTTAAAAGAAAAGATTGGCTTTCTAAAATTAGCAGGTCTTATCACTTGTATCATTGGTGTATTGTTCTTGCTATCAAAAGGAAATTTTCAAAATCTTCTTTCCTTGCAATTTGGCGAAGGTGACTTGTGGGTTTTGCTGGCCGCCTTTTGTTTTGCCGTATATAATACATTGGTAAAGAAAAAACCCGCTGCTATTTCTCCTGTCAATTTTTTATTTGTCATTTTTAGCCTCGGCGCATTCCTGCTATTACCTTTCTTTCTCTGGGAAACAAATCAATACCCCTCAGTTGAGTGGAATACGCATCTTTTACTATCCATTTTTTATCTCGGACTTGGTGCTTCCGTTATTTGTTTTCTGATCTGGAATATTGCTATCAGTAAATTAGGCTCTGGCCGAACAGCTCTGTTTGGAAATTTAATTCCTGTTTTCAGCAGTATAGAAGCTGCTATCATTTTGAAGGAAGATTTTAATTGGGTACATATTACCAGCATGGTGATTATATTCATCGGCATTGTACTTGCCAACTGGAAGCAGAAATAACCTTCTTTTCCAAACCTTAACATTTAATAAATAAGCTTTTATGCAAGTTGCACGGGGTTTGCATCGTTAATAACAGGTGTGAACAAGAATGGTTACCACCCTTA
>LNFM01010258.1_pt1 | contig 22050 bp, 20 predicted proteins | sample 596031 | NCBI WGS metagenome assembly LNFM01 (sample SAMN04254537, study PRJNA301005) | activated carbon metagenome | isolation source: dual media filters at the Ann Arbor, Michigan drinking water treatment plant | place: USA: Ann Arbor
CCGAAGCCCTCATGCTGATCGGGATGGCCGCCGAGGATCTCGATATCGTGGCGGATCTGCAGGCCTGGCGCCCGGTGAGCTACCGCGACCATTTCGCGACGTCGCCCTTGCGCTGTGCGCCGTCGGCGCTCGCAGCCTATGACGCCCTCCCGCCCGCACGCCGGGAGGGGTTCGAGAATCTCTGCCTGGCGATGACCCGACTCGTGACGACCGCTGCCGCTCTGCTGGCGGACCGGCAGGAAGGGCTCGATGCGACGACCATCGCCGATGTCGCGGGCGATGCGCTGCGGCGGCAGATCGGCCGCGCCACCCATTTCATCAATGCCAACGGCACGATCGACATTGGTGTGGCCGAGAGCCGTGCGCTGCAGGCCGAGGTCGACGCCCTGTTTTGGGGCTGATCAGCCGGCGCGCTGCCCGCCGATCAGGAACTCCCGGTTGCCGTCTCCGCCCTCGATCGGCGAGGGGACGGGCTCCCGCACCGCAAAGCCGAGCTGCCCCAGCAGGATCGCCACATCGGCACAGACCGCCTGGTGGACGGCCTCGTCGCGCACGATGCCCTTCTTGAGCGCCGCGCGGCCGGCCTCGAATTGGGGCTTGATCAGCGCCGCGATCTGCGCGGCCGGTGCCAGCAGGGCGGCCACTGCGGGCAGGACGAGACGCAGTGAGATGAAGCTGACATCGATGGCGGCGAGCGTCGGCGGTTCTGGCAGATCGGCGGGCGTCAGGCTGCGGATGTCGCACGCCTCGAGGCTCGTGACGCGCGGATCGCCGCGTAGCGAAGCATGGAGCTGGTCCCGGCCGACATCGACGGACACGACCCGGCGCGCGCCGCGTTTCAGCAGCAGGTCGGTGAAACCGCCCGTCGAGGCCCCGACATCGAGGCAGACGCGGCCGGACGGGTCGTAGCCGAAGAGGTCGAGCGCCTCGGCGGCGCCTGCGCGGTGAGGACGGCGGTGGCGGCCACCATCTCGGAAGCCTTGCGGACGGGGCGACCGTCCACCGTCACCAGCCCCGCCGCGATCGCGGCCTGGGCCCTGGCCCGGCTCTCGCACAGGCCCCGCTCGACCAGGAGCTGGTCGGCCCGGCACTTCGGGGCGGCGGCCACGGCCCGGCTCAGGCCCGGCGCACGGCCGTCGCTGCGCCGAGGGCGGCTTCCACGCTCCGGACGATGCCGGCGGCGTCCAGGCCCGCGGCGGCATACATCGCGTCGGGCTTGTCGTGCTCCTGATAGAGGTCCGGCAAGGTCAGCGTCCGCACCTTGAGGCCGCGGTCGAGCGCGCCGCTGTGGGCGAGCAGATGCAGCACATGCGCGCCGAAGCCGCCGACGGAGCCTTCCTCGACGGTCACGAGGATCTCGTGCTCGCGGGCGAGCCGCAGGATCAGCGCCTCGTCCAGCGGCTTGGCGAAGCGCGCATCGGCGACGGTGGTCGAAAGCCCGCGCTGGCCGAGCTGCTCGGCCGCCAGCAGGCACTCGGCGAGACGCGTGCCCAGCGAGAGCAGTGCGACACGCGAGCCCTCGCGCACGATGCGCCCTCGACCGATCTCGAGCGGCACGCCGACATCGGGGATCTCGACGCCGACGCCTTCCCCGCGCGGATAGCGGAAGGCGATCGGCCCCTCGTCGAAGGCCGCCGCGGTGGCGACCATATGCGTCAGCTCCGCCTCGTCGGCGGCAGCCATGACTACCATCTCCGGCAGGCAGGCGAGGTAGGCGATGTCGAAGGCGCCCGCATGGGTCGCGCCGTCCGCGCCGACGAGGCCGGCCCGGTCCAGCGCGAAGCGCACGGGCAGCCTCTGGATCGCGACGTCATGGACGACCTGATCATAGGCGCGCTGCAGGAAGGTCGAGTAGATCGCGCAGAACGGCTTGTAGCCCTCGGTCGCGAGACCGGCGGCGAAGGTCACCGCATGCTGCTCGGCGATGCCGACATCGAAGGTCCGCGCCGGGAACTCCTTGCCGAAGGCGTCGATGCCGGTGCCCGACGGCATCGCGGCCGTCACCGCGACGATCTTGTCGTCCTCACGGGCGGCCTTGATCAGCGCATTGCCGAAGACGGCGGTGTAGCTCGGCGCATTGGCGGGCGCCTTGGCCTGCTGGCCGGTGACGGGGTCGAACTTGACCACGGCATGGTACTTGTCCGCCGTCGCCTCGGCCGGCGCGTAGCCCTTGCCCTTCTGCGTCACGACATGGACGAGGATCGGCCCCTGGCTGGCGTCGCGCACATTGCGCAGCACGGGCAGCAGGTGATCGAGATTGTGCCCGTCGATCGGGCCGACATAGTAGAAGCCGAGCTCCTCGAACAGCGTGCCGCCGGTCCAGAAGCCGCGCGCATATTCCTCGGTGCGCTTGGCCTTGTCGTGGAAGAAGCGCGGCAGCCGCTCGGCCAGCTGCTTGGCGATCTCGCGGATCGAGCGATAGGTCCGGCCCGAGACCAGGCGCGCCAGATAAGCCGACATCGCGCCGACCGGCGGGGCGATCGACATGTCGTTGTCGTTGAGGATGACGATCAGGCGCGAGCCGAGCGCGCCGGCATTGTTCATCGCCTCATAGGCCATGCCGGCCGACATCGCCCCGTCACCGATCACGGCGATGACGTTGTTGCTGCCGCCGGCGAGGTCGCGGGCGACCGCCATGCCCAGTCCGGCCGAGATCGAGGTCGACGAATGCGCGGCACCGAAAGGATCGTAGGCGCTCTCCGAGCGGCGGGTGAAGCCGGACAGCCCGCCGGGCTGGCGCAGCGTCCGGATGCGCTCGCGCCGGCCGGTCAGAATCTTGTGGGGATAGGCCTGGTGGCCGACATCCCAGATCAGCCGGTCGCGCGGCGTGTCGAAGACGTGGTGCAGGGCCACCGTCAGCTCGACGACGCCGAGACCGGCGCCGAGATGGCCGCCGGTCACCGAGACGGCACTGATCGTCTCCTGCCGCAGCTCTTCGGCGAGCTGGCGAAGATCGGCGTCGGGGAGCTTGCGGAGGTCCTCGGGCGTGGCGACGCGGTCGAGGATCGGCGTGTGAGGGCGCTGGGTCACGAGCCGGGTCTATCGCATCCCGCCGGGGTGGCACAAGGGCGGCAAGGTCGCGCAGCGGGCGCGCCACCGTCCAGACCAGCCATCGCCACGAACCCGGCGCACCGGGTTGTGAAACATTCGTTCACCATAAGGTTATGGATAAGCCGCGTCCGGCTGTCTGGAGCGGCGCGAATCGGCTTGTGCGGCGGCATGCAACTTGCTCCAACGGCAGCGGGAGCGATGCGGGATCCGGGGGGAAACGATGCGGCGGAATGATGCGAGCAGGGTTGCGGGTCGGTTCATCCGGTCGCTCAAGGTCGGCCTGATCGCGGGCCTGGTGTCGGCTGGTCTCTCCGCGCCGGCGGGGGCCCAGGGCACGCTGCGCATCGCCATGACCGCCTCCGACATTCCCACCGCGACGGGCCTGCCCAACAACGGCTTCGAGGGCATGCGCTTCCTGGGCTACCCGGTCTTCGAGAGCCTGGTCCTGTGGGACCTGACGACGACCGACCGCCTGGCACCGCTGCGTCCGGGCCTCGCCGAGCGCTGGGAGCAGGCGGCCGAAGATCCCAAGACCTGGATCTTCCATCTGCGCCGCGGCGTTACCTTCCATGACGGCACGCCCTTCGACGCCGACGCCGTGATCTGGAACTTCGAGCGCTATTTCAACAAGGATGCGCCCCAGTTCGAGGCGCCGGCCGCGGCGATCGTCCGGGCCCGGGCGACCATCATGACGGGCTACCGGAAGATCGACGCCTCCACCGTGGCGATCACCACCAGCACGGCGGCCTCCTACTTCCCCTACATGGTCTCGCTGGCGCTGCTGAGCTCGCCCGCCTCCTTTGAGAAGGCCGGGCGCGACTGGGCGAAGACGGCGCTGCTGCCGTCCGCCGGCACCGGTCCGTTCCGGATCGCCAGTGTCGTCCCGCGCGAGCGCGTCGAACTGGTGCGCCATGACGGCTATTGGGACGCCGCCGGCAAGGCGAAGCTCGACAGGGTCGTGCTGTTGCCGATGCCGGAGGCGAATGCGCGCCTTGCCGCGCTGCGCACCGGCCAGGTCGACTGGATCGAGGTGCCGCCCACCGACGGCATCCCGTCGCTGCGCCAGGCCGGCTTCACCATCACCACCGGCTCCTACCCGCATGTCTGGCCCTGGCTGTTCAACATCGGCGCGACGGACAGCCCGCTGAAGGATGTCCGCGTCCGGCAGGCCTTGAACTACTGCGTCGACCGCGACGGCATCGTCGCCCTGCTGAACGGCATGGCCGAGCCGGCGATCGGCTGGCTCAAGGCGAACGACGCCGCCTTCGGCAAGCCCGCCAACCGCTATCGCTTCGACCCCGCCAAGGCGAAGGCGCTGCTGGCCGAGGCGGGCTTCGGCCCGCAGAAGCCGCTGAGCTTCAAGGTCATGATCTCGACCTCCGGCTCCGGCCAGATGGCGCCGCTGCCGATGAACGAGTTCCTCCAGGCCAGCATGAAGGAGGCCTGCGATATCCGGATCGACTTCAACGTGACGGAATGGCAGGTGCTGCTCAACAGCATGCGGGCGCAGCCCGACCAGCCTTCGCTGGGCGGATCGCTCGCGCTCAACATCAGCGGCCCCTCGACCGACCCGAGCGTGATGGCGCGCTATTTCGGCGCCGCCAGCGCGCCGCCCAACGGGTTCAACTTCCCGCAATGGAAGGATGCCGCCTTCGAGGCCGCCCTGGCCAGGCTCGCGGCGGCGAGCGACCCGCGCGTGATCCAGGAGCAGACCGCCCTCGCACATGAGCGGCTGGTGGATGACCCGCCCTGGCTGTATGTTGTCCATGATCTCAACCCGCGCGCCATGTCGAAGAAGGTCCAGGGCTTCGTCTCTCCGCAATCCTGGTTCGTCGATCTGACCCGCATCAGCATGCAGTAGCGGCCATGGACAAAAGCCCGCCCCGCAGCTCGGACCCGGCCCTGTGGCCGGCCCATGTCCTGGCGCGGGAGATCGCGGCCCGGCGGCTCTCGCCCGTCGATATCGTCGAGGCGCTGCTGGTCCGGATCGAGCGGCTCGACCCGAAGCTGCACGCCTTCGTCGACGTCTATGCCGCTGACGCGCGGCTCGCCGCCGAGGCGGCGGACAAGGCGATCCGCGCCGGCCATGCGGTGGGGCCGCTGCACGGCGTGCCTGTCGCGCTGAAGGATCTGATCGACCTCGAGGGGCGCATCACCACGGGCGGCTCGGCCCATTGGTGCGGTCGCCGCTCGACCATGACCGCGACCATCGCCAGGCGCATGTTCGCCCAGGGCATGATCGTGCTCGGCAAGACGCATACGGTCGAGTTCGCCTATGGCGGCTGGGGCACCAATGAACACATGGGCACGCCCTGGAACCCCTGGGACGAGGCCGTGCCGCACACGCCGGGCGGCTCCTCCAGCGGCTCCGGCGTCGCCGTTGCGGCGCGGCTGGCGCCCTGGGCGATCGGCACCGACACGGGCGGCTCGGTCAGGCTTCCGGCCGCCTTCTGCGGCATCACCGGGCTGAAGGTGACGATCGGGCGCATCCCGGTCACCGGCATCATTCCGCTCTCCGCCTCGCTCGACACGCCCGGCCCGATGGCGCGCAGCGTCGAGGATTGCGCGCTGCTCTACGACGTCCTGCAGGGGCCCGATGCCGCCGACCCGAACACCCGCGGCGTCATGCCAGAGAGCCCGATGCCGACGCTCAGGCGCGGCGTGCGCGGCCTGCGCCTCGCCCGCATGCCGCAGCGCGACCGCGCCGGCTGCGACGCGCAGGTGCTGGCCGCCTATGACCGCTCGCTGACGACGCTGGCGGGCCTCGGTGCCGAGATCGTCGACATCGACCTGCCCTGGTCGCTGGAGCATTTCACCACGACGAGCGGCATCGTCATGGCCGAGGCCTTCTTCAACGGTGGTGCCATGGCGCAGGATCCCGCCTTGCCGCTCGACCCGGCGGTGCGCGCCCGCTTCCTCGCCGGAGCCCATTTGACGGCGCAGGATTATCTCGCGACCAAGGCCTTCCAGGCCCAGGCCAAGCGCGACCTCGCCACGGCGATGGCCGACATCGACGCGCTGCTGACCCCGAGCACCGTCACCCCGGCGATCCCGCTCGCCACGGTCGATCAGGATGTGATGCCCTCGCGCTTCACCCGTTTCGGCAATGTCATGGAGATGTGCGGGCTGTCGCTGCCCAACGGCTTCACCGCCTCCGGCTTGCCGCTTTCGCTGCAGATTTCCTGCCTGGGCTATCAGGAGGCGATGGCGCTGCGTATCGGCTTCGCCTTCCAGCAGGCGACGGAATACCACCTCGCCACCCCGCCCATGGTGGCCTGAGCGCGGGCCTCCGCAGGAAACGGGTGGGACGCGCCGGCCCTGGCTGACATCACCTGCCGACCCCTCGGCAGGAGCCCCCGATGTCCTCGTCTTCCTTCCCGGCGCTGCTGCTCGCCGGCACGTTTGCCCAGTTCGCCGACCGGCTGGCACTCGACACGATCACGCTGGCGGCGACGCAGGCCGGCGCCAGCCCGCGCCTCGTCGGCCTGCTGGTGGCGGCCCAGTCGGCGGCCTGGCTCTTGGTCTCGCTCCCGGCCGGCGTGTTCTCGGACAGGCTCGCCCCGCGCGATCTCATCCGCTTCGGAGGGGCCCTGATCGCGGCGGGCGCGGCGGCAGGGGCGGCCCTGCTGGCTGTCGGCCACACGGGTTGGCTGCTGGCTGCGACGAGCTTTGCCGCCGCAGCCGGTGCCGTGGTGATCGCGCTGTCGATCTTTGTCCTGATGCCGCGCACCGTCGCCATCGCCGACCTGCCGCGCGCGAACGGACGGCTCGAACTCGGCCGCGCCGTCTTCAGCCTGGCGGCGCCGCTGATCGCCGGCTGGGCGGTCGCGCGAGGGCAGGGCTGGCTCGGCTTGAGCCTCTGCGCGCTCGCGGGCGTGCTGGCGCTGGTCGCAGCCTCCCGCCTGCCGGGCGAGCGCCCGCCATCGCAGCCGCGCCTGCCGCTCCACCTCGCCATCGCAGAGGGCGGCCGCTTCGTCGCGCGCCACCCCTATCTGCGGCCGATCGCGCTCTGCGCCATCGCCTGGAACCTCGCCTTCTTCGCCTTCACCGCGTTGATGGCGCCTTATGCCGCGCGCATCCTGCAACTGGCCCCGGAGCGGATCGGCCTCGCCACGGCCGTCTATGGCGCCGGGCTGATCGCGGGCGCGCTCAGTGGCGCCACCCTGATCGCGCGGCTGCCGGTGGGGGCCGTCCTCGTCTTCGGCCCAGCCTCATCCTGCCTCGGGGCCGCCTTGCTGGCGCTGGCGCCGCCCGCCTTCGGCTGGCCCGCGCTGGCGCTCGCCTTCTTCCTCTTCGGCTTCGGGCCGATCCTCTGGTTCATCGCCCAGACCAGCCTGCGCCAGGCGGTGACGCCGCCGCATCTGCTCGGCCGCGTCAGCGCGACGCTGACCACGGCGATCTACGGCATGCGCCCGCTGGGCGCGCTGGCCGGCGGGCTCGCGGCCGAATACGGAGGGCTGGAGACAGCGATCGGGCTGCCGGTCCTGCTCTTTGCCCTCTCGACGCTGGCGATCCTCGCCTCGCCGATGCCGCGGCTGAAGGCGATGCCGGAGGGAGAATCGATCGTGCCGGCGCGCGGCTGATCGACGTCGTCAGCTAGGCAGGCTTGACTCGCTCGACGCCGCTGAGCTTGAAGCCGAGCGCTTTCAGAACGGCCAGAAGCGTGCTCAGAGTCGGATTGCCCTTGGCGCTCAGGGTTCGATAGAGCGTCTCGCGCGACATTCCAGCTTCGCTGGCAAGCGTGGTCATGCCTTGGGCGCGGGCGACGATGCCGATGGCCTCTGCGATCTCGTTCGCATCACCTGAGGCGAAAGCGTCTTCGAGAAATCCCTGTGCGACGTCCGGATCGGTGACGAGCTCGGCAATGTCGAACGGGCGGGAGATGTGGTCAGGATTTGCGGGCATGATCCCATTCCTTCAGATCGTAGACGGCTCTGGCGATATCCCTGGACTGACTTTTCTTGTCGCCCCCACCAAGAAGCAAAATCAGAATGTCGCCGCGCTTCGCATAGTAGATGCGATAGCCGGGTCCGTAGTCGATCTTGAGCTCACTGACCCCATCGCTCAGAAAGCGGCCATCGCCCGGATTACCCAGTCTGAGCCGCGACAAACGTGTCGCGATGCGGCGCTTGGCCTCTCCGTCGCGAATTTCGGCGAGCCAACGATCAAACGCGGGCAGCACCTCGAAATTCATCATCGGATTGTATCTTAAAAGCTACAAAAAGGCAAGTCCTCAGCCGTGGCTACGAGCGGTCTCGGAGATCACCCCTCGGGCAGCGGGATGAACTCGGCCTCGTCGCCCGGCACCGTGTCGAAGCGCCCCGCCTTCCACTCCGCCTTGGCCTGGTCGATGCGCTCCTTGGAGGAGGAGACGAAGTTCCACCAGATGTGTCGCGGTCCGTCCATCGGCTCGCCGCCGACGATCATCAGCCGGGTCTGGTCGATGCCGAGGATCGAGATGCGGTCGCCCGGCTTGAAGATCAGCAACTGCCCGGCGCCGAACTCGTCACCGGCGATGTCGACCCGGCCGGAGACGATATAGATCGCGCGCTCGTCGTAATCGGGGTCGAGCGGCAGGATCGCGCCCGGCGACAGCACGGCCTCGGCGTAGAGCGCATCCCACGGAAAGCTGACGGGCGAGGTCTGGCCATAGGCCGAGCCCATGATCAGGCTGACGCGCTTGCCGCCCTCGACGATCCGCGGCAGTTCGGGCGCGGCATGGTGGATGAAGGCCGGCGCCGTCTCCTCATGCGACTTCGGCAAGGCGAGCCAGGCCTGGATGCCGAACAGCTTCGGCGGCTTCTGGCGCTCCTCCAGCCCGGTGCGCTCGGAATGGACGATGCCGCGCCCCGCCGTCAGTGCCCAGCGAATCCCGGTGCATGATCTCGCCGTCGAAGAGATAGGTCACGGTCGAGAGCCCGATATGCGGGTGCGGGCGGACATCGATCCCCTGGCCGAGCAGGAATTCCGCAGGCCCCATCTGGTCGAAGAAGATGAAGGGCCCGACCATCTTGCGCCCGACCGAGGGCAGGGCGCGGCGCACCGAGAAACCGCCGAGATCATGCGCACGCGGCACGATGACCTGCTCGATCGCATCGCAGGAGCGGGCATCGCCCAGGACGGGGTCTTCGGCGGGAAGCTGGGACATGGCGAACCTCTCCGGTGATGCCGCCAGAGTGCGGGCTCGCCGGCCCACGGGCAAGCCCGCCCCGTCGGCAGGCGGGTTTCGCGGATGATGCTCGTAAAAGTTGTATTTTCTATTGATGTATTCCTAAAGATGTAGTTGCCTTGCCTGGCTGCCAGCAAGGCAGTGCGGCGACGCCGATCCGCGGAGGGTCGGGTTGCAAGATGTCGGGGGCTACCATGAAGGTCGATGACCACCGGTTGAAGCTCGATAGCGGAAAATTTGCGACCTTCGTGTCGACCGCCAACATGGGCGGGCAGTTGGCGAACGGGGCGCCCAGCATCCTCGTGATCCACTACACCGCCGGCGGGACGGCGTCCGGAGCGATCCAGACCTTCAAGTCGCAGTCAGCGAGCGGGCGGACCTCGGCGCATCTGGTCATCGACCATGACGGCAAGATCACCCAGATGGTGCCGTTCGATCGCGTCGCCTGGCATGCCGGTGCAAGCCGTTGGCGCGGCCATGACGGCATCAATCAGCACGCGGTCGGGATCGAGGTCGTCAACTGGGGCAAGCTCTCGAGAACGGGCGGCGGGGGCTGGGTCAGCTGGACCGGCGCCAGTGTCCCGGCCAGCCGCGTGATGCTCGCGCCGCACAAGCATTTCACCGGTCAGGAACACGGCTGGGAGATCTTCGACGAGGCCCAGATCGAGGCCCTCATCGCCGCCTGCAGGGCGATCGTCTCGGCTTATGGAATTCAGGGCTGGGATCTCGTCGGCCATGACGACATCTCGCCGATGCGCAAGATCGATCCCGGCCCGGCGATGGCGATGGACAGCCTCCGCTCGCGGGTCTTCGGGCGCGAGGACGACGCCTTCGACAACCGCCTGTTCCGCGTGAATGCCCCGGGAGACGGGCTCAACCTGCGCGAGAATGCCGGCCTCGCCAACAGCCGCGTCATCAAGAAGCTGCCGCACGACACCACGGTCCATGTCGTCGAGGTCGTCGGAAGCTGGGCGCTGGTCGCCGAGGTGATCGCCGGCAACGACGATGTCACCGGGTTCGTTCACATGAACTGGCTCGTGCCGGTGGCCGCCTGAGCGCGTCCGGCGCGGCCGTCCGGTCCGCTACCGATCCACGTCGAGCGGGGCGGTGCCGGTCGGCTTGCCGTCGGCCGACAGCGTGATCTTCTCGATGCGCGCCTCGGCCTGCTTCAGCAGCGCTTCGCAGCGCGCCTTCAGCGCCTCGCCGCGCGTGTAGATCGCGATCGATTCCTCGAGGGGCACGTCGCCCCGCTCCAGCCGGGCGACGATGTCCTCGAGCTGCTTCAGCGCCGCCTCGAAGGGCAGGGCGGCGACGTCGTCGTTGGAGATGGCTTCGCTCACGGCGTGATTCCCGTTGTCGCGTCGCTTATCCGCCGGAGCGGCCCGGGCCGCAACCCCGGCGCGCGGCTCAGACGGGCAGGGCCGAGCTCTTCTTGATCGAGCGCAGCGTCAGCGTCGACTGCACGCGGGTGACGCCGGGCAGCTGTGTGATGATGTCGGTGTGGATGCGCTCGAAATCGGCGCTGTCGCGGTAGATCACCCGCATCAGATAGTCATGCGCGCCGGCGAGCAGATGGCATTCGAGGATCTCCGGCAGGTTCTGCACCGCCTGCTCGAAGCCCTCCAGCGAGGCGCGGCCCTGCTGGTCGAGCGTCACGAAGACGAAGGCGGTGCCGGGAAACCCCGCGATCTTGTCGTCGAGAATCATCGCATAGCCGCGGATCAGCCCGCTCTCCTCGAGCTGGCGCACCCGGCGCAGGCAGGCCGAGGGCGACAGATGCACCTTCTCGGCGAGATCGGAATTCGTGATCCGACCATCCGCCTGCAGGATGCGCAGGATGGCGCGGTCGCGTGAATCGAGTTCGATGGTGGTCATGATGCCCTGGCTCCCCCGGCGGGGATGAATCCTGCGAAAATCGCCGGAGCGCAAGCAATCTTCTGCATCGATTTCAGCAGGGCTGCGCTGCTTTCGGCGTCAATGGCCGCAGCGGCCGCACGATGCTGCCAGCCTGCTATGGTCGGTTCAGTCCCATGTCAGCCTGAAAGGCGTGCCTTCGAAGGCGTCAGCCCCGCGCCCGATCCCGGCGATTGCCTCGCGCATGCGCCCGTCGCGGCCGAGCATGGCGTCGGCGATGGCGACGAGCCGGGCATTGGGCGTGGCGGAGGGAGAGGCCTTCCGCAGACGGGCGGCGAGCTCCGCCTCGTCGCGTTCCGGCGCCATCGCGCAGGCGGCGATGTAGGCGGCCGCCGTCGAGCGGCTGATCCCGGCCCAGCAATGGATCAGGAGCGGCGCGGTGCGGTCCCAGCGTCGCGTGAAGGCAAGGAAGCGCTCGACATGCGCCTCGGCCGGCACGACATGGCCCTCCATCGGCGCGCTGATGTCGGACAGGCCGAGGAACAGGTGGTTCGCCTCGCTGATGCCGGCCGGGCGCTCCACGGCGGTGCCCACATTGATCAGTGTGACGAGATGGCTCGGTCGCACGGCGGCGACGGTCTCATGCAGCTTCGACAGCGGGGAGACATGCAGGGTCGGCATTGTGAGGTGTCCGGCTGGGGCGTGCGAAGGGCATAATCCACCCGGGCGCGGCCGTCATCCCGGGCCCGCCATTCTCGCCGGCGCAGTCTGGATGACGATGGGACGGGACCGCGGGGCCGCGTGCGGCGGGTTGGTTCGTTTGCATGTGAACCATTCTCCCCTAGAAGGTCTCGACCGGGGCCATGTCCTCGCGAGAGTTCGCCATGAATCTCTGGTTTCGCCTGATCTGGCTCCTCGTCACGAGCCCCTTCCGTCCGCGGCTGGAACCGCTGGCCGAGCCGTCGCGGCTGTCCTTCCGGGTCTGGCCTCATGACCTCGACACCAGCCTGCACATGAACAACGGCCGCTACTGGTCGCTGATGGATCTCGGCCGCACCGACCTGATGCTGCGCACGAAGCTGTGGCGGGCGGTGCTGCGCCACCGCTGGGTGCCGGTGGTCAATGGCGGCATGATCCGCTTCCGCCGGGAGTTGCGCGCCTTCCAGCCCTTCCGCCTCGACACCGAGATCCTGTGCTGGACGCAGACCTGGCTGGTGATCGAGCACCGCCTGGTCACGCGGGGCCGGGACGGCACGGAAACCGTCGCGGCCCATGCGCTCGTCCGGGTGGCGCTTTATGACCGCGCGGCGCGGGCCTATGTGCCGGTGGCGCGGCTGATGACCGAGATCGGGACGCAGGCGGAAAGCCCCCCGCCGCGGCCGGATGTCGACGCCTTCCTCGCCGCCGAGGACGCGATGCGCAGCACCGCCGCCAGCGCCACCGCCTGACGCGCCCATTCGGCGCCTTCGCCGCTCATTCCGCCGCGAAGCGTGTCGCCCGCCACTGGGCCAGCAGGGCGCGCAGGGCGCCGGGCTTCAGCGGCTTGTTGAGCAGGTGGACGTCGAGCGCGGCGGCCGCCTCCCGCACGTTCGGAGAGCGGTCGGCGGTCAGCAGGATCGCAGGCAGCGGCAGGCGCGACCGTTCGCGCAGGGTGCTGATCGCGGTCAGGCCGTTGCCATGGTCGAGATGGTAGTCGGCGATCAGCGCATCTGGCGCGGCACGCTTCTGCAGCGCCATCGCGACGTCCAGGCTCGCCGCCGTCGTGACCTGGCAGCCCCAGCCCTCGAGCAGGCGCTTCATCCCGTCCAGAATGGCGGGCTCGTTGTCGATCACCAGGAGCTTCAGCCCGGCGAGCTGCCCGGCCGGCACCGCGCGCGGCGCCGGGCCGGTGCTCATCTCGGGCAGCGGCGAGGCGCGTGGCACCAGCACGGCGAAGCGGCTGCCCCGGCCGGGCACCGAATCGAGCGTCAGCTTGTGATCGAGCGTGCGGGCGATGCGCTGCACGATCGACAGGCCGAGCCCCAGCCCGCGGGCCACCTTCGCGCCCTGGTCGAGACGCTGGAACTCGCGGAACACCGTCTTCTGCTTGCCCTGTGGAATGCCGAGCCCGGTGTCGAGCACCTCGACCGAGACCTGCCCGCCCCGCCGGCGAAAGCCGATCAGCACCTTGCCGCTCGGCGTGTACTTGATCGCGTTCGAGACCAGGTTCTGGAGCAGGCGCCGCAGCAGGCGCCGGTCCGAGCGCACGGCGAGGCTCGTCGGCATGAAGACGAGCTTGAGACCCTTCTCCTGCGCGCTCGGCTCGAATTCGCGCTGGAGCTGGCGCAGCAGTTCGTCGAGCCGGAACGACGTGATCTCCGGCTTCATCGCCCCGCCGTCCAGCCGCGAGATCTCGAGCAGCGCGGTCAGGATCTCCTCGACGGCATCGAGCGAGGCGTCGATGTTCTCGGCGAGATCGGGGCTGCCGGCGGCGCGGTCGCGCTCCACCAGCGAGGTCGCGTAGAGTCGGGCCGCATTGAGTGGTTGCAGGATGTCGTGGCTGGCGGCGGCGAGGAAGCGGGTCTTGGAGGCGTTGGCCTCCTCGGCCTCCGCCTTGGCGCGCTGCAGTTCGGCGTTGACGCGCAGGATCTCCTCGGTGCGCTCGACGACGCGCCGCTCGAGGCTCTCATTGGTCCGCTCGAGTTCCTCCTGCGCCGCCACCGCCTCGGTGATGTCGGTATAGGTCGTGACGAAGCCGCCATCGGGCAGCGGGTTGGTCCGGATCTCGATGACCTTCTTGGACGGGTAGAGCTTGAGCCGGACCGGCTCGCGGTCGCGCACGAAGCTCTGCAGCCGCGCCGCCATCAGCTCGTCCTGCTGGCCATCGCCATAGGCGCCGCGAGCGGCGTTGTAGCGCACGATCTCGTCGAGGCCCGTCCCGAAGCGGACCATCGATGAGGGCAGGTCGTAGAGCTGGATGAAGGCCTGGTTCCAGGCGAGCAGGCGCAGGTCGCGGTCGAGCACCGTGATGCCCTGGCCGGCATGGTCGAGCCCGTGCTGGAGGATGTCGCGGTTGTACTGCAGCGCCGCTGACGCGTCGTCGAGCAGCTTGAAGGCGGCTTCGGTGGTGAGGTTGCGCCGCCGCAGCAGCAGCGACAGCACGAGCCGCGAGGAGGCGGCGCCGATGGCCGACGAGAGCAGGTGCTCGCCGAAGCGCAGCAGGTGGATGTCCGCATCCCGTGTCGGATGGGGTTCCTCGCCACGGCTGCTGGCGAAGCCCTCGAAGGCGCGCTGCGTCCGCTCCTGGCCGAGATAGCGCCCGATGGTCGACTGCAGCTCGGATTCGGTGACGCTGGAGCGCCACAGCGAGAAGGATTGCGCCATCGTCGCCCGGTCCGATTCGACGAAGGCGTTGGCCTGCAGGCGCTCCATCGCGGTGGCCGGCCGCAGCAGCGAGAAGCCGATATAGGCGAGCAGGTTGAGGCCCAGGCTCCAGAACACGCCATGCGGAAGGGGCGGCAGATCGAGCCCGAACAGCGCCTCGGGTCGCAGCGCCGCATGGCCGAACAGTCCGTTGGCGACGACGTCGTTCCAGATGCTGCCCGGGCGCACCAGGCTCGGCATCAGCAGCGTATAGGCCCAGGTGGCGAGACCGACGATCAGCCCGGCCGCGGCGCCCAGCGCCGTGCCGCGACGCCAGACCAGCCCGCCGAAGAAGGCGGGTGCGATCTGCGCCGTCGCCGCGAAGGACAACAGGCCGATCGCGACCAGGGCCTGCTCACCGGCCGCCCGGTAATAGGCGTAGCCGAGCAGGATGACGCAGAGGATCGCGACGCGCCGGATGATCACGACCTGCGAGCCGAGATCGCCGCCCATCGTGCCGTTGCCGGCCCCCTGCCGGTCGATCGTCGCGGCCGAGCCGGTCGGATCGCTCAGCGCCCGGCGGCCGCGCAGCAGCACCGGCATGACGAGATGGTTCGAGATCATGATCGCCAGCGCCACCGAGGCGACGATCACCATGGCGGTCGCTGCCGAAAGCCCGCCGACGAAGACCAGAAGCGCGAGCAGCCCCTGCTGCTGCTGCAGCGGCAGTAGCAGGACCGTCATGTCGCGGTCGATGCCGCTGCCCGGCATCAGCAGTTCGCCCGCCATCGCCAGCGGCAGCACGAAGAGGTTGATCAGGACGAGGTAGAGCGGAAACATCCAGGCGGCGCGGCGGACGTCCCCCCTGTCGCGGTTCTCGACGATCGTCATGTGGAACTGGCGCGCCAGCAGCAGCGCGGCGCAGGCCGACAGCAGCGTCAGTGTCAGGAAGGTCGGCCAGCTCGAGGTCCGCTCCCAGATCGGCGCGGCGCCGCTTGGCAGATGTGCGGCCTGGGCGAAGAGGTCGCCGGGCCCGTCATAGAGCCCGTAGACGATGAACACGCCCAGCACGAGGAAGGCGACGAGCTTGACCAGCGATTCGACCGCGATGGCCAGCACCAGTCCGTCCTGGTGCTCGGTGGCGTCGATATGGCGCGTGCCGAAGGCGCAGGCGAAGCCGGCCAGCACCATCGCGACGAGAAAGGCGAGATCGGTCAGGACGGGCGCGTCCGCGGCCGCGGGCCGGCCACCCGTCGCCGCCAGCAGGACGGAGAGCGAGCTTGCCACGGCCTTGAGCTGGAGGGCGATGTAGGGCAGCGCGCCGATGACCGCGACCAGGCAGACCAGCGCCGCCACGCGCTCGCTCTTGCCGTAGCGCGCGCCGACGAAGTCGGCGACCGAGGTGATGTTCTGCGATTTCGCGATGCCGACGATGCGCGAGACGAAGCGGTGGCCGAAGCCGATCACCAGGATCGGCCCGACATAGATGCCGAGGAAATCGAGCCCCGCGCGACCGGCGAAGCCGACCGAGCCATAGAAGGTCCAGGAGGTGCAGTAGACGCCGAGCGCCAGCGCATAGATCGTCGCGCGCGCCCGGCCGCTGACGAGGCGGCGGCCCGATGTGTCGGCGGCATGTGCGATCGCAAACAGCGCGCACAGATAGGCCAGCGCCACGAGGACCACGGACCAGGCGGGGATCATTCTGCCTCCATCGCAGCCGCGTCACCGGCCGGACCTTAGAGGAGGAGATCGAAGCGAGGAAACAGGTTTCCACAGACCCGCTTCTTCCTCTAGCGTCATCACAGAGACGCAGCACGGCCGAGCGAGATCGGCCGACCATCATCGGAAGGGTCGGAAGCATGATCGAGGAATTCAAGAAGTTCGCGTTGAAGGGCAACGTCGTCGATCTTGCGATCGGCGTCATCATCGGCGCGGCCTTCAGCAAGATCGTCGATTCGCTGGTGTCCGACATCATCATGCCGTTCTTCGGCGCGCTCGGCGGCCTCGATTTCTCGAACTACTACGTCGGCCTGAACAGCAGCGTCACGGCCCCGGTCCTCGAGGAGGCCAAGAAGCAGGGCGCGGTCCTGGCCTATGGCTCCTTCATGACGGTCGCGCTGAATTTCCTGATCATCGCCTTCGTGCTGTTTCTGGTGGTGAAGGGCATCAACCGGCTGCGCCGCGCCGAGGAGGCGAAGCCCGAAGCGCCGACCCCGCCAGCGGCGGACGTGGTCCTTCTCACCGAGATCCGCGACCTGCTGAAGCAGAAGACGGTCTGACGGACGCGCGATCGGTCGCGTCGATTCATCACCGCGACCGATCGACCCGATCTCGCGATTTCATGCCTGCGCGCGCCGTCATCGGCTAAAGCAGTGCGGTCTAACCTGTGAGGTCGCCCACGATGTCCACCGCTCCTGTCGCCGGCACCAGCCTGCTGTCGTCGCTGCGCCCCGAGGCGCGCAACGCGCCGGAAAGCGGCATCGTCGAGGTCGTCAATCACGGCCGGATGAAGGAGGGGCTGATCCCGCTCTGGGTCGGCGAAGGCGATCTGCCGACACCCGACTTCATCGCGCGGGCGGCCAACGCCTCGCTGGCCGCCGGCGAGACCTTCTACACCTGGCAGCGCGGCATCCCGGACCTGCGCGAGGCCCTGGCGCGCTACCACACCGCGCTCTATGGCCGGCCCTTCGGGATGGACTCCTTCTTCGTCACCGGCTCGGGCATGCAGGCGGTCCAGATCGTCGTCCGCATGATCACGGGGCCCGGCGACGAGGTCGTCATCCCCACGCCGGCCTGGCCGAACGTCGCCGCCGCCATTGGCGTGGCCGGCGCGATCCCGGTCAATGTGCCGATGGACTATGTCCAGGGCCGCTTCTCGCTCGACCTCGGCCGGCTGGCCGCGGCCATCACCCCGAAGACGCGCGCCATTGCCATCAACTCGCCCGCCAACCCGACCGGGTGGACGGCCACCAAGGACGAACTGGCCGCCATCCTGGCGCTGGCGCGCCAGCATGGCCTCTGGATCATCGCCGACGAGATCTATGCCCGCTTCGTCTATGACGGCTCTGCCCGCGCCGCCTCCTTCCATGACGTGATGGAGCCGGAGGATCGCGTCCTCTTCGTCCAGACCTTTTCGAAGAACTGGGCCATGACGGGCTGGCGCGTCGGCTGGATCGAGGCCCCGCCCGCCTTCGGCCAGGTCATCGAGAACCTGATCCAGTACTCGACCTCCGGCGTTCCGGTCTTCGTCCAGCGCGCCGCCATCGCCGCGCTCGACGAGGGCGAGCCCTTCGTCACCGAGCAGATCGCCCGCGCCACGGAAGGCCGCCGGATCATCGCGGAGGGGTTGAAGGCGACCAACCGGGTCACCTTGTCCCCGCCCGACGGGGCGCTCTACCAGTTCTTCTCGGTCGATGGCTGGCAGGACAGCCGGGCGCTCGCCATCGACCTGGTCGACAGGGCCAATGTCGGCCTCGCGCCCGGAACCGCCTTCGGCCCCGGCGGCGAGACGGGACTGCGGCTCTGCTTCGCCCGCAAGGCCTCCGATCTGGTCGAGACCGTCGCCAGGCTGCAGCGCGCCCTGGCCGGCTGAGGGCGGCCGGAGAGCCGGCGCTCAGGCCCGGCGCGCATGACGGCCGTGCGTCACGCGGGCCGCCCGCCAAATTGACCACGGCGCGACCTGTCGCCATGACAGTTATGCTGCATTGCAGCAGCGCGGCGGGGCATCATGGCGCAACCGGGTCATTCTTCGAAGACGCTGACGGTCCTGTCCCGTGAGGCCGTCGTCATCGCCATCGCCGCCGTCGGCGGCGCGCTGTTCTCGCTGCTGGGCGCGCCGGCCGCCTGGCTCTCCGGCGCCATGATCCTGAGCGCGCTGGTCGCGTTCGTGCGGCCCCTGCCGGTGCTGCGCCGCTCCTGGTTCGATTCCACCGTGCTGCTCTCGGGCACGATCATCGGCTCGGCCGCGACGCCCGAGGCGCTGGCCGCGGCGGTGCGCTATCCGGCCTCGCTGATCGTCCTGCTCTTTGCCATGGCCGGCATCATGGCCGCCACCGGCGCCTATCTGCGCTATGTCGCGCGCTGGTCCTGGCTCGATGCGCTGCTGGCGGCGGCGCCCGGGGCGCTTGCGACGGTGCTGGCGGTCGCCCAGTCGAAAGGCGCCAATATCGGCCGCATCTCGGTGGTCCAGCTGTTTCGCCTGCTCGTTCTGGTCGCGCTGCTGCCCAGCCTGATGCAGCTGACGGGGCTGCATTCCGATCTCCCGACGCCGCCGGCGAAGATCCTCGATGCCTGGACGATGCTCCTGCTGCTGCTCGCCGGCTTTGGCGTCGGGCTCGTGCTCGACCGCATGGGCGTCGCGGCGCCGATGATGTTCGGTGCGACGCTCGCCAGCGCCGTGGCGCATGGCACCGGCCTCGTCGAGGGCAGCCTGCCGCCTCCGGTGCAGATCGCGGTGCTGGTCATGCTGGGCTCGACCATGGGCGGGCGCGTCGGCGCCATTCCGCGGCGCGAGCTTCTGGGGCTGTTCCCGCTGGCTGCGGGGGGCCTGCTCGTCTCGCTCGGCGTCGCCTTCGCCTTCGCCTGGCCCGCCGCGCTGCTGGCGGGCGTGTCCTATGCCGATTCGATGACCGCCTTTGCGCCCGGGGGACTAGAGGCCATGGCGATGCTCGCCTTCGCGATGGGGCTCGACACGCTCTATGTCGGCTCGCACCACCTGATGCGCTTCCTCATCATCGGCTTCGCGATGCCGTTCCTGATCGACCGCATCCCGGGCCGCCCGCCGGAGCGCTGAGGCCCGGCGGGCGGCGGAGGCATTTAGTCGACGCCGATCGTCGTCAGGTCCTGGAACCAGTGCTGGGCCAGCACGAACTTCTTCACCTTCGGCGAGAGCGCATGCGGGTTGGTGTCGTGCACCACCCAGCCGAGCACCGCGTCGTCGACGATCAGGCTGTGCACCTTGGCGAGCAACTCGTCCTGCTTGGCGACGTCGAAGCTCTTGGCGGCCTCGTCGAGCAGCGCATCCACCGCCGGGCTCGACCATGTCCCCCAGTTCACGCCGACCGGCGCGACCTGGCTGGAGTGGAAGAAGCGGATGATCGCATAGAGCGGGTCCGAGGTGACATAGGCGACGTTGTTGGCGGTGACGTCGGCGTTCATCTCGTCCTTCGCACCCTTGCGCCAGCGCGTGTAGAGCACCTCGAGCTCGACGACCTTGAACTCGACCTCGATGCCGACATCCTTGAGGTTCTGCTGGATGAACTCGTTCATCGGCAGCGACTGCATCTGGCCCGAGCCGCCCTGGGCGATGACGAAGGTGGTCTTGAGCGGCTTCTGCTTGGAATAGCCGGCCTCGGCGAGCAGCTTCTTCGCCGCCTCCGGATCATACTTGATCTGGAAGGTCGGCTTGCCGAACCAGGGGCTCGTCGGGTCGACCTGGCCGATGGCCGGGCGCGCCAGCCCGTTTAGCAGGGCGACGATGCCCTCGCGGTCGATGGCGAGGTTGAGCGCCTTGCGCAGCCGCACATCGGCCCAGGGCGAGCCGGGCGCGACCGAGAGGTGGTAGTTCCAGACATGCGGCGTGACGTTCTCGACGATCCGCATCTTCGCCGACTTCAGCTGCGGCACGGTGTCGGGCGCCGGTGTCTCGATCATGTCGACCTGGCCGGTGATCAGCGCATTGGTGCGCGCCAGAACCTCCGGCATCGGCAGCAGGATCAGCCGGTCGACCTTGGCGAGGCGCCGCTTGTCCCAGTAGTCGGCGTTCTTGACCAGTTCGGCGCGCTCGCGCGGCACGAACTTGTCGAGCTTGAACGGGCCGGTGCCCGAGGGCGTCATCGCGAACTTGTCCCAGTCCCGGCCGACCTTCTCGTACTGGGCGGGCGAGGACACCAGGAACCAGAGCATCTGGTAGGGGAAGAAGGAATCGATCGCCTTGGTGGTGATCTCGACGGTCCTGGCATCGACGACGCGGTAGCTCGCCACCGATGGCAGCCGCGGCCTCACCTGCGCCGCCTGGCGGCGGTCGTAATGCGGCGCCTTCTCGTCCAGCACCTTGTCGAGGTTCCAGACCACGGCGGCGGCATCGAGCGTCGAGCCGTCATGGAACTTGACGCCCTCGCGCAGCGTGAACAGCCACTTCTTCGCGTCGGTGGGATCGACCTTCCACTCGGTGGCCAAGCCCGGCATCAGCTTGCCCGGCCGGTCGGCGACGTCCATCTCCCAGGCCACGAGCGGGTCGTAGATCGTGTAGCCGGTGAATTTATAGGCGCCGGCGCCGCGGTCGGGCTGGCCGGAGGTCAGCGGGATGTCGGCCAGTGAAATGCCGTAGCGCACCACGGACTCGGCCTGCGCACCGCTGGCGAGCGAAAGGGCGATGGCGGCAGACAATGCCAATCGTTTCAACATGCATGCAACTCCAGGGAGGAAGATGCATGCACTTCAGCAAGTGGTGTGCCATGGCCACCGCCCTCGCGAACACGTCATTGAGAGCGTTTGCGTCGCTCAGCGCGGGCCGGGCCAGACGGCTCCATTCGTGTTGGTCATCACCGCGTAGAGCGAACTGGTGCCGCAGATGAACAGGCGGTTGAGCCGCGGGCCGCCCCAGCAGACATTGGCGACCACCTCGGGGATTGCGATCTTGCCGATCAGCGTCCCGTCGGGGTGGTAGACATGGACGCCGTCGGCGGCGCTGGTCCAGATCCGGCCCTCGACATCGAGCCGGAAGCCGTCGAACAGGCCGGCCGTGCAGGTGGCGAAGACGTGCGAGCCGGTCAGCCGCGTGCCGTCGGCCGAGACCTCGCAGGCGCGGATATGGCGCGGCCCATGGACCGGATCGTGGCTGGCGCCGGTGTCGGCGATGTAGAGGGTGCGCTCGTCGGGCGAGAAGGCGAGCCCGTTGGGCTTGACGAAATCATCTGCGACCAGGCTCAGCGCGCCGCTCTGCCCGTCGATCCGGTAGACATGGCAGGCGCCGATCTCACTCTCGGCCTTGTTGCCTTCATAGTCGCTGAGGATGCCGTAATCGGGGTCGGTGAACCAGATCGACCCGTCCGACTTCACCACGAGATCGTTGGGCGAGTTCAGCCGCTTCCCCTGCCAGTGGCTGGCGAGCACGGTGACCGAGCCGTCAGGCTCGGTGCGCGTCACCTGCCGGCCGCCATGCTCGCAGGTGACGAGCCGCCCCTGGGGATCGACCGTGTTGCCGTTGCTGTTGCGCGCCGGCTGCCGGAACACGCTCGTCTGCCCGCTCATGGCGTCGAAGCGCAGCATCCGGTCGTTGGGGATGTCCGAGAAGACCAGCGTATTGTGGGCCCGGAACCAGGCCGGCCCCTCCGCCCAGCGCGAGCCGGTCCAAAGCCGCTCGACGCGGGCCGAGCCGGGAATGATGCGGTGGAAGCGGGGATCGAGCACGGTCGAGCCCGTGCCTTCGAGAATGCCGAACATGGAACCTGTCTCCGCCTGCGTGCTGCCGATGAGCCCGTCTTACGTTTACAGCGTCAGCCCGGCGTCCCAATAGGGCGTCTGGCCATAGAGTTCGGCGAGGTAGTCGACGAAGGCGCGCACCTTCTGCTCCATGTGCCGGCGGCTCGGATAGACCGCGTGGATGGCGACGCGGCTGCCCACCGAATAGGCCG
>LNFM01005464.1_pt1 | contig 22049 bp, 23 predicted proteins | sample 596031 | NCBI WGS metagenome assembly LNFM01 (sample SAMN04254537, study PRJNA301005) | activated carbon metagenome | isolation source: dual media filters at the Ann Arbor, Michigan drinking water treatment plant | place: USA: Ann Arbor
TGTTCTCGACCGGCGTTTTGGGTAAGATGCCGTGTCCGAGATTAAATACGTGGCCTTCGCCTCGGCCGAAACGCTCCAGAATTCGCTCAGTCTCGAGCCTGATCTTGTCCTTTGGAGCGAACAGCACGCACGGATCAAGATTTCCCTGCAACGCCTTAACCGCTCCGATCTCGGCCCTTGCGGCTCCGATGTCAAACGTCCAGTCGAGGCCGATCACGTCGCATTTTAGATCCGCGAGTTTCGACAGGTCGCACACGCCTTTCGCGAAGACAATGACCGGAGCACCGTTCGTTTCGAGTCTTTCGCAAATGTACCGGATGTACTGGAGCGAAAATTCTTCAAGATCCCAGGGCGACAAGATACCGGCCCATGTGTCGAAGATCTGGACGGCATCGCAGCCGGCACGGATCTTGGCGTTGAGATAATCCACGACCGAATCGGCGAGGATCTGGAGCATTTCATGGGCCGCCACCGGGTCGGTGTAGATCATCGATTTGATCTTGTCGAAACTTTTCGAGCCCTTGCCCTCAACCATGTAAGTTGCGAGCGTCCACGGAGCACCGGAAAAACCGATCAGCGGAACGCGTCCGGCGAGCTTTTCCTTGGTCATTTTGATGGCGTCCATGACGTAGCTCAGCCGATCGGTGACTCCCTCGATATCGAGACGCTGCAGGTCATCTCGCGAGTTGATCGGAGCGTCGAAGACCGGGCCTTTCGATTCGAGAACTTCCAGATGCATTCCCATCGCTTCGGGAATAACGAGAATGTCCGAGAACAGTATCGCCGCATCGACGCCGATGATGTCGATGGGCTGAACCGTCACTTCACTAGCAAGCTCCGGCGTTTTGCAAAGCGTCAGAAAATTGGTCTTAGCCCTGATCGCACGGTACTCAGGCAGGTAACGGCCGGCCTGGCGCATTATCCAGATGGGCGTGCGTTCGACGGCCTCGCGTTTGCAGGCTCTCAGGAATATGTGGTCGGTATTACTCAATATTTTTTATATATGCGGCAAAGCCCGCCGCAAAATCCTCTTCGTTTGCCCGTTTGGAAACGAACACTACATCTAACCCAGCATTTTCCGCTCTCTTGGCAGTAGTTTCGCCGATGGCGGCTGCTCTAACCCTATCGACCTCAGAACCGCCGAAATGAGTCATAAAACTATCGACTCCCGACGGGCTGAAAAAACATCCCCAGCCAATGCCGCCCGCGTTCAATCTACCTGTTACGTTCTCGATCACGCTATTCTCCGGCGCGGTCTCGATTGTTTTGTAAACCACCAGTTCGTCGACCCGGGCGATGTCACCGAGGAGTAGCGGAATCGTTCGAACGCTTAGGTCGCCGCGAATAAAGAGCAGATCTTTGCCCGCAAACTCGGCCCGATCGAATGCATTTATCAGTTCCTCTGCTGTGTTTGCTGCAGCGTTCGACACCACATTCAATCCCGAGCCTTCCAGAGCAGTTTTGATCCGTTTGCCCAGTACGTAAACCTTACCCTCAAAACTTCGGCTCTCAGACTTTAGATGGCTAAGAAATATCTCCGCCGCGACGGGACTTGTCAGAAAAATGCCGTCGTAGAGGTCGATCCGGTGAATGGCCGCATCAAGTTCACTTAGGTCGCTGACCTCTTCAGTAGTTATCAATTCGAGGTTGATGACCTCGCAACCATTCTTTCGCAACACGTCGCTAAAGCGGCCGTCCGGCCTTACAACCAACACTGTCGGTTGGCCCATCAGATCACCGCCTCGTCGGTGGTTTCTGCTTGCCTGCGATCCTCGCGCAACAGCTCATCCGCTCCTTTCGAGATCAGTAACTCCGCGAGCTTTATCCCCAATTCGTCAGCATCGCCTGCATGCCCAGTGATCGAATCGCGGAAGACAATTGCACCGTCTAGTGAACCGACCATCCCCTCGAGACTGATATTTTCGCCGGCCACGATTGCGATCGCACCGATCGGCACCTGGCATCCGCCTTCGAGACGGCGGAGGAATGAACGCTCAGCGGTGACGCAGGTTCGCGTTAAATGGTGGTCGAGAGTCGCGGCCAGTGCAGCGACTTCGTTGTCGTCGGTGCGAATTTCGACCGCGACCGCACCTTGTCCGACGGCAGGCAGCATGATGTCAAAAGGTATGACCTGACTGACTGCTGAGTCATAGCCTAGCCGGTTGAGCCCGGCAAACGCCAGGATCATACCGTCGAGATCGGACTCGTTAAATTTTTTGATCCGCGTCGGCACGTTGCCGCGTATCTCCGAAACATTCAGGTCGGGCCGGTGGCTCAATAATTGGCTTTTTCGCCGCAGGCTGCCGGTCGCAACCTTTGCTCCTTGCTCGAGGTCACCGATCGTCGTTGAATTTTTCGAAACGAACACATCGTTGGGTAACTCGCGTTCACACACAGCGCCAATGACGAGGCCGTCGGGTTGGGTCGTTTGGAGATCTTTCAGACTGTGAACCGCTAGATCGATCTCGCCAACCAATAACTGGTTCTCGATCTGGCGTGTGAAAAGGCCTTTGTCGCCGATCTTAGAGAGAGCAACTTCCAGTTGTTCGTCGCCGGTCGTTTTAATTATCTTGATCGAGAACGTTAATTGAGGGAATTGACGCTCGAGGCTCGATCTGACAAAATTCGCCTGCCACAAAGCGAGATCGCTGCCGCGCGAACCGATGATGAATTCGTTTCTCATTACGCAGAGGCACCGAGAGCGATCGCCTTCAGTGACCGGAGCTTGCGAATCAGGTCGAAGTGGGTCTGCAGGTCGGCCTCAAAATCCGCTCCCGAACCCATCACGAATTTATGGATCTCGGAGACGTTCTGATCGAGAAATTCCTTGGTTCTTATTATCTCGTCGACTTTTTCGGGCGAAGGTTTTTCACCGGTCTTTTCGAACTCAGGCAAAATAGGTAAGAGATAGTACCAGGTTAGAAACTCGACCATCTCGGTAATGATCATCTTCCGGACCTTCGGGAGGTCGGCCATTCGCTTTGACTGGTTTTCGCCGAGAATGGAATGCAGGTCGTCGATATTTTTTACAATAACGTTCGGATTTTCGCGAACTGAATCGTCGACGTCACGCGGAACGGCGATGTCTATCACCAGCATCTTTCGATCGCGGTTCTGAAAATCTTGCTTATAAAGGATCGGCTCTTCGGAGCCGGTTGAGCTGATTATGATGTCAACCTCATCAAGTCGTGACTTAAAAGTGCTGAAATCAAGTATTTCGCTTTCGAACGACAAACTTTTGCGAAGGCTGGTCAGCTGTTCCTCGGCGTGTGCCTGCGTGCGGTTGCTGAGCAGTATCTTCCCGACGGATTTACCGACCAGAGCCTCGGTCGTGAGCATCGCCATCTCGCCCGCCCCGAGTACGAGCACCGTTAATCCCTGAAGCGATGCTAAGGTCTCAACCGCAAGTTCAACCGCAGCCAGACTTACGGATGCGGCGCCGCTGTGGATCGCCGTCTCGGTGTATGTCGTCTTGCCGAGCTTGAATGCCCGCTGCATTAATTGATTGAGTACCTTCCCGGTTCGGTTTTGTTCTTGAGCTGTGGAATATGCGGAGCGAAGCTGGCGCAGGATCTGCGAATCACCGACGATCTTACTGTCGATGCTGGTCGAGACATTAAAAAGCTGCTGGCAGGCAGTGCAGGAAATGAGGTCGAAGAAATGCTCGTCTTTTACCAGACCACGGGCATCTTTAAGATCGATCAGCAGGTTTTTATAAAATTTTAGATCTATCGTTTCCGAATCGCTAACGGCGTAGATCTCAGTTCGATTACAGGTTGAAAGTACAACGCACTCAGACTCTTGGATCTCCGCTTCGTTGAGATACAGTTTTTCTCTGATCTCGACTGGTGCCGTTTTATGATTAAGCCCAAACGCAAATAATGTTTTTGGTACATATGAAATTTCCAAGCAACACTCCAAATCGCAAAGGATCTCTACCATCAGCAGCTCACGATCGGTCGCCCTCCCGCGGACTTTGAAGTCGTGTTTAATGAGTTGTTCTTCCATAAAGTACCTCAGCAAAAGAAAACTGACGCTATCATTAATGCCTTGTCAATCCTTGAGTCTGCCGGCATAACAATTAAGGTCAATGACGGAAGACCAACTAGACAGGTAAAGCCAAAAACAAATTACCAGCAGCAGGCCGTTTCCGATACCAGGGCCAGGATCGCACCCGCCTCGGCCGATCTCGGACGGGGGAGCAGTATCTCTAAGTACGCACGCTGAAGCTGAAGGCGCTGCCACGCCGTGGATCGCCAAGAATATCCCGATCGTTCCTGTCAGGATCTGATCATGCATTCATCCGGCTCCTTGTGCATTTTTTGAGTCAGAGATCGGCAGTCTCCAGTTGGGGCGGACAGAATGACATGTGTAGCCGCCAGGGTATTGCTGTAGGTAATCCTGGTGCTCGGGTTCGGCCTCCCAGAACTCGCCTGCCGGAACAACTTCCGTAACTACTTTGCCTGGCCAGAGGCCTGAGGCATCGACATCGGCGATCGTTTCTCCGGCGATCCGCCTCTGTTCGTCAGAGGTGTAAAAGATCGCTGACCGGTAGCTGCTCCCGACGTCGTTGCCCTGTCGATCGCGTGTGCTCGGATCGTGAATCTGAAAAAAGAGTTCGAGTATTTGTCGATAGCTGATGATTGAGGGATCGAAAATGATCTCAACGGCTTCAGCGTGTCCGGGATGGTTATGATAGGTCGCATAGGAGTTTCTGCCCCCTGTGTAGCCGGTCCGTGTGGAGTGAATTCCGTTGTACCGGCGAATAAGGTCTTGCACACCCCAGAAGCAGCCGCCAGCTAGTAAGGCTCGTTCTTCAATCATTAGGCACCCCCACCTGGTTTCGGTATTCCCCATATCCTTGGTCTCTCCGCCCGTCTGGAAATACATGCCCTAGATGGCTGTCGCCGTGAGCAGAGCGGACCTCAGTTCGTGTCATGTTGTGGGAGGTGTCCAGAAGTTCCTTGACGTTTTCCGGTTCAATTGGCTTGATGAAGCTCGGCCACCCGCAGCCCGATTCAAATTTGTCGGAGGATGCAAATAGCGGCTCTCCCAATACGATACCGACGTAGATGCCGGGCTCCACGCTATCCAGATACCCCCCGCACCCGGGGGCCGGGGTGCCACTTTGCTGCATTAAGCGATACTGCTCTGGCGTGAGCATCGCGACGACATGTGGGGCTTTACTAAATTTATGCATTCCTTTCTCCTTTTGTGTTGGACTTGATTCGCGATAGCTTCACTTTTCGACCTGAATGAACAGCTTCCACTTACCCCGTATTAGTTGCAAGATCAGACTCGTTGCCGGTGCGTAGTTCTTCACCGCATGGACCGTTCCGGCGAGACTGCATAATACCTCGCTGGCTTTGAGCGTCACCGTCTACGCGTAGCTATGCAGGCCCGGCAGCAAATAGCTCACACCCAGATAAGTAAATATCACAAGGAGAAATCCTACAATCGCAAAATAGGCCGAACTCCGCCCCTTCCAACCGCGAGAGATACGCGTATGTAGGAAACCCGCGTAGGTTAACCAAGCCACGAGGGCTCCGGTTTCCTTTGAGTCAAAACCCCAAGGCCGTCCCCAAGACTCATTTGCCCAGATCGCACCCGTGATGAGCAACATCGCGAGGCCTGCGAAGGCGAGGCAAGCGGTTTTGTACATCAGGCCGTCGAGCGAAACGAGACTTGGCAACCGGTCGACCATCTGCTCGGTTCGGACTGCAAACAAGAGGATGAACAACGTTCCGACGAGGGCCGTGATCAAGGCCGCGACCTCAACGGGATTTGTGTTAAGACTTAAGTAAAGCCTGTTGCCGTTCGCCTGAATATAAGCGCGACCCATCTGTTCGTGTTGCTGCTCGGTTATTTGTTGCCTCTCGCTGACGGTAAGATTTGCGTTTTCCGACATCGCGATTCCCGCAACGACATACTGGGTCGGATCGGCCGTGAGCTGCTGCTGCAGACGGGCCGGGGCGTTTGATTCCGTTTTGATTCCGTAAATGACGAGGCTCAAGGAAACGATTTGGGCAACGAGGGCTGCCTTCAACAGGTAGTGTCCCATCGTTCGTGACAGTTCGCTGTTCTGATACAGATACAGCAAAAACGCGATGATCACACCGACCATCAAGAGGGCGGAGATCGCTAGAGCGGGCCCGGCGTAATCGAGCTCGAGGCGGAATGGTGCCGAGAACGGTTTCTTGCCTGCTTCGTTTGGCACAAAAAGACCTGCTCGATAGACAAATTCCGTGAATACCGAAAACTTACTGATCGTTGCGATCACGCCAAGGCCAAACACACACGACCAGATTGCCATTGCCTCAACCTTAACCCGATCCTTGAGCAGGTAAATCACTGCGACTGCGAAACACACCAGAGCAATACCATAGCTAAGGCTCGCCACGCCAACGTGTATCGGCCGCCAATAGGAATTAAGTACTGGTGGCAGGTCGATAAATTCGTTGCCTATGAATCGGGCCAAGGTCAGGATCAGTGCGGCAAGCGGGAGCGTAAAGGCAGCAAGGACCCGAAACTTGCGTCGCTGAGCAAACAGCAAAGTTGCAAGACCCGCACCAAATGCAAAGGCAAGGCTGTAATCGTAGAGATTGGCGAATGGAACATAGCGAAACACCCAAGGCGTGCCCATATTACCGCTGGCACGCATGATTGCGATCTCGTGGTCGTATGCCGCGACCCAACGAACGAGCCAGCTTGAAAGATTGAAGAAAACTCCTAAGGCCGCACCAAAGAATCCGATCTTTTCGGCCATTGCTGAAGGAGCGTAGAGGTTGGTCAGCTGGAAAATCGCCGCGAGGATGTAGCTGGCCAAGGCAATCATCATCAGAGCACCGTCAGTGACAAACGACTCGCCCATCTGTATCCGCATGCCCATCGTCGCGAACGAGCCGACGATGACCATGATCGTCGGCACATAAGATTGCCACGTGACTCGTGGGTCCAGTCTATCCAGTTCTTCCATCTTTATTGCCTCTTTCTTTCCCCTTGATCTCTTCAGAAATCTTCTTAAAAAGGTCGCCGAATGCGGTCTCGTTGCGGTTTGCCTCGCCGGCAAGCACGACCTCGGTCTTGCCGTCTTCCTGTTTACTTACCTGCGCCCATACGCGTTTGTGCGAGAGGAAAAATACAAACCAAAGTGCACCGATTAGGCCAAATCCACCGATATACCATGCTATAAACGCACCGTCGTATGGATCGTACTTGATCGACAGGACGTGTGCGAGCGGAGATTTCTCGAATGCTGTTAGCCTCCATTTGTATCCTGCTTTTGGTGCACCAATGGGCATGTTATCAGCTAGCTTTTGGGCGAAAGCAAAAACGCGTTGTCGTTCGCCGCCCGGTGGAGTGACGTTTAAGACTGCGACAGGATTGTTGTACTCACCGCTACGTGTATCAGGCTGTCCGTCCCCGCCGAAAGCGAAATCAGGCATGAACTCTGTGTAGTCGATACGAGTCCCGTCCGCGAGAGTAGTTCCGGCATTTCGATTGATCTTTACTGTAAGAGGTTCGCCGCCTCCCTGCGGTGCCAGTTCGAGCGTGATCTCGCGTGCATTACCGACAGGAATTGTTTGGGCCTGAAAGAATCGATAGCCACGATAGTTGACCGGTTTGTTCATGCTGACATCGGCAATCAACTCTCCATACTCAGGATCATTGATTTTCATCTGAGTACGCCAGTCGAGAGTGTTCGTCACATCTATAGACCCGGCCGCGTTTATAAGGCTTTGCTGAATATCAGTACACTCGATCGAGAAAGGAAGTTGGACGTTAAATTTCTCCTTCCTGTCGAGATTGAACTCAATCATCTGGATCTCGTCCGTCACTGCTCCCGGGATCATTCTTACGTCCGCGTCAAAACCGGTCGTCAGTGCAACAAAGTGCCCAAGAAACAACGTCAAGAGAAAGACGTGGACGATATATGCACCCAGTCGATTGATTAAGCCGCGTTCACCAAAAACGGTTATTTTGCCATTCTCGCGGGTGACCTTGGTTTTAAGCCGATTGGCTTTGAATTTAGTTTCGATCTGGGCGGCTTCAGCCTCGAGCGTCCGATCCGACGCGGCAATTATCTCGTTTTCGGGTCGAGCAAGGAGCCAGCCTCTGCTGCCTGTAACCTTGGGACGTCTGAAATAGCCCTTCCACACTGAAGGAAAACGATCGATCGACGCTAGAACAATATTGAGAGAGAGAAAGAGCAACGCGATATGGTAATACCAACTATGGTAAACATCAAAGAGCCCAAGCGAGCCAAACACCTGTCTCTCGGCCGGTGTAAGAGCAACGTAATACGCGTCAAAACCCTGTACGTTCTGCTGCACAATCAGCATGCCCGCGAGCGAAAGAATGACAAGAATCACCAGTGTCACGACACCAACTCGGACCGAGCTAATTTGATCGAGTGTGCGGTTTACTATCGGAGCTGACGGCCGAACAACCGGTGGCGTTTTGATGGTTCCTCCTGACGCTGCCGTCATATAGCATGAAGTGTCGCGGCCTGGTTCTCGCATTGAGTGAAGCGTGGCATCTCGAATTTCCTGGTGCGAAAGGCTGCACATTCTCTCAAACGATGCGAGCAGTATCGCCTTCGCTATCGGTCTACGATAGCGATACCTTGCGGCCGAGACCGGTAATGAGCTCCGTCTTGGCCGAGATGCCGCGACTGAGCAACCGATGGCAAGCCTTCGCCGTCCAGCCTCAGGCTGTGCAAAATATTCCCTTCTTCGCTCTTGTTCTCGTCTGTTTGGTTGATCCGCTGACAAATCACATAAAGAAATGTTTCTTCTGGGTCCAGAGCACATTGAAACGCGGTGCTGCCAGGTTGCGAAAACATGCGATTATTTATAAACCACTCACCAGGATGTGGCAGATGCAACCGATTTATCTCAACCGGCTTCACGGCCCTCTCGCCGGAGATGTCATAGGTGGACACTGTCGCTGCCTGATCTTCTTTGTCGCTGCGGGGGAGGTTGTTCACCGTATAGAGACGAGTCCCTTTTTTGTTGGGCAGCACCCAGCAGATGTCTTGGCCGCTATTTGCGACAGAGCCTAGAAACGTCATCTCCCCTTCCTGGCTGAAGCGGTAGACTCCAAGCTCGTTGCGAGTAACAAAACCGACATAGAGCAGCGGTTCGGTCGGATGCGTCCAAATACCCAATGGCATCGACGGGACGCCGTCCATTCCCTTGTATTTGTAACCCGCATTTGTTTCGGGCAACTGTACAAGGCTTCGTTCCGTCAACCGACTGTCGTGCCCGACCTGAAAGACATGCAACTGCCCTTGCACGCTTGGCTTTGTACCGGCGAGGAACGATCTTGTTGCTTCTCCATCGAAGTCAACATCCACCTGAAAGTCATTCCCAAACGCGAGGTGAGGGCTCGACGCCGGGATGAATACTTGCGTTGGCTTCTGGGAGTTCTCCACATCGATCTTTGAGACCAGTTGCAGAGCCCCTTCGTCCTCGATTACGAAAGAGACGTAGCTTGCCTTCGCCGCGCCACGCAAGGCCTCGATTTGGTGATAGTCCTCATTCCGGTTCGATACGAGCAATGTATTCCGGCTGACCGATAGGCTATTGGGGGCGATCCCCTCTGACGAAAACGGTGATCCTTTAACATGCCGCAACGAGCCATCGGGTTGTATGTCAAACACCGCGATCGTGTTGCTGTGAGTATTGACTGCGAAGAGGCGCGTGCCATCTTGGCCGATCACAAGCGGGGTATCGTTGTCATGGGGGCCGAGCTTCCCATGGGTGTCATTATTTATGCCCGTACCGCCTGTATAGAAGGGATTGCCAGGAATCGGCTCCAACGTTCCATCGTCGTTTCGTGTGTAACCAAGAACCGCATTTTGGCCCTCACGAATATCGTTGGTCTGGATGTAAAGATAGTGACTTCGGACAGCTTTCGTGTTCATAGTATCTCCAATTCAAAAAGTAGTCATTGCAAGCGGGACCTCTCAGGGTCACATAGCTATTTCACGGACTCTAGATAACTTACAATCGCCTCACGCTTCTCAACCGAGTCCACGCCGGGGAAGAATCGTCCCATCCGGTTCCCAGGGATGAAACCCTTGGGATCCGTAAGAAATTTTTGAAGCGTTTCGCGAGACCAAGTCACCGCGGCCCCCTTCATTGCAGGAGAATACTCGTAAGTTGCCTCTGTGCCGGCCTTCCTGCCCACCACGCCGTATAAGGAAGGTCCCGTGTTATTCTTCCCAGCCTCAACTGTGTGGCAGGAACTACAGTTCTCCGCAAAAGCCGTCTTGCCCGCCGCGATCATAGCTGCGTTGCCGCTCATGGTCGGAGCAGTCTCGGGCTTTGCTGTCGCGGGCTTTGCTGTCGCGGCGCGAGCCGCCGCAGGTGTAAATTTCAAAGCCCTCTCGCCTAAACCGGAGTATGCATAAACATAGACCCAATCCGACGCCTTCGCAGGCACATGGCATTGTATACAATCCGTCTTGTAGTTCTTTGCGACCTGCTTTGAGCGATCCTTCGGATCATACTGAGCCCAGCCCCAACCGTCTCCCCAAAGGGGGTTGTTCGGGTACCGACCAACGGTGTCCTTGACCATCAAAAACCATGTTATGCGTTCGGACGCCCAGAACGCATTGCCCGTCGTGTGCGGGGAGCCGATTAACCCCTCGACCTCCTTAATTAGCACCGCGCCATCGGGAAATGTCCCGTTGGCACGGTAATAGACAGCGTCGGAGGGCCGGGTGTAGGTGGCGTGCGTCTCGGTTACGCCGCCGTTACCCGCGACGGCCACTGTCCCAATGTGCTCGAAGCCGTTGGGGAAATCTTGCGGAAATGTAATATTTCCCTTTCCATCCACCAGAGGGCTGAAAGGCGCAGCTGCCTTCTGACCGAACAAGTACGTGAATGCAAGAAGTATGGCGCATGCAGTTGCAAATACTTTCAGGCTTTTCCCTTTGTTAGACACGTTGTGTCGTTTCATACTACTCCTCTACCTTATGAGTCGGCAACGGGTCCAGCTTTCCCGTCGGCAACGGATTCAGGATTGGCTTATACATATTCACGTAGACCATGTCCTCATGGGCGTTAATCATATGGCAGCTGGCGCATTCAGCAGCGGGACGCTCGGGAGCGGCGGCCAGGTAAGGGGGCGCGGCGTGATTGAAGTTGAAGTAGCCCCAGTTTTTGGTCTTTCCAAAGCGCTTGCTATCCTTCACTGAGACATCGAGCCCGTTAACTTTCCCGGGGAAATAGCCACGACCCGAGACCTCAAGCCGCGAACCGTCAGGGTATTCAGATGGGCCGTCAACCAACTGCAACTCCTTGACCATCATAGTGCCTTCGGGCCACTTGCCTGTTTTGCGATAGGCTTTGAATGCGGCGGGTTGGACATATACATTGTGAAACTCAGGGAAATTCGCCTTGCCATTGTTTAAACCGTGCGGCGTGAACGGTGCCCCAATGAAAACCCATTCTCGGAAGTCCTTCGGTTGCAACAGTTCGTTCTTCGCATTAAACACTGGGGCAATGTCGATCTCTGGATAGTTCGCATTTCGAATAGTGGTCTGCGCTAATGCGGAAGATAAAGATATAGAGATGGTGATGACGCCGACCAGAAAGCCAGCGGCGACAATCACCATCCGCAAACGGTGTGTAAGTTTTCTTGTAAACACTTCGTGTTCTCCTTTTCAAAATATTATCTAACGACCTAATCATACAGAAGGCTCAGTGCCTATCGGTCTCTATCAGGTGCCCATGCGTCCGAATGTAATCAACCCGGGAGATAACGCCATGGAATTAATCGAAAGATTGCTGGCCACCTTGGAAGTGTGCAACATTAGTTCGTGTCTTAACCTTAGCGATTGACACCCGACCTTTCTTTCAGAAAAATGCGGTGTTTGTCACAAAAGTGATATTTTGATTTAATTAGGAGAAACTAACTAAAGAGGCGAAACTGTCGGGGCGAGGTGCCGGTTACAAGACGAAACTGTGCCGTCAAGTGCGACTGACTGCTAAAACCGCACTGTAGTGCTACGTCAGCCAGCGATGAACCGGTTGTTTTCAGCAAGAGTTTGGCCCGGTCAATGCGCTTTTCGATGAGAAATTGATGTGGAGTTTTACCGGTTGAATGTTTAAAAGTGCGAATAAAATGAGCGTAATTGAGAGACGTTAACTGTGACAACTCGGTAATCTTGATTTTCGCTTCGAGGTTGTTATCTATGAATTCAATTACCTGCCGAAGATTGTGTGGCGAGAGAGCCGACTGTCGTCGCTCGATGTATAGGGGAGGGGAGGGGCGACGAAGCTCCTGTAGCATACCTGGACTTTGTTTCGCGACATTTAACGAAACTAGTTTTTCTAGTTTGCGCGAAACGATTGAGCCAAATACAACTTCTCGCCCTTCATGGAACGCTCGGTAATGAGAAAGGGCCGCGGTCGATTTATCGCTTTTTTCATAGGCTGATGACAGAGCATGATTCGCCTCAAAACCAATCTCCCTAAACTCGTGCTGACTACTTAATGCTAAGGCCGATTCCAGAACCTCAACGCTTTTTGCGATATCGCCGCAAAAATTATAGAAGCAGCCGAGATGCAGTAATGCTTGACACTCGTTATAAGGACTGCAGATGTTCGTGGACAATTGCAAGGCCTCCGATAAATGGTCGTGGGCTTCTTGATGATTGCCTAAATCTCCAAATATCCGACCCATACACAGGTGAGCTTCAGTTTGAGTTTCAAGACTTCCGACCTCTCGCGCAATTTCAAGTCCCTGAATATAACAATTCAAAGCCCGCTCATGTTTTTTAACGCTCTTGTAAGCGGCACCTATATTGATCAACGCCAAGCCTTCATTCCGACGATCACCATACTCCCTAAACAAATCAATTGCCCGTCGCAGACTCGTTAGCGAATGGTCCGAATCACCCACCCGCAGCAAAATATCGCCTAAAGTGCAATGAAGCAAAGCCTGATCCATTGGAGAACAGAATTCGATTGAAATCTGCAATCCTTGATAAAGATATTCAAGAGCCGGTAAATAGTCACCTAAATCACTGTGGATCCCTCCCAGGTTATTGTAGGCAAGGGCAACTTTCGAACTTTCGCCGGCGTTTTCAAAAGATTTTAATGCGGTGTGATGACTTTCGAGGGCTCTATTAGAGTGGCCCAGATACCTTTGCGATGACCCTAAGACGTTGATCACAGAAGCAAGTCCCGCTTCATCAGGTAAAGGGAGGGCCACAAACATCGCACGGCTCTGTTCTAATGTTTGTACGGATTCCGCATATTGATCAATGCTACGTTGCCCGTTACCGATACCGCGCAGAGCATACGCGATTCCCCGCGAATAACTAATTTGAACCGCTGAGCGCCAGGCATCCGCACTACCCTGAGCGGCTAGTTTCGGTTCTGCATGACGAAGTTCCCAGGCCACCTCATTCAGATCATCTATTTGATCGCTAGTTAACCGCTCATGTGAGCCCAACTCGGTTACGCGGGTTTTAAGCGAGTCTAATATTTCGCTCATTCTCAAGTACTCAATTAAATTAAATGTAGCTATTATTTTAGAACAAGACTTTTATTACCGTCGGCAGAGCCGGAGTTTCCCAAGTACAGGTGTTCTCAACTATTGCCTCACAGCGATTTTCCAAGATTAACAAACAGATTCCTTGAGCGTCAATGGCAACACACCCGGCAATCGCCATCCGAAACGGCATGTAAATTGTATCGTAAAATATTTTCGCACTCTCCTTTTCAAAAGATCATCTGGTGAGATACCCTATTCCAGGATATAAGGCTTGGTGCCTACTGGTCTCCATGAGGTGCTCATGCCTCCGAATGGATTTAACTCCGGAGATAACGCCATTGGAATTAATAGAAAGATTGCTGGCCGCCATGGAAGTGGGCGTGGGGGCGTTCACTTCCTGTGATGTTCGGCGCGGATACGTTCTTACGTTCGACGCCTCCTCCGCCGCGACCATGCACTATTGCATGGAAGGCGATGGAGAACTGATGGTTATGAACGGAAGTACTTTCAAATTGAACAAGCACACTTTTGTATTGCTACCGCCGGGGGTCGTTTACAGCGTGGGATCGGTCGGAAAGGAATGGAAAGGTACCTCCCGGCGCCGCACAGGCTTCGATCTCCGCTGTTTGCCGAGAGCGTGCCGACGATCAAAGCAGGCGAAGGCAAGACTGGAATCGTGACGGCTTGCGGCGAGGTATTGTTGGCAACTGAGTCAGGCATTGATCTGTTCGGGGGCCTCAAAGCCCCCGTCATCGAACATTTTGACGGGCCCGAAGGCTTACGCAATCAGTTCATCATTCTGCTGGCGGAATCGGCACGGCCCACGATAGGGACTCGAGCACTCACGGAAGCACTTCTGAAACAATGCCTGATCCTTCTTCTGCGCAGGATGATCCAACGAGGCTCCGCGTCGCTTCCGTGGATGATTGCAGCGTCAGATGATCGGTTGGCGCGAGCTCTGCGGGCGATTCTCGAACGTTCCTCTGAGCCCCTCACTGTCGAAACGCTTGCTACTATTGCGGGCATGAGCCGTTCCTCGTTTGCTGCACGTTTCACCCACGCTTTTGGACAAACTCCGATGAACCTGCTCCGGGCCGTCCGGCTTCGCCATGCCCGTGAATTGCTTGTAACTACTGACATTCCGGTGGCCCAGATTGCGCGTCAAGTGGGCTTCCTAAGCCGGAGTAACTTTTCACGCTTATTCCATAAGATGTACTCCGTCGATCCGACCAGCTTTCGGACCACTGCGTTCGAGCGTGAATCTCAATGAGCATCCAAATCAAAAGAGTCAATGCTAAGCCCGAACTCCATCTTAGAACCACCGAACACGTTTCGATGAACTGAAGATGCTAGTGAAGGCAATACCTGAGTGCCGGTAATTCTGGCAGATGTTTGAGTTTCCATTCGCATTCTGTCCACCGCTCAACTTTCAGCGAAACCGTGTTGTTTCAGACACTCTGATAATGGCCTCGGGACATGGTCCGCGTCACGGCAAACCCCGATACCGCCGATATCAACGGTTTCCAATTCACGGAGGCAGAAATATCCCCATTCGCACTCAAGCCCGACAACATAACCAAAGAAGCAAAAGTCATCACCATAAGTGACGCCTTCTGTCACGAACCAAGCCCATCCGCCAAAGGGAAATTGAAACACTGCATAAACGGTCGGATTCTTGTTCCCTTCTCGTCCACCAATCTTCGGCAGTACACCTTCAAGTTCTTTTGGCAAAAGTTCCGACATACAGTTTTGACCCATTTCCAGATTGTCGCCGGATGTCTGCTGCCTATTTTGTTTTATAGTAAAACGACGATTGGGAAGATCGTCCGGGGGCTCAATACCGCGACAACGCTCTCTTGAACAAAGGATAAAAAAAGAAAGAGTTCTAAAAATCAGAATGGCGGAAAAGGGGAAAGAGTTTGTTGTAACGGGAAAGCAGATTTTCATGGCAATTTGCCGGAAGGGGCGAAGGAGCATCACCTAAACCTTCAAAACAATTGCATGTCCCGCGAAATTTATGTGAATTTTTTTCCGTTTTGTTGTGACCGATGATTTGCCCCCCCCCCAATCTGCCATCGCTTCTAAAATCGGGCTGAGGGTTAGTCCGTAATCGCTCAATGAATATTCGACTTTCAGCGGTACAACTCTATAAATTTTTCGTTTGATGATTGAATCCTTTTCGAGTTCACGGAGTTGTTGAGTCAGCATTTTTTTGGTTGCGTGTGGTATCAGTTTTTGCAGTTCCCCGAAGCGTTTCGTGCCCGTCCTTTAAATAATACAAAATAATGGGTTTCCATTTTCCGCCGATGATGTCTATCGTCGCTTTGACGGGACAATTTGCTTCGTCTATTTGATTTTTTCTCATAGTTTCAAAAAAGTGCCTACTATCTTTCAGATACACGTTAAGTCATTGTTAGATTCAAAAAAAAAACTAAGGTTTTCGGCAGCAATCGTTGCAGCAACGGTGATTTTGGTTGGGACTTTTGCGTCGTTCGGACAAAACCGAACGACCAAAATTGTTGACTTGACGCATACTTTGAACGAACGTTTTCCGTATATTCCGATTCCGGGCATCACTTTTCCGTTCAAGAAAACGGCGATTGCGACTATGGAAAAAAATGGCGTGGCGGCAAATCGCTGGGAGATTCACGAACATATAGGCACACAGATTGATGCTCCGTCTCGTTTTTCAGCGAACGGGATTTCACTGGAACAAATTCCCGTCGAAAAATTAATCGCTCGGTTGGCGGTTATTGACATAAGCGAACGTGCCAAGCAAAACGCGGACGCGACGGTAACAATCGAAGATATAAAAAATTGGCGAAAGCGATACGGACGCTTGCCGAACGGTGCGGCAGTTTTTATGTATTCGGGTTGGGACGCGAAAGTTTCCGACGCGAACGCATTTATCAATGCGCACGAAAAGAATACGATGCACTTTCCCGGAGGTTCGAGCGAAGCCGCCGGGTTTTTGTTTAATCAACGGGAGATTGTCGGCACTGGAGTTGACACAATTTTGATTGATCCGGGCTTTGACAAAGAATATAAGGCCCACAAAGTTTGGCTGAAGGCCGATAAATGGGCGGTCGAATGTGCGGCGAATTTAAAGCAAGTTCCCGCGAACGGAGCGACGATTTTTGTCGGAGCAACGAAAGTTGAAGGTGCAACAGGCGGATTAGTCAGAATTATCGCTACATTTCCTTCAAATCGTTTGGAAAAACAAGATGCTTCGTATAATAATCTTGCGGGCAATTGGATCAGCGAATCGGTTGAATCTGTCGGAAGTTTCGGTTTTAGAACTAGAGAGTTCCGTTTCAAAAACCGTGATTGGCAAATCGAAGTCGTTTTTTACGCTGACAAGGAAAAATCGAAGCCGCTTTTTTCCTTCATTGGCGAAGGCAGATTTCAAATCGGCGCCAAATCGAGCATCGTCGAACCGGCACACGAAGCCAATTTTTCCTTTTCCGAAAAAAAACTCAAACTATTAACAGACGACGCAGATGTTATAAACCAATTCGGCTTCGGAGCTTGCGGCTTGAAAAAAGGCGAATTTACGGACATTTCAGACAGCGGTTGCGGAAATTTTACAAGCGTTAGTGTATGCGGTAAAGAATACGATTTGGTCAACATCGAAAACGGGATTTTACGGCTCGGCTCCCGTCCTTCCGACGGAAATATGTGTTCCGCAGACCGCCGCCCGAAAAGTGTGGGTTCGGCGTTAATACCCTTGAACAATTAGATTAAAGAAATGGAAAAAATACCGACCTTATATAAATGGGCAGGTGAAATGCCCGCTTTTGAAAACTTGTTCGGCACATTTTACGACAAAGTTTTACGCGATGATTTACTTGGCGAAGTGTTCAAAAATATGTCGCCAGATCACGTCAGACACGTTGCTCATTTTGTCGCCGAAGTATTTGGCGGGCCGAAACTTTACACGAGCGAAGACAACGGAAATCACGCGAAGATGATCGGAAAGCACGTCGGGAAAATGCTTGATGAGAAAAAACGTCAGCGTTGGATGTCGTTGCTGATCAAAACCGCTGACGAAATCGGTCTGAAAGACGATCCCGAATTTCGTTCCGCTTTTGTCGGCTATCTCGAATGGGGAATAAGATTGGCCGTCATCAATTCGCAACTCGCGGAAAATCCTCTCGCCGAAAGCGAACCAATGCCCAGATGGGGTTGGGGCGAAACGGGCAGACCATATCTTCCAAGCGACAAATAAAAACCAGGATGCCCACGAATTTACGGCGACAGGTGCGACAGGCAGAAGCGTTGGCATTCGCCAACTGCCGACATTCGAGATGAACAGATCGGTTCCTCCGGCCCAGTTTTCTTAAACGCCGTCGACATCGGGCGCAAAATGGGAGAAGTTTTTGTTTTTCGCGAGTCTGTTTATCATCTTTTTTAGCCGACTACTCTTCGAATTCCCTCATGTGTGCAGTAAACGGATTGGCTCGTACCGCTTTCAAGATCGAAGTACGACGCGAATCTCTTTAACGATCTCGTGAGTAACATCTCTGTAAGCATATCGGCCATGTCCACTGCAATCCGCTGATTGGTATTAAGACCTTGCTCTCCGAGCCGAACGCGTTCGGGGCACGACGCATCGCTCATGGCTTCAATTTTTTCTGGATTCAGGAGATCTGGGTGCTGGAGCGACGGCGACGGAAGTGCCCGGCAGATACTCGTACCCGTGAAGTACTGCTCGGGGTTGAGAGGCTTTGTCGTCGAACCAAGTAACACTTGGCCTGATGCCTTCCCGTTTCCCCCGTCTATCCACCAGACCCTCGAAGCATCACCGTAACTTCGAGGCTCATCAAGTGCACGATGCATCTCACGTCGAGCCAGGTAATTATCGACGCAACCGACGATGATCGTCAGACTCCTGTAATCGCTGTTCGAACACTTGACGTGTTTCTCGGGATCGAAATTCTCGGACGAGAAGCTTGTTTCTATCCCCCAAGCTGTAGAGACGCGTTCCGCGAGCGTCTGAGCTTTGTATCGGCCAACCTCCGCAAAGCAGAAATTGCTGCGCGGAATATTCCCGTTTTCTACCACGTCCGGGTCAACGATCAGCATTTCAGCGGATTTATTTTGCTGCTGCTTTAGTTCGAATATCAATCGGGCTAGAGCAGGAACGACAAAAGAACCTGTTCCTCCGGCACCGACGACAATGAACCGAAGAGTGTTGTATTCGACCGGCATTACAACTGCGGCCTGCGAGAAGCTAAGATCGATGTCCATCACAACATCATCTGAAGCAGAGCTTCGACCTCATTCAGATCGACAACACCGATTGGGAGGTGGCCGATCCAGGAAAATGGTATTGGGATAAGGTGGTCGTAAATCCCACAACGGAATCTTACCTTCGGTTTGTCGTGGACGTCCGTAATTATCCCGAAGATGCGGAACTTACCTGATTCATCGCGGTCATCCGCATTGCTGAACTGATATGCCCCACTTGGGTGCGTATGAATCTCGATGCAGGCCTCGGAGTATTCCGGCCGCCTATCATCCGCGATTGTTGAGGCATATGTCCTGTCCCTACTCGACGTACTCCGCTGCCACGCGTATCGCTCACTATCCCAGTAGATGAGATAAAGCTCTTCTCTAAAATTCTCCTTCGAGTTGGAGATCTGAGCGTGTTTGCAAATTTCGTCCCATACACGACTTGGAACCTTCGGCTTATTCCATTTGATACCAACAAATGCGCTTGGAAGGCCCTTTATCTCTCTGAACACCAGAGGAACTGAAATCGTAAATTCCTCCCGCTGAGCCCGTAGAAGTACGCCGTTGCCGGCAAGAAGGTACTCGTAAAGAATGGCCTCTACCGGCTCGAATCGTTCTTTTGCGATCCGATGGCCGATAAATTCGTTTTGTCTTTCCATATTTCAGTTAAAATCGTGAGTCGTACCTTCGCTGTTCAACTATCGTTTCCCATGCGTCGTCGATCGTAGTGCTTGATAAGAGGAGTTCGGACTTCGGAAACTTCTTCGCTTTGTCAGCCGCCAGTTTCAAAAGGAGTTCGCGTACATCTTGCGGTTCGGTGAGGCATCGCTCGCCGGCGTGGTCAGCATTGAATGGTGTTTGAAAGATCAGTTTCCACACTTCGCTAAGAGTAGAAGGATGGGTCTCAGGAACTTCGTTTTTTCCAAAGCAGATCTTACCGGAACCGACATTCGGCAGCGGAGCGACGGCAAGGTTGGTATGAGATAATATTCCCGTCCTTTACCGAGTAGGATAAGGGGTGGCAACGGGACTGAGAGTTCAACAAAACCCTTGGCAGAAAAAGCGATGGTTATCCTTCGAACCCCGGCTGGTTCATACGATAGGATTGCGTTGCCTTCGGGAGCCTCACGGTAACGCAAAACCCGTCTGCCCAGCCATCCCGTATCTGTATGAACCTTTCGAAACGCTCTCGCCACCTGGTCACTCGAAAGAGCCTTTAAAGACACGGATGATTCTTTAAGATCGGCAAAAAGATACTGACCTGGCAGGAAATAGAGCGCGGCGGAAGCATCGACAGGTACTTTCAAGGGCCTATTCATCGCTTAGCTTTACTCCCGACTCTATCTTTCCAGTATTCCAGAATGAAATAAGCTCGTTAAAGAATGTCTGAGCATCTTCTTCGATCCTTTTATCTAAATGCTCAAGATTTTTGAAGTACCGGTTCGCTGCCTTATATGCCTCGGTCAGTCCCTCAACAGTCTCTTTGTTCCATTCGAAGAACTCCGGATATTGGCAGTTCGTAGTATCCAGCCACGGATTACCGGTGGAGTGATCGACCAGGCGGATCAGATCGCTGAAAGGTTTTACTTTTGCACCGTGCTTTTCTTTCCAGATATTTGAATGTGCTGTCTTGATCGGAGGCAGTGAGTCTTTATCAACACCGTACTTTTCAGAAAAGTAATTCCAGATCTCATCATCTTCATTAAAATAGAACATCAGGCCGGCGAGATAACTGTCCCGCAAGTGTGCGAAGTCAACTTCTTCACAGCAAAGGTCGAAGTTCAACGGCGGTATGGCAAATCGTTCAAGTTCTAGCTCCGGATCGTCATGCCAGTATTCGAGAAGCTGAAAGAACTCATTCGTCCGTTCGCTGTACGCCTTAAAATAACCTGCTCCGTAGAGGCTCTTTGTCGATCGTTCCCACTCCTCTGGAAACATCTCAATATAAAGCCGGTATTTGTGCTGTTCCGATACGACTCTGGATACGGTTTCGCATGCATATATGGCGCTGTGGCTCCTTGATTTGAATCGCAGGTATTCGAGAGAGCGGTTTAAACGGTCGCCAACTCCGGGCATTCCGTTCCCGATCGTCGCCAATCCTAATCCGGTCATAGAGTCTACATACCTCAGAACCCAATCGGAAGATAGTCGATCGCTGACGCCGGACTCTTCTGAAACGCCTTTCGGTGCGATTCGACTGCTTCAATTTCCCGAGTGCCGATAGCAAGGATATTCTCGGCTGCCTTTACTTCGTCGACGGTCAAAAGTTCCGATGCCTCCCGCCGCATTAGTTGATCGGCAAGAATAATCGCGGGATTGATCTGCTCGATCTCAGCTCGCAATAATTCGAGTGGCGATTCATCAGGCTGCATACCCTTTATGCTGCGCTCGCTTGACGATAGTGACGCTTAGTTTGCCGTCCTTAACCTCGCGAGTGATGTTCGCATTTTCGATCGAAGCGAAGTGCGGCTGAAGTACGACCTTCACAGTTCGAAGGTCTGTCCCTCAATCTTGATGGTCGCCTTGGGGTCGGTTACTGGAGTCGCCTCGGCCGTACTTTCTCCCAATTCTATCTCGGCACTATTGGCTGCGCCCGCTGTGTTCTCCTCGGGCGACGCATTTGTTTCGTTATCCATAATTTTCTACGAAGCGAAGAGGAACTGTTGATCCTTCGCTGGTTCTTGCGGTATAGCACTTAAGGCTGAAGATCCGTCGGCGTTCGTATCTGCTTTCTCGGCAGTTTTGTTTGGACTTTTTGATGCAGTCCTGGGTGTTCGCTTTTTGGTTGCGGCCTGTTCCTTCTTCATCTTCTCGGCAGCCAGTAGAGGAAGTGAATCTCTGTACCGTTCGAGAGCCGTCGATAACAGATTGGAAAGACTTAGCTCACCAAGTTCGCTACACCGGTTAATAAATGTAACGTCGGGAGCAAAGTCGTGCGAACGCACACTTACGATGCAATCTCTCGTTCCATCGGATTCGGGCAGCAACTGGATCACAGCCGTGACGGTGCATGCTTCAAAGTTGTAGGGTTCTTTTTCAGACAGAACGACCGACCTTACGAACTGTTCAGTACCAATTATGTTGTCTGGGACGGCTTCATCGGTTGAGTTCATCAACGGGGCAGTTTCAATGACTGCCTCGACACCAGTAGCCGAGAGAATCGAATCGTGTTCTTTGGCTTCCCCGGTGGTGATCCCCGCGTCCGAAGGCGGAATGGAATTCTGTTCTGCACTTTGGTCACCCGTTGGCTCAACGATTCCAAATGGCTCCGAAGGGCTCAACATCGAGACGATCTCTTCCTC
>LNFM01010251.1_pt1 | contig 22046 bp, 22 predicted proteins | sample 596031 | NCBI WGS metagenome assembly LNFM01 (sample SAMN04254537, study PRJNA301005) | activated carbon metagenome | isolation source: dual media filters at the Ann Arbor, Michigan drinking water treatment plant | place: USA: Ann Arbor
GCGGGCGGTGGGTGGTCTCGTCGCGCGCCATCCCCAGGAAGCCCACGCGGGTGCCCTCGGGCAGCATCGCCAGGGCGGGCTCCAGCATCACCAGGCCGGCGCGCAGCACCGGGACCACCGTGAGCCTGCGGGCCATGCGGGTGACGTGGGCGGTTGCCAGCGGGGTCTCGACGGTCCCCGCCTGGGCGGTGAGGTCCTGGAGGGCCTCGGCCAGCACGAGCCACGTGAGGGCCATCGCGGTGCGGCGGAACTGGGAGATCGGCGTGCGGGCGTCGCGGAGCACCGCGAGGTGCTCGCCCACCAGGGTGCCGCCGGCGATCCGCGGCGCGAGAGGTCCGGGCATGTGGGGAGGCTACCCCGAACCGGCCCCGCCGGTCGGGCGGGTCAGCCCGCCAACGCCCCGTGGTGCCGCTCGTCCCAGCAGACGATGTTGGCGAACACCTCGATCCCGGCGGGCAGGTCCCCCACCCAGACCGGGTCGCCCGCCAGCAGGCTCGCGGCCTCCGCCGCGCGGTACCCGTGGGCCCGCAGGTGCTCCATGAGCTCCGCCGCCTCCACCCCGCGGTTCTCGCGCAGCGACCGCGAGTTGAGCTCCATGACGATGATCGGCCGGTCGCGCTCCAGGATCCGCGGCATCCCGCGGAACACGTCGAGCTCCGCGCCCTCGACGTCGATCTTCACCAGGTCCACGGTCTCGTCGGACGGGATGAGGTCGTCCACCCGGGCGAGCTCCACCCGCTGGGCCACGTGCCCCGGCGGCGTTGCCGTGCCCGGCGCGGGCACGAACGTGGACCCCAGGTTGATCGACTGCTCCTCGATCAGCACCTCGCCGATCCCCGGCGCCGACGCGCAGGCCACCTCGTGGGTGCGCACCAGTTCGCCGAGGGCGTTCTCCGCCACGTTCCGGGACAGGAGCCGGTGGTTGTAGGGGAACGCCTCGAAGGCGTCCACCCGCGCACCCAGGCGCCCCATCACCACCGTGTAGAAGCCCAGGTTCGCGCCGATGTCCAGGCAGCGCACCCCGGGTCCGGCCAGCCGGGTGAGCACGGCCTCCACCTCGGGGTCGAAGGTGCCCTGGCAGATCTGCAGGCCCACGCCGAGGTCGCGGAGGTTGAAGAACATCCGCAGGCCGTCCTCGCGCTCCCACATGAGCTCCCGGAAGACGCACGGGACGTGCGGGTAGGCGTTCTGGGCCTCCGTGCTGGGCAGCGCCTCCAGCAGGAACTCGCGCCGGGTGCGGCCCGACGTGCGCTCACGGTAGGCCTCCAGCGACTCCGGCCGCGGGTCGCGCCCCAGCACCAGGCGGTCGAACAGCAGGGCGTCCAGCGGACGCGCGGCGTCGGGGTCGCGCCCCTCCACCACCTCCACGAGGTCCTGCACGAGCATGTCCAGCGCGGCGCCTGCGGCGGAGACGGTCATGCCGGCTCCATCGGCCGGCATGACCCCGCCTTGAGGTCAGTCCTCCTCGGCCTCCGCGGGGGAGACCAGCGAGAAGTACCCGCCCACCGGGTCCGCCACCACCGAGATGCGCCCGAACGGCGTGTCGAACGGCGGCACCTCGACGCTGCCACCCAGGTCGGTGACGTGCGCGACGGCCTCGTCGGTGTCGATGACCGAGAAGTAGCTCATCCAGTGCGGCGGGATCTCCTGGGGCCATAGCTCGTTCATCTGCAGGATCCCGGCCACCGGGTGCTCCGGGCCCATCAGCATCGTGTAGCCGCTGCCGCCCTCCAGATCCTGGGTGCCCACCCCCAGCAGCTGGGCGAAGAACACCGCGGCGGCGTCCCGGTCGCGGGTCGCCAGCTCGTTCCAGGCCATCGCCCCCGGGTCGCCCCACACGCGCGCCCCGATGTGGGTGCCGGCCTGCCACAGCGCAACCGGACCGCCGGTGGGGTCGCTGATGAGCGCCATGCTGCCCACGGCCGGGACGTCGTACACCGGCACCAGCACCTGGCCGCCCAGGTCCGGCACGCGGGCGGCGGCCTGCCGCACGTCCGGGACGTTCAGGTAGACGAGCCAGGCCGGCCGCTCCCCCGACGCCTTCCGCTGCTCAGGCATGGCGAACACCGCGCACACCTCGCGCCCGTCGAGGGTCATGGTGTTGTAGGTCCCGCCGCTGCCGGGCACCGGGTTCGCGGTCCATCCGAACAGCCCCGTGTAGAAGCGCGTCGTCGCCTCCAGGTCAGGGGTCGCCATGTCGGCCCAGCAGGGGGCGCCGGCGGCGTAGCTGGTCTTCTCGGGCATCCGTCACTCCTGGCGCGGCTGAACGACCCGCGCAGCGTACGCCGTGGGCGGCGGTCGTCGCCACGCCGTCCCGCGGGGCTACCGTGACCGCATGGACGACGGCTGGACGCTCGTACGCTGGCTGCATGTCGGAGGGGTCGCGACCTGGCTCGGCGGCATGCTGTTCCTGGGGCTCGTGGTGGTGCCGGTGGTGCGGGCCAACGGCGGTCTCCAGGCCTCCCGCGCGCTGGTCACGGCGATCGCCCGCCGGTTCGGGGTGGTGGGCGGCGCCGCGTGGGTGGTCATCCTGGTCACCGGGTTCGGCCTGCTCCACCACCGGGGCCTGAGCCCGTCCGACCTCCCCGACTCCGAGTACGGGCGCCGGGTGCTCGCCAAGCTGATCCTGCTGCTGCTGGTGGGCGTGGTGGTGGTGCTCCACGCGTGGATCCAGGGGCCGCGCGTGCGGCGCGCCGAGGAGGCCGGCGACACCGCCGGGGCCCGCAGGTGGAAGATGCTCGGCGGCCTCATGGACGGCGTCATGCTGCTGGCCACACTCGCCGCGCTGTGGCTCGGGGTCTCGCTGGTGCCGTGAGGCCGGTCAGGCCGGCGGCGTCGCGCTGACCGCCACCAGGCCGGCGGGGCCGCGCACGATCCGGGGGGTGAAGCCCTCCCGCCGCAGCGTGGCTGCCACCGGTTCCGCGCGGTCGCGGTCGTAGACCAGATGCACCCTTCCGCCGGGTGCCAGGAGCGCCCGCAGCGCGGCGCACTCGGCCGTCGCGGGCGCCGTCCAGAAGACGTTGACGTTCACGGCGAACGCCGCGTCGAACGGACCGCCGGTCAGCCCCGCGAGATCGGCGTGCACCAGCTCCAGGCGGCCGGCCGCCACGTGCCGGGCGTTCCGGGCGCGGGCACGGCCGATCGCGGTGGCCGAACGGTCGACGGCCGTGATGCGGCCGTCGACCAGGGCTTCGGCCACCATCCCCGCGGCGACGCCGGTGCCGCACCCGATCTCCAGCACGCGGTCGGCCGGCCGCGGGTCGAGCAGCTCCACGGCGAACCGCAGCCGTTCCGGCACCTCGCCCATGGGGTCACGATTGCACGCCCGACGGCGCGTCGGGACCCCGCCGAGATCAGCGCCGGCGCGCCGCCGCGCGATGGCGCCGCTCGAGGGAGGTCGCCGCGGTGACCACCGGCTGCGGGCGGGCATCGATGTACGAGACCATCCCCAGCTGCTCGTGGGAGAGGGTGGTGCCCTCGAACAGCGAGCACCAGATCTTGTGGCGGCCGGGGGCCAGCGTCACCACCAGCTCGCCGGACGACCGCGGCCCCAGCTCCACGCCGCGGCGCGTGCCGGAGGCGTCCACGATCACCAGGTCGTGGTCGTCCATCCCGCGGTTGTAGATCTGCATGCGCACCTCCCCCGCCGCGACGACCCGCTTGGAGGGGCGCACGCTCCACTCGGTCTCGTCCACCGAGAGCTGGGTGGGCAGCGCGACCGGCGGCGGCAGCGTGGTGCGGTGGATCCGGGGCGCCGTCACGGCCGTGCCGGCGGCGGCGAGCGCCAGCCCCAGCAGGCCGGCGGCCATCAGCCGCGTCCGGCTCACGCCAGAAGGCTCGCCGAGAAGCCCGCGAACGGGCCACCCGGCAGGATCCTGCCCGGGTCACCGCCCAGCCACTCCCCGATGAGCGACTGGTAGATGCTCCGGAAGTCCGTGGTCACCTGCAGGTTGCCGCGGCGGTCCGGGGAGGCCAGGCCGGGGTGCTCGCTGCGCAGCCCGCCCCGCACCGCGGAGCCCATCACCACCACCGGGCCGGCGGCGCCGTGGTCGGTTCCGGACTGGTTCTCGGCGATGCGCCGCCCGAACTCCGAGAAGACCACCGTGAGGACGTTCTGCTCGATGCCGCGCGTGGTGAGATCGTCCTTGAACGCCGCCAGCGCCTGGGACAGCACCCGCAGCTGCGGGTCCAGTGCGGCCCGCTGGTTGCCGTGGGTGTCGAAGGAGCCCCAGTCGATGGTGACCACCCGGACGCCCACGTTCGCGCCCAGCAGGGACGCGGCCGTCCGGAGCCGGTTCGAGAGGGAGCTGTTGGGGTAGCCGGGCGCGGCCGCCCCGCCGTTGAGGCTGCTCACCTTGCGGGCCACGTCCACGCTCTGCGCGTACGCGGACCGCGAGCGCCCGAGGCCGGCGTTGCCGGCCCCGGCCGGCACGGCCGCGAGCCCGCCGATCTCATCCACCGGGCGGATCTGGTTGGTGGAGGTGCGCTCGATCGCGAACTGCCCGCCGGTGAGGCTCGCCACCGCCGCCACCGGGGCCTTGGCCGTGACGATCTGCTTTGACACCGAGTTCCCGATGCTCACGGCCTGCAGCGGGTTGTCCATGGATCCGTAGGCGTCCAGCCACCGCCCCAGCCAGCCCGTCGCGAGCTTCTTGAGGTCGCCGGAGAACCAGTACTCGCGGCTGTCGAAGTGCGAGAGGTTCGGCGGGTTGTAGTCCACGGCGGGGAACAGCGCCAGATCCGATCCGAGACCGCCCAGCCCGTCGCCCCACAGGGTGTCGAGGCCCTTGGTGTCGCCGTTGTTGGCGGTGCCGGACACCAGGGGGTTCGCCCAGCCGAACAGTCCGCTCGTGCCGGGCACCTCGGTGGTCCCCACGCGCTCCGGGGTCGTGGGGCCCAGCGCCCGGTGCAGCAGGGGGCGCTTGGCCTGGTACACCGAGTAGTCGGTGGCGCCCAGCGGGACCAGCGCATCGAGGCCGTCCAGCCCGCCGTTCAGGAAGATCATCACCACCTGCGTGGGGCCGGTCGCGGCCTCCGCGACCCCGGCCTCGAAGGCGCGGGTCCAGTCGATCCGCGAGGTTCCGTACACCGCCGCCATCCCGACGGCCGCGCTGCGCAGGAACGCCCGCCGGTTGTACCGGCTGGTGCGCGGCACGCCGTCCGGGAAGCCCAGCAGGGCCTCCGCCGGGATCGGCATGTGGTCCACCGGCCGGAGGTGGTCGGCCGCGCTGTCGGAGCGGGCGCAGTCCGCGCACCGCACCGCCTCCTGATGGGCCGCGTCCGCCTGCGGGGCGAACCCGCCCTGTGCGTCGTCGTGCATCACATCACCTGCCCGTCGGGGCCGCCGAGCATGAACGCCCGCAGCGCGCGCTGGCGCACGTCGCGGTCCTGGCTGCGCGCCACGGGAGCGCGTCCGGCATAGGCCACCAGCGCCCCGCGGGTCGCGGGGGCGACCCAGGGCCGCCCCACCGCCGTGTGCGCGCGGGTCACCGCCGCATCGGCCGCCTCGCCCGCGATGTCCTCCGGCGCCTTCGCCGGGAGGCTCACCAGGCGCTGCGCGAGGGCGAACCGGGCCAGCGTGGTGTTGGTGTTGAGCCACGTGAGCCCGCCCTCCCAGCCCGCCACCGTGGGCGGCGAGTACGGGAGCTGCCCCATGTCGCGAAGGGCCGTGTAGACGCGGTCATCCGTGATCGACAGGCCGAGCTGGCGCAGCATCCCGGCGGCGAACACCACCGGGGGCTTCACCTTGTTGGGCTCGGCGAGCGACTCGAACATGAGCGGATGGGTGAGGATGCGCTCCAGCAGCGGCTTCAGCCGACGACCGCGCAGATAGGTCGCGGTGAGCTGGGCCAGCGTCGCCGGGTCGGGCGGCGTCTCGATGAACTCGTGCCACAGCCTGCGGACGAGGAACGTCGCGTGGGACCGGTGCTCGAGCACCACCGCCACCGCGTCGCGGTGCTCGAAGTTGCCGCTCCTGCCGAGGAAGGTCTTGTTCCCGTCGACCCAGCGCGAGCGCGTGAAGTAGCCGAACGCGGCGTCGGGGTTGTCGTCGTTGACCTGCCAGCCGGTGAGCGCCTTGGCCAGCTCGCGGACGTCGTCCTCGGTGTAGTTCGGGTTGCCGGCGTCGTCGAGCACGCCCAGGCAGAAGAGCTCCATCACCTCGCGGGCGTAGTTCTCGTTGACGAGGCGCCGCGTGCTGTCCTCGCCGGTCAGGAACCGCAGCATCGCCGGGTCCTCGCCCACCTCGTACACGAGGTCGGTGAACGTGGCGCCCGGGTTGGCGCCGAGGTCCGCGTACTTCCGGAACAGGCCGTTCTGCTTGGTCATGAGCTGCGGCGGGGAGACCTCCTCCCGCTGCGTGGCGAAATGCCGGTGCCAGAAGAACGTGAGGCGCTCCACCAGCGGGTTGCGCGACCGCGCCATCCGGTCCACCCAGGTCAGCACCAGGTCCGTGTCGGACGCGTGCGGCTGGAGGGGGCTGCCGTCCGCGCGCACGGCGGGCGTGCCCTCCAGCTGCTGCGGGGTCGACAGCATCCAGTTGACCAGGCTGCCGACGCTCTTGCCGGTCCAGGCGCGGCGGTCGGCATCGGTGGGGCCGAACCCGGCGCGCCAGTACATGCGGTCGACCATGGCCTCGGTCATCCGGCGCTGGGCGCCGCCCGCGGCGGGGAGCCGCAGACGCCGGCGGCGTCCGCGCTGGATCCCGGTGTTGCGCCGCCGGACGGCGGCGGAGCGTGCGGTGGTGGTGCTCACCTGACCCCCTTCATGAACGCCCGGAAGGCCTTCGCCGAGGTCGGGGTCGTCCGCACGCGGAAGTCGCCGTTGGGCTCCTTCACGTCGTACCAGACGAGCCCCTGCAGGGCCGGGAACGCCGCCGGGAGCGTGCCGAGGTCACGGATCCACTCGGCCTTCGAACCGCCGCGGCCCGTCGATCCGGTCTCGGCGATCCAGAACGGCCGGCTGGGCGCCAGGGCCTGGGTCTCGCGGTAGACGTCCGCGAACAGCGAGCGCGGGTCGGTCCATGCCAGGCCGCCCCGGTCACCGAAGTTGTAGGCGCTGGTCCCCACCAGGTCGACCTTGGCGACCCCGGGGAAATATGCGGCGTACCCGTTGGCCTGGGTGTCGGGCACCGAGCGCGCGTAGGGCGCCCACATGAGCTTCACCCGCGCGCCGGCGGCGCCGCGCACCACGCGGTGCACGCGCTTCCAGGCCTTCACGAAGGCGGCCGGGCTGTTGCCGGATCGTGCCCCAGACCAGTGGTACCAGGTCGTGTTCATCTCCGGCATGGGCCGGAGGATCGGCGCCGGGCGCAGGCCCCGGACCTGACGGGTGAGGGCGCGCAGTGAGGCGTCGTAGACCCCCCGGTTCACGCCCTTCAGACCCGTCCGGGCCGTCGGCCTGCCCCCGGTCGCACCGGTGTCGGGCATCCACCCGATGAGCAGCCGCATCTTGCGGCGCTTTGCCAGGGCGACCACCTGGGGGTCCACCAGCTGACCGCCGGTGACGTACGTGGAGAGCACCTTGGGTGCCCCCACCGCGCGCGTCAGGGGGGTGAGCTGGGCGACCGGGTCGTCCTGATAGACGCCCACCTGCACCGCCGCTCCCGCCCCCGGGGGCCCGGCGAGGACCGCCAGGACGGGGATGGCAGCGGCGAACAGGGAACGCCGGCGACGCGCGTGGCGCGGGCCGTCGCCCCCCACCGCCGGTCGGGCACGTGACCGGAGGACATGGGGCATGGCGGCCACGCTACCCCGGGCCCGCCCCGCCTGTCCGCACCCCTCAACGGGTCCGTACGGTCAGTTCACACCCTGCTCATGAACCTCCATGAATGCTCATGAGGATCCGCGACTCTGGCGGTCCGGGAACGCGTCCGAGGTCGAACCCCACCGGCAGCTCCAGGTCGTGAGACGCCAGGAGGCCGGCGTCGGCCAGGATCTCGCGGCACGGGCCGTCCGCCGCCACCCGGCCACCGGACAGGATCACCGCCCGGTGGCACAGCTCCGCGGCCAGCGGCAGGTCGTGCGTCACCAGCAGCATCGTGCGGTCCAGCTCCCCCAGCAGGGCCGTCAGCTCGCGCCGCGCCCGGGGATCCAGGTTGGCCGACGGCTCGTCCAGCACCACCACCCCGGGGTCCATCGCCAGCACGGTGGCGATGGCCACCCGGCGGCGCTCCCCCTGGGAGAGCTGGTGAGGTGCCCGGTCCGCGGCGTGCGCCATGCGCACCGCGTCCAGGGCCGCGGACACCCGCGCGGCCACCTCGTCCTCCCCCAGCCGCATGTTCCGGGGCCCGAACGCGACGTCCTCGCGCACGGTGGGCATGAACAGCTGGTCGTCGGGGTCCTGGAACACCAGCCCCACGCGGGCGCGGATGGCCGCCAGCGTGCCGCGCTCCACCGCCACGCCCTCCACCAGCAGCTCGCCCTCGCCGCGCAGCAGCCCGTTGAGGTGGAGCATGAAGGTCGTCTTCCCCGCCCCGTTCGGGCCCAGCACCGCCACGCGCTCACCGGGGCTGACCACCAGGTCCAGGCCGTCCAGGGCCGGCGTCCCGTCCGGGTAGCGGTAGCGCAGGCCCCGTGCGCGGATGGCCGGGGTCATGCCGCCATCCCCGCGAGGACCCGGGCCGGGACCAGGGCGAGGGCGACCACGGCCACGAACGCCGCGTCGGCGGCGCCCAGGCGCCCGACCGCTACGGCGGGCAGCTGCCCGCCGTAGCCGCGGCTCAGCATGGCGCGGTACACCCGCTCGCCACGCCCCAGGCTGCGCAGGAACAGCACGGCGACCAGGCGTCCCAACACCGCCGCCGCGAACGGCGACCGCGGACGGAACCCGCGGGAGGTCATCGCGGCGCGCATGCGCCGCACCTCGTCGACCAGCGTCACCAGGTAGCGGTACATGAACGCCGCGATGAGGGTGAGCGTGCGCGGCGCGCGCATGCGGCGCAGCGCCTCCAGGGTCTCGGGGAAGGTGGTGGTGAGACCCAGCAGCACCGCCGCGACGGTGCCGATGGTGGCCTTGGCGCCCACCTCGGCCAGCACCCGCAGCCCGTGGTCAGACACCGTGAGCGGGCCCAGCGACGCGACCGCCCGGCCGCCCGAGAGCAGCGGCGCGAACGCCGCCACGAACAGCACGGGCGGCAACACCGGCGCCGCCCGGCGCGCGATCTCCCGCGGCCGGGCCTCGGCGGCGACCGCGACGGCCGCCAGCACCAGCGCGCAGGCGACCCAGGTCGGCCACGCCTCCAGCGGCGCGGACACCGCCACGATCGTCACGCCGATGAGCCCCACGACCTTGGCCCGGGCGTCGAGCCCCCGCAGCCGCCCGCCGACCGTCGGCGGCGCCGGGAGATGTCCGCAGCCGCCGCCCATCAGGTGGACGCGCCCACGGGCCGGCGTCCGATCCGGCGGATCAGGGCGGCCAGGGCGATCCCGCACAGCAGGACCCCGAGGGTGCCCACGAAGCCGGCCAGGCCGGTGGCCAGCCGTTCATCGGCGATGCCCGGGAATGCGTAGTCCGGCACCGGCGAGGACGCCTGCAGCTCGTGCAGCCGGCCGTCCCCCGCGAAGCCGGTGTCCTCGGCGACCCGCTCGAGTCCGTCGGGCGACGAGGCGGCGAAGGGCGACAGGGCGGTGGCCATGCCGACCGCGATGGCGGCGCCGACGGCGCACAGGACGTTGGTCGAGACGCGGCGCATGTCAGGCCTCCTGGACGATCGCGGTGTGACGGACGGCGGGCGCCGCGGGCGGCGCGCCGGCGATGAGGTCCGGGCGTGCGGCCAGGACCGCGGCGACGGCGGTGACCGTGATGGCCGCCTCGCCGATCCCGATGAGGGCGTGCACGCCGAGCATCGCCGGCACGACGGTCCCCAGCGGGACCGTGCCGGAGGCGGCAAGCTGCAGGGCGGTGGCGAGGGCACCGAGCATGACCGCCGACCACGCCCCCACGGCCGTGACGCCGAGCAGGACGGAGCGGCGGCGCGGAAGGATGCGACGGGCGGCCAGCATGAGCCCGCCAACCGCCAGGGCGCCGATGACGCCCATGTTCAGGATGTTCGCGCCCAGGGCGGTGATGCCGCCGTCGGCGAACATGAACGCCTGGGCGGTCACCACCACCGACAGCACGACGGTCGCGGTCCATGGGCCCAGCAGCACCGCCGCGAGCGCGGCGCCCAGGAAGTGGCCCGACGTGCCGCCGGCGACGGGGAAGTTGAGCATCTGGGCCGCGAACACGAATGCTGCGGTGACGCCCAGCAGCGGGACGGTGCGCTCGTCGAGGGTCCGCCCTGCCCGGCGGACGCCGTAGCCCACCGCCGCGGCGGCGATGACACCGGTCGCGAGGGCGACGTCGTTGTCGAGGAAGCCATCGGGGATGTGCATCTCAGATCGTCTCCGTTCGGGTTCCGCCGGCGTCCGCGCAGGCCGGGCAGCGGCCCCGGTGTCCAGGACGTACCCGGTGGCGGCGGTGACCCCCGCCGCCACCGGCGCCAGCACGTCGTCGTGCAGGTGCTCGACCGCGCCACATACGCGGCACACGACGTGGTGATGGCGATGACCGCGGGCGAGCTCGAAGTGCATGCGCCCGGCGCCCAGGTCGGCGCACCGCACCAGGCCCGCGTCCTCCAGGACCTCCAGCGTGCGGTAGACCGTGGACGGGTTGATCGTGGGGACGGCGCCCCGCACCCGCTCGTACAGCTCGTCGGCGGTGAGGTGCTCGCCGCCGCCCAGCGCCTGCAGCACCTCGAGGCGCTGGGGCGTGGGCCGGCAGCCCGCGCGGCGCAGCAGCTCGGCGCCCCGTGTGCCGCCCTCGGCCGCCGCGCGGTGCAGCGCGGGTGCCGAGTGGTGGTGTTGATGCGTCATGCCCGCGCTCCCCGTCGTGGTGGGCGTCATCGCCCCGCCACCGGTTCGTACGCGCGAGGCGTTCGCACGGATCACCCCGGGCCGCGCCGTCCCCCGCACGCACCCGGAAAGGACCGGTGGGCGCCGTGCGGGACGGACGGACGGGAGGGCCTGCGCCGTGACGGCGGCATCCGTCACGAGCCCCTCGTGGCCACGGAATCGCACCTGCGAACCGTTTGCAAGTGGGGACGTGCGACGTGGCTTCGGGCGGCGGGGCACGGCGGGTCAGACCAGCGGGGGGATGGCCCGCAGCGTCAGCACGACGCCGAGGCCCAGGATGAACAGTGCGGAGGCGACCGGGACGACGGCGGCGAGGCGCCCCTCGAGCGGCACGCGGTCCACCAGTCGCCGGGCGTGGACCACCAGCACGCCGATGACGCTCAGCAGCCCCGCCAGACCGGCGGAGAACGCCAGCACCAGGACGAGCCCCCAGCCCACGCGGTCGAGTGAGATCGCGCCGAGCATGAGCACCAGGGCCGACGGGCAGGGCACCACGCCGGCGGCGGCGCCCACGGCGAGCAGGTTGCGCATGCGCAGATCCTCCGGCGGCGTGTGCGTGTGCCCGCCGGGGCCGTGGTGGTGGTCGTGGCCGTGGTCGTGGTCGTGGTCGTGCTCGTGGTCGTGATGGCCGTGGGACGCGTGGGCGTGCACCGCCACCGGGGTACGCAGGGCCACGCGGGCGTGGGCGTCCAGCCGGACGCCGCGGTGGCGGATGGGGGCGGCCCGCCGGGCGCGGCGACGCGCGCGCACCGCGCGCACCCGGTTGCGCAGCACCGCGCCGCCCACGCCCAGCACCAGCAGCGCGGCCACCAGGTTGAGCCACGGGAAGAGGTCCTCCGGGAGGATGTACTGCGACAGCCACAGCGTCACCAGGCCCAGGGCGACGACCCCCACGGTGTGGGTGACGGTCACGAACAGCCCCAGCAGGAGCGCGTGCCGCGTGGTGCCCCGGCTGCCCACCAGGTAGGCGGCCACCATCGATTTGCCGTGGCCGGGGGACAGCGCGTGGGCCGCGCCCCAGGCCATCGCCGCCAGCAGCGCGATGACCGCGGCGCCCAGGCCGGCGTCCCCGCCGATGAGGCGGCCGATGCGGTCGTCCCCCTGGCCGCTCACCGTGTCGCGTGCGACCGGGTCGTCGATCAGCCCGGCCACCGGCCCCGGGCCGTCGCCCGGTGTGTAGGAGATGCGCAGCGGCGGCGCGGCGGTCCCGCCGGCGGGAAGATCCGGCGGGTACCGTCGCAGCCCGTCCGTGGGGTCCGCCGCCGGCGGCGCGCCGTCGATGCGCGCGCCTCCCGACGTGGCCGCGGTGACCACGTGGAAGCCCAGACGCCCCTCGGCGGTGCGGTCCCGCACCTCCAGGCGCACGGTCCCGTCCAGTGCCGCGGCGTCCGGCGCGCGGAACCACGCGTCCAGCCGCAGCGTCCGCAGCCCCGCCTCACCGGGCACAAGGGTGGCGGTCTGGGAGACGGGCTCCAGCGGAAGCCGGCGCCCGTTCGCCGTCACCACGATGCCGGCCGCCAGGCGGTCCGCCTGGGCGTCGGCCCAGCCCTGCGGTCCGCCCTCTCGCTCGATCGCCGACGACTCCCGGAAGGTGGGGATCTCGGCCATGTCGAGCGCATGGCGCACGTACAGCCCGCCGCCGGAGAGCTCCACACGGGTGGAGGTGTTCACGGTGAAGTTGCCCAGCGGGTGCGCCGCGGCCTGCCCGGCGGCGAGCAGCGCCACCAGGAGCGCGAGCAGCAGGGTGATGCGCCTCATGCCCCGAGCCTCCCCAGCTCGCGCCGGGCGATGGGTGCCCAGCGCACGGAGAAGTGCGGGTTGATCGCCAGCGCGGTGCCGAGATGCCGCCGGGCCTCCGCCGGGGCGCCGGCGCATGCCGCGGCCATCCCCGCACGGAAGTGGGCGGTGGCGTCGCGGGTGCCCAGCCGCAGGGAGCGGCGGGCGAAGCCCAGCCCCTCCTGGCAGCGCCCCGCACGTGTGAGGACCCAGCCGAGCACCTGATCGCCGATCACCCCGGGGCGCTCGGCGCGGGCGGCGCGGGCGCGGCGCACGTCGGCCGGTCCGGGCAGGCGCAGGTCGGCGAGCGCCTGGGCCAGATCGAGGTCCACCCGGGAGCCGGCGGCACGCTGCAGGCGCTGCATGGCCACCACGAGCCCCACGCTGTCGCGGACGGCGGCGCGGTCGCCGCGAACGGCACCGAGCTCTCCGATCGCCGCGGCGTACTCGGCGAGCGGCTGACGCACCAGCGCCCGGTCGTACAGGCGCCCGGCCTGCGCGGTCCGGCCGCGAGCCGCGAGCACCCGTGCGAGGCCGGCCGTGGCGCGTGGATCGTCCGGTCGCTCGGCCAGCGCCGTGCGCATCTGGCGTTCCGCGGCGCCCAGGTCGCCGGTGCCGAAGTGCAGGAGGCCCAGCTGGACGCGCGCCCATGCGCGCGGCTCACCGCCCGGGCGGCCGGCGTCGACCGCCAGCTCCATGAGACCGATCGCCGCGGGGATCTGCCCGCGCAGCTCCGCCGCGTAGGAGGCGCGGCTGTAGGAGGCCAGGTCCGGCCGGGCCATGAGCCGCCGCTCGATCACGGCGAAGCCCTCGCGGTACCGCCCGAGCTCGATCAGGGCGTCGCCGCGGATCCCGAGGGGGGCCACGCGGTCAGGTGCCGCGGCGAGGCTGCGGTCCGCCAGCGTCAGGGCCTCGGCGAAGCGGTGGCGCGAGAGCGCGAGCGACGCCAGGGCGTCGAGGGCCTCGGGGTTCCCGGGGCGCGCCGCGAGCGAGGCGCGGGCCGCGGCCTCCGCCCGGGTGTACCAGGCCGGGTCGCCGGTGGTGCGCGCCTGCACGAGCGCCGCGTCGGCGACGATCACCTGCGCCCGCCAGTCCCCGGGGTTCTCGGCCAGCGCCGCCCGGGCGCGCTGCAGGGCGTAATCCTCGGTGGCGCCGATGGCCGCCGCCGGCTGCGGCGTCTCACCACGGGTGAGGGCCAGCCCGCCCGCGCCCGCGGCGAGGATCACCGCGGCGCCCGCGAGGGCGGCGAGGGGGCGTCGTGCGCGTGGTGTGGGGGTGGCGTCCATGTGCGAGACCCGGGCCGAGGTGGAAGAGGGTGCGGGTGCGGGGCCGTACGGCCCCGCACCCGGATGCGCATCGGGTTACGGCAGCGGGCCCACGGGGGGCGCGGCCGGCTCGGTGCGGTAGTGCGGCGGCTCGGTCGAGAAGCCGTCCGACGCCGGGGCGACGTACGGGCCACGTCGTTGCGGTTCACGCCGTCGCCGAGGGGCAGGCTGTTGGCCGTGCCGCCGACGAGGTTGAACAGGTTCCCGCCGATGACGCGGAGCTCGATGTCCACCACGTCGTCGGCCAGGCGGCGACCGTTCGGGAAGCCCTGGGGGTCACCCTGGATCTCGCCGAACGGCTTGGGGTCCGCCGACACCGGGGTGTCGAGGTTGAGCCGCAGCAGGTCGGCCTGCACCGTCCCGGTGGAGTTGTTCGCCAAGCCCAGACCGGTGAGGTCCAGCCCGTTGAGCAGCGCCGCGGCCACGTCCTTGCGGCCCTTCTCCGGGATGTTCAGGTTCAGCGTCGGGAACAGCGCGTTCAGCGCGGCGGCCGGGAACGGCGCCTCGTAGTACTTGGCGAACTTCTTGTCCCCGGACGGGTCCGACGCGTTCCAGCGGTCCTTCTGGTACCGCGGGATGAGGACCTCGTTGACCAGCGGGTTGCCGAGGCGGGAGACCTGCTTCCACTCGGTCCACATGCGGGTCTTCTGGGTCTTGACCCGCACGCCCTTCACCATCTTGTGCCGGGTCTGCACCGCGTAGCGCTGCACCGGCCGCTCGGTGGAGGCGAAGACACCGACGACCGGCGTCTTGGAGCGACCGCGGAGGGTGCTGATCGGGACCTGCAGGGCCACGCTGTGGACGTTGTAGCGGGCGAGCGAGTCCACGCCGTTGCCCTGGTTGCCGAACCCGATGCCCGCGCGTCCGGGCTTGTCGAGGTTCACCAGGTCGAAGATCATCCCGAGGTCGACGAAGAACGGGTCGTCGGCCTGGCCGGCGAACGTCCGGATGCCGCCCTTGGTGCTGGTGATCGCCGCGGTGCGCAGCTGCGCGTAGCCGGGCAGGCTCTTGGGCCCGGTGTTGTTCGGGGCGACCGGGACGTCCTTGGCGATCCGGCGGCTCACCTGGGTCTTGGCGCCCCGGCGGATCTCGTAGAGGTCATAGGTCTGCTTGACCAGGACGTTCCCGGTGGGGTCCGAGTACAGGTACCCCGCGGCGTCGGACTCCGGCGCGTCGGTGTCGAACCGGTACTGGTACCGCAGGTCCCACTTGCCGTCGCCGTTCTGGTCGACATTCAGGTTGTAGCGGGCGTTCTCGGAGAACAGGTAGAAGTTCGGCCCGCCGTGCGGCTCCTCGAACGGGATCCAGTTGGCGATCAGGGTCGCCGTGTCGGGACGCTCCGGGCTCCGGAAGAAGTAGAGGTCCGTGACGTCGGCCGTCGGGTCCTCGAGCAGCGCCGGGGCCTCCCGGTGGCTGGATGCGCCACCGAAGCTGGGCACGAGCAGCGCCGCGCCGAGCGCGGCGATGCCGGCGAGGGGAATGGCGGCCTTCAGGAGGCCCTTCCTCCCGCGGGGTGAGCTGGCCATGGGTGCGTGGTCCTTTCCGTCTGTCTCGGTGTCCGCGGCGCGGGGGACGACGCGGTGGCCGGACACGACCCCGGCGCGGGATGCCGCCCGCGCTGGTGGGGATGTCCGGTCTCAGTCGTCACTACGCGCCCCGGCCCCGGGCGGATCACCCGGATGTGCGGACGCCGATGCGTCACCATGCGGGTGATGCCCGGACAGCCCCCTCCCCTGCGCATGCGCCCCGCCTACCTGCGGGATCTGGGCGACGGCCCGGTGCGTGAGTCGGGCGACCTGGACACCCTGGCCGCCGCGGCCCGGGACGGCGGGGTGGTGGTGCTCTCGGGCGCCGGGATCTCCACCGACTCGGGCATCCCGGACTACCGGGGACCCGAGGGCGCGCTGCGGCGCCACACGCCCATGACCTACCAGGAGTTCACCGGGAGCCCCGAGGGGCGGCGGCGCTACTGGGCGCGCAGCTTCGTGGGCTGGCGCCATGTGGCGCAGGCGGCCCCGAATGCCGCGCACCGGGCCGTGGCGGTGCTGGAGGAGGCCGGGTTCGTGGACGCCGTCGTCACCCAGAACGTCGACGGGCTGCACCAGGCCGCCGGGTCACGGGCCGTGGTGGAGCTCCACGGCAGCCTCGATGCGGTGGTCTGCCTGGCCTGCGGTGACCGCAGCCCGCGAGGCGACCTCGACGACCGGCTGCGCGCGGCGAACCCCGCCTTCGTGGAGATCGCCCGGCGGATGGCGGACCGCGAGGTGAACCCGGACGGCGACGTGGCGCTGCCGGAGCGGGAGGTCGCCCGGTTCCGGGTGGTGGACTGTCGGGTGTGCGGCGGCGACCTGAAGCCCGACGTCGTGTTCTTCGGCGAGGGCGTCCCGCGGGAGCGGGTGCGGCGCTGCGAGGCGATGGTCGACGCGGCGCGCCTGCTGCTGGTGGCCGGCTCGTCGCTGACGGTGATGAGCGGCTACCGGTTCGTGCTGCGTGCCCGGGAGCGCGGCATCCCGGTGGCCATCGTCAACCGCGGGCCCACCCGCGGTGACGACATGCACCACGTCCGGCTCGACCGGCCGCTCGGTGAGGTCCTGCCCGGGCTCGCCCGCCGCCTCATGCCCTGAACGGAACCGGTCCCGGCGGCACGTGCCGCCGGGACCGGGCGCGCATCAGGCGATCGCGGTGCCGGCCAGCAGGCGCGGGTACAGCGGGAAGCGCTCCGACACCGCGCGGCTGCGCTCGCGCAGGGCGGCGAGGTCGGCGTCGCTGACACCGGGCTGCAGGGCGGCGGCGATCACGCGGCCGATCTCCCGCATCTCCGGCTCGCGCAGGCCGCGGGTGGTGAGGGCCGGCGTGCCGATCCGCAGGCCCGAGGTGACCGTGGGGGGACGCTCGTCGAACGGCACGCCGTTCTTGTTCACGGTGATCCCGGCCTTGTCCAGGCGCTCCTCGCCGTCGACGCCGGTGAGGTCGGTCGCCGACAGGTCCACCAGGACCAGGTGGTTGTCGGTGCCGCCGGTCACCAGGTTCAGCCCGCCCGCCACCAGCTCCTCGGCGAGGGCCGCGCAGTTGGACACCACCGCGGCCTGACGCTCGCGGAACTCGTCGGTGAGCGCGTGGCCCAGGGCCACGGCCTTGCCGGCGATGACGTGCATGAGCGGGCCGCCCTGCAGGCCGGGGAACACCGCCCGGTCGACCGCGCTGGCGTGCTCGGCGTTGCACATCACCATGCCGGCCCGCGGGCCGCCGAGGGTCTTGTGGATCGTGGTGGTCACGATGTCGGCGATGCCCACCGGGGTGGGGTGCACGCCCGCGGCCACCAGGCCCGCGATGTGCGCCATGTCGACCATGAACAGCGCGCCCACCTCGTCGGCGATCTCCCGGAAGGCCGGGAAGTCGATCACGCGCGGATACGCCGACGCGCCGGCCACGATGAGCTTGGGCTTCAGCTCGCGCGCCATGCTGCGCACCTGGTCGAGGTCGATGCGGCAGTCGCCGCGCCGGACCCCGTAGTGGTGGAAGTCGTACATGCGGCCCGAGAAGTTGACCTTGAGCCCGTGTGAGAGGTGGCCGCCGTGCGAGAGCGACATGGCCAGCACGGTGTCGCCGGGCTTGAGCACGGCGAAGTACGCGGCCTCGTTGGCGGTGGCGCCGGAGTGCGGCTGCACGTTCACGTGGTCGGCGCCGAACACCTGCTTGGCCCGCGCGATGGCGAGCTCCTCCACCTGGTCCACGACCTCGCAGCCGCCGTAGTAGCGCTTGTGCGGCAGGCCCTCGGCGTACTTGTTCGTGAGCGTCGACCCCACGGCCTGCATGACCGCGTGGCTCGTGAAGTTCTCGCTCGCGATCATCTCCAGGGTCTCGGACTGGCGCTCGGCCTCGGCGCGCAGCAGGCGCGCGAGGTCCGGGTCGCAGTCGGCGACGTCCTGTGACAGGTAGCTGCTCTCGTCGGCGAAACTCACCCGCGCGTCCCCCTCGGTGATCCGGTGTCCGGACGCCGAGGGTACACGCCGCGCCGGGCGGCGGGACGGCTGCGGACGCTACCGGCGGCGGCGCACGACGCCCTCGCCGTCGCAGCCGGCGCACGTCACGGGCACGAGGCCTTCGCCGTTGCGCGCCTGCGACCACGTGCGGCCCTGGCCCCAGCAGGAGGCGCAGAAGCTCACGCCGATGGGGACGAGCGGCACCGGGTCGTCACCGGTCGCCCGCTGACGGTCCTCACGCCAGTCCATCCATGACCGGTAGGCGACGGGGATGCTGCCGGGTTCCTGGACGGCGAACATCAGGTCGATCCTCTTTCGGAGCTGTGGAGGGGGTGTCGCCGGGATCGGACGCTGCAAACCCGTTCTTGAGATTTGCGTCAGTCGGGCGTCCGGCCCCCCACCACCCGCTCGATGCCGGCCAGGTCGCGGCGGGTGCCCACGTCCACCAGCCCGGCGGCCCGGAACAGCTCCACCGCCCGGGCGGCCTGCCCGGCCCCGATCTCGCACAGCAGCCACCCGCCCGGGGCCAGATGGTCCGGGGCCTCCGCGGCGAGCCGGGCGATCGCCTCGTCGCCCACCGGTCCCGAGGTGAGCGCGCCGCGCGGCTCGAACGCCAGCTCCGGCTCCGCCGCCGCCAGTTCCGCGTCGGACAGGTACGGCGGGTTGGCGGCCACCAGGCCGAAGCGGCGGCCGGCGACCGCCGCGAACCCGTCGCTTTCGAGCACCGTCACCGTGAGGCCGTTGGCCGTGGCGTTCGAGGCGGCCACCGCCACCGCCCGCGGCGAGACGTCCACGGCCACCACCCCCAGGTCGGGGCGCTCGTCGGCCAGTGCCAGCGCGATGGCCCCGCTGCCGGTGCCCCAGTCGAGCACCTCGGCCCCGTGGGGCGCCACCTCCACCGCCCACTCCACCAGCGTCTCGGTGTCCGGGCGGGGCACCAGCACGTCGGGACCCACCGCCAGCTCCAGGCCGCGGAAGCCGCGACGGCCCAGGATGTAGGCCATCGGCTCGCGCTTGGCGCGCCGGGCCACCAGGGCCCGGGCCGCCGCCAGCTCGGGCTCGGTGAGGGGGCGGTCGTGCTCCAGATACAGGCGCATCCGGTCCATCTTCAGCGCCTCGCCCAGCAGCAGGTCCGCGTCCAGGCGGGGGCTGGAGCTGCCGCGCTCGGCCAGGTAGGCGGCGGTGCGCCGCAGCACCTCGCCCAGCGTGAGCATGGGGTCCGCTACCGCCGGGCCCGTGCCTGGATGAACGACGCCAGCGGGCCGTGCAGGTACTGGTCGACGGCCTCGGCGCGCTGCCCGACCTCCAGGAGGTCGTACGCCGGCTCGTCCTGCGCGTAGACCAGACGGATGTAGATGCGGCTGGGGTCGGTGTGCATCGGCTCGATCGCGATGTCGAGCGCGCCCTCGCCGAGGCGGCGCCACACGCGCAGCCCGTGGGAGGCCGCCTCCTCCTCGTCGTCGCCGCCCAGCAGCTCGCGCCGCTCCACGTCCAGGCCCAGCACCTCGTCGGTGAGGTACCGGCGGGCACCCTCGGGGTCCTCGGTGTCCCACACGGCGATCAGCGTGAGGTCCTCGATCCACAGCCGGTCGGCCGAGATGGCGGACAGGCCCTCCTCGAGCATGCCGATCACCCGCTCCAGGCCCTCACGGAAGCCGAGGCTCGTGACGCCCGCGGCGGCGGTCTGGGTGGGGCGCAGGACCAGCTCCGACCCGGTGGGCCCGGAGAGCGTCGCGGCGTCGTCGGTGAACTCCAGCCGGTTCAGGTCGTAGGCCACGCCGAACCGGGCGAGCAGCAGCGCGGCCGCCTCGCGGTCGCGCGTCACCTCGTCGTGGCGGACGGTGATGCCGAGGAACTCGGCGCGCAGGAGATCGGGGTTCGGGTTCATGCCGTTGGGGCCGCCTGCTCCTCGAGCCGCAGCCGGCGCTCCTCGGCGGCAAGCGCCGAGGTGAGGTCGCCCAGGGCACCCTGGAGGACCTGCTCGCGCAGCGCGACGGTGATCCCGACACGGTGGTCGGTCACCCGGTTCTGCGGGTAGTTGTAGGTGCGCACCTTCTCGGCGCGGTCGCCCGACCCGAGCTGGGCCTTGCGCGCCGCGCTGATCTCCGCGTTCTGCTCGGCCATCGCCCGCTCGTACAGCCGGGCGCGCAGCACGCGCATCCCGCGCTCCCGGTTCTGGAGCTGGCTCTTCTCGTCCTGCATCGAGACCACGATCCCCGTGGGGACGTGGGTGATGCGCACGGCCGAGTCGGTGGTGTTCACGCTCTGCCCGCCGGGACCGCTGGAGCGGTAGACGTCGATCTTCAGGTCGTTCTGGTCGACCTTGATGTCCACGTCCTCCACCTCCGGCAGCACCGCCACCGTGGCGGTGGAGGTGTGGATGCGTCCCTGGCTCTCGGTGTCGGGCACCCGCTGCACGCGGTGCACCCCGGCCTCGTGCTTGAAGACCGAGAACGCCCCCTCGCCCTTCACGGCGAAGGTGACCTCCTTGAGGCCGCCGGCGTCGGCGGGGCTCGCCGAGAGCTGCTCCACCCGGAAGCCGCGTCCCTCCGCGTAGCGCGTGTAGATCTCCAGCAGGTCGCGGGCGAACAGCGCCGCCTCCTCCCCGCCGGCCGCGGCGCGCACCTCCACGATCACGTCCTTCGCGTCGTTCGGGTCGGGCTCGACCATCGCCTCGCGGATCCGGGGCTCCAGATCCTCGATCTCGTCCTCGGCCTCGCGCAGCAGCGCGCGCAGGTCCTCGTCGTCGCCCTCGGCCAGCAGCTCGCGCGCCTCGTCGACGCGGGCGGTGGCGTCCCGCCAGCGGTCCACGAGGTCGAACGCCGGGGCCAGCGCCGACCAGCGGCGGTTGACCTCGGCGTAGCGCGACCGGTCCCCGACGAGCCCCGGGTCGGCCATGGCCGCCTGGAGCTCCTCCCGGGTGTGCTCGATCTGCTCGACCAGGCGCGAGAACGCCGCACTCATGTCACCACCACCCGCACCCGCCCGCGGCGCATGCCGCGGTGCGCCGGACTAGGCCTTCTGACGGCGGGCCAGCTTGCGCTGGAACCGCTCGACACGGCCGCCGGTGTCCACCAGCTTCTGCTTGCCGGTGTAGAAGGGGTGGCACTGATTGCAGATCTCGACCTTGATCTCGGACTTCGTCGAGCGCGTCTCGAAGACGTTGCCGCACGAGCACACGACTCTCGAGGTGACGTACTCGGGATGCAGATCGGTCTTCATGGCGTGGAGCCCTCCTCAAGCGTGCGACAGCCGGGCAGGGGCCCGGCTCGAAATGAACTGTAGCGCAGCGCCGCAACCCCGGCCGGGGAGGCGGCGCGGCACACCTCAGTGGCCGGCGAACTTCGGCGGGCGCTTCTCGAAGAAGGCCGCCATCCCCTCCCGCTGGTCGTCGGTCGTGAAGGCCAGCGCGAAGGCGTCCAGCTCCCGGGCCAGGTGACCGCGCAGGTCGCCGTCCAGGGCCAGGTTCACGACCTCCTTGGCGGCCGAGATCGACCATGCCGGCTTGGTCGCGATCTCCTCGCCCAGCGCCACGGCGCGATCCAGCAGCTCCGCGTGGGCGTGGACGTGGTTCACCAGCCCATGGCGCAGCGCCTCGTCGGCGGGGCACATGCGGCCGGTGAAGATGAGCTCCTTCGCGAAGCCCGACGAGGTGGTGCGCGCCAGGCGCTGCGTGCCGCCCCAGCCCGGGAGGATCCCCAGGTTCACCTCGGGCAGGCCGAACCGGGCGGTCTCGCTCGCCAGCCGGATGTCACAGGCCAGCGCGAGCTCGCAGCCGCCGCCCAGGGCGTAGCCGTTCACGGCCGCCAGCACCGGCTTCGGGAACGACTCGATGCGGCTGGTGGTCTGGTGGCCGCGCTGCGCGTAGGCGCGGGCCTCGAGGGCGCTGGCCTCCCGCATGTGGCGGATGTCGGCGCCGGCGCTGAACGCCTTCTCCCCGGCCCCGGTGATCACCACCACCCGGAGGGTGGGATCGCGCTCGATCGTGTCGAGCAGGGTGTCGAGCTCATCGAGCATCTCGAGCGACAGCGCGTTGAGCACCTCGGGCCGGTTGAGGGTGGCGATCGCCA
>LNFM01011464.1_pt1 | contig 22045 bp, 24 predicted proteins | sample 596031 | NCBI WGS metagenome assembly LNFM01 (sample SAMN04254537, study PRJNA301005) | activated carbon metagenome | isolation source: dual media filters at the Ann Arbor, Michigan drinking water treatment plant | place: USA: Ann Arbor
GCAGTCAATGCCGCCAAGGCGCGCCTGAAGAAGAACGAACTGTCGATCGGCATCGGCATCCGGCTGGTCCGCAACGTCGACATCGTGAAGGTCATGAAGGCCGCGGGCTTCGACTGGCTGTTCATCGACCTCGAGCACGGATCGATGTCGATCGAGACGGCGTGCGAGATCGCCATCGCCGCGCAGGACTCAGGCATCGCCCCGATCGTGCGCGTACCGTATGGCGAACTCACCATGGCGACGAGGGTGCTGGACGGCGGCGCGCTGGGCATCGTCGTCCCGCATGTCGATACGCCGGAGGAGGCGAAGGAGATCGCCGACAAGCTCCGCTATCCGCCGCGCGGCCACCGCTCTGTGGGCGGCGGCCAGGCGCAGTTCGACTACGAGCCGATGCCGCTGGGCGAGATGACGACGAAGTCGGACGAGAACACGCTGATCGTGGTGATGATCGAGACGCCCAAGGCGGTCGAGAATGCCGAGGCGATCGCGGCGGTGCCGGGCATCGATTGCCTGCTCGTCGGGTCGAGCGACCTGTCGATGGAAATGGGCATCCCCGGCGACACCGGCAATCCGAAGGTCCAGGCCGCGGTCGACAAGGTCATCGCCGCCTGCCGCAAGCACGGCAAATGGCCCGGCATGGGCGGCGCCTACACCGAAGAGCTGCTCAAGCTCTACACCGACAAGGGCATGAAGTTCCTGCTGTCCGGCAACGATCTGCCGATGCTGACCGGCGCTGCCCGTGCGCACCAGGCGAAGGTGCGGGCGTTTCAGAAGTGACAGCAGGGCCGTCATCCCAGGCTTAGCGAGGATCTTTGTCTTTTCTGCACCGGGCGGGCTATCGCGCCTCGGAAGGCGCTGTCGCCCGCCCGCGCGTATGAACGCGCGTTAACGCTTCCCTTCGATCTCGATTTCGACGAGGTGCGGCTTGCCGGACTTGAAGGCGGCTTCGATGGCGGCCTTGATGTCGTCGGCCTTGGCGACGTAGGTGCCGGCGACGCCCATGCCCTTGGCGAGATCGACGAAGCCCATGGTCGGGCCGGTCAGGTCCATGTGCATGTAGGGCTTGTTCGACTTCACGTCGAAGCGCTGGCGATAGGCGTCGATGTTGTGCTTCAGCACGCGATACTCGCGGTTCGCGAGGATCACGAAAACGATCGGCAGCTCGTGATGTGCCGCCGTCCACAGCGCCTGGATCGAGTACATCGACGAGCCGTCGCCCGACAGGCACAGGATCGGCCGCTTCGTCTCGGCCACCGCAACGCCGATGGCGCCGGCCAGCCCCTGGCCGATGCCGCCGCCGCGGCCGCTGTAATAGTCGCCCGGTCTCTTGAAGGTGAAGGTCTTGAAGAGGTCGAGGTTGGCGGTGATCGTCTCGTCGACCACGACGACATCCTTCGGCGAGCCCGCGCGGATCTCCGCCATGGCGCGGGCCATCGAGGTCGGCGTGCGCGACCAGGCCTTCTCGACACGCGCTTTCTGAGCCGCATCGTCGGCCGCCTTGCGCGCCTTCATCTCTTCGTTGCGCCTGGATGCCGCCGCTGCATCGACGCCGGTCAGGGCCGCGTCGAGCGCCTCCAGCGCCGCACCAGCATCGGCGACCACGCCGGCATCGAGCGCGAAATTGTAGGCGAGCCGTGACGCGCCCGCCTCGATCTGCAGCACCTTGGTGCCGGCGGCGAAGGGTGTACCCGGCGCGTACCAGACCTCCTCGAAGAAGGGCCCGCCCACCATCAGCACGAGATCGCTGTCGGCCAGCTGCCTGGCCACGCCAGGCGCATCGAAGGCCAGCGTGCCGCGATAGGCCGGATGATCGGTCGGGAAGGAATTCTGCCCGCGCAACCCCTCGAACCACACCGAGGCGCCCAGCTTCTCGACCAGCCTGACCAGCACCTTGTCGGCGCCGGCGCGGGCGATGTCGTCGCCGGCCACGATGGCCGGGCTCTTCGCGGCCGCCAGCAGCTTCGCCATGGCGGCGATGCCCGCCGGATCGGGGCGGGTCGCGGTATAGGAATGGCCGGGCCGCCCCGCCGGAATGGAGGTCTCCTGCTCCATCACGTCGATCGGCAGCGCCACGAACACAGGACCGGCCGGCGCTTCGTTGGCGATCTTGAAGGCGCGCTGCAGGATCGGGCCCAGCTCGTCAGCCCGCTCGACCTGCACGCTCCACTTCGTCACGGGCGCGGCGATGGCGGCGAGGTCGTGGCCCAGGATCGGATCGCGCAGACGCATGCGCGTGTCCTGCTGGCCGGCCGTCACCACCATGGGCGAGTTGTTCTTCAGAGCACTGTAGATCGCGCCGATCGCATTGCCGAGGCCCGGCGCCACATGCAGGTTCACGAAGGCAGTCTTGCCGCTGGCCTGCGCGTAGAAGTTGGCCGCGCCGGTCGCGACGCCTTCATGCAGGTGCACGATGTACTGGAGCTGCGGATAGTCGAGCAGGGAATCGAGCAGCGGACTCTCGGTCGTGCCGGGGTTGCCGAAGATCCGGTCGACCCCGTGATTGATCAGCGTGTCCAACAGAACCTGACGTCCGCGCATTCCATACTCTCCCTTTGACTTTCCCTGGTCCGGCCGCGCCGTTTCGCCCGTCCGGATCGGCAACTCCCCGCATAGTACCGGGGCTTGAGCGCCCCTGGCATCCGGAGATGGCCGCCGGCGGCCGTCCAGTTCCTCCCCGTGATACGACAGGCCGCAGAGGCACGGCAGTTCATTCAACGGGGCCACCCTGCTAAGGAAATGCGTGGAGGGTCGGAAGCACGGCATGGATGGTATTGTCGAGCGGCATGCGCCGGGCCTGGACGAACTCGAGACGGCCGCGCGCCACGACCTGGCGCGGTTGAACTATCCGCCGGCCAACTGGGTGCCGGAGAAGACCGGCCCCGACGGCCGCCACGTCCTCGACGTTCTGATCGTCGGCGCCGGCATGTGCGGTCAGACCGTCGGTTGGGGCCTGCTGCGCGAGGGCATCCGCAACATCCGCGTGATCGAGCGCAACACCCACGGCCATGAAGGGCCGTGGAACACCACGGCGCGCATGCCGATCCTGCGCTCGCCCAAGCATCTCACCGGCCCCGACCTCGGCGTGCCGTCGCTCACCTTCCGCGCCTGGTACGAGGCCCAGCACGGCGCCGAGGGCTGGGAGAAGCTCTACAAGATCGCACGGCTCGACTGGCTCTCCTATCTCCTGTGGGTGCGCAGGGTCGTCGACCTGAAGGTCGAGAACGGGGTGTCGCTGCTCGGGATCGAGCCCGCCGGCGACTTCCTGCAGGCGAGCCTGTCGACCCGTGAAACGGTGCTGGCGCGCAAGATCGTGCTGGCCAACGGCCGCGACGGATCGGGTGGCTTCCGCTGGCCGTCCTTCCCCTCGTTCGATCCGGAGAATCCCGCCCGCGCCGGCCGCGTCTTCCACACGCTGGAAGAGATCGATTTCACGCAGCTGAAGGGCAAGCGCCTCGGCATCCTGGGCGTGCTGGCGACGGCAATCGACAATGCCTGCACGGCGCTGGAAGCCGGTGCGCGCGAGGCGATCTGCTATGCGCGGCGGCCGCACCTGCCCCAGGTCAACAAGTCGAAGGGCGTCTCGTTTCCCGGCTTCCAGCGCGGCCAGGGCATGCTGGACGACGATTGGCGCTGGAAGATCTACACCTACATGCTGGCGGCCGGCTCGCCGCCGCCGCACGAATCGGTGCTGCGGGCGCAGAAGCTGCCAGGCTTCGCCTTCCGCTTCGCCGAGCCGTGGCTCGACATGGTCGTCGACGCGGACGGCGTCACCGTGAAGACGAGCAAGGGGACGGAACGCTTCGATGCGGTCCTGTTGGGCACCGGCTTCGACATCGATCTCGCGCGGCGCCCGGAACTGGGATCGTTCGCGACCAACGCGACCCTGTGGGGCGACCGCCGCACGCCGGCGGACGTCAGCGCCAACGCCGAGGCCGCGCGCTACCCCTATCTCGGTCCGGGCTTCGAACTGATCGAGAAGGTGCCCGGCCGCACACCGCACATGGGCGACATCCACCTCTTCAACTGGGGCAGCATCCTGAGCCACGGCGCGCTCGCCGGCGACATTCCCGGCCTGTTCGTCGGCTCGACACGCCTCGTGCAGTCGATCTCGCACGCGCTGTTCCGCGACGACGTCGAGACGCACGTACGGAACATGTATGCACAGGAAGATCCGGAGCTCGCGCCGACCGACTATTTCGTGCCGCGCGACCGGCGATCCGGCACACTCTGAGGGGGGAAGAAACATGCAGGCGGATTATGTCGTCGTCGGCGCGGGATCGGCCGGCTGCACGGTCGCGGCGCGCCTCAGCGAGACCGGCGCGACGGTGATCCTGCTGGAGGCCGGCCCCAGCGACTGGCATCCCATGATCCACATCCCGGCCGGCATACGCTCGCTGATCCGCAATCCGCTGGTGAACTGGAACTACACGACCGAGCCGGAGAAGGGCTCGGGCGACCGCCGCATCGAGTGGCCGCGCGGCCGCACCCTGGGCGGCTCGAGCTCGATCAACGGCATGCTCTATGTGCGCGGTGCGCCGGCCGACTTCGACAACTGGGCGCAGATGGGCTGCCGCGGCTGGAGCTACGACGACGTGCTGCCCTACTTCATGAAGTCCGAGCAGTACGTGCAGGGCGGCGACAATGAGGTACGCGGCCAGGACGGCCCCCTCAAGGTCGAGGACTATCGCACCATCCTGCCCCTCACTCATCGTTTCGTTGAAGGCGCCCAGCAGGCCGGCTTCCCGTTCAATCCCGACCTCAACGGCAAGACGCGTCACGGCGTCGGCTATTCGCAGATGACCCGTCGCGGACGGTGGCGCGGTTCGACGGCGCAGACCTATCTCCGCGAGGCACGCAGCCGTCCCAACCTGCGGGTCGAGACGAACGCCCAGGGCGGCAAGCTGATGTTCGAGGGCAAGCGCTGCGTCGGCGTCACCTTCCAGCGTGGCGGCAAGCTCACCGAGGTACGGGCCAACCGCGAGGTCATCGTCTCGGGCGGCGCCGTCAACTCACCGCACATCCTGCAGATCTCCGGTGTGGGGCCGGCGGCGCACCTGCAGTCGCTCGGCCTCCCGGTGGTGCACGACCTGCCTGGCGTCGGATCGAACCTGATCGACCACTACGTCGTGCGAGTCGTGCATCGCGTGAAGGGTGTCGAAACGGTCAACGAGGTCTCGCGCTTTCCGCGCGTGCTGCCGGAGATCCTGCGCTTTGCCTTCACCGGCCGCGGCGCCCTCACCTTCGGCGTGACGACGGCGCAGGTCTTCTGCGATAGCCGCGAGGGCCTGGCCTCCCCCGACCTGCAGCTGCTGTTCACACCCGGCAGCTCGCATCCGCTGAAGTTCGGGCAGCTCGACGAACGGCCCGGCATGAGCTGCGTCGTCTGCGTCGTGAAACCCGACAGCCGCGGCACGATCATGGCGGCCTCGTCCGACCCCTTCGCGCGCCCGCACATCAAGCCGAACTATCTCACCACGCACACCGACGAGCTGGCCCTGCTGGGCGGCTTTCGACACACCCGCCGCATCTTCGCGGCGGCGGCGCTCTCCCAGCACAGTGAAGGCGAGATCCAGCCCGGCCCCGATGTGAAGACCGACGCCGACCTGCTGGCCTATGCCCGCCGCGCCGGCAACACGCTCTATCATCCGGTCGGCACCTGCCGGATGGGCGAGGATCCGCGCGCCGTCGTCGATTCGCGCCTGCGCGTACACGGCCTCCAGGGTCTGCGGGTGATCGATGCCTCGGTGATGCCGACGCTGACCACCGGCAACACCAATGCGCCCACCATCATGATCGGCGAGAAGGGCGCGACGATGATCCGCGAGGATGCGCGCTGAGCCGCACAGAGAAAACGCATCGTGGCGCCGAACAGGATTCTGCGCACTGTGATCGCCTCGAAGTTCGCTACGATGCCGATGCAAGAAACGGGGAAATGACATGGGTTACATGACTGACGAGCGCCGCATGATCCAGGAGACGGCGCGCGCCTTCGTCATGAAGGAAGTGCTGCCGGTCGCCAACAAGCTCGATCCGGAAAAGGGCGACATCCCGCCCGAGCTGATCCAGAAGCTGGCCGACATGGGTTATTTCGGCATCGTGATCCCCGAGCAGTATGGCGGCCTGGGCCTCGGCGTCTTCGAATACTGCCTGATCACCGAGGAGCTGGCGCGCGGCTGGATGAGCGTGGCCTCCATCATCGCGCGCGGAAACGGCCTCAGCGCCGGGCGCGGCATGACCGAGGAACAGCGGGCCGTCTTCCTGCCCCGCGCCGCCCGCGGCGAATTTCTGGGCGCCGCGGCCATGTCGGAGCCCAACGTGGGATCCGATCTCGGCAGCATCGCCTGCCGGGCGCGCCGGGACGGCGACGATTGGGTGATCACCGGCAACAAGTACTGGTGCACCTTCGCCGACGGCGCTGACTACATCATGCTGGTGGCCCGCACCTCCGACGCGCCCGATCCCAAGCGCAAGCATGTCGGCCTCTCCTCCTTCCTGATCGAGAAGCCCCGGGGCACGCTGCCGCCGGGCGTGAAGGGCGCGCCGATTCCCAAGATCGGTTACTTCGGCTGGAAGACCTGGGAACTGGCCTTCGACGAATGCCGGCTGCCTGGCTCGGCGCTGATCGGCGAGGAAGGCCGCGCCTTCTACTACATCTCGGCCGGGCTCGAGCGCGCCCGCGCCCATACGGCGGCCCGCGCCATAGGCCTCGCCCGCGGCGCGCTGGAGGACGCCACCGCCTATGCGCAGGAGCGCCGCCAGTTCGGCCAGGCGATCGGCGACTTCCAGAACACGCGCTTCCGCCTCGCCCGCATGGCGACCGAGATCGAGGCGTCGCGCCAGCTCATGTATTTCGTCTGCGACGAGATCGACCAGAAGCGGCGCTGCGACAAGGAGGCGGCGATGGTGAAGTTCCACGCTTCCGAAATGGCCGAGAAGGTCACCTCCGAGGCGCTGCAGGTGTTCGGCGGGGCCGGCTACACGACGCTTCATGCCGTCGAGCGCTACTGGCGCGACGCACGCCTCACCAAGATCTTCGAGGGCACCTCGGAGATCCAGCAGCGCATCATCTCCGATCACCTGCTCGGCAAGCAGCAGGCCTGACATGGACGTCGACGCCTTCATCGAAACCGCCCCCGCCCTGCGCTTCGCCTTCTCCATCAAGGCCAGGGTCGGGCCGGTGCAGGATCTTGGCCAGACCGCGCGCGGCCATCGCCGCATCATCGACATCCTGGGCGGGGAGGTGCGGGGCCCCCGGCTGGACGGCGAGATCCTGCCGGGCGGCGCGGACTGGCAGATCGTGCGGCCCGACGGCACGATCGAGGTGGTGGCGCGCTACACGATTCGCAGCAAGGCTGGCGCGCTAATCTACGTCCAGAACGAGGGCCTGCGCGTTGCGAGTCCGGAAATTCTGGAGCGCATGTCGAAGGGCGAGCTGCTGCCACCCGGCAGCTACCACTTCCGCACGGCGCCACGTTTCGAGACATCGGAGCCGACCCTCAAGTGGCTGGAGCGCGCGACTTTCGTCGGGGTCGCCACCCGCGCGCCGGACCGTGTCGCGATCGGCTTCCACGAGGTGCTGTAAACAAGAGAGACCCGTCGTCTCGACCGAAGCGCCCCCTCGCAAGCCCTCGGGGCAGGCTCCGCCGCGAAGTGGAGAGACCTTTTATCGACGACAAGCCGGCGATTCGCAGAGAGAAGATCTCTCCACTCCGCCTCGCTGCGCGAGGCTCCGGTCGAAATGACGGGCTCTCCATTGGAAATCATCTCGCCTTAGCGTTGCTTCTTGCGGCAGGCCGCCGCAACGCGAGGCGCGATCAGCGCCGCGAACCGGGCGGAGCCCGTCGGCGAGAAATGCTCGCCGTCCCAGAAATCGGCGGCCTCGAACTGCGTCTCGTCGACCGCGACATAGGTGTCACCCAGCGCCGCGGCTTCGCGCTGCAGGATGCCGGTCAACTGCGAAAGCAACGCCCGCAGGTCGCCGAGCCTGACGAAGGGCGCCCACAGGCTGCCGCGCCAGCTCGCCGCTTCGAGCGAGGCGTGATCGAACACCTCACCGATCCAGATGGTGGCGATGCCGCGCTGACGGTTGATCGCCGAGATCGTCCGGACGTTGCGCGTGAAGATCGCCTCCAGCGCCGGATCGGGATCGCCGCTCAGCTGCCCTTCCGGCTGAGGCGGACGGGCGGTATCGAAGGCGACGGCCGCCAGCCGGCCGAGAAGGCGCAGCAGAGGCGAGGCCGATGGAAGCAGCCGTTCCACCCGCCGCACTTCCAGGGCATCGATCAGCAGCGGCGTCTGGTAGTCGGCAAAGCCCGGATCGAGACTGCGGATGTGCGCGCTGGTGACGTCACCCCCTCCGACGAGATAGACGGCGCAATCGGGCTGGATGCCGAAGGCCGGCTGATAGAACGCCGTCCGGATCACGATCTGGACCGTGCTGTTGGACGTGACGCCATGGTTCAGCACGGCGAACCGCTCGCCACCCAACAGGGCCTCCAGTCGTTCCGGCCAGGTCTCGCCGTCGCGAACGGCGAGATCCTCGGTCGTCGAGCCACCGAAGACGGCAACGACCGTCTTGTCGCGCAGCTCCCCGGACGAGCGCTCCCGACCGCGCAATCCTTGCGAATTGACATGGTACTTCCCGGAGTCTCCCGCCGAGGTCGGCACGTTGGTGGCTTGCAGAAGGGGATGCCAGGTCCTGATCACCTCGCGCGGCCGGTCGGAAGGCAGCAGGTCACTCTTCGCCAGGTCGTGGCGGGTCAGGGCGACCGATCCGAGGCCCAGGCCCAGTTCGATCGCCGCGAGTGACACCACCACCATCGTGATGCGCGGCCAGCGCGCGCAGACGATGCCGAGCCCGAGCAGGATCGCGACGTAAGCGAAATACCAGCTGCGCGGCGAACCCGGCGCCAGCTCGGACGCGAGCTGGTAACGCCACACGACGGCACCCGCCACCACCGCCAGCACCAGCGAGACCAGGATCGCAATCATCCGCTCGAAGCGACGGGGCTTCGCCAACCCGACGTGATGTGAAACCCAGCGGAGCATCTGCCCGCGGGAAATATCACGCCGCCGCGGGCCTCACAAAAGGCGGCGGTTCAGCGGCCCAGCAGGTTGGCGCGGACCTTCGCCCAGAAGCCGGGGTCGCGGGGTGCCGAACGGCTGACCGCCGCCACCTTGCGGTAGAGGTCGCCCAGAGACCGCTGGCTTGCGTCGGCCCGGAGCCTGGTGCCGTCGGGACCGGGCTCCAGGGTCAGCTCGCGCGTATGGAAGACTTCCAGTCCCGGCCGATGGCCGATGCTGACCACCGAGGTTTCCGGCAGCTCCTCGATCAGGAGAGTCATGACGTTCTCCTGCCCGGCTTCGTCGAGCGCCGAGGTGGCCTCGTCCATGAAGATCCAGGCGGGCTTGTGGACCAGAACGCGGGCGAAGGCCACGCGCTGCTGCTCGCCGCCGGACAGGATGTGGTCCCAGCGCTCGGTCTCGTCGAGTCGGTCACGGAGGTGATCGAGGCCGACCTTGTGCAGCATGTCCTTCAGCACCTCGTCGCTGATGCCCTCCTCCGGCTCAGCCGGATAGAGCATCGCGTCGCGCAACGTGCCCAACGGGAAATAGGGCTTCTGCGGCATGAAGGTGATGGCGCCGGTCGGCAGATGGATGGCCCCCCTGCCCCACGGCCAAACGCCGGCAACCGCCCGCATGATCGTACTCTTGCCGCTGCCCGACTGGCCGCGGATCAGCACCCGCTCGGCGCGCACGATCTCAACCTCGGCTTCCGCCACCAGCATCTTGCCGTTGGGGCGGGCTACGCCCAGATCGCGCATCACCAGCTTGTCGGACTTGCCCGCCGGATGAACCACGATCCGCGCCTCGTCGGGCGCCTCGCTGCTGTCCTCGAGGTCGGTCAGCGCCACGTGCAGGTGCACCACGCGATCGGTCGAGGCGCGCCACTCGGCGAACTTGGGGAAATTGTCGATCAGCCACGACAGCGCCCACTGCACGCTGGAGAAGGCCTGCGCCGTCTGCATCAGGCCGCCCAGCGCGATCTCGCCGCCGAGATAGCGCGGCAGGGCGACGATCAGCGCCAGCGAGCTGGTGAGCAGGGAGAGGCTTCCCTGGCCGCGCGTCTGGACGTTCCAGGCCGACCGCAGGTCGGAGAGCGAGCTGCGCAAGCGTTCGCGCTCGTCCTCCTCGCCACGCATCAGCGCAATGCCTTCGGCATGCTCGCGCGCCCGCGTCAGCCCCGACCGGAAGTCGGCCTCGCGACTCTGGCGGACATTGCCGGCATGAATCAGGCCGCGGCCGAGAAAATAGGTGAGCAGCGAGCCGACCAGCGCGTAGGCCACGGCAGCCCACACCATGTAGCCCGGCAGGTCGAATTCCAGGTCGAACAGCCGGATCGGCATCGTGCCCGACAGGACCCACAGCACGCTGAGAAAAGTGACGAGTTGCAGCACGCACTGCAGGATGCTCTGCGCGAACTCGACCGCAAGCTCGGTCGAGACGCGGATGTCCTCGGCGATACGTCCGTCGGGATTGTCGACTTCGTCGGCCAGCATGCCGAGCTGGTACTGGCGGCCGCCGTTCAGCCAGCGCAGCAGCGTGACGTGCGACAGCCAGGAGCGCCAGTTGATCTGGAGTCGCCGCTTGACGTGCAACTGGATCGCCACCGCGACGCCCGCGGAGGCGACGATGGCCGCCAGTATCCAGAGCAGCCGCATGAGCTCGACGACGTCACGCTTGTCGAGCGCGTTGAAGAAATCCCTGTTCCAGATGTTCAGCCACAGCGCGATGCCGACATTCGCGACGCCGAGCAACACGAGACCGCCGGTGAGCATCCACGCGACGGCACGATATCCCGGGGCCGTCCAGTATCCACTGGCGACGGCCGCGAAGGCACGTACGGAACTGTGCGGTGTGTCCAATCAGTCGCGGAAGCCCGGATCGATCCGGTCGAGCTTCCGCAGGAGCGCCGGCCAGTCCAGCAGGCCGAACGGCCGGCGGGTCTTCGGCTGGTAATTCACGTAGGTCGCGTCGACCACGTCGGCCGGGACGTCGATCAGCTTGGTGTTGCACGACATGGCCGCGATCTGCGTCTTGCAGCTCAGCTCCAGCCGGTGCATGGCGTTGAACGCCTCGGGGATCGTCGCGCCGGTCGTCAGCAGACCGTGGTTGCGCAGGATCATCGCGTTGTTGTCGCCCAGGCTCTTCACAAGAGCCTCGCGGGCGGCGAGATCGAGGACCACTCCGTCGAAATCGTGATAGCTGATTCTGGCGAAGCGCATCGAGGTCTGCGTGTTGGGCAGCAGGCCGCATTCCATCGTCGAGACCGCCATGCCGGGCCAGGTATGGGTGTGGATCACGCAGCCGACATCGGGCTTGGCCATGTGAATGGCGCTGTGGATCACGAAGCCGGCGCGGTTGACGCCGTAGTCCAGGCCGCCATTGAACTCCGGCTTGGCCAGGATGTTGCCCTCGTGGTCGATCTTCACGAGGCTCGAAGCGGTGATCTCTTCGTACAGCAATCCGTAGGCATTGATCAGGAAGGCGTCATGCTCGCCCGGCACCCGCACCGAGATGTGGTTCGCGATCAGGTCGGACATGCCGTACAGGTCGATCAACCGGTAACAGGCCGCGAGGTCGACACGCGCCTGCCATTCCTCCGGCGAGACGTTGGACCGAAGATCGGCAACCTTTGAAGTCTTGAGGGCGTGCACGGCCATGAAAACGCTCCAGGAATGAATCGGTTCCGGAAGCTAGACCCGGCCTCTGCGATCGTCCATCGACCGCTCAAATCAGCCCGCGCGCTGCGAGATAGGCGCCCAGCGCCAGAAGGCCCGAGAAGAACCACAACCGGAATGTCGCGGGCGACAGCCGCGCACGGACGGCCTGGCCCAGTCGCATGCCCAGCAACGCCACAGCGACGCCGGCGACCGACGGCCAGGCCAACTCCAGACTGAGGCCGGCGCTGCCCATCAGGGTGACAGCCAACGCCAGCGTCGAGACGGTGAAGGACAGCCCGAGCGCCTGCACCAGCTCATCCTTTGTGAGACCGATCGCCTGGAGATAGGGCACCGCCGGAATGACGAAGACGCCGGTCGCGGCCGTGATGGCGCCCGTGCTCGCCCCGACGAGCGGGCCCATCCACCTTTCCGCACCGGTCGGCACGGTGAGTTTCAGAGCCGCCAGTCCGGACACGGCATAGGCCATCAACGCAATACCGAGCGCCAGTGCGCCATACGGCCCGCCGAGCCCCGACAGGAAGGCGGCGCCCGCCCACGTGCCGAGGCAGACCCCGAGGTTCAGGGGCCAGAGCCGTCGCAGGAGTGGCCTGAAATGCGGCCCGTCCAGCATCTGCCAGACATTGGTGACCAGGGACGGCAGGATCAGCAGCGCCGCCGCCTCGACGGGTGACAGGACCACGGCCAGCAGGCCCATCGAGATGGTGGGAAGCCCCAGTCCGATGACGCCCTTGGCAAAACCGGCCAGGGCGAAGACCGCGAGGACGAAAGCCAGGATCGACAGCTCCATGACCCACCCTTGCCGCCCGCTGGACCCTTCGCAATGCGGAGAATACGGCGTATGCCTTTGGATACAACGAAGGCTGATGGAGCTTGTCCTTGCGCTTCGATTTCACCGACCTGCGGCTTTTCCTGCATGTGACGCAAACCGGCAGCATCACCCGCGGCGCCGAGCGGGCGCACCTGGCCCTTGCCTCGGCCAGTGCGCGCATTCGCGGCATGGAGGACCTGCTCGGCGTTCCCTTGCTGAAGCGCGGCCGGCGGGGTGTCGAACCGACCGATGCGGGACGCAGCCTGCTCGACCATGCCCGCATCGTGCTGCAGCAGATCGAGACCATGCGCGGCGATCTCGGCGCCTATTCACGCGGCCTGAAGGGAAGGGTCCGGATCCTGGCCAACACCTCGGTGCTCTCGGAGCATCTGCCCGCGCTGCTGGCCGACTTCCTCGCCGCCAACCCGACGGTCGACATCGATCTCGAGGATCGCGAGAGTCCGGCGATCGGCGCCGCCATCGCCGCGGGCGATGCCGACATCGGCATCGGATCGCAGGCCGCGCTGGTCCCGGGACTGGAGAGCCACCCCTTCCGGACCGATCGTCTGGTGCTGGCCGCGCCGGCCGGGCATCCCCTGGCAGGCAAGCGACAGACCGGCTTTGCCGAGCTGCTCGACCTCGATTTCGTGGGCCTGCCGCGCGGCACCGCGCTCGACGAGCATCTCGCCATGCAGGCCGCCCGCCTCGGCCGCGCCCTGCGCCTGCGCGTCCGGGTCAACAGCCTCGACACCGTCTGCTCGATGGTGGCGGCGGGCGTCGGCGTCGGGATCGTGCCGGAAGCGACCGCCTTGCGCTGCCGTCGCGCCCTGCCGCTCGCGACGCTGCGCCTCGCTGAGACCTGGTCGATGCGCGAGCTCGCTCTGTACGTGCGCGACTCACGGCGTCTTCCGAAGCCGGCGCGGCGGCTCTTCGAAGCCCTGCGCGCAGCGGGCGAACCGTCCGCTACCAGCGCAACAGGCGGTGCCCGACGGCAGCGCCCAGAAGAACGACCGGGATCGCCGCCAGCGAATACCAGGTGAGGACGAAAAGCGGCGAATCGTCGAAGCAGTGGAAGGCATAGATCAGCGCGGCGGCGGCCGCCGCCAGTGCGCCGCAGGCTGCGCCGGCAAGCGCGGGAGAGGCCGGCGCCGTGCGACGCATCGCGAGCAGCAGAGCCATCAGAGGCGCGAGCGCAAAGAGCGGGATGGCCGTCAGGCACACGAGGGCATTGCTGCCGACCAGCCGCGCCTCCCAGGTTCCGGCAGGGAGCACTGCGAGTTCGGTCCCCAGCGCCGCCGCCGCGATGAGGGGAACCGGCAGCACGGCCCACCGCCACCGCGCGGTGGTCACCGGCCGCGCCATCGCGAGGCATGCGACGGAGGCGGCCATCAGCGCCGCCAGGACCAGCACGAGCTTGGCATCGAAGCGCCAGGTCGCGAGGGCCGCCGCAAGGTCGACGCGCGGCCCGAACTCGAGGGCGAAGATCACGAGCGACACCAGCGCTCCCGCCAGCACGGCCCGGCTCACGGAGCGTCCGAGCGGCCTCGCCGACCCGGCCCGATCGGCCACCAGGGATGCCACGAGCTGCTCGGTCTTCATGTCCTGTCCTTGCGATAGGCATCGGCCAGCGCACGAAGGGCGCGATGGAGCATCACCCGGACGGCGCCTTCGCTCATGCCCATCCTCACCCCGACGTCCCGCGCGCTCTGCCCCTCGATGGATATGCCTTCCACGATCCGGCGCTGGCGCTCGGGCAGGCTGGCCAGCATCTGTCGCGTATCGAGGGCGCTTCCTTCCTCCGCAGCCGCAGGCGCAGCGAGCGTGTCGGAATGGTCTTCGATGTCGACATGATCGGTGAAGCCGCGGCGCCGCAGATGATCGACCAGCTTGTGGCGCGCGATGGCCCGCAACCAGGGCTGCAGGGGCTGCGTCTCATCCCAGGTGTCGCGCTTCAGATGCATGGCCAGCAAAGTCTCCTGGACGATGTCCTCACAATCAGCATTCGGCCGACCGGCTGCCGCCAGGCCGCGCGATGCCACACCACGGAGCCAGGCCGCGACGAGGAGCAGCAGGCGCCGGTACGCCTCGTCATCCCCCTTCCGGGCCGCCCGCATCAGTGCGGAGAGAACTTCCGGATCGGACAACGAGCCCACTCTTCACGCATTCGTGTTGATTTGCGGAAACATTACAGGCGCTTCCGACAAAAAAGAAGGCGGAGCGCCTGTAACGCGGACGCGGCTGCGCCCGAATGATCCTTTGCGAGCCGAGATTGGCTCGAGAGCCAAGGAGGATTTGTCCATGATCAATCGTACCACCACGGCAGCCCTCGCCGCCGCCGTCGCCGCCGCCGCCCTGATGTCGTCCGGCGCCAACGCGCAGACCGCCAACGCCGACAAGGAGAGGTGCTACGGCATCTCGATGGCGGGCAAGAACGACTGCGCCGCCACCGGCAACAATTCCTGCGCCGGCACATCGAAGGCCGACTACGACGCCAAGGCCTGGAAGTACGTCGCCAAGGGGTCCTGCGCCAAGATGGAAGTGACCCTCAAGGACGGCAAGAAGCGCATGGGCACGCTCGCCCCGATGTAAGGAAGACGCGTCGTGACGGCGGACGGCCTGCTTTGTGCCGGTGCCGGGCTGAAGCCCGAACACCAGCGGCACATCCTCGAAGCCCGACCCGATGTCGGCTGGTTCGAGGTGCATGCCGAGAACTACATGGGAGCCGGCGGTCCGCCGCATCACTTCCTGGAGCGCGTACGCGCGCTCTATCCGCTGTCGGTGCATGGCGTGGGCCTGTCGATCGGATCGGCCAACGGCATGGCGCCGGGTCATCTCGGGCGCCTGAAGTCGGTGGTGGACCGCTATCAACCTTTCATCGTGTCGGAGCATCTCGCTTGGTCGACGCATGAGGGGACTTTCCTGAACGACCTGCTGCCCCTTCCCTATACGGAAGCCACCCTGTCGCTGGTGGCACGCCACGTCGACGAGGCCCAGACGGTACTCGGAAGCCGCATCCTCATCGAGAATCCCTCGACCTATCTCCGCTTCGACGGGGAAGAAATGCCGGAGACGGATTTCCTGCGGGCGCTTGCCCGACGCAGCGGCTGCGGCCTGCTGCTCGACGTCAACAACGTCGTCGTCTCCGCAGCCAATCACGGCTTCGATCCCCGCGCCTATCTCGATTGCTTCCCGCATGAGCATGTCGGCGAGATCCATCTCGCCGGTCACGCCGTGCTGGAGAGCGACGGCGACGCCCTGTACGTCGATACCCACGACCGGACGATCTCTGCGGAGGTCTGGTCTCTCTTTCGGGATGTGATCGCACGCCGGGGTGTGCGTCCCACGCTGATCGAGTGGGACTCCGACGTGCCGGCCTGGCCCGACCTCGAGGCCGAAGTCCACCAGGCCCAGTCGATTCTGCAGACGGCCGGAGGCCTCGATGCCCGCGCAGCCTGACGGCAACGGTCTCGCCGACCTGCAGCACCGCTTTGCCCATGCCGTCCTTCAGGCCCTTCTGGAGGTGCCCGACGGCATCCGTCACGACGTCCGGCCGACGCGCGAGCGACGATTCGGCGTCTACCGCAACAATGTGAAGGCCAGCCTGGCGGCCGCCCTGGCGGCACGGTTTCCGGTGGTGGAGCGCCTGGTCGGCGACGAATTCTTCACCGCCATGGCGCTGGTCTTCATCGAGCGGCATCCGCCGCGGTCGCCCGTCCTCGCCGAGTATGGCGCCGCCTTCGCGAATTTCCTGGAGGGGTTCGATCCTGCGGCAGACCTGCCCTATCTGCCCGACATCGCCCGGCTGGAATGGTCGCGCCACGTCGCATTCCACAGCGCCGATGCCAGCGCGGCCGATATCGGCCGGCTCGCGGAGCTGCCTCCGGAAGCGCTTGGCTCCGTCAGACTTGGCCTGCATCCCGCCATGGCCGTCATCGCCTCGCCGTGGCCCATCGTCTCTGTCTGGAGCACCAATACCCATGACGCGACGCCCGAGGCGCCGGCAGCCGACTGGACGGGCGAGACGGCGCTGGTGACGCGGCCACATCTCGACGTTCTCGTCCAACGGCTTCCGCCGGGCGCCGACCTGCTGGTGGCCGAACTGGCGCAAGGGATTGCGTTGGGCGCCGCCGCCGATGCGGCGTCGCGCGCCCACGACGGTTTCGACCTCGCAACGGCGCTGGCGACGTTGTTCGGTGCCGGCGCCATCACAACCCTGTCCCAAGGATCGTCTTCATGATCGCTCTGCTCTCGCGTCTCGACGCGCTGCTGGCACGCATCCCGCACGAGTTGCTCGCCCTCCTCGCCCGCCTTTCCGTCGGCACGATCTTCCTGCGCTCGGGGCTGCTGAAGCTCGACGGCTGGGCCGACGGCACGACTCTCACCCTGTTTCGCGAAGAGTATATGCTGCCGCTCCTCTCGCCCGAGTTGGCATCCTACCTGGCGACGGGAGCGGAACTCAGCCTGCCGTTCCTGCTCTTCCTCGGCCTGTTCACGCGGCCGGCGGCGCTCGCCCTGCTGGGCATGACCCTGGTGATCCAGATCTTCGTCTATCCCAACGCCTTCGACACGCATGGGGTCTGGGCCGTGGCGCTGCTCTACCTCGCCAAGTTCGGGCCGGGCAGGCTGGCGCTCGACTGGCTCCTCTTCGAGCGGGCGATGCCTAACGCTTACGGACGGGCTTGAGATCGGAGACGATCGGATAGGCCGTCGTCGACTTCACGCGCTCCATCGAGAAGCGCGACGTCACGTTCTTGAGCGGCATCGTGTCGATCAGCTTCTTGTAGAAAGTGTCGTAGGCCTGCATGTCGGGAACCGCGACCCTCAGCATGTAATCGATGTCGCCCGCCATGCGGTGGAACTCCATCACCTCGGGCATGGCCGTGACGGTACTGGCGAACTTGGAGAGCCAGGCCGAGGAATGGTCGCCGGTCTCGATCGACACGAACACCGTCAACCCCATGCCGATCGCCTCGGGCGAGATCAGCGCCACCCGCTTCAGGATGACGCCGGACTTTTCCAGTCGCTGGATGCGCTTCCAGCAGGGGCTTTGCGAGAGGCCGACGCGATGGGCGATCTGCGCCAGCGAAAGGCTCGCATCCTCCTGGAGGAGCGCGACGATCTTCTTGTCGATGGCATCCATGTTCATCAATCCGTCAACGCGGTGCGGCCAGTCTAGACCGGAAGCGACTCCAGGCGCACCGGCGCCCCCAGCCGCTCGGTGAGCACGATGGCGAGCGCCTCGACGTCGCCATCCACCCGGCCGGCATAGTTCACCAGCCGCGGCGGGGCGTCGTCGAACCAGGACAGGCGCCATGCGCCGGCTTCACACATCAGCGAGCCCACGACGCGCCCCTGCGCGGAGATCGTCCAGAGGGCAGGCTCTTCGTAGGCCGCCTGGAACAGGCGCGCTGCCCGGGCGACGAGGGTGCTGGCAAGGCTGAGCATGCCTTGACTGTACGGGCGTGTTCGCGCCCGCTGCAATGAAACGGTCGGTCGAATCCGGCAACGATGACGGCAGGAATGACTTCACAGTCCGCCAACCGGAGAAAATTAAACTCCGGCGCGACGAACGCCTAGAGTCCTTCCGAGTGGGATCGAAAAATACACCACAACCTCATGCTGAGGAGCGCTCCACAGGAGCGCGTCTCGAAGCATGGGCACGAGCATCGCGTCTGCTGCCCACCCTTCGAGACGGCCGCGATGCGGCCTCCTCAGGGTGAGGTGGACGGGTCCATGTGAGACGGGAAGCCTCTAAGGCCGGACGGCCGGCGTTTCCAGCTTCAGTCCCCGGGCGCGCTGCATGAGATAGAGTTCCAGCGCGACATATTCCGGCGCATCGAGCGGCCAGGCCTCGGCGCGGATGCCGACAAGGCAGTTGCGCAGGCGGCGCTTCAGGGAGCCCAGCGCCTGCCACTCCAGGCGATAGATCGGATAACCGGTGGGATGGGCCTCCGGAATGACGATGCCCGCGAGCTTCTTGCCGGCATTGTCGTCATGGCAGATCGCGCAGGACAGGTTGAGCTGGCCCTGGCGGAGGCGATAGATCTCGGCGCCCTCCCGGCGAAAGGCATCGAGGCGCGGGTCATAGGGCGGCGCGATCTGCAGGTCGCGCGACTGGTGCGCGACATACACGGCGAGCGCCAGCAGGTCGCGATTCTCCGGCGGCAGAGGCTCGGCCTTCTGATGCTCGGTGCGGCAGAGGTTGATGCGGCCCTCGAGATCGACCGGACGGTCACTGCCCTGCGGGATCGCGGGATAGCGCGCGGCCACGCCCTTCATGCTGACGGCGGCGTCGCCATGGCAATCGGCGCAGGATTTGTCGGCTGCCCCGACCGCCCTGTTCCAGAGCTGGCCGCCGAGCTGGACGAACAGCATGCCGGGATTGGCGGTGTCGTCGTCCTGCATCTTCCGCAGGGCTTCGCCCATGTCCTGGTAGCCGGACCGCCGCTTGTCCGCGCCAACTTGCGCGGCCGCATAGGATGCGGCGAACACCAGCGCCAAGCCGATGACGAGCAGCCGCGCGGTCATTCGACGGCGATGTCGACCCGCTGCTCGGCGGCGAAGCCCTCGTCGCCGGTCCAGCGCAGGACCACCGTACCGCTCTCCTTCGCCTCGGCGAAGAAAGACACGAATGGATTGGCGGCGATCGCCGGCGACATGTCCATCGTGAAGATTTCGGCGCCGTTCCAGGTCGCGGTGAATCGCTCGATGATGTTGCGCGGGATGATGCGGCCGTTCGGACCGGGCCGGAAGCCGGTCTCCATCGGGTGCATGATCAGCGCCTTGATCTCGATGGCGGCGCCGCGCTTGGCGGTCTTCGGAGCGTTCACCAGGATGTTCGACATCAGGGCGATTCCTCGAGACAGGCAGCCAGGGTCACGATCACATCGGCGCCGGCACTCAAGAATTTACCGTCACTGGTTTCGACGATGGCCACGATCCGCTGGCTGTCGCCGAGCTTGATGCGCGTGCCGATGACGGCCTTGCCGCTGCGCGGGCCGAGGCGCGCGGAGAAGACGTTGGGCTGCGGGTTTTTCTCGTTAAAGACGTGGATCGCCTTCACATGGTCGGCTTCGGTCATCGGACTGTCGACCGACACGGTGAGCGGTACGGTGCTGCCGTTCTCGACAAGCGGCGGGACGTCGAGCTTGACCCGGCCTTCGGTCGGCGTAGCCGTCCCGACGACCTTGCGGATGGCCTCGGCCATGGCATCGGGGGTCGCCGTCGCGGGCGAGAGCGGCACGAGAACGACGGCAGCCGTGCCGGCAAGGAAGAGACGTCGATCCATTCAATCCCTCAACGTGACGAGATAGGCCACGACATCCTCGACCTGGGCGGCGGTGAGGATCGTCCTGCCCTCGAAGTTGCGGGCAACCCGGTGCAAGCCCTCGATGCGATAGTAGGCGGGCATGATCGTGTCGGCATTGAGACGCGACCCGTCGACGATGCGCAGGCGCAGCTGTCCTTCCGACCAGCGCGACCCCGCGCCGGCGAGGCTGGGCGCCAGGTCGCCCTGGAAGCGCTCCTCGGTAATCGGTCCCGAATGGCAGAGCAGGCAGAGGCCGACGCTGCGGCTGGCAACGATCGCCCGGCCGCGCGCCGCATCGCCCGGCCGGCCGGTGAGCGAGCGGGGGATCGAATCGTCGACGATCTGCGGCACGACGGGAGGAGCAGGCTGCTGGGCCACCGCGGGACCAGCGACGAACGCGAGGGCGAGGACGACCGGGACCCGCATCGCATCAGCCGAAGGTCTCGGCGGCAATGGTGCGGAACCAACTCGACGCATAGAGCGCCTCCTGGCCCCGCAGGCCACCTACGGCTTCGAGCGGGCTGGTGCCGCCGGCACCGGGAATGTCGGTGAGCCGGCCCTTGTCGGGACGATAGACGCCGGCGATCGAGATTCCGTAGTCGGCCGCGACGAGACTGTAGCAGGTGTTGATCAGGATCGGATCCTGCGGCTTCTCGCCGGCCAGCAGCTTCACGATCGCCGCGGCACAGACCTTGGCCTGGGCATTGGCCGCGAAGGCCGACTTGGGCATGCCGCCCATGATCGCCGCATCGCCCAGCACATGGATGTTGGGGCGCAGGGTTGATTCGAAGGCGACCGGCTCGACCGGGCACCAGCCGGTGCGATCGGCAACGCCGGCTTGCGCCGCAATGGCGCCGGCCTTCTGCGGCGGGATCACGTTGGCGACGGAAGCCTTGTGGCTCGCGAACTCGGTCGTGAGCGTGAGCGTCGCGGGATCGACCGCCGTCACCTTGCCGCCCTGGCTGAGCGGCACCCACTCGATCATGCCCGGGTAGAGTTCGGCCCAGCCGTTCTGGAACAGGCGCTGCTTGGAGAAGGCATCCTTGGAATCGAGCAGCAGCAGCTTCGACTTCGGCTTCCAGATCTTCAGCCAGTAGGCGATCAGGCTCGCGCGCTCGTAGGGTCCGGGCGGGCAGCGGAAGGGATTGGCCGGCGCCGACAGGACGACCAGCCCGCCATCATCCATCGCCTGCAACTGCCGGCGCAGCAGCACGGTCTGCGCCCCCGCCTTCCAGGCATGCGGCATCTTTTCGGCCGCGGCCTCGTCGTAGCCGCGGAGGGCGCCCCAGTTGAAGTCGATGCCGGGAGACATGACCAGCCGGTCGTAAGAGAGCCTGTTGCCGTCGGCCAGGGTCACGGTCTTCGCCTCGGCATCGACCGCGGTCGCGCTCGTCTCCGCGATCGTAACACCCGCCGCCTTGATGCCGTCGTAACGGAACTGCTGCTGGTCGATCTCGCGCAGGTTCGCGAGCACCGAATTGCTGAACGGGCACGAGGTATAGACGGGACTTGGCTCGACCAGCGTGACGTCGAGCGCGGGCTGCAGCGCCTTCAAGGTGCGCGCCGCCGTGGCGCCGCCGAAGCCGCCGCCGATCACCACGACCCTGGCCTTGCCCTGCGCCGAAACGACGGCCGGCGCGAGGCCGGCCGCGGCGCTGATCTTCAGGAAATGACGGCGCGTCGCCATGCCCGCTGTGTCCCTACTCCGGCTGCGCGGCAAACCAGGCCGCGATGGCTTCAGTCTGCCGGTCGTCGAATCCCTTGGCGATGCGGCCCATCACGCTCGAGGGCCAGGCGCCGCTGCGATAGTCGCTCATCAAGGTGACGATGTCCGTGGCCTTGCGGCCGGCAATGCGCGGGATCACCGAATCCGACACTTTCTTCGACGCGTGACAGCCGGTGCAGGAGCTGGCGCCCGGCGGCGCATCGGCCGCCGTTGCCGGACCGGCCAGCAGGATCATGCTGGCCAGGCCCGGCAGCAGCGCTCGATGCATCAGGCGCCCTTCTTCAGGTCGTTGTTCATCAGCGGCAGGTTGCGCACCCTCTTGCCCGTCGCCTTGGCGATGGCGTTCAGGACGGCAGGCGCGGCCACGGCGATGGTCGGCTCGCCGACGCCGCCCCAGAAGTCGTTGGTCGGCACGAGCACCGTTTCGACGTCGGGCATCTCGTCGATGCGCATCACGT
>LNFM01005443.1_pt1 | contig 22044 bp, 18 predicted proteins | sample 596031 | NCBI WGS metagenome assembly LNFM01 (sample SAMN04254537, study PRJNA301005) | activated carbon metagenome | isolation source: dual media filters at the Ann Arbor, Michigan drinking water treatment plant | place: USA: Ann Arbor
GGAACCCGCGATCGCAGCGCCAGCTGCGATCGCGACCCTCAAGCAGCCGCCGCGGAACCGGCTTCGCCGGGCCGCCGGGGGCCGCCCCCCTGGGGGGGTGCGCCGCAGGCGCTCCGGGGGGGGGCGGCATCATGTGGTTCCACCATTCACCCACCCGCGCACGATGTTGGCCACCGCCTGCGGGTTGCTCTTGGCCATGGCGCGCGCCGCCTCGAGCTTGGCGTTGTTGGCCATCGGCAGCTGCAGCGGCTCCTGCGCCTTGAGGTCGCCGTCGACCACCTCGTTGATCTGGCTGCCCGGCTCGGGCGGCGGCGGCGGCGCCAGCACCGCGGTCAGCGCCGGCTTGATCAGCTTGAAGACGATCACCAGCGCCACCAGGGCCAGCGCCAGCGGCGCCGCGGCGCTCTTCAGCAGGTCCAGCACCCAGGGCTGCTTCCACAGCGGGCCCTCATCGATGGCGGGCGCGGGCTCGGCGCGGAACGGCGCGTTGACGATCTTCACCAGGTCGCCGCGCTCGCTGCTGAAGCCGATGCCCTGCTGCACCAGCGCGGTGAGCTGCTCGATCTCCTTGTCGCTCAGCGGCACGGTGCTGGTCTTGCCGCGGGCGTCGGTGCTGGTGCGGTGGTTCACGACCACCGCCGCACTGAGCCGGCGCACGTTGCCGACCGCGGCCTTGGTGACGGTGACGGTCTTGTCGACCTCGAAGCGCGTGGCGTTCTCGCGCCGCGTGCTGGCACCGCCGGCGGCGCCGCCCTGCGCGCCCTGCAGCGCCTGCGAAGCGCCGTTGATCGGCGCCTGCGCCGCCACCGGCGGCTGGTTGCTGGTGGCGCCGGGCACGCCCGCGGGCGTGGCGCTGCCGGGCTGGCTGGACTCTTCGCTGCGCTGCTCACGGATGGCGGTCTTGGCCTCGGCGCCCTGGTTGGGGCCGTAGGCCTCGGCGGTCTGCATGACCTGGCTGAAGTCGATGTCGGCGGTGACGGTGGCGCGCACGTTGTCGCGGCCCACCACGGGCTCCAGCAGCGCCATGATGCGCTTGTGGTGGCCGGCCTCGATCTCGCGGCGGTACTGCAACTGCTGCGAGTCCAGGCCGATGCCGGAGCTGCCGGCCTCGTCGTCACCGGCGGAGAGCAGCGCGCCGGTGCTGTCGACCACGCTCACGGCCTTGGCGGTGAGCTCGGGCACGCTGCCCGAGACCACGCGCACGATGCCGGCGATCTGGCCGCGGTCGAGCGTGCGGCCCGGGTGCAGCGTGAGCACCACGCTGGCTGATGGCTTCTGCTGCTCGCGGAAAAAACCGTTCTGCTGCGGCAGCGCCAGGTGCACACGTGCCAACTTCACCGATTCCAGCGCCTGGATCGTGTTGGTGAGCTCGCCTTCGATGGCGCGCTGCATCTTCATGCGCTCCTGGCCCTGCGTCTGGCCGAAGCTGTTCTTGTCGAGCAGCTCGTAGCCGGCGGCACCGCCGGCCGCGCCCGAGGGCAGGCCGGTGGAAGCCAGCTTCATGCGCAGTTCATGCACCTGGCCGGCCGGCACCATGATCGTGCTGCCGCCTTCGCTGAAGCGGTAGGGCACGTTCATCTGCGTGAGCCGCTCGATGACGGCGCCGCCGTCCTTGTCGCTGAGGTTGGGGAAGAGCACGCGGTAGTCGGCGGTGCGGGCGCTGGAGAACATCAGCACCAGCACGGCCAGCAGGGCGACCACGCCGAGCACGGCGCCGACCTGGAAGCGGCCGGGCAGGGCCTGCCAGCGTGCACCCAGGGTCGGGGTGGCGGGGACCAGCAGGGCGGTGTTGGGCGTCTTGGCGACGGCGTTGTCCATGGGGCGGGGGGAACTCCGGGTGTCAGCCCACATGGTGGCCGCACACCGGAGAAACGTTAGCCCGAGAAAGCAGGCAAAGGGACGTTTGATTCCATCCTTGCGGCCGGGTCGGCGGCCTACAGTTCACTCGCACCATGAACGACATGCGCATCAAGCCCTTCGACTTCCAGGCCGCCGTGGCCCGCGCCGGGCTGCGCCCGGACGGCATGCCCCGCACCGACGGCCCGACCGGCGTCGCGGGTGGCTTTCGCACCGCGATGGCCGACGCGCTGAAGGACGTCAGCAAGAGCCAGATGGAGGCCGGGCGGCTGCAGCGCGAGCTGACGCTGGACAACCCGGCGGTCAGCGTCGAGCAGACGATGGTGGCGATGCAGAAGGCGCAGATCGGCTTCCAGGCCACGCTGCAGGTGCGCAACCGGCTGGTGCAGGCTTATAGCGACATCATGAACATGCAGGTGTAGCCGTGAGCCCCCAGGCTCCGGCTGCGCCTGCGCCACCCCCCGGGGGGGCGAGTCGGACGAGAAACAGTCCCTGCGGACTGTTTCTCGCCTACGAGCGCCTGCGGCGTCCTCGCCGCAGGCCGTTCGCCAGTGGCCCGGCGGAGCCGGTTCCACGGCTTTTGCTGGGTCGCGCGACGGCGTGGGCCATGGTGGCCGCTGCCAGCTTCATGCGGGCAGGGCCGTCTTCGCCACGTTTTCCGTCACCACCGCCACGATTTCCTGCTCGAGGTGCGGCAGCCGTTCGGCGGGCACCGGTCGTCCCAGCAGGTAACCCTGCAACTCATCGCAGCCCAGTCGGCGCAGTGCGTCGCGCTGGGCTTCGGTTTCCACGCCTTCGGCGTTGACGCGGATGGCCAGCGAGTGGGCCAGCCGCACGATCGAGCGCACGATGACGTCGACGCGCGGGTCGTTGCCCAGGCCCTGGGTGAAGGCGCGGTCGATCTTGAGCTTGTCGAACGGAAAGCGCCACAGGTACGCCAGGCTCGAGTAGCCGGTGCCGAAGTCGTCCATCGCGATGCGCACGCCCAGGGCGCGCAGCGCGTGCAGCGTCGCCAGCACCTGCTCGGTGTGCTGCATCAGCAGCGACTCGGTGATCTCCAGCTCCAGGCGTTGCGGCGCCAGGCCGCTGTCGCGCAGGGCCTGCGCCACCTCGGCCACGATGGCCTGGCCGCGACGGAACTGCGCCGCCGACAGGTTGACCGCCACCGACAGTGGCGCCGGCCACGTGGCGGCCTCGGTGCAGGCGGCCTGCAGCACCCAGCGGCCCAGCGCTTCGATCTGGCCCGTGGCTTCGGCCGTGGCGATGAACTCTGCCGGCGGCACGAAGCCGCGCAGCGGGTGCGGCCAGCGCGCCAGCGCCTCGTAGCCGCGCAGCGTCTGGTCGCCGGCCGACCACAGCGGCTGGTAGTGCAGCCGCAGCGAGCGCTGGGCCAGCGCGCCGCTCAGGTCGCTGGCCAGCGCGCGGCGCTCCTGCAGCCGGCGGTCGAGCGTGGCGTCGTAGAAGCTCCAGCCGCCGCGCCCCCCGGCCTTGGCCCGCTGCAACGCCAGTTCGGCGTTGTTCAGCAGCGTGTCGGCGTCGCCGCCGTCGGGCCCGTGCAGCGCCACGCCGGCGCTGGCGCTGATGCGCAGGGTGGTGGCCGGCTGCGCGCCATGGCACAGCGCCCCGGGCCGGCCGGGCAGCTCGTGCGGCTGGGCCAGCTGGTCCAGCAGCCGCTGCACGCAGGCCAGCACCGCCGCGTGGTCGGCGGCGCCGTGCTGCAGCACGGCGAAGCGGTCGCCGGCCAGCCGCGCGACGAGGTCGTGGCTGCCCACGCTGCGCTGCAGCCGGGCTGCACAGCGGCGCAGCAGGTCGTCGCCGGCCTGGTGGCCGTGGCGGTCGTTGACCTCGCCGAAACCGTCCAGGTCGAGGCAGATCACCGCCATCACGCCAGGCGACGGCCCGGGCCCGGCCTGGCAGGCGCGCTCCAGCGCCTGGCTGAAGTGGCCGTGGTTGAGGGTGCCGGTGAGCGCGTCGTGTTCGGCCAGGAAGGCGGCGCGGTGGCGGGCGCTGCGTTCCGCGCGGCTGCGGTGGCGCATCAGCGTGGCGGCGCCGCACAGCGTCAGCGCCATCGCCAGCCCGGCCAGCAGCGCTGCGTGCCTGAACGAGGCTGCGGTGGTGGCGGCCGGCTCGGTCTGGTCGACGTCGACCTCGATGACCCCGATGGTCACGGCGCCGTGGCGCACCGCCGCCTGCGCGCGGCTGTAGAGCCGGGGTGTGTGCAGCCCGTCGCCCTGCAGCAGCGCGGCCGTGGCGGGCTCGCCGGCGGCCACGGCGCGGGCCAGGACCTGGCGCTGCGCATCGGCGTCGCCGGCGCGCGGCGCGGTGGCCACCGAGTCGGACGCCAGCAGCAGCCGGCCCTGCGGGTCGTACAGCCTGAAGCCGAAGAGGCCGGCCATGCCGCGCATCGCGAGCAGCCGGTCCTGCGCCGCGGGCGAGGGCCGCTCGCCGAGGAAGACGAGGTCGATGTCGGGCACCGTGCTGCCGACATGCTGGCCCCAGGCGCGCGCGCTGCGCTGGGCGTCGGCGGCCAGGTGCTGCTCGGCCAGGCGGTCGACGGCCAGCACCACGCCGGCCACCGCGGCGGTGGCGGCGCACAGCCCGGCCAGCCGGGCCGGCCAGCCTTCGCGCTGCCAGCGGTGGAACAGGCGGATCAGCATGCCGGGTAGCGCAGGGTCGGGCCGCTGAGCGTGCAGATGCGCGCGCGGCCGAGTGTCTGCATGTCCACGCGCAGCCGCAGCCCGCGGCGCGACTCGAGCGTCTGGCTGGCTGCCGCGCCGGGCAGGCCCTGCGGCGTGAGCTGCAGCGCCTGCGCCTGCAGCAGCTGCACGCCGGCGTGGTCCTGCGCGCGGGCGCTGCGCAGCTCGCAGGGCTGGGCCTGGCCGCAGGGGCAGGCGGCGTCCTGCGCCACGGCCCAGCACCAGGCCGGGCCGGGCTGCACCACCAGATGCAGCGGGCGGCCCTGGCGCACGGCTTCGAAGCGGGCTTCCTGCAGATCGGACAGCAGCGCCTCGGCGGCGCTGGACAGGCGCTGCTGATCGAGCCGGGCGCCCAGGCTGGGCAGCGCCAGCGCGCCCAGCACCGCCAGCACGGCCATCACGATGACCAGCTCCAGCATCGTCAGGCCGCGCCGCGCGGGGTGTTTCATGGCGGCTTCAGCGCAGCCAGCAGGCGCTGTCGGGGCCGGTCTGCGCAAAGCCCTGGCGCACCTGCAGCGTGAGCGTGGCGCAGGGCGTGTCGCGCGCCTGCACGCCGATGGCGCGCGCGGTGGCCAGGTAGGTCTCGGGCCCGGCCACGGCCACGTCGATGGCGTAGCGGCCCTGCTCGCTGAGGCTGCGCGTGCCGAGCAGCGGCGCCAGCGTGCCGGCGTACAGGCCGTGTGCACTGCGGTAGGCCTCCTGCGCCTGCTGCACCCGGGCCAGCGCCTGCACGCCGTCCAGCCGGCCGGCGCGCAGCTCGTGGCCACGCAGGCCGGGCCAGGCCATGGCGGCCAGCACGGCCACCACGGCGCAGGCCATCAGGCACTCCACGAGCGTGAAGCCGCGGAGGGCGCGTCCGGCCGAGGCCCGGGCAGAGGTGGCGTGCATGGCGCGCGGTGGCGGCGGGGCTGGGTTCAGTCCAGCGACAGCAACCGGCGGCGCTTCTGCATCTGGTCGATCCAGAGCTGCAGCAGCCGCGTGGACTGCGAGCCCAGGGACTGCCATTCGCAGCCCAGGCGCACGCCGGTGTCGCCCTGGCCGAGGGACGTCACGTGCTGCAGCGTCAGTGCGGTCTGGAAGCGCGTCTGCGCGTCGAGTTCGATCTGCACGTCGGCCAGCCGGGTGCCGGCCTGCAGCGGCGGGTGGTCCTGCGGCAGCCACAGCGCGCAGCCGCCGATGCTCACGTCCAGCACGCGCAGGCGCAGCTGCATGTCGCGCAGCGCCGGGTGGCGGAACACGGCGGTGGGCGCCTGCCGGTCGGCCGTGCGCACGCGGAAGGCGTGGCGGCGCTGGAAGCGGTAGATGGCGTCGGGCAGCGCGCACTGCAGCGTGCTGGCCTGCGCCCCGCGCACGAGCACGATGCGGTGCAGGTCGAACTGCAGCTTCACGCTGTCCATGTAGGCCACCGCCACGGCCTCGTCGGCCTCCACCAGGCGGTCGACCGCCGGCATGCCGGCGTCGACCGTGAAGCTGATCGACTGGGCGGCCGCGTCCAGCGCCCACACGGTGGTGGTGAGCAGGCTGCCGTCGGCGCCGTTGAGGTTGACCGGCACCGGGCCGTCGCGCAGCTCTCGCAGGAGCGCGATGCGCTCCTGCGGGTGCGTGACGCGGAACGCAGCCCAGGGGTCGTCGCCGCCCAGGGCGTCGAGGGCGGCGGGCCGGGTGTCCTGAAACATCGGTGGGCTCCTGGGCGCGCCGGTCAGTGCAGGGTCTTGCGGCGGCCGGCCAGCGTGTCGTCGAGGTCCTGCAGCCAGGGCTCGGCCAGGTGGCGGATCTCGGCGTCGTTGACGAGGATGCGCTGCATGATCCTCGACTTGACGCGCGCGGTGTCCTGCGCCATGTCGCGGGCCTGGCCGGCTTCGGCCTCGGCGGTCTGCTCCTGCGCCGCGTGCTTGAGCTGGCTGATCAGCAGCACGCAGGCGCCTTCGAGCTTGACCACTTCATCCCAGTTGCCGGCGCGGGCGGCGGAGAGCATGTCGGCGCTGGCGCGTTCGATGGCTTCGTAGTAGCTGAGCAATTGAGGATCCATGAGAGTCGAGGCTCCGGGGCAGAGCGTTTCAGCGTGCGGCGCGGGTCTGGCCGCCGATCGAGATCCAGGCTTCGTGGAGCGGCTTGATCAGTCGCGCGCACTCGGCCAGCATCGCCGCGTCGTTGCGCGCGTTGGCCATCGTCAGGCGGTTCACGACGTAGGCGTAGAGCTCGGCCAGGTCGCGGGCCAGCTCGCCGCCGTCGGTCAGGTTGAGGTTGGCGCGCAGCCCCTCGTCGATGATGCGGATGGCCCGTGTCAGCGCGCTGCACTTGCGCTCGGTGTCGCCGCTGGCCAGCGCACCGTGGGCTTCGGCCACCGAGCTTTCGAAGCCCTCGAACAGCAGCGTCACCAGGCGGTGGGCGTCGGCGCCCGCGACCTGGATCTCGACCGCGTTGGCGCGATAGGCGGCAGCACCGCTGGACGCGGCGCGACGGGGGGTGAACAACGAGTCAGAGAACATGGGCAACGTGGGTTGGGCGTCGGATGCACTTTTTATCGGTGTCGTGGTCGCCGACTTGAGCCGGCGCCGACACGACTTTTGGCGGGTGATTTGCGCACCTGTTTCCCAGCGGCGGTGGCGGGCCGGCAGCGGCCTGTCGACGCGTGGAATGCAAGCAGCCCCGCGGGCCCGGCAGGCCCGCGGGGCTGCGTTGCCACGCGACCTCAGCCCTTGTTGACGTTGTTCAGCATCGACATCTGCTGGCTCACCGCGCCGGCCAGGCCCGTGAGCTGGCCCATGCGCACGTCCAGCGCCGAGTACTGGCGCAGCAGCCGCTCCTGGGTCCGCGCGACGCGGTCCTCCAGGCGGGCCTGGGCTTCCTTGTTGTTGCGCACCCGCTCCTGCAGGCTCTGCGTGCGGGTGGGCACCGTGCCTTCGCCGTCCAGCGACTGCTTCAGCCAGCCCTGCAGGCGGTTGGCCATGCCCTGCTTGGCGGGCTCGACCGTGTCCACGTTGGCAAAGAGCTTCTGCAGCTCGTTGCCGTTGGCCAGGGCCGCGCTGAGCTTGGTGGCGTCGACCTTGACCGTGCCGTCGGTGTTGAGGTTGAGGCCGGCGTCGGCCAGGCGCCTGAAGGTGGTGCTGATGCCGCCGTCGCCGGTGAACTGGCTGCGCAGCTGCATCAGCATCGCCTTGCCCGACGAGTCGCCCTGCAGCGGGCCGGCCACCTTGGTGGCGGGATCGAAGTTGGTCTGTGCGCGCAGCAGCTTGATGCTCTCGTTGTAGGCGGTGATGAAATCGTCCACCGACTTCTTCAGCGCCGCGGTGTCGGGCTCCACCACCACCTCGGCCTGGCCCATCTGGCGCAGGCTCAGCGTGAGGCCCTCGATGGTGCCGCTGAGGGTGTTGGAGGCCGACTCGACCGCGATGCCGTCGACCGTGGCCTTGGCGTTGATCGCGGTCTGCGCACGGCTCATGCTGCTGAAGCCGCCGGCGCTGGGGTCGAAGGCCAGCGCCGAGAGGCCGGCGGCATCGGCAGCGTTGCCGTCGGCGTCGGCCTGGACCTGCACCCGGAAGCCGTTCTCGGCCCCGGTCTGCGCCGAGCGCAGCACCAGCCGCGCGCCGCCGATGTCGTTGACGATGCTGGCCACCACGCCGGCGCCCGAGCTGTTGATCTTGTCGCGGACCTGCGAGAGCGAGCTGGCGGCGGGATCGATGATGATGTCCACCGCGGTGGCCCCGGCCTTGGGGACCGGGGGCACGGCGTCGAAGTTGCCGAGTTCGATGCGCAGCGTGCCCGATCCCAGCGCGGTGGCTGGCGTGGCGTAGCCGGCGGAGCTGAGCGTCTGGCCCGCGGCCAGCTGGCTCACCACGACGCTGTAGTTGCCCTTCTGCACCGCGCCGGTGGGCGTGGCACCCAGCGCCGCGGTGTTGGACGAGGTGGCGGTGCTCTGCTGCCAGTTGCTGGCGGTGGCCAGCTTGACCGCGGCGTCACGCAGCGTGGACAGGGTGCTCTGCACGCGGCCGAAGGCGGAGATCTGGGTCTCCAGACGCGTGGCCTGGCCCTGCAGCAGCTTGATGGGCTGGCGCTCGAGGCTGACGAGCTGGCTCACGATGCTGTTGACATCGAGTCCGCTGCCGATGCCGGCTGATGAGATGGCCATCGTGAGGCTCCCCTTGAGGTGGTCGGAATGCGGCGGTCCGCCCTGCGGGGGCGCACTGCTCGCTCTTCACCATCGTTGTCGACAGGCCGCGCCAGAACTTGAGGCCCGATCGTGTCGGGCCTGAAAAAAGTCTCTGATCGGCGGGGCAGCCGTGCCTTCGCCAGGCGATCAAGGCCTTCCGGCCGTGCTCGCCCCGCCTTAGCCTTGCAGCAGCTGCAGCACCTGCTGCGGCAGCTGGTTGGCCTGCGCCACCATCGCGGTGCCGGCCTGCTGCAGGATCTGGGCGCGCGACAGGTTCGCGGTTTCCGAGGCGAAGTCGGCGTCCATGATGCGACCGCGGGCGGCGGACTGGGTCTCGGCCGTCACCTGCAGCGTCGAGATGATGGCCTCGAAGCGGTTCTGCACCGCGCCGTACATCGCGCGCTCGGTGTTGATCGCGCTCAGCGCGGTGTCGATGAAGGCCATCGCCGCGCTCGCCTGGGCGGCGTCGGTGATGTCGCCACCCACCACGTCCAGGATCGGCTGCGTCGCCGACAGGTCGGTCGTGGTCACGGTGACCACGTCGGTGTTGTCGGCGCCGACCTGGAAGAACTGGGCGCCGGCGTCGGAGCCCGTGATGCTCTGGCCGTTGAAGCGCGTGTTCCTGAGTGTGCGGTCGACTTCCTCGCCCAGCTGCTGGAATTCGCCGTCGAGGTTGGCGCGGTCGGTGCTGCTGTTGGTGGCGTTGGCCGACTGCACCGCCAGCTCGCGCATGCGCTGCAGCATGTCGCTCACCTTGCCGATGGCGCCCTCAGCGGTCTGCGCCAGCGAGATGGCGTCGTTGGCGTTGCGGATGGCGACGTTGCTGCCACGCACCTGCGTCTGCATGCGTTCCGCAATGGCCAGGCCGGCGGCGTCGTCCTTGGCCGAGTTCACACGCAGGCCGGAGGACAGCCGCTGCATGGAGGTGGCCAGGCTGCCTTGTGAGACGGTCAGGTTTCGCTGGGCATTCAGCGAAACCGTGTTGGTGTTGATCGTTTGAGCCACGTCGGTTTCTCCGTGCGAGTTGTGGACAAGTTTCCTGCCGGCATGGACCGGCTCCCGCAGGCCGGAGAGCTCTACTGCCTGCTGTCGTCATTCTCGGCACGCTGTTCTGACGTGATCGCTGGAGATGAGGCCGTTTCAAGGGGTAAAAGAAAAGCAGGGCCCGAAGGCCCTGCTGCATGTCGACGTGTGTGACCTGGTGATCAGCGGATCAGGCTCAGCACCATCTGCGGCAGCTGGTTGGCCTGCGCCACCATCGCGGTGCCGGCCTGCTGCAGGATCTGCGCCTTCGACAGGTTGGCGGTCTCCGTGGCGAAGTCGGCATCCATGACGCGGCCGCGTGCGGCGGACTCGTTTTCCACCGACACCTTCAACGTGGCGATGATCGAGTCGAAGCGGTTCTGCACCGCGCCGTACATGGCCCGCTCGGTGTTGATCGTCTTCAGGGCCTCGTCGATGTCGGCCATCGCGCTGCTGGCGTTGGTGGCGTCGGTGATGTCGCCGGCGGTCACGGCGGCCACGTCGGCGTCCTGCGACAGGTCCACCGTGGTCACGGTGACGACGTCGGTGTTGTTGGCACCCACCTGGAAGATCTGGGCCCCGGCGTCGGAGCCGATGATGTTCAGGCCGTTGAAGCGGGTGTTGGTCAGCGTGCGGTCGATTTCCGCGCCCAGCTGCTGGAACTCGGCGTCGAGGTTGGCGCGGTCGTCGCTGCTGTTGGTGGCGTTGGCCGACTGCACGGCCAGCTCGCGCATGCGTTGCAGCATGTCGCCGACCTTGCCGATCGCGCCTTCTGCCGTCTGCGCCAGGGAGATGGCGTCGTTGGCGTTGCGCACGCCGACGGTGTTGCCACGCACCTGGGCATTCATGCGCTCGGCGATGGCCAGGCCGGCCGAGTCGTCACGGGCCGAGTTGACGCGCAGGCCGCTGGACAGGCGCTGCATCGAGGTGGACAGCGCGCTCTGGCTCGAGCCGAGGTTGCGCTGGGCGTTCAGGGATACCGCATTGGTATTGATGGTCATGCTCATGTGAGGCGCTCCTAAGTGATGCTGTGACTCCCGGCAGACGCCGGCTTTGCCGTGCCCGCCTTGCGGCGGGCTGCGCCCGGGCAGTCATCCGCATCGTGTCCACCATCCGGGGAGGATCCCCCGTGAGGTTTGTCGTCAGCGGCCGGCTGGGTTCCGGACCTCGGGAGGAGCGGTGTGCCCGCCCGATGAATGCTTATCGGAGCCGCCCAAAAGAAACTTGAGGGCTGGCGTGGCCGCCTCACCAACACAGGCCGCACAGGCCGTGGCGGCGATCAGCGCCCGACTTCCCGCCTTGTTCCTGCGCTGGTCCGGCACACGGCGGCATACCCTGGAAAACCCGCCCGATCGCCCGCCAAGACCGATGCACACGCACGCCTCCCCGCAAGCAGCCCAGGCGCAGACCGCCTGGATCCAGGGACAGCAGTTCGCCCGCCAGGGCCGGTGGGTCGACGCCGCGCGGCGCTTCGAGCGCGCCTCGCGCCTGCAGCCGCGCGACGCGCTGTATGCACTGAACCTGGCCGACGCCGAGCTGAAGGCCGGCCACGCCGAGCGCGCCTGCACCGCGGCCGCGGCCGCGCTGCGCGCCGAGCCCGGCAACGTGCTGGCGCTCACGCTGCAGACCAATGCGCTGCTGGCGCTGAATCGGCACGAGGCGCTGGTCGACCTGCTGCAGGCCGCGCCTGCCAGCCTGATGACGCCCGACCTGCGGGCGCTGCTGGCGCAGTCGCAGCTGCAGACCGGCGACCCCAAGGCCGCGGTGACCAGCTGCCTGGCTGCGCTGGCCGTGCGGCCGGCCGACGCCGCGCTGCACCTGCGCCTGGGCCAGGCCTTCAAGGGCCTGGGCCTGAAGCTGGAGGCCGCCGAGTGCTTTCGCACCGCGCTGCTGCTCGGGCTGGGTCACCGGCAGGTGGCGGTGCAGGACCTGCTGGCCTTCTACGAACGCGAGGTCTGCGACTGGCGCGGCGGCAACAGCCAAGTGCAGGCGCTGCGCGAGTCGATCGCCCGGCTGCCCGACGACGCGGCCGTGGAGACCAACCCCTTCGTGCTCGTCACGCTGCTCGAAGACCCTGAAGAACAGCTGCGCGGCGTGCGCGCCTGCGCGCGCCACGTGGCCAGCCTCGTGCGGCCGCTGCCGCCCCGGCGTGCGCAGGCCCGCCCGCGGCTGCGGCTGGGCTATGTCTCGGGCGATTTCCACGGCCACGCCACCGGCTACCTGATGGCCGAGCTCTTCGAGCGCCACGACCGCGACAAGGTCGAACTGTTCCTCTACAGCCACGGCCCCGAGGACCACAGCCCCACGCGGCAGCGCCTGCGTGATGCCGCCGAACACTTTGTCGAGGCACGGGAGATGGGCACGCGCGCGCTGGCCGAGCGCATCCGCGCCGATGGCATCGATGTGCTCGTGGACCTGAAGGGCTACACGCTGGACGCGCGCCCGGCGCTGTTTGCACACCGGCCGGCCCCGGTGCAGGTCGCCTACCTGGGCTTCCCGGGCACCAGCGGCGCGCCCTGGATCGACTACCTGGTCGGCGACCCGCACGTCACGCCGCTGGCCCACGCGCCCTGGTTCACCGAGAAGATCGCGCAGCTCCCGGGCTGCTACCAGTGCAACGACGGCACGCGCCGGCTGCCGGTGGCCCCCACGCGCGCCAGCCAGGGCCTGCCCGAGGACGCGCTGGTGCTGTGCGGCTTCAACCAGCCCTACAAGATCTCGCCCGAGGTCTTCGACGTCTGGTGCCGCCTGCTGCAGCGCCTGCCGAACGCGGTGCTGTGGCTGCTGGCCTGGACGCCGCAGGCGCCGCCCGCGCTGCGACGCGAGGCCGCGGCGCGCGGCATCGACCCCGCGCGCCTGGTGTTTGCGGAGACGCTGGGCCAGCAGGCGCACCTGGACCGCGTGGCCTGCGCCGACCTGTTCCTGGACACCTGGCCGTGCAACGGCCACACCACGGTGAGCGACATGCTCTGGGCCGGCGTGCCGGTGGTCACCTACAGCGGGCGCAGCTTTGCCTCGCGCGTGGCGGGCAGCCTGCTGCACGCGGTGGGCCTGCCGGAACTGGCGTGCGAGGACGAGGCGTCTTACGAGCACCTCGTGCTGGCGCTGGCCACCGATGCCCCGCGCCGTCAGGCCCTGGCCCGGCGCGTGGCCGACGCACGGCTGAGCTCGCCGCTGTTCAGCAGTGCGCAGCTGACGCCGCAGCTGGAAGACCTGTACGCCCGCATGTGGGCGCGGGCCGTGGCCGGTCTGCCGCCCGAGCACCTGCCCGCGGCATGAACACGCTGGCGCTGGTGGTCATTGCACGCGACGAGGCGCCGCGCATCCAGCGCCTGCTGCGCAGCGTCGCGCCCTGGGTCGACACGATGTGGGTGCTGGACACCGGCTCCGTCGACGGCACGCCGGCCCTGGCCGCCGCCTGCGGCGCGCAGGTCGAGCACTTCACCTGGTGCGACGACTTCGCCGCCGCGCGCAACGCGGCGCTGGCGCTGGCCGACGCCGACTGGCACCTGGTGCTGGACGCCGATGAGTGGCTCATCGACGGCGGCCCTGCGCTGCGCAGCCTGCGCCACACGCCGCCCACCTTCGTCGGCAGCATCGATCTCGTCGACCAGTTCTTCGACGGCCAGCCGCGCAGCGCCCACCTGCGCCTGAGCCGGCTGCTGCCCGGTGCCGTGCGCTACCAGGGCCGTGTGCACGAACAGCCCCGGCACCGCCTGCCGGTGCGGCCCTGGCCGCTGCAGGTGGGCCATGACGGCTACCTGCCCGAGCGGCTGCAGGCCAAGCGCGGCCGCAACCGCCGGCTGCTGCAGCAGGCGCTGGCCGAGGCGCCCGACGATGCCTACACCTGGTACCAGCTGGGCAAGGACGCGGCGGTGTACGAAGAGCACACGCTGGCCGAGCAGGCCTTTGCACGCGCCGCGGCACTGCAGCCGCCGCGCCGCGGCTGGTGGCTGGACCTGGTGGCGCGGCGCCTGTTCACGCTGAAGCGCCTGAAGCGGCATGCCGAGGGGATGGCGCTGGCCGAGGCCGAGATGGCGGTCTGCGGCGATTCGCCCGACTTCTGCTTTGCACTGGGCGACCTGCTGCTGGACTGGGCCGCCGACGAGCCCGCGCTAGCGGGCGAACTGCTGCCGATGATCGAGCAGGCCTGGCGCCGCTGCCTGCACCTGGGCGAACGGCCCGACCTGCCGGGCGCCGTGGCCGGCCGCGGCAGCCACCTCGCGGCGCACAACCTGGCCCTGGTGCTGGAAGGCACCGGCCGCGCGGCCGAAGCGGCCCGGCTGCGCGGCCAATGGCCGGAACTGGCCGGGCTCGAGCGCTCTGATCCAGCGCTGCAAAGCTGCGCACCTGCCTAGAGTGCAGGCTGGTCCCGCAGGACCGCGCCTTCTCCACCCCACGCCCCGGAACGCCATGACCCTCCCACACGTCCACCTGGCCATCATGCAACCCGCGGGCTACGTGCATTCGCTGGGCTTCCTGGATCAGGCGCGCTACTTCCGCTACCAGTTCCGGCGCCTGGGCGCCACCGTCACGATCTCCAAGAACCGCCTGCGCGAGGACGCGATCAATTTTGTCTTCGGCGCGCACCTGGGCTTTCCGGCGGAGTGGACGCGCCGGCACGCCTGCATCTTCGTCAACCTCGAGCAGCTGGGCCACGGCGGCGCCAAGGTGCAGCCCGAGTACCTGGCGCTGCTGCGCCGCTCGGCGGTGGTGGACTACGAGCCGGCCCACGTCGCGGTCTACGCCCGGGATCCGGCCGAGGTGCAGATCGTGCCCTTCCAGCACGCCCCGTACCTGGACACCGGTGAAGGCCCGGCGCTGGAAGACCGGCCCATCGACCTGCTGTTCTTCGGCAGCATGAACCCGCGCCGCCAGGCCTTCTTCGACGAGGTCGAGGCCGCCGGCGTGCAGGTCTCGCGATTCGACGCGCCGGTGTACGGCGCCGAGCGCGACCACTTCATCCGCCAGGCCAAGGCGGTGCTGAACTGCCACTTCTACGACAGCAGCCGCTTCGAGCAGGCGCGGGTGTTCCAGTGCCTGTCGCTGGGCACGCCGGTCATCAGCGAGCTGGGCGCCGGCACCCAGCCGCCGGCGGCCTTCGAAGACGCGGTCTTCTGGCTGCCGCCGGGTGGCGTGCAGTCCTTCTTCAGCCAGCAGTTCGGGCGGGCAGACTACTTTGCGCAGGCCCGGCGCCAGCTGGAGAGCTTCCGTGCACAAGACCCGATCGAGGCCTATGCCGACACGCTGGCCTTTGCGACCGGCTTCCACGGCGCCTGGTTGCGCACGGTGCGCCTGGAGGCCTGGCAGCCGCGCCAGCTCAACCTGGGCTCGGGCAAGGACTACAAGGCCGGCTGGCTCAACGTCGACGTGCTGGCGCGCGCCGAGCCCGACGTGGTGCTGGACCTGGGGCGCCCGGTGAGCCTGCCGCTGCAGCTGGACGGCTGCCGCGGCGGCCGCATCGAGCTGCAGGCCGGCACGCTGGAGCGTGTGTATGCCAACAACGTGCTCGAACACGTGCCCGACCTGCCGACGCTGATGGGCAACGTGCTGCAGCTGCTGCAGGACGGCGGCGAGTTCGAGATCGAGGTGCCCTACGAGAAGGCGCCCACCGCCTGGCAGGACCCGACGCACCTGCGGGCGCTGAATGAAAACTCCTGGCTCTACTACACCGACTGGTTCTGGTATCTCGGCTGGTTCGAGAACCGCTTCGAGATCGCCGCCTTCCACTGGCTCGACGCGCGGCTCAAGCCCTGCGAGAAGCCGCTGGCCGCGTTCATGAAGCTCACGCTGCGCAAGGTGGCCACCACGCCGCACGAGCGCACCACGGCGCGTGTCATGCAGGCCGACTTCGGGGGCCTGGACGACGACCTGTGGCCGCTGCAGCAGCCGGCCGACCAGCCCGTCGGCATCACGGGCGCGGGCCAGCTGCTGCAACCGGCCTGACACCGGCCGGCCGCGCTGGCCTTGTTCAGCGAGTCGCCTGGCCCAGTCCCTGCAGAAAGCGCTCGGCCCGCGCCAGCTGCGCCAGGCTCACGTATTCATCGGCCTGGTGCGCCTGGTTGATGGAGCCCGGCCCGCAGACCACGGTGGACATGCCCGCGCGCTGGAACAGCCCGGCTTCGGTGCCGAAGGCCACCAGCGTGGTGGCCGCGGTGTCGGCCAGGCGCTGCGCCAGCCGCACCGCGGGATCGTCGAGCCGCGCCTGGAAGGCCGGCATCGACGCGAAGGACTCGAAGCTGAAGCCGCTCGTCGGCTCCACCGCCTGCATGGCCGGCGTCAGCGTGGCCGCGTAATCCTCCACGCGGCGCTGCAGGGCCGCGGCGTCGGCGCCCGGCAGGTCGCGGAATTCATAGTGCACGCGGCAGGCCTCGGGCACCACGTTGTCGGCGATGCCGCCCTCGAAGCGGCACACCGCGCTGGTGCTGTAGGGCACGTCGAAGCCGGCCTGCCGCGGTCCGGTGTCGCGCAGCTCGTCGCCGATGGCGGCGATGTGCGCCACCAGCCGCGCCGCCGCCTCCACCGCGTTCACGGCCATCGGTGTCAGCGAGCTGTGCGCCGCTTTGCCGCGCACGCAGCAGCGCCAGCGGTGCACACCCTTGTGCGCGATGGCCGGCACCATGTCGGTGGGCTCGCCCACGATGCACATCGCCGGCGCGATGCCGGCGTCGCGCAGGTCGGCGATGAGGTGCATGACGCCGAAGCCGCCCACCTCCTCGTCGTAGCTGAAGGCGTAGTGCAGCGCGTGCGGCAGGTCGGCAGCCTGCCAGGCCTGCGTCTGCGCCACCACCAGGCCAATCCAGCCTTTCATGTCGGCGCTGCCGCGGCCGTAGAGGCGGCCGTCGGCCACGTGCGCCGACAGCGGGTCGGCGCTCCAGGCCTGGCCGTCCCAGGGCACGGTGTCGGTGTGGCCCGACAGCACCAGGCCGCCGGGCTTGCCTTCACCGATCGTGGCAAACAGGTTGGCCTTGCGGCGGCCCTCGTCCCAGGTCAGGCGCAGCGGCACCTGCAGGCTGCGCAGGTGGTCCGCGATGCACTCGATCAGCGGCAGGTTGCTCTGGTCGCTGCGGGTGTCGATGCGCACCAGGCGCTGCGCCCAGGCCAGGGCTTCGGGGGAGGGGTGTGCTGGGCTCATGCGGGCACTGTAGCGGCTAGCATCGGCCGATGCATCCGACCCACCCGCTCGTCAACCCGCAGACCATCCGCGCCGCGCAGCCGCGCATCGCGCCGCACGTGCGCCGCACGCCGCTGCTGCGCCTGCCCGGCGCCGCGCTGGGCGTGGGTTGCGCCGAGCTGTGGCTGAAGCTCGAGCACCTGCAGCTCGGCGGCAGTTTCAAGGCGCGCGGCATGTTCAACCGCATGCTGTCGCTGCCCATTCCGGCGGCCGGCGTGGTCATCGCGTCGGGTGGCAACGCCGGCATCGCGGTGGCCTGCGCGGCGCGTGCGCTGGGCGTGCGCTGCGAGGTCTATCTGCCCGCGCTCAGCAGCGCGGCCAAGCGCGAGCGCCTGGCCGCGCTGCAGGCCACCGTGGTGGTGGGCGGCGCCACCTACAGCGAAGCGCTGGCCGCCTGCCTGGTGCGCCAGCAGGCCAGCGGCGCGCTGCTGATGCACGCCTACGACCAGGGCGAGGTGGTGACGGGCGCCGGCACGCTGGCCGCCGAGATCGAAGACCAGGCCGGCCTGCCCGACCGTGTGCTCGTCAGCGTCGGCGGTGGCGGCCTCATCGGCGGCGTGGCCGCGTGGTTTGCCAGCCGCTGCCGGGTGGAGGCGCTGGAGCCCGTGGGCTCGCCCACGCTGCACGCCGCGCGCGCCGCCGGCGAGCCGGTGGACGTGGCCGTGGGCGGGCTGGCCGCCGACGCGCTGGGCGCACGCCGCATCGGCGCCATTGCGTGGCCGATCACGCAGCAGCACGTGGCCGCGGCGCACCTGCTGCCCGAAGCCGCCATTGCCGAGGCGCAGCGCCTGCTGTGGACCGAGCTGCGCCTGGCCGTGGAGCCCGCCGCCACGCTGCCGCTGGCGGCGCTGCTGTGCGGTGCGGTGCAGCCGGCCGCGCGCGAGCGTGTGGCGCTGGTGCTGTGCGGTGCCAACTTCGACGCGGCGACGCTGGCGTGATCCAGCTGCTCGGCAAGCCCACGTCGATCAACGTGCGCAAGGTGCTGTGGCTGGCGCTGGAGCTGGCCGAGCCGGTGGACCTGCAGCCCTGGGGCAGCGGGCTGCGCGACACGCAGGCGCCGGACTTCCTGGCGCTCAACCCCAACGGCCTGGTGCCGGTGCTGGTGGAGCCCGGCCCGCAGGGCGACTTCGTGCTGTGGGAGAGCAACACCATCTGCCGCTACCTCGCCGCCCGCCACGCGCGCACCGACCTGCTGCCCGCCGCGCCGGGCCAGCGTGCGGCGGTGGAGCAGTGGATGGACTGGCAGGCGACCGAACTGAACACCGCGTGGCGCTACGCCTTCATGGCGCGGGTGCGGCAAAGCCCGGCGCACACCGACGAAGCGGCCGTCCAGGCCAGCGTGGCGGCCTGGAACCGCCACATGCAGATCCTCGACGCGCAGCTGGCGCGCACCGGCGCCTTTGTGGCCGGCGAGCACTTCACGCTGGCCGACATCGTGCTGGGCCTGTCGGCCGTGCGCTGGCAGCGCATGCCGATGGTGCGGCCCGCGCTGCCCGCGGTGGCCGCCTGGCAGGCGCGGCTGGCGCAGCGCGCGGGCTACCGCGAGCACGGCGACAACGGCATGCCCTGAAGCCGTCGCGGCCGGGGCCAGAATGCAGCGCCCCCCAGCCCGCACTGCCACCATGCCGAGCCTGAAGACATTGCTGATCGCCAACCGCGGCGAGGTTGCGCTGCGCATCGCCCGCGCCACCGCCGACGCGGGCCTGCCCTGCGTGGCGGTGTATGCGCAGGACGAGACCTCGCCGGCGCAGCCCGTGCCCGCCCATGCGCTGGCGGCAACCCGGGCCGTGCCCCTGGGCGCCGCCGGGCCAGCGGCCTACCTGGACATCGCGCGGCTCGTGGCCATCGCGCTGGAGACCGGCTGCGACGCCGTGCACCCCGGCTACGGCTTCCTGAGCGAGCGCGCCGACTTTGCGCAGGCCTGCACCGACGCAGGCCTGGTGTTCGTGGGCCCCACGGTCGAGCAGCTCACGCTGCTGGGCGACAAGGCCCGGGCCCGCGCGCTGGCGCAGCAGTGCGGGGTGCCGGTGCTGCCCGGCAGCGCCGGCCCGGTGAGCCTGGACCAGGCGCAGGACTTCATGGCCCGGCAGCACGGCGCCGGCGTCATGCTCAAGGCCGTGGCCGGCGGCGGCGGCCGCGGCATGCGCGCGGTGCAGGCCGCCGCCGATCTGCCCGAGGCCTTTGCGCGCTGCAGCGCCGAGGCCCGCGCCGCCTTCGGCCAAGCCGGGCTCTACGTGGAGCGCCTGATGCCGCGGGCCCGCCACGTCGAGCTGCAGATCGTGGGCGATGGCCATCACGTCATGAGCCTGGGCGAGCGTGAATGCACGCTGCAGCGCCAGCACCAGAAGCTGGTGGAACTGGCACCCAGCCCCACCCTGACCCCGGCGCTGCGTGACGCGCTGACGCGGGCCGCGCTGGCGATCGCGCAGGCGCTGCGCTTCCAGGGCCTGGGCACCTTCGAGTTCCTGGTGGACGAGCGCTCGGCCGCGTGCCCCTTCGTGTTCATCGAAGCCAACGCGCGGCTGCAGGTCGAGCACACCGTCACCGAGATGGTCACCGGCCTGGACCTGGTGCAGCTGCAGCTGGCGCTGGCCGGCGGCCAGACGCTGACCGCGCTGGGCCTGGACCCGGCAAACCCGCCGGTGCCGCGCGGCCAGGCGATGCAGTGGCGCATCAATGCCGAGACGCTGGACGCGCAGGCTCGCGCGCTGCCGTCCAGCGGCACCGTGACGCACTGGCAGCTGCCCGGTGGCCCGGGTGTGCGGGTCGACACGCACGGCGGGCCTGGCCTTCAGGCCGCGCCGCAGTACGACACGCTGCTGGCCAAGCTGGTGGTGCACGGCAGCAGCTTCCAGCAGGCGCTGCGCCGCTCGCAGCGCGCGCTGGCCGAATGCCGCATCGACGGCGTGGCCAGCAACCTGCCGCTGCTGCGCGCACTGGCCGCGCGGCCCGAGATGCAGACGCAGGTGCTGCACACCGGGTTTGTGCAGGACCACCTGGCGGGGCTGTGGCCGGTGGACGCAGCCCCGTCGCCCGCCGACACCGGCCACCAGCTGCTGGCGCCGATGACCGGCCGCCTTGTCCAGCAGAGCGCGGTGGCGTTGGTCACCGTGCCGGCCGGCGCCGAGCTGGCGGTGATCGAGGCCATGAAGATGGAGCACGTGCTGAGTGCGCCCACCGCCTGCCGTGTGCTGCAGTGGCTGGTGCCACCCGGAGCGCCGGTGGCGCAGGGGCAGGTGCTGGCACAACTGGAACAGGCCGAGTCCGACCCGCCTGAGGGCGACGGCACCGCGCCGGCCGCCGCAGGCGCCGACACCCACGCCGCCATCCGCCCCGACCTGCAGCGTCTTCTCGACCGCCACGCCCGCACGCAAGACTCCGCGCGCCCCGACGCCGTGGCCGCGCGCCACGCCCGCGGCCAGCGCACCGCACGCGAGAACATCGCCGCGCTGTGTGACGCCGGCAGCTTCAACGAATACGGCGCGCTGGCCGTGGCCGCGCAGAGCCGCCGCCGCAGCGCCGAAGACCTGATCGCCAGCACGCCGGCCGACGGTTTGCTCACCGGCATCGGCAGCGTCAACGGCGCGCAGTTCGGCGCCGAGCGCGCGCGCACCGCGGTGCTGGCCTACGACGCCACCGTGCTGGCCGGCACGCAAGGCTTCCGCAACCACCAGAAGACCGACCGCCTGCTGGGCCTGGCGCTGCAGAACAAGCTGCCCGTGGTGCTGCTGGCCGAAGGCGGCGGCGGTCGCCCGGGCGACGTCGACATGCCCATCGTCGCCGGCCTGCACGTGCCCACCTTCGCCAGCTTCGCGCGGCTCAGCGGCCAGGTGCCGCTGGTGGGCATCGCGGCCGGGCGGTGTTTTGCCGGCAACGCGGCCTTGCTGGGCTGTTGCGACGTGATCATCGCCACGCGCACGTGCAACATCGGCATGGGCGGGCCGGCCATGATCGAAGGCGGCGGGCTGGGTGTCTTCAAGCCCGAGCAGGTGGGCCCGGCCGCGGTGCAGCACGCCAACGGCGTGATCGACGTGCTGGTGGACGACGAGGTGCAGGCCGTGCAGGTGGCGCGGCAGGTGCTGGGCTGCTTCCAGGGTCCGCTGGCCGGCGGCGTGGCGCCCGACGGCACGGCGCTGCGTGACGTGGTGCCGCTCAACCGGCTGCGCGTGTACGACGTGCGCAAGGCGCTGCGAGGCCTCTTCGACGTGGGCAGCGTGCTGGAGCTGCGCGCCGGCTTCGGCCTCGCCCTCGTCACGGCCCTGGCCCGGCTGGACGGCCGTGCGGTGGGCGTGCTGGCCAGCAACCCGGCGCAAGGGGGTGGCGCCATCGACGCCGACGCCGCCGACAAGGCCGCACGCTTCATGCAGCTGTGCAACGCACACGGCCTGCCGATGGTGAGCCTGATCGACACGCCGGGTTTCATGGTCGGCCCGGCCGCGGAAGAGCGGGCGCAGGTGCGGCACGTCAGCCGCCTGTTCGTCACCGGCGCGGCGCTGCGCGTGCCGTTCTTCGCGGTGGTGCTGCGCAAGGGCTATGGGCTGGGCGCGATGGCGCTGGCGGCAGGGGGCTTCCACGCGCCCGACGCCACCGTGTCGTGGCCCACGGGCGAGTTCGGCGGCATGGGGCTCGAAGGCGCGGTGCGGCTGGGTTATCGCAAGGAGCTCGAAGCGGTGGCTGCCGGTCCGGAGCGGGAGGCGCTGTTTGCGCAGTTGGTGGCGGCGCAGTACGAGGCGGGCGGGGCGATGAACATGGCGGCCACGCTGGAGATCGATGCGGTGATCGACCCGGCGGAGACGCGTGCCTGGTTGTTGCGTGGGCTGGCTGGGGCGCGGGTGCGGGAGGGCGGGGCGCGGTTCGTCGACACGTGGTGAGGTAGGGTTGCCGATGTGTGGTGTGGCGTGCGCTGTTTGGTCTGCTGCGTGCCGCGTTCAACGCGGCAAAGGCGGGCCCGGGCAGGCCGTGGCGCTTCACTGGGGCGGTCTCCGCTTCGCTCCGACTTCGCTGCGGTGCTCGGCCCGAGGTCGCGTCGCGGAACTCGCTACGCGGCCGTTGGCCGCTGCGCTCAAACAGCCGCGCCGAGTCAGTTGACGAAGCGCGCTGAAGCGCGCCGACCTCGGGCCTGCGCTCCTCGCCGCCCCAGAGGC
>LNFM01009170.1_pt1 | contig 22039 bp, 29 predicted proteins | sample 596031 | NCBI WGS metagenome assembly LNFM01 (sample SAMN04254537, study PRJNA301005) | activated carbon metagenome | isolation source: dual media filters at the Ann Arbor, Michigan drinking water treatment plant | place: USA: Ann Arbor
GTCTTCGCAACCCGAGCCAACCTCGATTCGGACCATGACCACGCCCCCCGTCGACGTCGCTGTGGACGCCTTGGGGAAAAGGCTTCACGCGGCGCTCCTCTCCGGTTGGCCTACGGCCTTCCTCCGACGAACGTCGCCGCCCCGCCTCCTACACCACGCCCCGGGACGCCGCCCGATCGCGACCGATCGAACGGGTCGTGTCCTTGAGATCGGACACCAAAAACCACCCCTACAATCCATCGGTTCGTAGGGGTGGAGCGGCCGGATATGGCCGCACGACTTCCCCACGGCTGGCCGGGCAAAGCCCGACTGAAACCTCTCTCCCCTCTCTAAACCCAGACAAACTCTGGCATCCGATCGGGGCTTCGCTGCCACCCCTCTCCCTGCAATGCACAACGGGAGAGAGGCGCCCGCTCGGGCTGGTCACGCCACCAGGTGACGTGCCGGCGCCAGAGAGATTTCAGTCGGGCTGAGCCGACCACCCGTGGGGCGCGTTCCGCTACGCGGCCAGTGATCGTCACGACGATCGTGTTGTGCTGCCGCTAACGCGCTCACGAAAAACGGCCGGCCCCAAGGGAGCCGGCCGCGTGTGCTGTGTGTGCTGTGTGCTGTGATTAGTCCACGCCACACGTTCCGCAAAATGCGACGCTGTCATCATGATGCGGTTTGCGGCCGCCTTGGCAATTGCGCACCACCGTCCACAAACCAGCTTGTGTCAGCATCGTTGCCACTTGCATCGATCCCAACCCACCGGCCTCATCGCCGTCAAAACAGACGACGACCTGCGGCCGGGTTTCCAGCAACAAGGCGACTTGTCGATCTGAGATCGACGACCCCATCACCGACGCGACACCAAAGCCAGCTGCTGCTGCCTTCTCACCGTGCTTGATGACCGACAGGAAACTCTCGACCAGGACAACCCGCTCGAAGTTTTGCGCTGCGTCCCACCCGTAGAGCTCAAACTCCTTGCGGAAATTGGCGGGGAACTTGTACTTCGGATCCCGCTCGCCCAACGGCGGGCCGACATGTCGGCCGCAGTAGGCGACGAGCTCGTGATCCTTGTTGTAAATCGGGATCGCCAAGCGATCCTTCATCGAGCCCCGCCCGCTCATCCCGATGCCCAATTCAGCCAGGCGGTCATAGGACAGGCCGACGCTCTCGATGAACTGAGAGGCGGATGTGCTGGCGCCAGGTACCACCGGCTCGAGCTTCAAGGTGAACGACAGTGGTCGATTGACCAACACGCCGTCACCAGACTCGCTCGATTCATCAACCACCACTGGGTCGGGCGCTGGTTCCACCACCGCCCGAGCGGCACCTGGTGCCTTCTCTTGAGCTACCACTGGTCGGGTGGGTGCTGTGCTGTGTGAACCGTTGCTGCCACTGGCATTGGCGGCGATGTTGCTCAGCTCGGCCACCTGCTTCGCTGCCAAGCGTGGGTTCTTCAACGCCGGATCGATCTGTTGCACAAAATCGATCACGTTGCCCTTGGCCGTGCAGGCGAAGCAATGGAACACCCGCTTCTCAACATTGACGTTGAGCGACGGGCGCTTGTCTTCATGAAATGGGCACAACCCTTTGCGCTGTACTCCGTCGCCCGCGAGCGTGACGCCGTAGTGCTTCATGACCGCAACAATATCGCCGTGTCTGCGCACGTGCGCGAAATCCACATCGAACTTCGACATGGTGTCCTCCTTCCTGATTTTCTGCTGGGGGAACTCAAAATAGTCCGTAGGCAGAATAACAGGTTTATTGGAGAGCTTCAAATTGCGGCGCGATAGGAACAGCGGCCGGTACTAGCGCGTGATAACGTATACTGATGACATAGTTCTTTCTGTCTCGGTGAAGCTGTCGGTCAAAGCCAGCTTCGTTTCACTCTCTCCTCCACGCTCACTACTTTCGAGCATGGGTTTCGAGCTCATCAAACCAATCAACCAGCCCGGCGATTTCTCACAGCACGATCGCCGGGCCGGACTTGTGGGGCGATTGTGTGCTCAGCCACGACGGGGAGTGCTGTGGTGTGCTTTCGGAACGCGCACCACCGCGCCAGGTGTCCTCTCTCCGACGAGAGGCAGGGCGTGCTGCGGCGAAGTTGGCTTTGCCTTATGGCGCCAGACTTTTCCATTCACATCGGGATGCGTGATCTTTGGGGCGGTGGTCAAACACCGTTCGGCTTGACTGACCGCGACGCTTTCCAGCACGTCTGGCTCAACGGTCAGACCGGCGTCGGTAAGTCCGCCCTGATGCGCTCGATGTTCATCCAGGCCGTCTACAACGGCCACGGCTGCACCCTGATCGATCCCAACGGCGACCTCGCCAACGAGATCCTCGACGACATTCCCCTCTCGCGTCGCAACGATGTGGTCGTTGTCGACCCGGCCAACGCCGACCACGTGCTGCCGATCAATCCCTTCTACACCATCCCCGTCGATAAACGCCCGCTGCTGGCCGCCGACTTCACCGAAGCCTGCCGCAAGATCTGGGTCGATAGCTGGGGCGAGCGCTGCGACTGGATCCTCTACAATACCGTTGCCGCCGTGCTCGATGCCCCGGCGAGCCTGCGCCCCACCCTGCTCTCGGTCCCATTGCTGCTGGCCGATAAGCACTATCGCACCAAGCTGCTGGCCCACGTGCAGGACAGCAACGTGCGCCGCTTCTTCGCCAAGGAGTTCTTGCGCTGGTCGGACAAAGACCGCTCCAACTACATCATGCCGGTCGAGAACAAGATCGGAAAGCTGATCGCCAACCCGTTCGTGCGCAACATGCTCTGCCCCTACCACCCGGCCTTTCAGATCAAAGACGCCATCCCACGCCGGGCGATCCTGATCATCCGCCTCTCCAAAGGTGCGCTCGGGGCGACCGCCACGAACCTGCTTGGCTCGCTGTCGATCTCGACCATTCTCAATGCTGCCATGGAGCAGGAGGCCGTCCCCTACGAAGACCGCATCCCCCACTTCCTGTTCATCGATGAAAAGCACAACCTGACGACCACGGCGCTCACCACCGCTTACTCCGAGCATCGCAAGTACAAGCTGGCGATCGTCGCCTCATCGCAGTACACCGACCAGATCGACGACGAGGTGCTCACCTCAATGTTCGGCAATATCGGCACCATCATCGCCTTTCGCTCATCGGCCGCCGACGCTGATCGCTTCGCCAAACACATCGGGCAATTTCCGCCCGAGCAGTACATCCAGCTCGGCACCGGCGAAGTGCGCGTCCGCCTGCTGCAAGACGGTACCCCCGTCGTGCCCTTCCGCGCCGTCACCACCATCGACCACCACCCACCGGCCGACAAGGCCAAGCAAATCCTGACCTACAATCGCGAGCGCTACACCAAACCGCGCGCACGGGTCGAACAGGACTACGCCCGTTGGCTCGGCAAGGCGCTGGCAGGCCCCACGAGCCCCATCCAAACCAGCAAAAATCGTAAGCCCCCACAGCGTGCGACCCCAGCACCGGGCCCGCGCACGGACGCTCAACCAGCCACCATCAGCGCGCGTGGTGACGCGGCCCGGGCGAACATTCGCGCCATCCTCGGCGCTAAGAAACCCACACGCCGCCGACCGCGTCGCTAACTGGCCCGTGCCATAATTGCTGTATGGCAATCACCTACGCGCCTCGCTACGTTCGTCTCACCACCGCACCGAACTTTGCCCTGACCGAACGCGTCTTGCGCATCAACGCCGAGATCTGCCGGCACGGTCTCATTCGCCAGGATCTATTGCGGGATCGGTTCTTTGCCGACCAAAGTCCGCAGCAAATCGACCGCACCATCAAAAACCTCTTTCACAACGGTTTCATCGCCCGACCGCGCCAGCAACAAGAGCTGCATCGTGCTGTGCCGGGATCACAACCGACGTACCTGGCGCCCGATCGTCTTGGTGTGCTGTTGCACCGGGCCTTCTTCCGAGATCCGGTCGCCTCGCCTAAGTACACGCAAGACAATGACCGTATGACCTGGGGCTACATGCGCCACCAGCACACCACCTCGTCGACCATGATCAACTACCGCTTCGGGGCCAACACCATCGACGGCGCCGGTCACTCCGCCGAGCATGAGCTTTGGCTCAGACACGCGCCGAATGACCATCTCAACCAACCGCTGTTCTCTGTCTCAAAGACCGGCGCCATGATGGCGCACGACTTCATCGCCCAAGCGCCGAAGCTCCCGAGCAAACCAAAGATCCCACTGCGTCTTGCCACGAAAATCGATTGGGGCGTGCTGATCCCTGGCTCCAACAGCGAGCAGACACTGACGATTTCCGTTGCCACCGAGCCTGATGGCTACTTCGCGACCCACAAACAGCAAGACGATTTCTTCTTCGTTGAAAGCGATGAAGGCACCGAGACCATCTTGCCGGGCGGGCACTTGCGCCAGTCGCTCCAACTCTTCACGACCACCTCGCTCTATGCCAAGTACCTGATCTACGCCGCCGCCTTCCGCAAGCGCACCCACGTCAAACAGTTCGGCATCCCGTCCTTCCGCGTCATCACCGTCACGAGCACACCCAAGCGCGTCGATCAGATCATTGAGCGACTGGGCGACCGGCTCACCGGCGATCCGCTGCGCATCCACCCCGGCTTCTTCCTGTTTACCGATCGGCAAACGCTGGCAACGTTCGACAACAATCCCTACCACCCCGAGCATCGCCACAAGAACCTGGCCGGCGACGACGTCGCGCTGCTCACGTGAGACATCAAAAAAGCGGTCATGCGCCGGCCAGAAGGAAGAGCAAATGGCTCTCCACTAAATCCGGGGAGGTCCAGGCCGCCACCTGCGGCACCATCAGGCTGAAGCTTCTCAAGATCGGCGCCCGCATCACCATCAGCGTGAGACGCGTGAAACTCGCCTTCGCAACCGCCTGCCCGGATCGCGAAGTCTTCATGCTCGCGGCGCGACGACTATGAGGCGCCGGCAGCCAAGCCGAGCGTGAGCCCTGGGATCAACAGCAGAGGATCATCGCCGAGTCTGCCCATGCTGCCCGACCGGCGGCGACGACCGGGCTCGGCCGTGAGAGCCCCAGTACCGGCGGCTGCCTCTCAATCGTCAAACGACACCAGCGTCAGCGCGGCTGTGAGAAGTGCAGGCTAGTGGTTGTCGATCAGCTCGAAGCCCTGGAGACGTTGTCGAGGTTGCTCGCCAGCTCGAGCAACGACAGCTTGCGCCGTGCTACCTTCTCGGTGGTCGTGGTCATGTCGTTTGCCTTTGAGGAAGGGTGATGTCTCAGCAACACCATCTAACCTCAACCGGCAGCGGCACGGCCACGGCTTAGCGACTCTCAGCGGTCGCCGCCGTGACCTCGACTGTCAGGTGAATACGATCTCAGCACAAAAAGTTGGGCGGCATATCCAAGCAAGGCGACCGATATCTCCGGCGTCTGCTCGTCGTCGGAGCGACGGCAGTGGTCCGGCAAGCTCGAACTCAGCCGGACAAGTATCCCTGGATCATCAAACTGCTGGCGAAGAAGCCGGCCAAGGTCGTCGCGATCGCTGTCGCAAACAAAACAGCACGCATCGCCTGGGCCATCATGAGCAGAGGCGGGACCTATCAACCGCCGGTACTCGCGGCAGCGGCCTGAAAGGCTTGGCAATAGGACTATGAAGCGCTGGCGGCAGACAAATTTCGAATTGCGAGGGTGATTATGACGTGATGCGAAGCGGTCGTTCTGTTGATCGGGAAAACCCGCTTTTGGGTCAAGGGTGTCGAGCCCGTGCGAATGATTGGGACCCGATCCGCGGACAACATCAGGGCCAGCGGTCATGGAGCCGCGCGAACAGGCCGGAAACATGACTTGCACCCGATCGCAACCAGAACGTCAGAATCCACTTGCAACGCGGGCGTCGTCCAAACATGACCCAAGCGGTCCTGGGCCAGCCGTGTCAAGCTGACTTGATCTCGGCAGCTCATAAGGGCATGAACAGACATCGCGCTGTGGGCGTAACTAGCGGTCGGACAACCCGTCTAGGGGATCTTTCGGAGATGGCTCTCCGCCCTCTGGCACTGTGCCGCCGCTGCCCTATCTCAGTGACAATGTGACCGGCGGGAATGCTGTGAAGACCGCCTCGCCGGCTTGTTCTGGAGGTCCCGCAATCGCATGGCCAGTCCATACGAGATCCTTGGCCTTTCCCCGTCCGCAACAGATGACGAGATCCGTGCGGTTTACCGCAAACTCACCAAGGCTCATCACCCGGATCTCAACCCTGGCAGCAAGGAAGCCGAGCGCCGCTTCAAGGAGATCGCTGCGGCGTATGACCTCGTGGGCGACGCCGCCAAGCGCAAGCGATTCGATGCCGGCGAGATCGACGAGACAGGCGCCGAGCGGCCGGAGCGCGGGTTCTACCGCCAGTATGCCGAGGCCGAGCCCGGTGCCGGCTTTCAAAGGCGGGGAGATGCTGCATCGTTCGGCGATCTCGGCGGCATCTTTGCCGACCTGTTCGGGCAGCGGGGACAAGGGGCCCGCGCGACCAGCGGGCCGCACATCCACTACCCGGGTCATGATGTCAGGTACCGCCTTGCCGTAGACTTTATGAAGCCGTCAACGGAACGAAGAAGCGCATCGACCTGCCCGATGGGCGAACGCTGGACGTCAACATTCCGGCCGGTATCGACGACGGCCAGCATCTGCGGCTCGCCGGCATGGGCGGTCCCGGCCTCGGCGGCGGTCCGCCGGGCGATGCCATCATCGAGGTCGCTGTGCGCCCGCATCCTGTGTTTCGCCGGGAGGGCACGACCATTCAGTCTGTCCTTACCGTCACCCTGAAGGAGGCGATCAGCGGCGGGAACGTTCGCGTCGACACCGTGACCGGCCCGGTGGACCTGAAGATCCCGCGTGGCTCGAACAGCGGAAGCGTGTTGCGAATCCGCGGCAAAGGCGTGCTCGATTCGCGGTCGCGCCAGCGTGGCGATCACTTGGTCGAACTGCGACTCATGCTCCCCGAGACCCGTGACGACGAGCTCGAGAAGCTGATCAGCGACTGGGAAACCAGACATCCCTACGACCCGCGCAAGACCAGCGGAGGCCAGACATGATTGGCGCACAGGAGCTTGTCGATCGCATAGCCGCACTCGAGTCTGATGTCCTAAATCGCTGGATCGAGCTCGGCTGGATCGTGCCATCAGGCAGCAGCGACGGCCTTGCCTTCGACGAGGCCAGGCTGCCCGCGTGCAGCTGGTCTACGACCTCGTCTATGACCTCGAGATCGACGAGGAGAACCTACCTGTGATCCTGTCGCTGCTCGACCAGTTGCACGACGCGCGACGCCTGTTGCGAACGCTCAGCGTCATTATCAATGAGTTGCCGCAGGACACGCGCGATCATATCAGGCTACGCCTAACATCGACGCTCAGCGGCGGGTGAACCCGACGCGGCGAGATGGTGACACTTTTTGGCGGCCAACACTTAGCGCGGAACCTCACAGTCCCGCGGGCTATCCTGATCAACAGTTCGAGCGTGATGGTGTCTCTGGAATGTCGGAGCGGCGTCGGATCCGCTTGCGAGCGGCATCAACGCGCCGTTGGATCGCGCCGAGCTGTTCCTGTGCTGCTGCCTCGCCGAGCGCGATCAACTCTTCGGCCCGATGAACACCGAATGTGCCGATGTCCGCGAGGTTGGGCGAAATCATGAGATCGGGAGGATCGCCCATCAGCCGCGCCCGAGCGATGCGGTCATGAACGATGCTGAAGGCGTCGAGGATGACCGACGAAATCCCCGGTGCCGCTTCGCTGCTCTTGCTGAAGAACTGGCGATGCAGTAATAGGAACGCCTCGCGGCCACTGCCACCAACGGCTGATCTTCATCCTCGGACTCTTCTATTGCGACGTCACTATCCTCACTATCGTCATGGACCAGTGTTGCACCTCTGCCGAACCGGTCGCCGTTCAAATTCACCGCAACGACGACGTGCGCGCCCAGCGCCCGGCAGACCGAGACCGGAATGGGATTGACCAACGACCAGCCAGCGTCGATTGACCCGGACGGGCCGAACGAGGCCCGGAATTGCCGAGGACGCGCGAACGGCATCGACGATCAATCCGCGTCTCAGCCAGATTTCGTGCACCGTGTCGAGCTCGGTTGCGATCGCGACAAAGCGCGTGGCGAGATCCTCGATCTTCGCACCATTCAGGTGCTCGTTGAACCGGTCGAACAAGCGCTGCCCGGTGATGAGACCAGAGCCGCTCATGCTGAAATTGAGATGGCTACGGCGCTCCGCCCGACCGGAACGCCGAGCGCCTTGGCGATGTCTGACGTTGCCGTCTGCACGGCAATGCCGATTCGCCCGCGCTTGACTGAACCATGCTTCAGGAGCTGGTCGACGACGACGCGCACCATGCTGGTCGGCACCGCGAAGCCGATCCCGACATTGCCGCCGGCCGGCGCGATGATGGCCGTGTTGATGCCGACGAGCTCGCCCTTCGAGTTGATTAGCGCCCCGCCCGAGTTGCCGGGATTGATCGGCGCATCGGTCTGGATGAAGTTCTCGTATTTCTCGGTGCCGAGCCCCGCCCGCCCCAGCGCACTGACGATGCCGGACGTCACGGTCTGGCCGAGGCCGAACGGGTTGCCGATGGCGAGCACCACATCGCCCACTTGCAAACTATCCGAGTCCGCGAGCTTGAGCTCGCTCAGAGTGCCGGCTTCGACCTGGATCAGCCCGAGATCAGTTGCCTCGTCGCTGCCGATCAGCTTTGCCTTGAATTGCCGCCCATCCTTGACGGTCACCGTGATGCGCTCGGCGTTGGCGATCACATGGTGGTTGGTGACGATGAGTCCCCTCCTCGCATCGATGATGACACCCGAGCCTGCGCTCATTGCCTGCCGTTCGCCGCCGCTTTCGGGGGCGCCGAAGAAACGCCGGAAGAACGGGTCACGCAGCAACGGGTTGTCGTCGCCCGGCAGCCGAGAGGCGACCGCCACGCTCACTACGGCTGGCGTCGCCTTTTCAAGTACCGGTGCCAGTGTCAGGACACCACGCTGCTCATCAAGCAGTGGCGCGCGCGCCGCCGCCGGCACCAGAAACATGATCATCGCGGCCAGGGTCACGGCCGCATAAGAAATTCTCTTCAGGGTTCTCATGGTGTTTTCCCCGTATCAAGATGCGGAACACGGGCCACATAGGCTTTCAGGGCCCTGGCCTCGCGATCGATCTCCGACAAGCGATACTTGACGAGATCGAGCATGTTGATGATGCCGTACAGCTGCCCGTTGCACGTGATCGGCACATAGTGGATCTGCTTGTCGTCCATCATGCGCAGGACGTCATCGACGGACTGGTTCACGTCGCACGTGTAGACACTCCGCGTCATCAGTTCGGCCACCGGCTTGTCGACCACGTTGCGTCCGAACGCCTTCAATCCGCGCGCGATGTCGCGCTCGGTGATGAGCCCCAGAATGGTGTGGTTGTCGTCGGTGACGACAAGGGCACCGGCCTTGTCGACCTCGAGCTTGTCGATCACGTCGGCGATCGTCACATCCGACGAGATGATCGGAACGAACCGCCCTTTCGCTTTCAGCAATGCCTCAATTGACATGAAAGCCTCCTGGATAGGCTGCCATCCTCCTTGACGCGACTGACTGTGCATTCATCGGCAGTCGCGCAGCTCCAGCGTCAGCGCGAGTGTGCTCGCGACCGTTGCAAGACGCCGCAAAGCCTCGATCGTCTGTCGCCGACGCTTGTGCTTGACGCACCTCTCGGTCTGCGCCAGCAACCGACGTAGCTCTGCCAATTCCTCGTTCACGCCCTCTCGATCCTCTGATCGGGCGTCCAGGCGGCGAGCAGCGGAGAGAGCGCTGCGAGCGCTGCCCATTGCGTCGACGCAACCGCCCAGCTCGCCGTCACCGCCGGCAGGAATTCCCGACGAAACCCGCCGAGGCCCGCCAGCACCACGAGCCAAACAAACGTGCCATGCAGCTGTGCGGCTGAGACCACTGCCGCCTCCAGCGGACCAATTGGCGGACCAGGGCTCGTCGCCCGTGCCAGCTTCAGCCACTCGGCCTGCCTATCGCAGAAGGTGCTCATCACCGGCTCCCTGGCGTGACGGTGCCGGCCAAGGCTTGCGCACGGCCGGCACCGCGTCGAGGCTTCATGCCTTGGTCGCGAGACGCTGTCCTCGGTAGTCAGGGCGGCCCAGATGGCAAGGATGCCGACCAGCACGCCAACCACCACCTGGTTCCAGGTCGCCGTCGCCTGAGCGCCGAACGCCAGGACATAGGGCGAGACGATGAGCCAGGCGGCGAGCGCCGCGTTCACCCATTCCTCCCACTTCTGGAACGCAATCAATGCCGCCAGCGCTGCAATCACGATGACGGTCCCGACGCCCCAGGCGTTCCACGCTGCGGTCTCCTGGCCGGTGAACTTGAGCGCCCAGGGTGACGCTACGAGCCACAGGCCCAACACCAGATTGGCGGCATCTTTCCAGTGGGCCGCCAGCTTCTCATTGAATTTGGTCATGGCTTGCTCCTTTCACTCGATGTCCTCAAGCGGGGCAGCTCGATCGAGCCCCGCCTAGCGCTGCTCACTTCACGATGAAGGCAAAGAGGAAGAGGTAGCAGAACAGAAAGGCCGTCATCCCCATTGCCTTGGTCAGATCCGGTCGTTCGATTCTCATGATTTGCCTCCATTGACATCGACCGCGGCCGGGGCGTTACGCGCCCCGGCCGCCGAGGCCATCAATTGGCCTTCACCTCGATCCGGCGCACAGCCTTCTGCGCCTCCGCAGGCTTCGGCACGCGAACGGTCAGCACGCCTTTGTCGTACTTGGCGTCGACCTTCTCGTTGCCGACCTCGAAGGGCAGCCGCAGTGTGCGGGCGAAGGAGCCGTAGCGGCGCTCCACATAGGTGGCGTCGCCATTCTTCTCCTCATGCTCGGACTTCTTCTCGCCCTTGATGGTGAGCAGATCGCCGGCCAGCGTCACCTCGAAGTCCTTATCGTTGAGGCCCGGCAGCTCGGCCGTGACGACGACCTCCCTGTCGCTCTCGCTCACATCGATGATCGGCGTCACGGCGCCGTTCCAGCTACCACTAGCCGCCGGCAACCCGCGGCCGCCGCCGAACCCGGTGAAGAAGTCGTCGAACATGCGGTCCATCTCGCGCCGGAAGGTCACGAACGGATCGAAATAGTCGTCCCGCGCCGCGGGCACGTTCGACTTGTTGTTCCGCCAAGGAACCAGAGACTTGAGGTCCATGATTGCTACTCCTTTCTGTGTTTCAGTTTTTGCTTCTGCATGCCGCTCACCGTGCCGTTGCTCACGAACTCCGGGAAAAACTCTAACCGCTTTTCGCCGTTCGCGATCTCTTCCGGGTGGATCCGCACCCTGGGCTTCGACCGATCCGCCGCCGGCTCGTCCACCGAGTAGGCGAGTCCGGAGCGCTCGGCGTAGTCGACCGCCGCCGCGAGCGTCGGGAAGGTGAGGCGGATCTGCGCGAACGGGTCGTCCGTCGCCGTCCACCCCATCAGCGGCTCGATCCAGCGTGAGCCCGACAGCTCGAACTCGAGCACCCAGGCTCTCACCCGTCCCCACCCGGCCTGCATCACCGACCGGGACGGCCGGAGTATTCGGCACGGCGAGGCCCCGAACGGGTAGCTCCTGCGGTCCGCCTCGCATGTCGTGCGTGCGTTCGCCTTGCTGCGCTCTGCAGCGGATGGCGCTGTCAGGCTGACCTCCAGCAACTCGGGCGCGAGGGCCGCGTGCTTTGCCCGGATCGAGCTTCTTCGAGACATGACATCGCTCCCCCCGGCCGCCGCTGCGGCCGGTGTTGTCAGTCCGGCGGTGTCACTGTCTCAGGCCGCGGCCCGCTGCGACGGCAAGGGGACGAGCTTCAGCGGTGCCGGCGTGATCTCGATCCGGCGCGGCGCCTCGGGCAGCTCGCGTTTCAGTTCGATAATCAACAGACCATCGCCCATCATCGCGCCTGTCACCTCGACGTAATCGGCGAGATTGAAGACGCGCTCGAAGCTGCGCGCAGCAATACCCCGGTAGAGGTACTCGTGGCCGTTCTTCGCTTTGAGCTGGCCGCGCACCGTCAGCAGGTTCTGCTCGCTTACGATCTCGATCTCGTCCTTGCCGAAGCCGGCGACCGCCAGCACGATGCGGTAATCGTTCACGCCGCACTTCTCGATGTTGTAGGGCGGGTAGCCGCCCTCCTTGCGCTGCATGGCATCCGTCAGCATGCCCGGCACCCGGTCGAAGCCGATCGTCGTGCGGAACAGAGGTGTGAAATCCAGTGTCGCCATAGCTATCCTCCTTGACCTGAGCGACAACTACGGAAGTGTCATCCGTGAGCCCCGATTGGGCGGCTCGATCAACGAGTTAGGAAGCGCCGAGCCACGGTCAAGACCCCTCCGGAAAATTTTTGGCACTCTCCTCTTGAAAGTGCCAAGGCCCCAACCAGATAGGCGACCGAGGGCGGTCGCCCGATGGGGCCGCGTCTCATTTGCACATCGCTGGTTAGGGCAAGAAAAAGGAGGTCAAACCATGAAGTTTCGCCCTCTGCATGACCGCGTCGTGGTTCGTCGTATTGACGCAGAGCACAAGACGCTTGGTGGCATCATCATTCCCGACACAGCTCAGGAGAAGCCGCAACAGGGCGAGGTCATTGCCGTCGGTCCAGGCGCCCGGGATGAGCAGGGTCGGATCGTCCCACTCGATGTAAGCACGGGGGACACCGTGCTGTTCGGCAAGTGGTCCGGCACCGAGGTCAAGATCGATGGTGAGGAGCTGTTGATCATGAAGGAGAGCGACATCATGGGCGTTCTTGATACCCCGGGCAGGATGAAGGCCGCTGCCTAACCCTCGCAGCCCCGCAAGTTCTCAACATCAAGTCGAGCAAGGTCGGCGCGCCAAGGCGCCAGACCGAGTGACAGCTGTTGCCCGAGGCCCTGACTGCCCGCGTGCGAACCCGATCGGAGGATCAATTCATGTCTGCCAAGGAAGTGAAATTCGCCCACGAGGCCCGTGAGAAGATGCTCAAGGGCGTCGATATTCTCGCCGATGCCGTCAAGGTGACGCTGGGTCCCAAGGGGCGCAATGTCGTCATCGAGAAATCCTTTGGCGCGCCGCGTACCACCAAGGACGGAGTTACAGTCGCCAAGGAGATCGAGCTCGAGGACAAATTCGAGAACATGGGCGCGCAGATGGTGCGCGAGGTGGCCTCGAAGACCAACGACCTTGCCGGTGACGGCACCACCACGGCGACTGTCCTCGCGCAAGCCATCGTGCGCGAAGGCGCTCGCTCCGTCGCCGCCGGCTCCAATCCCATGGACCTGAAGCGCGGCATCGACATCGCCGTCAATGCCGTGGTCGCCGATCTCAAGAAGCACTCGCGCACCGTCACGCAGAACAGCGAGATCGCCCAGGTCGGCACCATCTCGGCTAACGGTGACACCGAGATCGGAAAAATGATTGCAACCGCCATGGAGAAGGTCGGCAAGGAAGGCGTTATCACGGTCGAGGAGGCGAAGAGCCTGGAGACCGAGCTCGATGTCGTCGAAGGCATGCAGTTCGACCGCGGCTACATCTCGCCCTACTTCGTCACCAACTCCGACAAGATGACGGCCGAGCTGGAAGACCCCTATCTGCTCATCCACGAGAAGAAGCTCTCGAGCCTGCAGCCGATGCTGCCGGTGCTCGAGGCGATCGTGCAGACCAGCAAGCCACTGCTGATCATCGCCGAGGAGGTTGAGAACGAGGCGCTGGCGACGCTCGTCGTCAACAAGCTGCGCGGCGGCCTCAAGGTCGCGGCCGTCAAGGCACCGGGCTTCGGCGATCGCCGCAAGGCGATGCTGGAGGACATCGCCACGCTGACCGCCGGTACCGTCATCAGCGAGGATCTCGGTATCAAGCTTGAGAACGTCACTCTGACCATGCTCGGGCGCGCCAAGAAGGTGTCGATCGACAAGGACAACACGACGATCGTCGATGGCGCCGGCAAGAAGTCCGACATCGAGGTCCGCGTGAAGCAGATCAAGACGCAGATTGAGGAGACCACCTCGGACTACGACCGCGAAAAGCTGCAGGAGCGGCTGGCCAAGCTCGCCGGCGGCGTCGCGGTGATCAAGGTCGGCGGCGCGACCGAGGTCGAAGTCAAGGAGCGCAAGGATCGCGTTGACGATGCGCTGCACGCGACACGTGCGGCTGTCGAGGAGGGCATCGTGCCGGGCGGCGGCGTGGCGCTGCTGCGTGCGCTCAAGTCACTCGACGGTCTTGCCCATGCCAATGAGGACCAGAAGGTCGGCATCAACATCGTGCGCAAAGCGATCCAGGCGCCGGCCCGCCAGATCGCTCAGAACGCCGGTGACGACGGCTCCGTGATCGTCGGCAAGATCCTGGAGAACGGCAGCTACGGCTGGGGCTACGACGCCCAGACCGGGGCATACGGCGATTTGATTGCCATGGGTATCATCGATCCAACCAAGGTGGTGCGCACAGCACTGCAGGATGCGGCGTCCGTCGCGGCGCTGCTCATCACCACGGAGGCGATGATCGCCGAGAAGCCCAAGAAGCAGGCCGCGGCGCCGATGCCCGGCGCCGGCATGGACTACTGAAAGCCGAAGGCCAGGCCGTCGTCCTGCGCTCACCAACCGGTGGCGGTCGCCCAATAGTCCGCGGACGCCACCGATCGAGGCTCAACGCAAAATGGAGGTTCGATCATGCTCATGACACTCACCGATCCCTTCGACACGCTGTTCCGCCTGCAAAGGGAGCTCGACTCGCGCCTGGCCAGTGGCTGGCTCGATGATGGAACCGCCGGGATGGGTGCCTATCCGCCGATCAACGTGTTCCAGCAGGGCCACGACTTCGTTGCCGTGGTCGAGATGCCGGGCGTCGCCAAGTCGGATATCGAGTTGCATGCCAAGGACGGCACCATCCGCATCTCCGGCAAAAAGGAGATCGACTACGGTGAAAAGGTCAGCGTGCACCGGCGCGAGCGGATCGCAGGCACGTTCGATCGGACAATCACATTGCCTGTTCGGATCGATCCGGATGGCATTAAGGCCGAGGTCCGCGACGGCGTGCTCGCACTCTTCATCCCGCGCGCCGAAAGCGACAAGCCGCGGACCATCTCGATCAATTGATCTCCGGCGGAGCGAGGACACAAGAGAAACAGGAGGAGAAACTCATGGCTTCCGGACAAGAACTGCAAGTGCAGGAAAAGCGCGAGCTGCAGAGGAAGGAGGAATCCACCATACCGGTCCGCACCTTCTTGCCGACGACGGACATCTTCGAGACCAACGATGCCTTGAAAGTCGTCATGGAGATGCCCGGCGTGGACAAATCGAATCTCGAGGTCAACGTCGAGAACGACGTGCTCAGCGTCTCAGGCCGCATCGATCTCTTGAAGTATGAGAAGCTTCAACCCGTCTACACCGAGTACAACATTGGTCACTATCGGCGGACCTTCAATCTGTCTTCGAGCCGTATCAATCAGGATCGCATCGCGGCCGAGATGAAGGACGGCGTGCTCACGCTGACCCTGCCGAAGGTCGAGCAGGCCAAGCCGCGGAGAATCTCCGTTGGATGATGAGCGCACATCCTCGGCGCACGACCGACGCTGGAACGTGCGCCGAGCGCCGCCGCAGTTTGAGTGCGCCAAGGAAGGAGAACGAATTGTTACGAGGCCGTCATGACCCAGGCATTCCGATCGACCTATTCATTCACAGCCGATGATATCGCCGAGCGCGAGTTCGTTGCGCTCATTCATCCAGGCAACAAATACGATCGCCCGGCCGACATGCTAGCAGATCGGTCGCTGACAAACGAGCAGCGCCGAGCAGTCCTATCCGCGTGGGCGTCGGATGCGTGCGCCGTCCCGTCGAGCCCCACTCTGAGGCGTCCGGCCTTCGCAACCAGGCCGGTAACCTTCGATGAGATCATGGACGCCCTGCGCGACCTCGACCGCGGCGTTCCTCCCGAGATCATGAAGCGGAAGCTGTCGCGTCGCGGTGGACAGGGCGCCGTCAGCTATCACGGATAATTCGCTGGGAACGGGAGGAACGACACCCAATTCGGTAGACCAATTGATCCGTGTTGGCCGATGTCCGCTGCCGGAAAATACGGAAATCGATGAGGACACTTCCGATTCCGGCAGCACATGGCCCATCTCTGCCGTCGACGGCGTTGCGTCTCTCCTCACCTGAGGCGTCTGCAGCTATCAGAAAGCTGACTTGTCCGGTTGGCACCGCCATGGCAAAATTTCCGTGCGACAGTGCTATCAGACCAGGTGATGTCCCATGCGTACTGCGGTAATCGGAGCTGGGGGCATTGGCGCTTTACTCGGCGCCTCACTGGCCAATGCTGGTGAGGATGTCACATTCGTGGCCCGAGGCGCTCATCTCGCCGCTATGAAGGCGAATGGGTTACGCATCGAGGGCGATCGCGGTACCAGCGTCGTCCGCCCCGTCCAGGCCACAGATAGTCCTTCCACGATCGGCAAGGTGGATGTGCGGCGTATCGAGCCCGTTGATACGCACCGAGAGCGACTTCCGACCCCAGTTCAAGTCATTGAGAGCGGCAATGAGGTTCTGGCGGGCTGCAGGCTTTTCGCTCGGTGGCACGCCGTCCTCGATCTCGAACATGATCACGTCGGCCGATGACTTTGACGCTCGGCCCCTCAGATACATGACCTGATCGACAATCGACCGTCCGCTATACTATCGAAGATCATGCTGCCGCCTCTCCCCGCGGATGGTGCTGCCGACGCGATCGGGAGACAAGCTGCCAATCGGTCGTCGATCGTCTCTTGCTAAGGGCGCTGCGGCCGTTCCGGCGGCACGAGCGCGTGCGTGCTGGTGACCCACATTAGTCATCGGGCCCAAGTTCAGAGCAGACCAAATAGTGTCTGCTCATTGGCTCTGAAGCCGACGTACTGCAAGTACCTAAGGCCTTTTTGAGCGGCCATCGGATGCTCGGCGATCGCGGGCAAGGTCAACGGCCCGGCTCTCTCCAAGTCATGCCCCTTCGGCACGATCACACCGTGCGTCCACGTATAATACGGAAATGTCGCAAGCTGTGGCGTACTTGCCAACGTTTCCGTGGCGATGCCGATCTCGGCTTCCCCCCGAATGACCATATCGGCGATTCAGTTGGGCTGCCCTGGTGCAAGGCCAAGTGCACCTTGGGAAATGCCAAACGGAAACGACGCACCACATCGGTAAGAGCATCGCGCGCTTGCGTGTGTGTCGTCGCGATTGTCAGGTGTCCCTCGTCGCGATCTGCATAGCGGTCGCCAATTTTCTTGACGTTCTCGGCGTCGATCAGAATGCGCTCGACGATGATGGCAACTTCTTCGCCAGGCTTTGTCAGCCCGAGCAGCCGTTTCCCCTTACGGACGAAAAGTTCGACCCCGAGCTCATCTTCCAGATCTTTGATGTGCTTGCTCACACCCGACTGGGACGTGTGAAGCGCGCCAGCTGCTTCCGTGAGAGAACTGCTGGCGCACTGTTTCGCGAATGATCCGTAGCTGCTGGAAGTTCATCGTTCTCTCCTGCGGCCCGTATCGTGCTCCGCGTCAAGGTTGCGCAATGTTGCCCGGTGGTGTCCGGGCTCAACGGCGAGGCAAGGACCGTTCTGCGTCAGTCGGAGCGGGGCTGTGCTGTCGTCCGCAAATAGGCCTTCACGGTCTTGAAGCCCGGGAAAGTCTTCTGCGCCTCTTCATTCGAGACGGCGGCGGTGATGATGACGTCGTCGCCCTGCTTCCAATCGGCCGGCGTCGCGACCTTGTGCTTCGCTGTCAGTTGCAAGCTGTCGAGCACGCGCAGCACCTCGTCGAAATTGCGCCCCGTGCTCATCGGATAGGCGATGATCAACTTTATCAGCTTGTCCGGGCCGATGATGAAGACGTTGCGGACCGTCTGATTGTCGGCGGGCGTGCGCTTGTAAGGATCGCCGGACGCGCTCGCGGGCAGCATGCCATACAGCTTCGACACCGAAAAATCCATGTCGCCGATCATCGGGTAATTGGGCGCGGCACCCTGCGTCTCCTCGATGTCGAGTGCCCACTTCGCGTGGTTCGAGACGGCATCGACGCTCAATCCGAGGAGCTTCGTATCGCGCTTGTCGAACTCTGGCTTCAGATGCGCCATGCGCCCGAGTTCGGTCGTGCAGACTGGGGTGAAGTCCTTAGGGTGCGAGAAGAACACGACCCAGGAATTGCCGATGTAGTCGTGGAGCTTGATCTTGCCTTCTGTGGTGTCGGCCTCGAAGTCCGGAGCGAGGCTGCCGATCGCGAGAGTCATGGAGGTCTCCTTTTTGTACGGGAGTGGGAGATTGATCGTTCAAGCTGAAGCAAGCCGCACTTCAGCGTGAAAACGGTTGCCGGCCGTGGTGGCCTTCACAACGCCAGTGCGGACGACAAAGTCGCCGAAACGCTCGCCGTCCCGGCGATCCTTCGCGTATGCGAGCAGCAGCGGGTCCAGGAGCGCGACGATGTGCGCCTTGTCGACGTCTTGCGCGTAGAGCTTATTCAATCGCGAGCCGTCGAAGGCCGCCCCGAGATAGAGATGATAGAGAGCGGGCCCGCGACCCACGAGGCCGATCTCGGCAAGATACGGGCGGGCGCATCCGTTGGGGCAGCCGGTCATACGGATGACGATGTCGTCGTCACGTAGGCCGGCGCGTTCGATGCTGTCTTCCAGGGCGGTCACGAGTTCGGGCAAGAAGCGCTCGCTTTCCGCAAGTGCCAGCGCGCAGGTCGGCAGCGCGACGCAGGCCATCGAATTGCGGCGCAGCCCGGACGAGGTTGCAATCGACACGCCGTGAGCGGCCAGGATTGCGTCAATCTTCTTCTTCGCCGCCGCGGTCGCAGCTGCGATGATGACGTTCTGGTTCGCCGTGCAGATCATCTCGCCTTTATGGATCAAGGCGATTTCGCGCAATGCGGTACGCAGCGTGTGTCCAGGACGATCCTTGACGCGGCCGTTCTCGACAAACAGTCCAAGGTGCCACTTTCCGTCTGCGCTCTTATACCAGCCGAGCGGGTCGCCGGTCGATTCGAATGCGAAAGGCCGCGGCGCGCCGAGCTTGAAGCCAAGTCGCTTCTCGACCTCGGCGCGGAATGCGTCCAAACCATGCGTCTCGATCGTGTACTTGAGGCGGGCGTGCTTGCGCACTTCCCGATTTCCCCAGTCCCGTTGCACAATCAGGATCTTCTCGCCGACATCGACCGCCTGCTCCGGCGTGCAGAACCCGAGAACATCAGCCGTGCGCGGAAAGGTGTCTACCTCGCCATGTGTCATCCCCATGCCGCCGCCGACCGTGACGTTGTAGCCGACGACCCGGCTCTCCTCGACGATGGCAATAAAGCCGAGGTCCTGGGCAAAGATGTCGACGTCGTTGTACGGCGGTACCGCCACCACGGTCTTGAACTTCCGCGGCAGGTAATGCCTGCCGTAGATCGGCTCTGCCTCGCCGGCACCACCATCAGGTTTCGGCGCTTCGACTTTCTCGCCGTCCAGCCAGATCTCGTGATAGGCGCCCGTCTTCGGCAACATGTGCTCGCTGAGCTTCCGCGCTAGATCGAGGGCATCGGCGTGTGCCGGTGATAGATGCGGATTGCACGTGGCCAGCACGTTGCGATTGACGTCGCCGCAGGCCGCCAGCGTGTCGAGCAGGGCCGCATCGATGGCCTGCATGGTGCGGCGCATATTCGACTTGATGACGCCGTGATACTGGAACGTCTGCCGTGTCGTCAGGCGCAACGTGCCGTTCGCATAGTCCGTCGCGATCCGGTCGAGCGCCAGCCACTGTGCCGGCGTGACAACGCCGCCCGGAATACGCACCCGGATCATGAAGCTGTAGGCTTTCTCGAGTCGCTTTTTGGTGCGCTCGCCGCGGACGTCGCGATCGTCCTGAAGGTACGTGCCATGGAATCGCACCAGATACTGGTCGTCCTCAGCTATCGCACCAGTGGCGACTTCATTGAGGCCCGCAGAGATCGTGCCACGAAGGCCCTGGCTCGCGTCCTTGATCTGCTCTTGCTTTGTGGTCTTCTTGCTCATGATGACGTGCCTCAGTAAACATCGCGCTGATAGCGGCCGGCCTTGCGCAGATCGTCGAGCGCTTCGACGCCGAGAACGTCGCCGAGCGCCTTGTCGACGTCGCGAGCCATCGCCTTCTCGTCACCACAGACGTAGATATGAGCCCCGTCCTTGACCCAGCCCCTCAGTGCATCGGCGCTCGCCGCGATGCGGTGCTGGACATAGATCTTCTCTGGCTGGTCGCGCGAGAAGGCGACGTCCAGGTTGGTCAAGGCGCCACTCGCGAGGTGATCCTGCCATTCGAGCTGATAGAGGAAATCGGTCGTGAAGTTCCGCGCGCCGAAGAACAGCCAGCTCTTACCTTTGACCTCGGTTGCGGCGCGCTCTTCGATGAACGCCCGAAATGGCGCGATACCCGTGCCAGCGCCGATCATGACGATGGGGCGGGAGCTGTCGGCAGGCAGGCGGAAATGCCGGTTTGGCTTCACGTATAGCTTGACGACGTCGCCACGCTTCTTGCCGGCGAGGTATGCTGATGCGACGCCGTTTCGTGCGCGACCGTGGCTCTGCCAACGGACAGCCCCCACCAGAAGATGCGTCTCACCCTCATGTGCGGCGAGGCTCGACGCGACGGAGTACAGCCGCGGCGGCAGTGGGCGCAGCAAATCCACGAGTTGCTGCGCGCTCAACCGCTCGCGATACTCGCCCAGCAGATCGATGACCTGCCGGTCCGCTGCGTAGCTCGTGAAGCGATCTGGTGACGCGAGCGCCTCGACATCGGCCCGCCCCGTCAGATTCGCATAGGCTTGCACGAGCGGTCGCGTTAGGGTCGTGACTTCGCGTCCCGTCGTCAACTGTTGCGCCAGCGTGGCATCTGCGCCGAGCCCCACCGTATCCAGCAACGCCGAAACCAACTCGGGATCATTCTCAGGGATCACACCAATCGCGTCGCCCGGCGCATAGGTCCAACCCGCCGCATCGGTGGCAAACTCCACGTGCCACGTCTCACTCGACGAGCCTGTGCCGTTGAGGTTCACGAGATCGCTGATCTCAGCCGCGAGCGGGTTTTCGGTATCGAACAGAATCTCGTTCAGATCGTCTTCTTGTGGCACCGACTTGAAATCGATGCGGACGATATTCGCCGCGGCCGACTCTGCTGGCTGGAACTTGCCGAGGGCAGCTTCTGTCCAGGCTGCCGCCTTCTTTGAGAAATCCAGATCGAGATCGATACGATCGGCAATCCGCAGCCCACCGAGAACACCTAACCGCTCGTCGATGGCACGACCGGTGGCGCAGAAGTTGGCATAGGCGGTATCCCCGAGCGCCAGTACGGCGAACCTCACCCCGTCAAGGCGCGGCGCGTTCTCGGCCATGAGGCTCTTGTAGAAAGTCGCAGCACGTTGCGGCGGGTCGCCTTCGCCCCACGTCGCCGCGATAACGATGACATCCTTGGCTGCAATCAGCGTCTCCAGCGTCGCGTCGGCCATATCGACAGCCTTGGCGTCATAACCGAGTTTCTGCGCAGCCTTCCGCGCCTTGAGGGCGAGGCTTTCGGCGTTCCCGGTTTCACTACCGTAGAGGATCGTCAGCTTGGACTTCACACGCGGCGACGCGGGTGATTGCAGTGCGGCCGTCGCTCCATGGGCAGCATCGACGCCCGCCAGAAAGCCTGACAACCAGCTACGTTGAAGTGGCGTTGCCCGTGCGACGATCGTGTTCAGGGTCTCGATCTGGTCGGCCGGAAACGGCGCGGATTTCGGCAATGCTGTCATGGATGGTCTCACCAAGAGGGCGCGAGTTGATCAACAGGTTCGAGCCTGGACGAAGCGCTTACTGCGCGTCGCAGAGGCCAGGTCGCGCTGTAGCGCTCGACGTTGGGCGGCGCCTTCAGGCCAGCGGCGCTCCAGTCGAGCCCGACGAACAAAATGGCGGGTCCGGCGACCTCCAACTCCACGACGGCGGCATCGAGATCGCTGAGCGTGGTCGCAATCGTCCGGCACTGTGGCCGTCCTCCGTTCTCGACGATGACGGCAGGTGTGGAACCGTCCGCACCGGCATCGAGAA
>LNFM01007270.1_pt1 | contig 22023 bp, 16 predicted proteins | sample 596031 | NCBI WGS metagenome assembly LNFM01 (sample SAMN04254537, study PRJNA301005) | activated carbon metagenome | isolation source: dual media filters at the Ann Arbor, Michigan drinking water treatment plant | place: USA: Ann Arbor
GTGTTGAATCAATACTGGGTGTGGAGAAAAAACAATTATTTTCTTTTCAACGGGTGGCGGGTTTATTTACCGGTTTGTTGATCGTATTTCTATTGAATGCGATTCTGATTATAAGCAAACAACCTTCCGGCAATAAGGTAAACTCTATTGGAGATGTATCTTCTTCTTTCAACTTCTTTGATGGGTACGATAAAGCTGATTATGTTCCGACTACTGAAGAGTTGAAAGCCGCTGAACCAGTAGTTAATCATTGGGTTGCTACTACATCAAACCGGAAAGAACAGGAAGAAGAAATCTCTCCTGTTGCTGAGCCTTTGCCGATGCTGGCCCCAAATACTTATGCGAATTCTTCTTACAGACAAGCAGGAATAGAGATTGTGGAAGAAGTACCGGCGTTAAAAAAATACCAGGAAGAGCAGGTGCAGGTAGCTTTGGAGGCTTCAAAAAAAGTATTGGAAAGTGCTCAATGGAAATATGTAGAGAAAACAATGGCTGAGGTATTTACAGCAAGCGAAAAGGAAAAATTAAAAGCTACGTACGAAAAGGAGATCAATAATATCGATTGGAAAGAATGGGAAAACAATCTTCGCCTCGCTTATGATAAGGTAGATTGGGAAAATGTAAATGCACAGCTTGCCAATGCAGTGCAGCAGGTTAGAATTGATAGTATTCAATCAGTTTACCGTCAAGCCCTTTCGCAACTTCAAAAAATAGAAAGCACTCTTATTGAGAACGATGTAAAAAGTATTCCTGATACGGATGTTTCTTTAAAACGTATTGAGCAAGGAAGAAAAGATGCGTTAAGGGCTTTAAATGATGTAAAAGCTATCAGGGCTAAGAAAATTGTTCGCCTGTAATTCCTTTAACTTTCTTATTGTCTCTTTGCCTCTTCATCCCTTTTGGGTACAAATAATGAATGCCGAACCTAAGTCCGGCATTCAATAATTATTTTCTTCGTCTCTTTACATTAATAACATCTTGGACATGCCTGGCTGTACTTGTTTCCTAATAAGAAACCGAATACAATTTCATGGGTGCCCCTGCTAAAATCATTTAGTTGAGAGTTTGCATTGGTTCGGTCAAATGCATAGCTAACATTAAATGTATTTTTTACATTCAATCCTATCATACCTGCATAGCCATCCTGGTAGCGATAACTACCACCCAGCCAAAACAGATCCTGGTATTGCAATTTCACATTTGCTTCTGGTTGAAATTCCCTGATAGAACTCCCTTTAATGTATTTAACCATTAATGAAGGGATCATATTGATATCTTCTGATAACAAAAAGCGTACACCGGCCGTCATAAAAATATGCGGAACAAATTTTCCCTGCTGTAGTATAGAAGGATTGTCGTCTACAAAACTGAGTGTTTGCGGTATTACCTGTTGTACAGAAAATCCTGCAAAATAGTCACGGGAATATAACCAAAGTCCTACACCTAAGTTTGGTCTTGTCTTAGTTAGCTCTCCGGTAAAGGCAGAGCCTAATGCAGGATCGAATGGATCACCATTACCATCAAAGCTATGTTTGCTTCTGTCGATACTTACTTTAGTAATACCCGCTGAAAATCCTCCGGAGAGATTGGTTGTTGCATTCAACCCGAGATGATAGGCATAAGTAGCACTGGCTGTAAGAAAACGGAAACTACCCGTTTGATCATTTATTATTTGCAATCCAACACCATGGTGAGGTTCAGCAGCTGTATAATTTCTCCAATAGGCTTGTCCTCTTGGATTTTGCCCCGGCACTTCAAATGAAGTAGCAGAAGTGGCATAATCATCCCCTTTTCCTAACGGTGCATGAACAGTTAAATAAACTGTTTTAGGTGCTCCATTAATGCCAACCCACTGATCTCTTACTGCCATTTTTAAATCCGTATAATTTTCAATACCGGTAAGTGCAGGGTTAATAATATATGGGTTGATGACATACTGTGTATAATGCGGACGTTGTTGCCCTATCGCCAATACACCGGAACAAATCATCGCTGCTGTAATAAAAATCTTTTTCACTGTTTGCTTTTTTTGGCTCAATACTGTTGTTTATCGTATAACATCTACATAACCGGATAACTTACCACGGCCATTTTTAGGATCAATTACATAGTAATAAGTACCCACCGGCACATCTTTTCCGTTTACTTTTCCATCCCATGCAGTGCCGTAACCAACCGAGCGGAACACTAACTGCCCATAGCGATTGTATAAATCCACAGTACAACCTGGATAGCTTTCCAGATAAGCTATTACCCATGTATCATGTACCCCATCGCCATTTGGACTGAAAATATTTGGTATTAATGGATTCTTCAACACTTTTACAAATACATCATCACTGTCTGTACAGCCTTTATCAGAGGTTACTGTAAGTATATACGTTTGATCTGTGGCAGGTGAGGCAATTGGGAATTGTATTGTTGGATCATTTAACCCTAGTGCTGGCGTCCATAAATAAGTAACAGTTAAACCAATATTTGCAGCTGGTGTTAACATTACCTGTCCACCTTCTAATACCACTTTATCAGGTCCAGCATTTAAAACAGGATCAGGATAAACTTCAATGGGTTGTTCCAGGAAGTTACTGCAACCATTAGTACCGGTATACGAATAGCGAATAACATGTGTACCCACTCCTGCTACGGCAGGATTAAACAAACCAGTTGGTGATACACCGTTACCACTAAATACAGCAGGACCACCCGGCAATGCATTTACTATTTGTGCCTGTGTTATCTGAAATGCCGGTACATCGGAACAAATTCCGGGAACCGGTGCAAAAGCAAGTGTAGGTGTGGCCAGCAAAGTAACATCTCTCTCAAAAGAGCTAATGCAGTTGTCGCCTGTATATGCCACATACCTGATGCGGAATGTTCTGGTTGCCGGAGTTCCAAACTCTGCGTAAGTGTTAGTATATAATTTACCGGCAACAGGTGTTGCATCTGTTGTTTTAGCTGTAGGATCATTCAGGTAATCCCAGAATATTTCCAGTTTTGTTATAGTTCCAAATGCAGTTGTTGCAGCATCTTTTATTGTGATAGATTGATTAGAGCAAACAGAACCTACATTTTCAATAGTAAAGTTGGAAACAGGCAAATCGTTCACCGTAAATGTTTTTGACGTAGTGTCTCTGCAACCGGTATTGCTGATTACAATTTGCCGTACCGTATAAGGTCCTGCTACGGTAAAGTGATGTGTTGGATTTCTTACAGTAGAAGTATTAGGATTAGCCCCATTAGAGTTTGGATCGCCAAAGTCCCAATCCCACCCTGTAACAGTTCCGGGGTTGACAGTGCCCAAGTCTGTAAACTGTGCATTTACGTCGGCAACACAAGCCAGCGGAGGAGTAAAATCAGCCGTAGGATTTACATTAACCACTATTGATTTTGAAACCTCGACACTTTCGCAACCTTTATCAGTGGTAACAATAAGTTTGATATCGTATGTACCAGCAACTGTATAAATATGTGTTGGGTTCTGGTCTGTTGATGTATTGGGGTTTGACGATGAAGCATTCGGGTCGCCAAAATTCCAGGCCCATGATACGATATTACCAGCACCGGGTACAGATAAATCGTTAAATGATATTACCCTGTTTTCGCAAATAATTGCTGAAGGTGCAAAGTTTGCGATAGGCAACGGATTTATGGTGGTAGTAACAGAACCAGTTTGCGGTTGACTACAAGCACTAACACCTCCCTCTTGCACACTTAGCAATTGATACGTAAATGTTCCGGCCACATTGGTAGGCACCGGCACATTAACAGTATTAGAAGGTGCTGTAGTAGTAGCTGTATAGAACGGTGTTGGATCTCCAACAATTCTATACCGGAATTGATAGGGCGATGTACCACCTGCCCCGGTAAATGTTATATTATGAGTTGCTGCATTCAGGCAAACATCAGCTGAGCCAATGATTGTAGCTGTTGGTAATTGTTTTACAGTAACGGCTGCGGTTAAAGAAGCCGGAGTAAAAGTTCGTAAACAACTATTGGTACTGCTTTCCTGAACATCCACTAATTCATAAGTGAATGTGCCAGTAGCAGCTGTTGGAACCGCAACAGTAACTGAGTTGCCAACGGTTGTAACAATCGTTTGAATTGGTCCGCCATTAATTCGATAATGGAAGGTGTATGGTGCCACTCCATTGGAACCTGTAAACGTAATAGATGGAGAAGGAGCATTAACACAAACCTCTGTAGCACCTGTAATGGTAGCACTTGGTAATGGCCTTACCAATACATCAACAAATCCTGCTTGCGCCTGGCTACAGGCAGCTGTGCTTCCTTCCTGCACATTTACTAAAGCATACCTGAAAGTACCAGCAACAGTAGTTGGTACATTTATAGTTCTTGAGTTTCCGGATACGGTTGTTACCGGTGCCTGAACAACAGGCCCCGAACCATTATCAATAGAATAAGTGAAAGTATAGGGTGCTGTACCGCCAGCACCGGTAAATGTAATAGTTGGCTCTGTACCATTTTGGCAAACAGTGGCCGCACCAATTACGTTAGCAGTTGGTAATGTTCTTACATTAACTGTTCTGGTAGCAGAATTATTTACAGTGGCACAACCTGCTGCGGAAGTAACATTCAATGTTACAGTAAAAGGGCCTGCAGTAGTATAAGTATGTGTTGGATTTTGCAAATTACTGATCGGACTTCCATCTCCAAAATCCCATCTCCATTGTGTAACTGAATTTCCCGGAGCACTACTCCCATCTGTAAAGTTTACTATTGAACCCAGGCAAACATCTAATGGAGCTGTAAAAGCCGCTTGTGGTTCTGCATAAACTGTATTAAGTGTTTGAGTTGTAGTATCAGTGCAACCTGTGTTGGTCGTTACAATAAGACCAACTGTAAACGGTCCGGGTGTTGTATATGTATGTAAAGGATTTTGTGTGTTTGCTGTTCCGGCATCACCAAAAGTCCATGCCCAGGTAGTAATTGTATTTCCTGCACCCGGAGTGGAGCCATCATTAAATTGAGCGGCTCCAACTGGTAAGCAGGCAACAGGCAAAGCAAAATCAGCCGTTGGTTTTGGATTTACCAAAACTTGCGTTGTATGAGGTTCACTTACGCAACCAGATAAAGAAGTAACAACTAATGAAGCTGTATAAGTTCCGGCTGTTGCATATGTATGTGAAGGGTTTTGAACAGTAGAAGTATTACCATCTCCAAAAGCCCATGCAAATGTTCCACCAGGAATTGGAGTGGATAAATCTGTAAAGCTTACCGGGCTGCTTGCACAATAAGGTCCTGCAGTACTAAAATCTGCAACAGGAGGATTGTCTATTACCACAATTTTGCGGGCTGTATCTGCTACGCAGCCTATATCATTAGTGTAAGTAAACTTCACTTCGTAAGACCCAGGTGCGGCATATGAATGTGTAGGATTAGTTGTTGTTACTATTGGCGAACCATCTGCAAAATTCCAGTACTTTTCGGTTATTGGTCTTACTGTGTTATTATTCTCTGTAAAAAGAACAGGACTATTTACACAACCTGATGTAGTAAAATTAAAGTTGGCACCCGGCTTATCAAATACCTGCAAATCAAATTCAATTTCCTGCACACCGCCACAGCCATCTGGAGTAGGGTTAGTGGCTGTAAGTTTAATCGGGTAAGTTCCTGATACCGTTATTGTGTAAGGAGTTGGTATGCGATATTGATACAAAGTTTTACCGGCAACGACAATTGGACCCGTATAAAAAATGCCTGGATTGGGCATAGAAAAATTTCCCAACGTACCTAAATCCCATTCTATGCTTGTAGGCTGGTATGGGAAGGTCATGGTGAAATAAAATGGCACATCTTTACAGGCAGCAGGAAAATTAATAGTTGCTGCAGGATTTTGTACTGATATGTATTGATAAATATCTTTAATATTAGTACCGGCATTGTAACCGTATGATTCAAAATCGCCAAATCCATATGCTATAGCATTAAAACCGGAGTCTGATAATATTGTGTGTTGTCCCCCACCTACCGGATACTTTACATAGGAATAGTTGGGGTCTTGCGGATGTGTGATAAATGAACCTAAGGGAAGTGGGGCACCATCCAATCTAAATGAGCTTAATCCAGTTCCTCCGTTAGGAACAATAGCATTAAAAAAATGTTGGGCGATGGAAAAGTTTGGAGTAGCATTCCACAACACCTTATTTATATTTTGCTCTACCGAGCTTAAATACATTACTTCCGGGTCACCAGGACCGTTATTTCCACAGCCTGTATTTCCTTGTGTAGAGGTGAAATATTGCGCAACAAGGATTGGGTTATTTCCTTCAATTCGCATTGGAGCAGAAGTAAGCGGTAAGTCGTAATAAAAACCATTTTGTAGCGGCACGGCTATAGGCGCACCATTAACAGTTACTACAGTTGCAGGGTCTGAGACACATACCCTGTAAAAATTGTTTGTCATGCCACCACTTCCAGAAGCGGTTAAATATTTTTTACCCCAGGCAGATTTTGGAAACGCCTGAACCATATAGTTGTCTGATGAACTGGTAGTACCATTACAGGTAATACTAATACGGCCACTACCAGAAAATACTCCAATACGTTTACAACCCTCACCAGTATTAATTGACCTTATAGTAGAACCTGTTAAATCAGATCCGCTATTACCACTGTAAGTTCCCATAACATTATAAACCTGTCCTTGTGTTAATGTAACAGTAAAAGGAACTCCGGCGGGATGTCCGATCGCAGCTGCACTGGGAGTTATTTCAACCGTTGTTGAACCAGCGTCAGCAGCAACAACATAAAACCAACAATTTGAGTTTGCACTGTTAGACAAATTTGTATAATTAACAGAATAATATTCCTTGCCCAATGTAGCGGTTGGGAATAATATAGTAGCACCTGAAACACTTGCATTGTAAATATGCGCATACGCAACAATTGGCTTATCACTCGTAATATGTATCCCTTTATTTTCCGGAAAATTAGAGGCGCCAGTTAGCCGGGCATCTTGTGCACCGGTTTTCGGAATTGGGTTCGATGTTACCACTGAGTTAGCAGGCACATTATAGCTTTGAAAATAACCTGATGAAGGGATAGAAACATTCACAATAGCAGCCTGATCAGCGGCAAAATACAATACCATTTGCTGAGCATTGCCCCCATTCATTATTTGATGATAACCATAGGCTACCCAAAAATCTTTTCCTTTATTAGAAAAGTCTTGAGCATAAGAGGTACTACCACAAAGCATGGCTAGTACAAGGGTACTTAGTAGGTAAAATTTTCTCATTGGGTCCAAAGTCCTGAATCGTGAAGAAAGAGTTGCTAATCTACAAAATAGAAAGTTAAAATACTAGGGATTTACCAGCTATCTGGATAAATAGTTACCAGTAAACATGAGTCGTATTTATACGGCAATGAAGGAGTTATGAGTTTTTTTTGATAAGCTAAATCGCCAAATCTATTTTCTACCTACCTTTTAAATACAAATATTTTATTATTCGATTATTTATATTAAACAAATACATCAATAAGCATCATTTCATATTGATAATCATTAACTAAAATTAAAATTAATAAACTTATTTATGAAATGGATATTTTTGAATAATAACTATATTTCACGTACCATAATTCAAATTTTTATATCAAGATAATTTTGTTAAAATATTGATATACACTTTATAAAATTTTATAATCAAACTAATATAATTAGTTTTAAAATATTTATTTTTAATCTCTATATTTCTAAATAAATTAGTATAAAAATATGAAATTATTATGGGCATTATATCCCAGTCAACTCAAAAACATTCCAACATAAATAATGACAGAAAATTGATTTTTGCCCTACCCTGCACATTACCGCAATGGGGTTTTTACTATTAACTCGGGGCTACTAAAAGGGTTGGTTAAGGCTTTTGTGGATAACTGATAGTTGCCGGGATTGGGCAGAAACCGGCATTGCGGATTCCTTTCCCCTATTTTGCATAAAAAACAACACCATGAAAGCCCGGTCCTTTTATCTTTTTTGTTTGATTATTTCGGGGCTTTATCTACCCTCCTGCAAATCCTTTAAGCAACCCGATTTTAAACGAATGGATAATATTAGCCTTGATAAGCTCGGAGTAAAAGAATCTACCCTATCCCTCGATCTTTATTATTTCAACCCCAATAACTCAAACCTTAAACTAAAAGAAGTGCAAGGCGATGCCTGGCTGGATGGCAACTTTCTGGGCAGGTTTTCTATGGACAGTTTGATACATATTCCGGCAAAAGACTCCTTCTATTTGCCCGTTAAATTAAAATTGGAAATGGGTAAACTGCTTAAAAATTCATTTGCAGCTTTCCTGAGTAACGAGGTAATGCTGAAAGTAAAAGGAATTGCAAAAGTGGGAAAGGGGTTTGTGTATATTAACTATCCTATCAATTACGAGGGTAAACAGAATTTTGCAGCTTTATTGAAATAAGAAAGCCTCCGGTAAAGAGGGTTGTAATTTATTGTTGTGGCGGCGGAGGCGTTTTTGGTTTTGGGTGACCACCTCCATCTTCAGGCTTTTTACAGCTTTTGGGTAGTCTTTTATACATATCCTCCGTTGCGGGAATATCATCTGCATCATAACCGGCATTAGCAATGGCTGTCTTTATTTGTTCAATATCTGTACGGTCTGTATGATATTTAACCTTAGTCTCACCTTTTCTGAAGTTTACGTTTATCTCAGTTACTCCGTCATACCGCTTCAGATAGGCTTCAATTCTTTCTTTACAGCTTTGGCAGAGTGCAGTAGGCGTTTTTATTGTTGCTTGTACCAATGCCTTTGTTTGCGAAAACCCGGCAATTGATACTCCCAGTACAGCTATAACAGAAAATAAAATCTTTTTTATCATCGTTTTTATTTGAGTCTAAAATTAAGAATTGTCCTTCCAGTTAGCCGGATCATCTCTCCATTTTAACAAAATATCTTGCTGGTCACCTGAAACTATTCCTTTTTGAATAGCCGATTCTATCAAATCAGCATAAGTGGTAAGCGAATAGTAAGTCAATGAAGCAGTATTGAAAGCTTGCGTTGCAGCGGCAAAGCCATAGGTAAAAATGGATACCATGCCAACTACTTCCAATCCTTGTTCTTTCAAAACATCCACCACCTGCAAGCTGCTTTTACCAGTAGAAACAAGGTCTTCGATCACCACCACCTTCTGCCCTTTTTCATAATACCCCTCTATCTGGTTGCCCAATCCATGTTCTTTAGGTTTTGGACGAACATAGATATATGGCAGTTTTAATTGATCTGCAGCCATTGCACCCCAGGCTATGCCAGCTGTAGCTACTCCCGCAAGTATTTCTGCTTCCGGAAATTTTTCAAACACGACGTTGCACATTTCAGACTTGATATAATCCCTGATAAAAGGAAACGATAATACTTTTCTATTATCACAATAAATGGGGCTTTTCCACCCACTGGCCCAGGTAAAAGGCTGATCTGGATTTAATTTAACAGCGTTTACTTGTAACAATTTTTCGGCTACTGCTTTTGAGTCGGTCATAGATGTAAAGGTAAAAAAAAGCGGCGAGCTGTGAGCTAAGAGTTGCGAGACTTTAATTCGTAACTTTCAAATGTATTTAGAGAGTTTACAATTATAATATTGAACTACATAATATGTACATCAAAATTTACTTTGACAATAAGCCCCTCTATTTGTGCGATACAATTGATGGAGAAATTGAACCGTATGTACATCATGATGATGCCATTTTTATTGATGAACTGGATAGTCATACAGTGAAATCAATGATACATGAAATGCAATTGGAAAAAGTTCATGCAGGTGTTTTTTACCACCCGGATCTAAAGGAATTACAAAAAGCCTTTTATAAAAAGTTTACTATTATTCAGGCAGCAGGTGGTATTGTAGAAAATGAAAAGAAAGAAATACTCCTGATCTTCAGAAGAGGAAAATGGGATTTACCTAAAGGAAAATTAGACAAAGGAGAAAGCCTTGAAGCATGTGCGGTACGGGAAGTAGAGGAAGAAACCGGGCTATCTGAAGTAAAGCTTATTGCTCCATTAATTATTACTTATCACACCTATCATGAGGGAACAAAATTTGTTCTTAAAGAATCGCATTGGTACACAATGAAAGTAAAAGGCAAGCAACAGTTAGTTCCGCAAACAGATGAAGGAATCCATGAAATTAAATGGGTAAGTCTTAAAGAAGCTCAATCCTATTTCCCTGAAAGCTTCCCATCAATAATTGATGTTATAACCGAATACACAAAATAGGTTTTACAACGACCTTGGTTTGCTAAAATCTCTTTTTTCAATTATTGCAACCGTCAGGCGGCTTACGCAAACCATTTTATCATTTTCATTGTAGATTTTTATATCCCACACATGGGTGCTTCTGCCGAGGTGCAATGGTTTTGCAATACCTGTTACAAATCCTGCTGTTGCGCTATGAATATGATTAGCATTTATTTCAAGTCCTACACATTGATATGAAGCATGATCGATGACCATTGCAGAAGCTACACTTCCAATTGTTTCTGCCAATACACAGGAAGCTCCACCATGGAGTAGCCCATACGGTTGTATGGTACGATGATCCACCGGCATTTTTGCTTTCAGAAAATTATTTCCCAACTCTACCCATTCAATACCGATATATTCACCCATGGTGCCTTTTCCAAACTGGTTGAAGTCGCTCAGCAAAAGTTCTTTGTTAAACCAAATTGACATAATAATTATTTTTCCAAAGATTTTGAAACAACTTCGGGTAAGAATAAAGCTGCATCACCTCCATTACGAATAATATCCCGAACAATGGTAGAAGCAACGGAAGTGTATTTAGGTTCCCCAGTAAGGAATACGGTTTCTATATTTTTATCCAGTGTACGGTTAGCATCAGCAATTGTTTTTTCATATTCAAAATCGCTGACGTAGCGAATACCCCGCAAAATAAATTGTGCTCCGATTTTTTTACAATATTCAATCGTTAATCCTTCATACACGGCACCTTCTACCCTGTCCTCATCTTTATAAATATCTTTAATCCATTGCAACCGCTGATCAGGAGAAAACATGGGTGCTTTGGCAGCATTTAAACCAATACCTACTACTATTTTATCAAACAATGGTAATGCCCTGTTGATAATATCTACATGACCGAGTGTTAGCGGATCAAAGGTTCCTGGAAATAAGCAGATACGAGCCATAACAAATACGAAGTTAAAAGTTAGAAGTACGATAGAGTTTGAAAGTACGCAACGTAATTCTTAGTTCGTACTTATTAAATTAGTTTTTACCAGATAATAAATAAAGCACTGCCATCCTAACCGCTACTCCGTTTTCAACCTGTTGTAAAATAATAGATTGCTTACTGTCTGCTACATCACTATCCAGTTCTACGCCCCTGTTAATGGGCCCGGGGTGCATGATAACGATTTCTTTGTGCAAACTATCAAGCAAATTTCTGTTAATACCGTAAGCCAAACTATATTCTCTGAGGGAGGAAAATAATACCTGGTTCTGTCTTTCTAACTGTATGCGTAAAACATTCGCTACATCGCACCACTCTAATGTTTCTTTCAGATTATAATTTACATTTACACCTAAGGCCTCTCCAATATATTTAGGAATTAAAGTAGGCGGGCCGCAAACGGTTACATCAGCTCCCATTTTTTTCAACAGATAAATATTACTTTGTGCCACCCGGCTATGCATTATATCGCCAACGATGGCTACTTTTCTGCCTGCTAATGCGCCTGTTTTTTCCTGTATCGAAAAAGCATCCAATAATCCTTGTGTAGGGTGTTCATTAATTCCATCGCCTGCATTTATGATTGCAGCAGGAATATGTTGTGCTAAAAAATGCGGAGCACCACTTGCACTGTGCCGCATTACTACCATGTCCACTTTCATGGATAAGATATTATTGACGGTGTCCAGTAATGTTTCTCCTTTTGCAGCAGAAGATGAGGAAGAAGCAAAATTGATCGTATCAGCACTTAATCTTTTTTCTGCCAACTCAAAAGAAAATCGGGTACGGGTAGAGTTTTCGTAAAAAAGATTTACGATTGTAACATCTCTAAGCGATGGCACTTTCTTAACTGGTCTTTGTAAAACTTCTTTGAATTGAGCTGCTGTTGATAGAATTAATGAAATATCTTCTTTGGTAAGGTTCTTAATGCCCAGCAGATGACGAGTGGATAGTTGCATTAAAAAGCGAAATTAGAGGATTTAGTCACAGGTTGTATAGTTTACCAATAAAATCTTTACTTGCTGATAAGCACTACTTCTTTGTTTACTAGCTTTACTTTATCTGCTTTATTTGTTTGTACTGTTAAACCCACATAATCAGCCTGTATGGGAAACTGCCGATGCTCTTTCCTGTCTACCAACACACATAATTCCACCTTGGCCGGCCTGCCATAATCAAGGAGTACATCCAGGGCCGCTTTAATAGTACGGCCTGTAAACAACACATCGTCTATCAATACCACCGTTTTATTTTCAATGGCAAAGGGAAGATGCATAGTATCGGGGGTGAGTATTTCATTTCGAATATCATCCCGGTAGAAAGTAATATCCAGTTGGCCGTATTGAACTGTTTCTGATGCATGAAGCTGTTGTAAAGCCACTATCATATCATTACCAACTACAACCCCCCCCTGCTGAATACCCACAAAAACAACTTCAGCTAAGGTGGGATGAGCCTCATTTATTTTACTAACCAATACAGTAATTGCTTCGGTTAATTGAGTGCTGGTTAATATTGTTTTCAAGTATAATTATTTTATGCTTGTACAAATATATCATAAAACACAAAGGCCGGAAAATTCCGGCCTTTGAAAGAAAATTAACTCTACTATTATTTAGCTTTTTTACCGCCAAACAAATAAAAGACACCTACTTGTAGTCCGCGGTTTTTAAGATCACTATCCGCATCTTCGCCAATACTTGTAAGACCAAGGTTGTAGCGGGCACCAACACCAAAATTAGAGCTTACTTTGTAACCAGCACCTAATCCCCATGCGAATTCAATACCTTTAACCTCATCGCTAAAATCTACAGTTGAACCACCTTCTGGCTTTATATCAGCCTTTAAATTAAAGCCAACTTGTGGGCCAGTTTCAAGGAAAAAACCTTTTGAAACATAAAACTGAGCCATTACAGGTAAATTGAGGTAATTAAAATTCCAGTTAATTTCAGAGTTAGCAATTTCTTGCTTTGAACCTTGAATAGAAAATAAGAGTTCAGGTTGAATTTTAAATTTCTCTGACACGGAAATATTAACCAATGGACCAGCATGGATACCAAATTTGGAATTTAATCCTTCGCCTTCTGCGTCATCGCCACCAAAGGTGTAAAAATTACCACCAGCTTTGACACCAAATTGAATTTGTGCATTAACTGTAACCGCTGAGCATACAATAACAAACAATAAAAAAAACTTTTTCATAAAATGAGTTTAGGTTTTAAATAATTCAAATCGGCTGCAAAATTAAGGCAGCAATTTTACAATGCAAAGCGTTAATTAGTTAAGGATAACAAAAAAAAGCAATTATGCACAGGCAGGGAAAACTTAAACAGGTATTTATAACAAGTAATTACACGATTATACATAAGTTTAGAAAATTACTTTCTATAAATAGGTAACTGTAACATGTAAGCGGAAAAATATTTTATTGCTTCTTATAGCAAAATAAAATCAATATGCAGCGTATCAGAATACACTGCTTATATAAAAAACTGCCGGGATCATTTGTCCCGGCAAGTATCTTTTAGTCAATTAACTTACTATTTTTTTACCAGCAGATAGATTTAATACCTGGACAGATTTAATGCTTTTACAATCACTCTTACACTTACCAAAATATAATTATAGAATAATAAAAAAAGCCGGATTACTCCGGCTTTTCATTTAAAAGTAATTGCTGACTAAATTATTTTTTCGAAAACATATAAATCAAATTTACCTGCCAATACCTGTTTTTAAATTCAGGACTTGTAGCATCATAAATATTCTGCAGACCCATATTATAACGAACACCAAAGCCTAATCCGGAATTCATTACATAACCAGTGCCCAATGCCACACCCATATCAGTTCCATCAAAACTATCCTTAATATCTGTTTCTGTAGTAGATGAACCTGTTTTTGTTTTGATCTTTCCAGATGTCAGAAATCCAAAATAAGGCCCTGCTTCTCCATAAAATCCACTAGCCTTGTATTTCAACATCAAAGGAATGTTAACGTAGTTTAGGTTGTAATTCGTTTCTGTATTTGTGTTAGGTCTAAATTCCATACCCTGATTGGCTGAATACATAATTTCAGGCTGAAATACAAAATTTGTACTTAAAGGAATACCTGCTATAACTCCCACATTAAATCCTGTATTTGATTTTTTTCCGGGAATATCAGCATCATCACCACCCAAGGTTGAATTGTTTAAGCCTGCTTTAATTCCAAAAGTTACCTGGGCATTAACTAGAACAGAAGATAGGACTACGGTAAAAACTAAAATGATTTTTTTCATAAAATTTGTAATTGATTTACACAGGGTTGCCAAATACGGTGCCACGATGGTTCATAGGCACTTAAGACACTTTCTAACTTTTTATTATTATTTTTCTGTGTTATTATTGGTAATATTCTCCCCAGTTCCCTTTTTGGGATTTTTCATACACCATATCCCGACTAATTTGTCACAATAAATAGCTGAAGTGTATGGCCCAAAAAATGCCGGAGTAAATAACCCCGGCAATTTTAGATGAATTCAATTTGTTTTATTATTTCTCTTGCATAAACGGATAGCCATAATCCGTTGGTGGGTTAAATGTTTCTTTAATGGTTCTTGCACTTAACCAGCGATACAAATTCAAAATCGAACCTGCTTTATCGTTAGTACCACTTGCCCTTGCTCCACCAAATGGTTGCTGGCCTACTACCGCACCTGTGGGTTTATCGTTGATATAAAAATTCCCAGCAGCGTTTCGTAATTTATTTACAGCTAATTCTACAGCAGCTCTGTCTGTAGAAATAATAGAACCAGTTAATGCGTAAGGAGAAGTTGTATCAACCAACTCCAGTGTTTTTTCAAAACTATTAGCCGGATAAATATACACCGTCAATACCGGCCCAAAGATCTCTTCACACATTGTAACATACTTCGGGTTCTTGGCTTCTATCACTGTAGGCTGTACAAACCAACCCTCTTTGCTATCACATTTTCCACCTACCCATATTTCTGCCTTCGGGTCTTTCTTAGCGTTATCAATATATCGTTTAATGTTATTGAAACTTTTTTCATCAATTACCGCATTCACAAAATTAGTAAAATCTTCTACCGTACCCATTTTGAAACTCTTCACTCCTGCTATCACTTTTTTCTTTACTTCTTCTGCAATATTAGATGGAATATATGCTCTTGAAGCAGCAGAACATTTTTGTCCCTGGAACTCGAATGCACCACGCAATAACGCAGTAGCTACCACATCCGGGTCGGCACTCTTATGTGCAACCACAAAATCTTTACCACCTGTCTCTCCTACTATTCTTGGATAAGATTTGTAATTCGACATATTCTTACCAATCGTTTCCCACATATTATTGAACACACCTGTTGAACCTGTAAAATGTACTCCTGCAAAATCTTTATGGTTGAAACACACTTTACCGATTGTTGGTCCATCTACATAAATTAAATTGATAACACCATCCGGTAAGCCAGCTTCTTTTAAGATACGCATTGTCATTTGTGCCGAATACACTTGTGTGTTAGCTGGTTTCCAAACTACCACATTACCACACATAGCTGCAGATGTTGGCAAGTTGCCACCAATCGCAGTAAAATTGAAAGGAGTTATCGCTAAAACAAATCCTTCCAGCGGACGATACTCCATTCTATTGTGCATACCCGGGCTGCTGATCGGTTGCTGCTTGTATATCTCTGATAAAAAATGAACGTTAAATCGTAAGAAATCGATCAATTCACAAGCTGCATCTATTTCTGCCTGGTAAGCATTCTTACTTTGTCCCAGCATCGTTGTACCGTTCATGTACGGACGATACTTCGTTGCCATCAGATCAGCAGCTTTTAAAAATATACCAGCCCGGTTTTCCCAACTCATGTTAGCCCATCTTTCTTTTGCGGCGAGTGCTGCTTCTATTGCCTGGTGTACATGCTTTTCTTCACCTGCATGAAAATATCCGAGTGTATGTTTAGTTTCATGCGGTGGATGCATAGAAACTTTTTTACCTGTTCTAACTTCTTTACTACCGATATACATGGGCACATCAACCTCCTGCTTTTTTAATTCAGCAAGTACTTCTTTCAATCTTTTCTTTTCAGGGGAACCAGGGCCATAACTTAATACTGGTTCATTAACTGGCATGGGATAAGAAAAAGTTCCGATACTCATGATTGTATTTTTAAGTAACTATAATTTTTTCCTGCACTGATGAAATTGTGTTTATAAGCCTTTGCGTCTTTTCATTCAATTAACTTTCTGTATCTTTCTCCGACATAAGGTACGCCTTAATAAATCCATCCAACTCGCCATCCATCACAGGCCCTACATTACCTACCTCAAAATCAGTACGATGGTCTTTGATCATTTTATACGGATGAAAAACATAGGAACGTATCTGGCTGCCCCACTCTATCTTTTTCTTCTTCGCATTGGTAGCATCTTTCAATGCATTGCGTTTTTGTAACTCTTGTTCATATAAACGGCTTTTCAGCATTTGCATGGCCAACTCTCTATTACCTAACTGACTTCTATCCTGCTGACAAACCACTACGATACCAGTTGGAATATGCGTTAACTGTACTTTCGTTTCTACTTTGTTTACGTTCTGTCCACCGGCACCACCACTTCGTGAGGTTTCCATTTTTACATCCGCCGGATTTATTTCAATATTGATGGTATCATCTACCAACGGGTATGCATACACACTTACAAAAGATGTATGTCGTCTTGCATTGCTATCAAATGGAGATATACGAACCAGGCGATGTACGCCACTTTCAGCTTTTAAAAAGCCATAGGCAAATGGTCCGTCAAATTGCAGCGTACAGGTTTTTATACCAGCACCATCGCCCCATTGCCAATCCAGTTCAGTTACTTTCCAGCCCTGCTTTTCGCCGTACATTCTGTACATACGGGCCAGCATTTCTGCCCAGTCCTGGCTTTCAGTTCCACCGGCACCTGAGTTTATTTGTAATACACCGTTCAGTTCATCTTCGGGTTCATTGAGGGTTGCTTTAAATTCTGCATCGTCCAAAACATTCAATGCTTTATCATAAGCTTCTTTTGTTTCTTCTTCAGTAGCATCGCCACCCTTCCAGAATTCGAAGAGCACAGCAAAATCCTCTACCGACGTTTCAGCCGTCTCATAGAGTTTCACCCAATACTCATTTACCTTGGTGTTTTTAAGAATTTCGGTAGCCCTTTTGTTGTCGTCCCAAAAACCGGGACTTAACGAAAGCTGCTTGTCGTCAAAGAAACCTCCTTACCCCGGCAATGCGGGACCGCATATCATTCAATTTTTCGATTGTCATGCGGCAAAGGTAGGCGATTTGAGGATTTGGAAATGAGTTGATTTGAAGATGATATCTTACCCGGCTGTATTACTGTTCTGTGTGATGCTGAAGGGTTCTAGTCTGTGAAATTTACCCTGAGCTAGTAAAGGGTAACTCACTTCATCCTTCAATAATTCTAATTAGATATTCCGGCATTTCCTTTCCTATTTTAAAGTAACTTCAATGCGAGTTGTAGAGAAAAAAAAACTAACAGCGGAATAAAAGTTATAAATAGTAAGCCAATGCACTCCAGTTTAATGTGGTTAAAATTATTGTTAGCGGTTTTTGTTTCTTGTTTATATGGCATTGCTTTTGGCAAAGAACCGCCCGGCACTGAAATAAGAGTTCAATACAAATCATTTCCCGTTAATCCCAAAAACTATAATCATTTTTTAAGAGGAAATAAGCCCGATTCAGCCGTGCTTGTTTTCAAGCAGCCCAAAACCATAGCTTTCAAAGAATCGTTGTCTGGTATTACAGATTTATATACTAATAATAATTATTTTTTTCAGTCTGATAATTTTATTCTTACCAACTCTACTTTAACCATACTGTTAAAAAAACAGTTGGGCATTAATTCAAATCTTCCTGATTCAGTCAAAAGAAAAAAGCAAAAAGAAGATTATGATGCTGATACTCTTTTAAACAGGCAGATCATTGCCAAGACAGTTGAGTTGGGGCATGCAGCCTTCTTCAGGTGTTATTATAAAAACTCATCTGGAAAAATTTACAAATACCAGGATATTTCGGGTAAGGGGAAATTAGTCAGGGAGTGCCTTTTGACTGATGTATTCAGCCAGGGTATTGAAATACAAAATTTTTATGAATCAGGTGCCACCAGCATCCGTACCCAATATGTAGTAAGATTGAGAGACGGTCTTGAAACAAAAAAATTTGACAGCGCCTGGTATGACCTCAATCCCAAATTAGTGAAGACTGGGAGGGAAGATATTTACTACGTCAACCAGAACTTACGATTGTCAAGATTTTATGATAACAATATTCTAAAAGACACTACTTACAAAGAGTTTTACAGTAACGGCCAAACTAAAAATATTTATTCTACAAAAGCAGGTCTACTGAACGGAAAATCTCAAACATTTGGTAAAGATGGTAAACTGCAACGGGAATTGATATATGAAAAAGGGAGAGTGACGGATACGACTACGAATAAAGGAGGATTTGATAATTATAAAAAAGCGTTTCTTGTTGGTATTGATAAATTTCAATCGAAAGGTGACCCTAAAGCATCTAGCATAAGAAATTATTGGCGGGATATTGATGGTGCTGTAAATGATGTCAAGTTACTATCGTCCACATTAACCAATGATAAAAGATTCAATCCTGAAAATATTTATCGAGTAACCGATGATGATGCTACAAAAACTAAAATGCTGGCTGCTTTTAATAAGTTTTCATCAGAATTGAAAAAAGGAGATGTGGTGTTCATTCATTTCTCAGGTCATGGAAATTTAGCGATTAAAATGCCAGACTCACTGAAGAAATATGAAGGGCTCTTAATTCCCTGCCGGGATGCAAATTACCCAACTGATTCTGCCGTTTCAAAAGGAAATAATATTTACCAATTTGAATTGGAGAACTTTCTCAATGACATAAAGAAAAAGGTGGGTAGAACAGGACAGTTGATTGTTTCTTTAGATGTTAGCCATTCCGGGGAATTGTTAACCTATGGGGACAGAGATACGACTTCCGCCAGCAATAACAGCATTTCGATGCGGGGAGAAAGTAATAATATGCTTTTAAATCTGGTACAGGACGAAACTGCACCGGTGGTTATTTATACAGGAACAAATCAAAACGAATTCGGACAGGAAATGCGGGATGAGAATAGTATGTCTTACGGAGCTTATTCTTTAGCATTAGCTAAATCATTTTCCAACCCAAGTATTTTAAATACGGCTGAATTACACGAAGAGGTAATTTCTTTTTTGAAAAGAAATGGGAAACGTCAAACCCCGGGTTACCTCGCCAGTGAAACACAGTTTTTATTTGAAGAGAGTGAAACTTCGGGTGGCCAACAACTTGCAGTACTACCAACCTTAACACAATCAGGCAATTCATTTCTGCTGTCGGTTGGTATTTCTGAATACAAAGAAAAAAATAAAACTGAATTAAGTTTTATAAACTGCGCTTCTGATGCCCGGACTTATGCCAGCTTTTTTGAAAACCAGTTTGAACAGATCTCTAATACTAAGAATAAGAAAAAACTTTTCTCCACCTTGCTGATCAATAAGGATGCGACAAAAGACAGTATCCTGTCTGCGATTAATTATGCTATTTCCAATACAAAACCGGAGGATTATTTTATATTCAATTTTTCAGGTTATTGTAAACCACTCCGGGATAGTGCCGGCAAACAGGTTACCTATTTTGTACCGTATGGATTAAGGGCACTGAATGATTCACTGGAAATAATGCAAAAGGGTATTCCCTTAAACCAATTAAAGGATCTGTTTCAACTAATCCCCGCCAACAACCAGCTTTTTATAACCGAGGCTGGTTCCACCAATGATTTTCAAAAAGAATTTATCCAGGCATTGATTGAAACCAGTCCATCCATTGCTTCTTTGTCAAATAAGAACAGAATTTTTATTGTTCCCAAAGGAAGCGGACTTGATAAATTTTCCTGCAACAATATCAACAAAGACCATGGGCCTATTAATTATTTCGTTACCTCCTTACCGGATGAGCTGAACATTTTTGGTTTATTTGAAGGCGGCCTCTATAAAGACGCAGTGAAATTTGCATTGAATAAAACGGAGGTGGATTGCGATTATTTCCGTACTGAATATTTTGATATTTTCTTTGAAAGAGAGTTTATCAGCAGCTTGCGTTATTTATTACCCGATGAGGTAATGCAGAGCCGGGGATTAAAAGTGCAGGAAAAAGATAAAGCCGCTATCGCTTCTACCATTTCAAACCGGTATGCACTGGTAGTAGGGACTGATATTTATGCAGGCAAACCCGAGTGGAATGACCTGAATAATCCTGTACTGGATGCAAAGGATATTGCAAAAGAACTACAGACTGGTTTTGGTTTCAATGTTATTACATTATACGATAAACCAGCAGATAGTATTTATGAAAATATAATTCGCCTCTCAAAGATTTTGCAGCCGAATGACCAACTATTGATTTATGTGGCGGGTCATGGCGACTTTGATGAACGATTATTTGATGACGGATTTATTGTTTGTGCGGATTCGAAACCCACTAAAATCGATGCTTACCGCAATAGCTATATTCAGTATTCCAAGCTTTCGAGAATGATCAATAAACTGCCTGCCCAGCAGGTTATTATGATCCTGGATGTATGTTTTGGCGGCACATTTGATGAAAGAGTGGTACGCAACCAGGCGAGGTCGAAAAATGATATGTATGATAACCTAAGTGCGGAGAATTATTTTGCCGAAAAGCTAAAGAAGAAAACAAGGCTCTACCTGACATCGGGAGGCAAAAAAGAAGTGCCGGATGGCTACAAAGGGAAGCACTCCCCTTTTGCCCAGCGGTTGATTCAATGTCTACAAACCCGGGGAGCAGCGGATAAGATATTAACCTCCACTAACTTTTTTGAGTTTGTAAAAAAACTTCCTTCAGGCCCATTATTAGGAAGTTTTGGTGATGATGAACCGGGAAGTGAATTTATTATTCTGGCAAAATGAGTAGAGCGGACGAAAATTAAAGTTATCAATTTTGGCTAACGCAAATACTTAATCATTCACCTATAATCACCGGGTTAAAACCCAGAGCAATTAAATACACAACAATGTCAACCTTGAATTATATTCAAGGTTGACATTGAAAAATATATATAAGAAGAAAATTATTTTCCTGCTACCAGTTCTTTTTGCAGAGTAGCAAGTTCATCCCATTTACCTGCAGCAGCCAGTTTAGCTTGCTTCGGCCATGATGTTGGATTATGCATAGCAAATTTTGTTCCTGCTGCTTCCAAAATTGCTTTCAATTTTTTTGCAGATAGTTTAGATAGCTCTTTAAATGTTACAATATTTTCTGCTGCTAATAACTCATTGATCTTTTTACCAATGCCTTCAATTTTAGTAAGGTCGTCTGCAATGGTTACTGTAGGTTCAGCTTTTTTTACAGGAGCTTTTTTTGCTTTCACTTCCTTCGGTTCAACAACTGGTACTGTTATTACACAATTCTCTACTGCAAATTCATGTGCAAACGCAAATGTTGCTGCTTTGTCATCATTTACCCATCTGCCATCACTCAGCAAATAGCGATATTGATATGTTTTGCCTGCTTCCAGGCTGGCAATTGCTTTTAAAGAACCATCCTTTTGTTTTTTCAAACTAATACCGTTGGCCTGGTCCCAATTGTTGAACTCGCCAAGTAATAAACCTTCTGTTGCATCTGCAACCACATCCGCTGAAAGCGTAAATGTTACTTTTGTCGCCATAATAAATTTGTTGTTTTACAATAAAAAG